>ERZ1034626.107-NODE-107-length-54930-cov-25.995772_pt1 | contig 54930 bp, 45 predicted proteins | sample MGYA00520652_ERZ1034626 | MGnify/ENA primary metagenome ERZ1034626 (study PRJEB33766, sample SAMN09781765) | gut metagenome | biome: gut microbiome | host: Homo sapiens | place: Madagascar | study: EMG produced TPA metagenomics assembly of the PRJNA485056 data... | reverse complement strand
AAGCTCACTGGGAACCACCTGCATAGCAGGTGGTTTATTTTTCTGTCTATACAAAGAAAATCCAGGCATTCCCTTATAAGGATGCCTGGATAAATTTTACGAATTCTTCCCGCGGAATCGGCTTCGAGAAGTAATATCCCTGAATATATTCACAATCAAGATCCGAGAAGAGCTTCAGCATTTCCGCTGTCTCCACCCCTTCTACCACAATCTTCATCTTCATTGCCTTAATCATATTAATTGCATTCGTCAGCACAATCCCAAGCTTCGGATTATCATATAACTCCGTAAATGTCCGGTCTAATTTAATAATATCAAATGGTAATTTTACGATACGCTGCATATTCGAATATCCGGTTCCAAAATCATCCAAAGAAAATTTTATTCCCATGTTGGTCAGATCTTCGATATTATCTTCTAACACCTGCTGAGAAATAGACGCCGCTGTCTCTGTAATCTCCAGATTCAGCTGTTCCGGTCGTACACCATACCGATTCAAAATCCCCATAATATGATCGGCCAGCTTCGGCTGCATACACTGTACCACAGACAGATTCACTTCAATATAGGCCATTCCAAGCTTCTTATATTCGTCGCTTGCAATAAATGCACATACCTGTTCAAGCACGAAATCACCAATTTTGTGGATTACTCCACTCTTCTCTGCTACCGGTATAAATACCTCCGGCGAGATAAAGCCATACTTTTCATCCTTTAGCCGGATCAAAGCTTCCGCGGAATGGAACTTTTTCTCCTTCACAGAATAAATCGGCTGGTAATATACCTCGAACCGTTTATTAGACAACGCAGATTCAATAATCGCATCCATATCGTGCATCATATCATAATGCAACCGCTTCAACAGTTCTGAAGCAGTCATAATGTCACCGGTAAACGGAACTTCCTGTAAAGTATCTCCAAATGCCATCAGAGTATCCACATCGGAGATATCCTCCGGGCAATCCGCAATACAAATATTGGCAATAAAATTGACCGACATCTGGTTGATCACGAAACAGGCTTTCAAAGTACGATTTATTTCTTCCGTTATATCCGGGACATGGTCAGACAGAGTATCTTCCAGCACATATCGGAATTTTCCTTGTCCCAGATAATACATTGCAGCCTTTAATTTCTTCTCTTTATCCAGGCGCATCATATATTCCGAAATCCCTGCCATCACCTGCATGCATTTCCCATATCCAAGTAATTCAAGCAAGGATGCATAGTTTGTAATGTTGACCATAATGATATGTAATGGCTTTCTCGTCCTGAACGCCTGCCGCATATCATCCATATACGCTGTAATTTTATTTAAGCCTGTCACTACATCCAACCGCTCTTCCGGACGCTGCAGCATCAGCGAAATAAACAACAGACCAATCGACATACAAAGCATCTCTACCAATGACGTCGGATAAAAATACTGTATAACAACACCTACAATCTCCGCCGCAAAGACAATTCCCAGAGAAACGAAATATCTTCGCCGAAACATCTTCCGATGTATCCCCAGATAAGCCAATCCGTAAATCAAATAAATCACTGCGCATACATATAACAGCGTAAAATATTTACCTCGCGTATATTCATACTGTGCATTGATATAAAAAATCCATTTTGTTGCCGGACTCGTCAGAATCAGTCCGGTTATCACAAGCACCGGAAACAATGACAAAAAAGCAAGCAGCCGTTTCGCCTTGAACAAATGCCAGGTATCTGTCATTGCTACCACATATGTAATATAAAATGGCATTTCTAAGCTATGCAGCACCAGGTATCCCATATGCGCCACATATTTGGTAAACACCTGCTGCACACCCAGATTATCCAGATGCACAGCCCAGATATCAAACAAAATTGTCAGCCATGCCACAACCAACACTTCCAAAAAGGAACGGTTCACTTTTCCCTTGATCATTCGTCTGAGAATCGTTGTTATAATCAGTATGGATATAATCAACATGGCACAATAATCATAATTGACATTTTTGTAAATGACTCCCATAGCTCCTCTTCTTTCGCTTCCATATACTTCTTACATATCCGGATATAAGAAATGAACCACATCCTCTGCCTGCATCTCCTGCAAATGGTACGGATCTGTCTCATCTTCCGTATACCACCGCATACTGACAGAATCCTCCAGATAGAAATACCCGACTCCGCACTCCGGATATCTCGAGTACCACGCCGGATACTGCCTCTGCATCACCTGTTCGGCAAGCTTCACCGCCTCACTTTTTGTGCCATCATTCAGATATGTCCCACAGATACGCACACCCGGCGGACTTGCATGTACCAAAAGCACACTCCCATCCGCGCAGCTTCCCAGGCTCATCCAGACATGCCCTTCCATACTGCATATATCGCCCGGTTTATAGTTTCCCTGCACCAGATACCCCCAACCGCGTGCCGCACAGGCACGTGCCATCTTCGACGCTCCGGTCACATATCCGGTCTCTCCGTTTCGGGTATGAAATACATTGTACAAAAGCCAGCCAACATAACCGGAGCAATCCAACCCATCGTGACTTTGATATCTGGTCTTGTCAAAATCATATGTTTCTGTCTGTCTTGCGGCATATTCCGCCCATCGCTTTGATACGCCAAGTGTGACAGCCTCCCTGCCAGCCCCTGCATCCTCCTGATTCCAGCCGCCGCCCCAGATATACATCGTCTGTCCAACCGGAAGCAGCGATGTCCGAAGCAGCCGTTCCATCGAAAATTCCCGCAGATGCTCCGGTGCCGGTCTGTGTAACACAAGACTCATCAAAATCCCTATTACGAAAAGCAGGATGCCTGCTGCACCCTGCCTGATGCGCGTGGAACTGTTCATATGTCATCTTCTTTCATATCCATCATTCAAACATATGATAAAGTTCCTGCACAATATTACTTTCTTTTACTTACAAAGTTCTGCTACAACCGCATTGATCACCTTGCCGTCTGCCTTGCCCTTTAACTGTGGCATAACCGTCTTCATGATCATTCCCTTGTTCTTTGTAGCGATCACATCTGCACATTTCTCTGTCAGAAATGCCTTTACCTCATCCTCGCTCATCAAAGATGGCGCATACTCGTTAATGACATCGTAACGTGCCTGATACTCTGCAAGCAGGTCTGTACGCTCTGCCGGGCAGGTATCGATCTGCTCTTTTGCTGTCTTTAACTCCTTTAAGATTACACGATCTACCAGTTCTTCCTTGATGTCATCGCGGCAGCCCTCGTCGATGGCTACCTTCTTCACTGCGGAAATCAGAGAAGAGATGGAATCCTTTCTTGCCTTATCTCTTGCCTTCATAGCGGCAATCATGTCTTTCTGTAATGTTTCTAACTGCATAATTTTATTCCTCCATTCATATTTATACGGATATGGACACACCATCCTGCGGATGCTGTGTCAGGTCGTAACTGCCATCCTAAAATGTGACTTCATCACATTGGGCGATTACTCTTCATTCATCTTGGCAAGCTTCGCTGCCTGGTCCGCGGCGATACATGCATCGATAATCTCTTGAATATCTCCATTCATAATCTTGTCCAATTTGTATAATGTCAGTCCGATCCGGTGATCGGTTACACGTCCCTGTGGGAAATTGTAAGTACGGATCTTCTCGGAACGGTCACCCGTACCAACCTGGCTCTTACGCAGATCTGCTTCCGCATCATGACGCTTCTGCATTTCGATATCCAACAGCTTTGTACGAAGCAGGGCAAACGCCTTTGCCTTATTCTGAAGCTGTGATTTCTCTGTCTGGCTGTAGATCACGATTCCGGTTGGAATATGGGTCAGACGCACCGCAGAATCGGTCGTATTGACACACTGTCCCCCATTACCGGACGCACGCATGACATCGATACGGATATCCTTATCCGGGATATCAATCTCATCCACTTCCTCCGCCTCCGGAAGTACTGCTACACTGGCGGTACTTGTATGGATTCGTCCGCCACTCTCTGTCTCCGGTACACGCTGCACACGATGGACTCCACTCTCATATTTCAATACGGAATACGCACCATTTCCAGTTACCATTGCGGTTACTGATTTCATACCACCGATACCAATTTCTTCGGCTTCCATGAGTTCAACCTTCCAATGGCGGCTCTCCGCATAATGCACATACATACGGTAAAGCTCTGCTGCAAAAAGTGCTGCCTCATCACCACCGGCACCTGCACGGATCTCCAGGATGACGTTTCGCTCATCGTTCGGGTCTTTTGGCAGGAGAAGGATTTTAAGCTCATTTTCGCACTGCTCCACCTGCTGTTTTGCGGAAGAAAGTTCTTCCTTCAGCATCTCGCGCATTTCTTCATCACTTTCACCTTCCAGCATGGATATGCTGTCCTCAATCGTCTGCTTGGCTTCCTTGTATTCCTGATATTTCTCTACGATTGGAGCCAGGTTTGCCTGCTCCTTCATCAAATTCTTAAATCTCTCTGCATTACTTGCCACGTTCGGATCTGAAAGTTCATTTTGTAATTCGTCCAGACGGGCTACCAGGTCCTCTAATTTATCAAACATGTTTTTATCCTCCAACTATTTTTCTATCTCAATATACCCTTCCTATGTGCCAGACATCTATAACATCTCATTTATCCAATTATATACGCCACAAGGATTATCTGGCTGTTTCAGCCAAATCAGGTATCTCATTATGTATTTTCTCTTATCCGAGTGCAGGATACCGCGCCGCAACGATCCGGTCAAGTCCCGCATAATCTTTCATTCCCTCTATATCCACATATCCGTTCTCTACAAGGAATCCCCGAACAGCGTCCAGCTGATCCTGTCCGATTTCAAACAGTATATATCCATCTTCATATAGATACTCCCTCGCTTCCCGAATTATCTTATCATAAAAATACAATCCATCCGCTTTTCCGTCAAGTGCCAGATGTGGTTCAAAATCACGCACCTCTGCCATGAGCTTTGGAATCTCACCCGTCCGGATATATGGCGGATTTGATATTATCATATCATATTTTTCTTCAATCTGCGCAAATAAATCGGTCTGTATCACCGTACAATCTGCCTGTAACCGTTCCCGGTTTTTCTTCGTAAGAGTGATTGCCGCATCCGAAATATCCGCAAGGTCAACCGATACAGCCGGAACAAGCTTTGCTACACTGATTCCGATACAGCCACTCCCACAACACATATCTAACACACGCAGCTTTCCGTCACCGGTTTGTTTCCGTTTTTTCTCTCTGAGTTTCTCCAGTTTTCCGCATGCCTGTTCCACGAGAAGCTCCGTCTCCGGTCTTGGGATCAGCACTTCCGGCGCTGTTGCAAACTCCATCCCCATAAATTCCTGTGACCCAAGAATATACTGGCATGGCTTATGCGTCATGCGTTCCGTGACATAGGCACGAAGCTTCCGCGCCTGTTCCTCTGTTGCTTCCTCTGCCATACGCAGAATCAGTGTCGAATATGTACAGCCTGCCACATCCATCGTCAAAAGCCGGATATCACTGTCCGCCTCCGGAATGTCTGCCTGTCTCAGGCGCTCTAATTCTTCCTTCATCAATGCCTGCCACGTCATAGTTTTCCTCATTTCTTACTCTTTGCCTGCTCTGCCAGATATGCACGCCAGTCCAAAACCGCCTCCACCGAAGCAATCGCAACCTCGACCATATCCTCGGTTGGCTCTTTCGTTGTCAGTCTCTGAATCAAAAGTCCCGGCTTACTCAAAACATTTGCAATCCACGAATCACTGTTTCCTGCAAACCGGATAAATTCATAAGAAATTCCTGCAATCAGCGGAACAAGCAATACACGCAGCAATAACCGCAGCCACATCGCATCTACCGAAATGCACATAAACACTAAAATACTTACGATCATAACAATGAACAGAAAGCTCGTTCCACATCGTTTGTGGAACCGGGACGCCTGCATGACATTCTCCACCGTCAGTTCATGCCCATGCTCCAAGCAGTTGATCGTCTTATGCTCCGCACCATGGTACATATAGGTTCGTTTAATCTCCTCCATACGGGAAATTGCGATTACATAACCAAGGAAAATAATCAGCCGGATCACACCCTCGATGAGCCCAATCAGAACATGATTTTTTACCACATCGTCGAGCAACGATGCAATCCACGCCGGAAGCAACATAAAAAGTCCGATTGCAAGCACAATCGAAAATGCAACTGTCCCTGCCATCTCCGCTTTCTCTGCCCGAGCCTCCTGTTCCTTCGTCTTCTCTTTCTTCTTTTTCTTTTCCTTTATCGGTGTATCTTCTTCCTCATCTTCGAAGAACTGCGCCGAATACATCAGTGTCTTTACGCCAATGACCAGAGACTGTACAAAATTATATACACCACGCACAATCGGAATATTACAGATCGCCGGTCGTTCCGACGTTCCTGCACACGCATTTACTTTTACATCTATTTCTTTATCTGGTTTGCGGACCGCTACCGCATACCGGTTATTGTTACGCATCATCACGCCTTCCATAACCGCCTGTCCGCCAATATTAATTCTGCTCATAATTCTCCTGTCCTATACATAAGAAAATAGGCTTGCTACATATCGTAACAAGCCTATTCCATGTCTTCTCAGTATTATGCCTGAACGCCGTACTTACGGTTGAACTTATCGATTCTACCACGAGCCTGAGCAGCCTTCTGCTGACCTGTGTAGAATGAATGGCACTTTGAACAAATTTCAACATGGATATCTTCCTTAGTTGAACCTGTCACGAACTCATTACCACAGTTGCAAACAACCTTTGCCTGATAATACGCTGGATGGATTCCTTCTCTCATTTCTTTCACCTCTTAAAATATACTTGCTGCCATGTGCTAGACATAGCAGACTATTCATTACACAACATACGGATTTTATCATACCATATCAAGAAATTCAAGCATTTTTTGATATTTCGTATAAATATTTTCTATAAATATTATTTATGAATAATACCATTTTTCTGATATATTTTTATCTTCTGCCATAAGGCAAAATCTTCTTTACCATCTCGATGAATTCCCGATTATTCTTTGTTCTTGCAAACAGCTTCAGAATCTCATCTGTAAATTCTTCGGATTTTGCAGAGGTTAATGCCTTATGAATCATATTGACTGCCTCCTGCTCCTCCGGTGTCAGAAGCAGATCATCCCGTCTCGTACCGGACTTTGCAATATCAATAGCTGGGAAGATACGCTTCTCGGATAACTTCCGGTCAAGCACCAGTTCCATGTTACCAGTTCCCTTGAACTCCTCAAACACGACATCATCCATACGGCTTCCGGTCTCTACCAGTGCTGTTGCAAGGATCGTCAGACTTCCGCCCTCCCGCATATTACGCGCCGCACCGAAAAACCGCTTTGGCATATGCAGCGCTGCCGGATCCAGACCACCGGATAATGTTCTTCCACTTGGTGGTACAGTAAGATTATACGCTCTTGCCAGTCTTGTGATACTGTCAAGCAGAATCACAACATCCTTGCCATGCTCTACCAGCCGCTTTGCACGCTCGATTACCATCTCTGAAACACGCTTATGGTGATCTGGAAGCTCATCAAACGTCGAATAGATAACTTCGACATTTTCCCCCTCGATAGATTCGCGGATATCTGTCACTTCCTCCGGACGTTCATCAATCAAAAGCACGATCAGATGCATGTCCCGGTTTCTTGTGCTGATACTTTTTGCAATCGCTTTTAATAAGGTTGTCTTACCTGCCTTCGGAGGCGATACGATCATTCCTCTCTGGCCTTTTCCAATCGGAGAAAGCAGATCCACGATACGGATTGCTACCGGAGCACCTGTCTCATCGAGTGAGATACGCTCATTCGGGAAGATCGGGGTCAGATCTTCAAACGGCTTGCGCTTTGCCGCTACCGAAGGCAGCATGCCATTTACATGCCGGATAAACAAAAGCGCTGAGAATTTCTCTCCCTGTGTCTTGTTCCGCACCGGTCCACCGATGATATCACCCTTCTTCAAACAGAATTTCCGGATCTGTACCGGTGATACATAGATATCCCTGTCTCCCGGCAGATAATTTGCACTACGGATAAATCCATACCCCTCAGTCATAACCTCCAGAATACCATTTGCTTCCGAACCGCTATCCAGCTTCGGATTATATTCCTGTCCGTCAAATGCCTGGATTTCTGCTTCTGTCTCCCCTTCCTCAGGTTCGATATTCCGAAGCTCCTGATAATTTTCTGCTGGATTTTTTGTACGATTCGCCTGTCTTGTATCCGGACGGACCTTTGCCATTTCCTGTGTCTTTCGTTCTGCTACTTTCTTCTGTTCTGCTTCTTTTTTCTTCGCTGCCATCATCTTCTCCATATTTTCCAGAAGCTCGGCAAGCTCGGCTTTTTTGAGCGTTGAAATATTGCGGATTCCTTTTTCCTTCGCATATTCCCGTAACTCAGCCAAAGACATTTTTCTAAATTCCATTCGTGTCTCCTTTTTGAAATACTCTGCTTACTATTTTTACATTTTACTAAATCAATTATATTCTCTAATTCTGGGGCATCTCACTGAATAATGAAGTGATAACTTATACCTTTAGAAAGATTAAATTTATCTTAGCACACTTATTGAAGCACGTAAACCTTTAATTTTGCTTTTTTTCTTGATTTTTACTTTCTTGTAGCGTAAAGTAAAAATGACACAATAGGAGGAAACTATCATGGAAGGGTTATTACTTTACAAATTAATGATTTTATATATGCTGGATCGCACGGATTATACAATGACAAACTCCCTGATCTCTGGTTTTATCGTTGGAAAGGATTACACCAGTGTATTCAATCTGCATGAATCCCTAAGCGAACTGATCAACGACGAGTTTATCTCCACAGACACGATCCGTGATACGATTCATTACAAAATCACGAGCTCCGGGGAGGAGGCACTCTCTTATTTCGAGAACCGTCTGCCTTACGCCATCAAGGAGGATATCTTAGAATACCTCAAAGCAGAACGTATCAACGTAAAAAAAGAGTCCGAAATCTATGCGGACTACTTTTACAACGATTCAAACTGGTACACCGTACAGTGTATTATCAAGGATCGAAAGGAAACCCTGATCGATCTGAAATTCGATGTTCCTACAAAATCACAAGCCGAAACTATTTGCAACAACTGGCGAAGCAAAAGTTCCGGCATTTATGAATATCTTGTCAATCAACTGTGGATGTCTGAATAGAATCTTCAATCAGATTCCAAATCTCCTCTTTTCCCTGTTTTGATACAGCGGAGAAGGGGATTATTTTTGTCTCTTTTCCACATCCCAGCGTCTCTCGAATCACTTTTATGTTCTTGTCTTTCTGACTCCGCTTGATCTTGTCCAGCTTCGTCGCTATGATAACCGGCTCATATCCATTTGCCACGATCCAGTTATACATCGTTACATCATTTTCTCCCGGTGCATGCCGGATATCAATCAAAAGCAATACCGCCTTTAACTGCGACGATGCATGCAGATACCGTTCGATCATCTTCCCCCATTTGTTACGGATCTCCTGCGATACCTTCGCATAGCCATAACCAGGCAGATCTACAAAATACAGATTCTTGTTGATATTATAGAAATTGATCGTCTGTGTCTTTCCGGGCGATGCCGAAGTCCTCGCCAGCGATTTCCGGTTCAGTAAACCATTAATCAGCGAAGACTTTCCAACATTCGATTTGCCCGCAAAAGCAATCTCCGGGAATGTATTTTCCGGCAATTTACTCGTAATGCCGCATACTGTTTCTAATTCTGCTGATTTGATAACCATTACGCAATTGAATCCTCTTGCTTTATCCGCTTACGGGAAGCGTTTTTCTTCGTTCTAGGTTCGTCTGAACGCTCAATGACCGGACCTGCAACGCCATCCACCATATCCTTTGTGATACGACAGCTGACAACGGTATCATCGGAAGGAATCTCATACATCTGTTCCATGATCGTCTTCTCGATGATTGCACGCAATCCTCTCGCACCTGTCTTTCTTGTCATAGCTTCCTTCGCAATCTCTCGAAGCGCATCCTCGTCAAAGATCAGTTCCACGCCATCTAATTCAAACAGCTTCTTATACTGCTTGCAGATGGAACTCTTCGGCTCTGACAAAATCCGTACCAGTGCATCCTCATCCAGCAAATCCAGCGTAACGCTGACCGGTACACGTCCGATAAACTCCGGAATCAGACCATATTTTACAAAATCCTCTGGCAATACCTGTTTTAAAATCTCGCCAACCTTCTTGTCTGAAGAACGGTCTGCAATCTCTGCATTAAATCCGATGGACTTCTTACCGATACGGTTATCGATAATCTTCTCCATGCCCTCAAATGCACCACCACAGATAAAGAGAATATTCGTTGTATCAATCTGGATAAACTCCTGCTGTGGATGCTTTCTTCCACCCTGTGGTGGCACAGAAGCAACAGTACCCTCGATAATCTTCAAAAGTGCCTGTTGTACACCCTCACCGGATACATCACGTGTAATCGATACATTCTCTGATTTCTTCGTGATCTTATCAATTTCATCAATATAGATAATTCCATGCTGTGCACGCTCAATATCATAATCGGCTGCCTGAATCAGCTTCAATAAGATATTCTCTACATCTTCACCGACATATCCTGCCTCTGTCAAAGCAGTTGCATCTGCGATTGCAAACGGAACATTCAAAAGCTTTGCCAATGTCTGTGCCAGATATGTCTTACCGGAACCCGTAGGTCCTATCATAATAATATTACTCTTCTGAAGCTCGACATCAAAATCTTTCTCCGCCAGAATACGCTTATAGTGATTGTACACCGCCACAGAAAGTACTTTCTTTGCCTGTTCCTGTCCAATGACATAATCATCCAGGAATTCTTTGATTTCCTTCGGCTTCAAGAGATTGATCTCAGAGTCAGAAGGCTCGTTATCAAATTCATCCTGTATGATCTCAGAACAAATCTCAATACACTCATCACAGATATATACATTCGGACCAGCAATCAGCTTGCGCACCTGCTCCTGTGACTTGTTACAGAACGAACATCTTACTTTTTTCTTATCGTCTGAACGATTTGCCATTCTAATTATCTCCTAACTAAGTGAAGCTTTTCTGATTAAACTTCCTTACAATTCTCGCCAAGGAATTCGAGTGCCTTTCTGGAAGCGATATCCTTCTTGATATTCTCCATCTCCGGAGCACCAATCATATCCTTGAGTTCCTCTGGCTTCATCTGATACTGTGCAGCCATATCCTGGATCTCAGCATCTACATCCTCATCACTTGCAACGATATTCTCTGCTGCTGCAACTGCCTCAAGCACAAGACTTGTCTTGATTCTTGCGATTGCATCCGGCTTTACACGCTCTAAGAACTCTTCCCTTGTTGTTCCCATAAGCTGGAGATACTGTTCCATCTGAAGTCCCTGATACATCATTCTCTGAGACATCTCATTCATGATTCTTTCCTGGTTGTACTTGATCATTGCTTCCGGAATCTCTACCTCAGCTGCCTCAGCGATCTTCTCAACTACCTTAGACTGCTTCTCGCGCTTTGCCTGCTCTTCCTTCTTTACTTCCAATGTCTTCTTCTTATCTTCCTTGTACTCAGCAAATGTCTCGAAAGAAGATACATCACTTGCGAACTCATCATCCAGCTCTGGAAGCTCCAGTGCGGAGATTGCAAGAAGCTCTACCTTAAATACAGCTGGCTTGCCCTTCAGCTCTTCTACATGATACTCTTCCGGGAATGTTACGTTTACATCAAACTTATCGCCAATATTCTTTCCAACGATCTGATCCTCAAATGTATCGATGAAGGAGTGTGAACCAAGTGTAAGCTTGTAGTTCTCGCCCTTTCCACCTTCGAATGCAACATCATCTACAAAGCCCTCGAAGTTGATTGTAACTTCGTCATCCATCTGTGCTGCTCTGTCTGTTACATCGATCTTTCTTCCGTTTTCCTTCTGATCCTTCAGGATTTCTGCCATAACATCTTCATCTGTTACAGTTGTATCAATCTTCTCGATCTCAACGCCCTTGTAATCACCAATCTTGATCTCTGGCTTTACAGCTACAGTTGCTGTGAAGATAAAATCCTTACCCTTCTCAATCTGTGTTACATCGATCTCTGGATTGGACGTAATCTCTTCCTCACAGTTTTCGAGTTCTTTTGGATAATACTCATTTATAAGCTGATTTGCAGCATCTTCATAAAAGATAGCAGCACCGTACATTTTTTCGATGAATGCCTGTGGTACTTTTCCCTTACGGAATCCAGGTACAGAGAATTTACTCTTCTGCTTATTGTATGCAGAAGTAATTGCCTTTGTAAACTCCTCGGCTGGTACTGTAATTGTCAATTTCGCCATGCTTCCGTCTAATTTTTCTACTGCTAAACTCATTTGTTTTTTTCCTCCTTAACTTGCAACGCCTACTATCCACTGTAAGCACTATTCTCTGCATTATAACATAAGATTTTTCGCAAGTCTATATATTTACTCAAAAAAAGAGCTTGTTTCTATATCTTATGCAATAATGTTTCCCATTATCACTGATATAGAAACAAACTCCCTTACCTGGTCTTACTTAGTGCATGTCCATCTGATAAGTCCGATTACTTACCAGACATCTGCTGCTCCTGCTTCTTGATCATCTGTCTGACCATCTCGCCACCGATTGAACCACTCTCACGGGAAGTAAGATCTCCGTTGTATCCCTGCTTCAGGTTTACACCGAGCTCATTTGCTACTTCCATCTTGAACTTGTTCATAGCTTCCTTAGCCTCTGGTACGCTTGTTGTGTTGTTTGAGTTCTTCATAATTTTCTACCTCCATACTTTTGAATTAAGACATGTTTGTCTTACTCTTATTATGTTCGGTATGCGAAGAACTATGACTGTTAATTTTTAGAAACTTTTTTTCTTTTTGAGCGTAACCACGATTCCTGCGCCTGCAAACACAAATGCGCACACAAGCAATACGATTGGTGTTGCATCCCCCGTCTGTGGAGATCCGGTTGCACCCATATAGGTATACTTCACAGGATTCTTCGAAGTGTTCTGTCCGCCGTTTGCGCCATTACCATTATCGCCCGGTGTCACATCCGTATTCGGCAGCTCTGATGTTCCTGGTTTCTCGGTTGTTCCCGGTTGTTCCGTTGTTCCAGGCTGTTCCGTCGTTCCTGGCTGTTCCGTTGTTGGTTCTTCCTGTTTTACCGAATAGAACCATGCAAGAATCACCATGTCTTTTGTAACATTTGTATAATCCTGATCCCAGCCCTCGAAGGTGTATGTGTAATCCTTAGTTGGTGTCTTGGTCGGTATACCTTCCGGCGGTGTTGCAGAAGCACCTTCTTCTACTGTCTCAGTTTTTAAGACATTACCATCGCCATCCTTCCATACAACCGTATAAGTCTTTGGCTGTGTTACACGATACAACGCATAGGTTGAAAAACGATCTGTATTAATAATTACATAATCATGTGTAAGTGTAGCCTCACTTGCGTCTATCCAGTTCTTGAACGAATAATTTTGCCCTTCCGCATGTAATGAAGCTACCTTGATATTCTCGCCTGCCAGATCCTCCAATGGGAAGGAAATTGTCACAGGTTCATATAGTCTTGTCAGGTTCTGTGAATACTCTAAGTTTCCAAATTCATTATATACATTTTTTACAATATATAATCGAATATAACGAACAATCTCTGTCCGGCTGCCAAGCTTATCTGCGAAAATCCCCTTTTCTTCAGATGTCACATCGTTTACCTTAATATAACTTGCATGCAACGCAATGTCGATCCGACCACCATTTTGAACGATTCGCAGATCATCATCCGTTACATTTCCCTTGTAGTAGCTGTTATTGTAGATCTTATCAAGACCATCCACAGCAATCTCCACATCGCCATCATCCAATATCACGTCCGTAGACAAACCGGAAAGTACGAAGTTGATTCCTCCGGTTGTCGAATAAGTTTCTGGATATGTGATCATTCCATCCGTAACCGTTACTGATGCTTCTTTCGTCAGAGTACCGTTTGTTGCAACGATACGATAGGTTCCATCGGATACACCCGTAAACATATACCGTGTGTTTTCTGCGCTTGTTACAACCTCGCCGCCGACAATGGTATTTCCACGGTACAGGTTGATATAGATCGGCTTATCCTTCACATCGTCCGGCAATGAATCATTATAAGCTGCCGTACCGTAGACCGTGGTCGTTGAATTGCCAGACAGTGTCTTAAAGCTTCCTTCAATCACACGCTCCTCAGCAGAATTCAGAGTTGCTGCATGTACGCGGTAATTATATACCGTATCTGGTGTCAGTTTGCTGAAATTGTAAATCATTTCAATTCCACGTGCGGTATCTGTTTTATTGACAAGTACAGTATCATAGCTTGTCTCAGTTGCCTTCTTGTATTCGATATAGCACAGACTCTTTGATAGCGGATTTGTTCCCTGAATCACCTGTACCTCGATATGTGCTGTCGTATTTGTGATGGCTGTAACCGGTGTTACCTCCAGACCAAGCGGTTCAAAGCTTACCTCTGCAGACTTGTTACCTGCATTGTCGTAAGCAACAATCGTGTAAGTTGCACTGCCATCTGCCTTGAAGCTTCCCTTTGACACACCATCTGTATCCGTAACAGCAACTGCATTGCCATTCACAAGCACCTGATCAACATTTACTCCACTAATCAGATCGACGACCTGAAAATTAATGGTTACTGTACCACTTGCATCTACCACAGAATCTGTAATCGTCACAGACGGTCCCTCAATATCAACCTTTACATCCTCGGAAGCGGTATCACTCTGACAACCCGCCTCGCTGACTGCCCATGCTTCCACCGTCACATCGCCCTGTCCATCCAGTGCAAATGTGTAGCTTTCTCCTGTAAAGCTATCAGAGGATTCGTGTTTTCCACTTGCATCTGTGTAAATCACTTTATAATAGGTTTTAACCGGAACCTTATCACTTGTCTCCGTTGTCGATTTGATCGTTACCTTCGGCTTGTCCTCGATCAGCCAGCCCGCATTTCCAATCGCTCCATTATCACCCTTTGTAATTGATACGCTTGGCTTATCCGGTCTCTCGGAAGAAATATGACTGTAGGTTACCTGTTCGGTAGACTTATTGCCTGCGATATCCGTTACAACCAAGATATAGGTTCCACTCTCTGTTACATCATAGCTTTCTGTCCAGCTCTTCGCACCGGCGGCCGACCATGTCTGAATCGGCTCACTGTCTGTGCTGTCCTTGTACAGCGCAATGCTGTCAATACCACTTTCCAGTTCACCCTCTGTCGCTTCCATTTTAATCGTGACATCAGACTGAAACTGCGTCTGGCTTTCTCCATCATCAGACAATGTCACTGCCGGCTTGATGCCATCGAAGAGGAATGGTCCCTGCTTCTCCACATTTACCGTATTGCCTGCATTATCCTTTACAACCGCCGAGATGTAATACTTGCCTGGCGTGTAATCATTTGATGCTCCACCTGTGATGATCTGGTGGAATGTATAATCTGTAATCTTTGCATTCTTTGTCACATTGACACCATACGCAGATGTCGTAGCCGTCACAGTTGTGCTTGGTGTCTCAATACTCCATATCGCCGCATCCAGTCCACTGTCAATATCCGTTGCCGCGATTGCTGCATCCAAGGTGTTATACCACTTGTCTGTCAGAGCAGCTTCTTCATTTCCCTGCACGTTCAGCGCAGCAGTTGGAGGGTTTCCCTCAACCATCCACTCATAATATTTATCTGTCAGACTTGCATCTGTATTCGTCGTATAACATACCAGCTTTGTATGTGCAGACTCTTTCTGCTTCGTATCGGTTGCCCATACAACCAGCTGTCCGGCATATCCACTTCCTACCAGAAGTGTTGCCTCATACAGACCATTTCCTTTCGATACCATCTTCGTCTGCATCATTGTCGTCGAAACAGTGCCTGCATCCTCGCCCGCGAAATAATAATGCAGGTAATCACAAGGACTTTCGTCTGAACGGTATGTAACCGTCAATGTCATACCTGTGACATTGTCCTGCGAATGATAATAGGTACCAAATCCAAGCTGATTTACAAATCCTGCCGGTTCTACCGTATGGCTTACATAAACCGGAATCTTCGTATCTACAACGATTGTGTCTTTCACCGTATAGATAGCAGAGATTGCATCAGTTTCCGAATTATACAGCTGGAACCGGATGTTCGTGTATGTGCCATCCGCTGTAATACCTGCGGACTGGTTTTTGAACAGCGCCTTTGCCTGCGCACGTGTCATCGTATCAGAGATATCCACTTCGCCATCACTCAGGATTCGAACCATATCATATCCGTTCGTTGCCACGATCGTATAACTTGGATAATATCCACCGACTGCTGTCTCTTTGACAGTGAAATGTCCGTCAGAACTTTCTCTTGTTACCGAAAATTTCGGTGGATTTGCAACAACTACCTCATAGTTTCCGTTGCTTGCAAAGGTTGGTCGGATATAATAATATGCATTTGCCGGACTGCTGTAAACCTTACGGTTTGTCTCCCATGCATCCTTATTATTCAATCCAAGATATCTTGTCATAAATGCATTCGGATCTGCCGCATATGCATTCTGCTCTTCGTTGTTATTTCCCTGTGCAATATTATCCGGATTTGTGATCGTCAGTGTACAGTCCGGACTATCCTGTCCAAACAATACAGAATTCATATCGTATGCAACCTCTACGTTCAGGGTACGCTTCGTTACGCTGGCTGCATTTGCCACATCAAGGTGCCCTTCTTCTACATTCAGTAGCTCATAGCAGTTTGCATTATTTCCGGATAGCTTTGGTGATGTGAGACGGATTGTCTTTCCAGTTCCGACATCCTTGCCTTTCACGCTTCCGGTATCAAGCATCTTCGCTGCAGCATCAAATGTCACCTGAATTGCATCATTCGTAATGCACGCTGGTACACTGCCATCCTGCGCAGTGACAGACGCTGTCGTCTGCACCTGAATGGTATCCGAATTATCATATACCTTTGTCAAAGTTCCTCCCGTGGAAGCATCCTTGACCTCACCGATGATAACCGGAAGCTTTTCAACGGCAAACACAAGGTTGAAGGCTGCTGTCTTGTTTGTGTCGTTTGTATCTGTGACCGTAAATGTATAGCTCTGTGCATCCGTTGTCACATTGTTCGGTGTACCTGTTATCGTATAAGAGTTTGCTGATTCATTTACAGAAAGTCCATAGGTACCCAGTCCGGTTGTAACTGCCTGCATACCATTTGTAAACTGGATAGACTCGCTCTCAGCGCCATCTTTCTTGTACTTTGCCGTAATGACATGGTTCATGGCTGTACCGTACATGCCTGTCACAGCCGCATCACTGCCATCCACCTTATTGCCATCGACATACAACTCGATTTCCTTATATTTCCACTGACCAATCAGTTTAACCGGTGCAACATTTGTTTCATCTTTTAGCTCACCAGTTTCTTTTACCAGTCCACTCTCGATCGTCGCAGCCATTGTTGCTGTCTGGGATGGATCAATAATCGTATCAGTGCCCTCGATCTTCCAGCCTGCAAAATAATATCCCTTGTTATTGATATAAGCTGCTTCGTCCAAAGACAAGATAGATACCACATCACCATATGCAAACGGCGCACTTTCTTCTACCGCATCAGCTGCATTTACCGGACCAAGTACACTGACAACCGACGGATCATACAACTGGTATGTCAGCTTCATATCCTTAATCGGCTCCCAGCCTGCCTTCACCATGATCGTGTTCGTGCGAACATCGGAAGACTTCACCTCGATATTCTGACCAATCGTCTTATCTCCAAGACTGATATACTTATATCCTCTCTTATAGAAATGATAGGTAGCATCTGATCCCGGTACTGCAAATGACATTCCCTGTTCCACATTACCGGTATCTGTCTCATTCGTCGGTATCGTAACGCTTGCTACATCTCCCTGATCACCACAATCAGAAAATGCGAGTGTATATGCAGTTCTTGTGATCTTTACAAATACCTGATAGGTTCCATTTTCTGTCGTTGTCATCTGATTGCCAGCAATTGGTGTTTTACACTGTGCATCACTGTACAGATTTCCGTCTGTTGTAAAATAATTTGCATCCAGACCAAAGCCCTGCAGAATTTCTTCATTATCGTTCATCAAAGTAATGGTAGAGTCTGCAACTGCACAAGCCTTTGAAAAACCGGCAATTGTCTGAGATGAGGTTGTATATGCATAGTATGTAACATTTGCTGTTTCTGCATCCGCCATTCCTTCATCTACGGCATCGGCATTTCCGTCTTCATCAAACAACAGAACCGGATCGTCTGCACCATCCTCGCCATTCATCACACTGGTTGCATCCGTCGCAGTATTCGTCAGTGCCGCGTTTGCATCATCGCCATTATTTACAGCGGATGACGTCAGGAACAACGATTGTGTGATCAGAAGAGCCACAACCATAATCGATGCGACCATCTTCTTGCCATTTCCGCGTCCCCAGCATATTGCATGGGATATCGCCGTCACAACGGCAACCAAAGCAAGCATCGGATAGACCAATATCCGGTGTTTCTTTCCAATCTCCAATAATTTACTTACCAGCTTGTCTTTCAAGTTCATAGTTACACCTCTCTACCTTATAAACTCTCTATATCCTCGATACATTTTCCATAGTAATTCAAGTCAAACTATACCTGTCCGCAATTATACTTCATTGTATCATACTGCTATGTAAAATCAAATACTTTTTATGAAATTTTCCACAAAATATTGGGGTTGTTTTAGAAATAATGACTTATTTTGTACTTTCGGATGCTGGCCAAAGCTCCTTACCGATACCACGACTGTTTCCAGAGCGGCATATACGAACCATCGTAAAATGATGGCAGATTCTGATTGAGATATGCAAGTTCTTTCTCATACTCACTCCGGCTTATCCCTTTGTAATAAAACGGCTGTTCTTCCACAATCGAAGGGTTGCGAAATGAATCATATTCGACAAGGCTTTCATACTCGATCTTCCTGGATATATCCTGTTCTTCTCCCATGCAAATCCTCCTTCCATCCTTACCTTATACTAAGATGATAAGCGGTTTGCATGGGATTTTCAAGACATTTTACAAAATGCAACAAATACGCGCATTTTGTGGATATTGTGGATAATTATTCCGGATAGACGAGTCTCTCCTCTGAAATATTCTCCAATACTTCCGTCAGATACTTCTTACTCAGATATTTTGCCATCGGCAGGTTCATGTCGAGATAGTTTCCGCAATCCCGCGCACAGGCACCCGGTACATCTCCCTCGAACTCGCTCATAAATGTATAAAGTTCTTTCAACAATGGCACGATATCCTTTGATTCATACTCGCCGGCTAAGATCAGATAAAAGCCTGTCCGGCATCCCATCGGTCCAAAATAAATGATCTTATCGCCATAATCCTTATGATTCCGCAGAAATGTTGCTGCCAGATGCTCTATCGTATGTACCTCCGCCGTATTCATCACCGGCTCATAGTTTGGTCTTGTCATACGCAGATCAAACGTCGTAATCACATTTCCGCCGACGTTATCCTTTCTTGACACATATACGCCGGGGAGTAAATTCAGATGGTTCACTGTAAAGCTTGCTATTTTTTCCATGTTACTCTTCCTTCTTTCTTAATATCCTTCCACAATTGCCTGCACGAGCCTCACGCTGTGTGCTATTGCCTTCGCCTCAAAGGTTGGATAATCTTCGGTTGCACTGTCATCCGCCTTGTCTGAAATCGCACGGATGATCAGAAATGGAATCTGATTTAAGTACGCAGCCTGTGCAATTGCTGCGCCTTCCATCTCGGTGCAGTCGCCTGCAAATGTCTCCAGAATAAATTCTTTTTTCGCCTTATCGGAGATAAACTGATCACCACTGACCACGCGTCCCTCAAATACATGGATATCCGGGTTCACACGCTCGCAGCATTCCTTCGCCAGCTTGCGCAGCTTCTCATCTGCAACAAATGTCGATGTCTCCATCCGCGGAATTACGCCCGGCTCATAACCAAAGCCTGTGGCATCCATATCATGCTGCAGTGCATCGGTCGAAAGTACGATATCACCGATATCAATCTTCGCATTTAAGCTTCCTGCGATTCCTGTATTGATCACTGCATCGACATGATACAGGTCGCACAAAATCTGTGTGCAGATTCCCGCATTGACCTTTCCGATTCCGGAGCGGACAACGACGACATCCTTGCCGTTCATCGTTCCTTTATAGAATTCCATAGATGCCTTTGTCTCGACTGTAACATCCTGCATGGTTTCCTTTAATTTTGCAACTTCTTCATCCATTGCGCCGATAATTCCGAGCATTTTTCTTTCCTCCTTAATAAATATAATTGCAAATTCAAGTATTTCTATCTTCCATATTTATAGTTTAAGCTTCAATCCTATGCGATGTATTGGAACTAAGAATTACTAAATGTTCCGATACACTCCATCACTTCGTACGAAACCGCCGCCAATTCGCCATCCATGGCTCAGTGGCGGCTTGATTGAACATCGTGTTCAATCATTTCTGTTTATGTCACAGAACATTAAGTAATTCTAAGTTCCAAACATATGCATATTCTTGAATTTCAAACTATAAATATGGAAATACACATATCGCATTTTGCAATTATGCATTTACTTCATCATTTCAAAAATGTTCAAGAGATTCTCTTGCATTTTCTATCTTATTGCATAATGTTTCGTAAATGGCTGTGATTCCTGCATCATCGTAGGCTGCTTCCGGCAGATCTGCAACATAGAATTCGTTCAGGATGTACATGGCAAGTTCCTGTAATTTCTCTCCACGCCCGCTCTGTTTATGTTCCACCATCTTCTGTCCGGCTGTACGTATAAGCGCGTGCCACGCTGTGATAAATTCCCGATTTTTCTCCGGACAACGCATGGAAATCCACTTTTTCACCTTAATCTTCGCCAGATTATTCTTCTCACACTCACCGGTCTGCAGAAAATAGGAAAACTCCCCTTTCGCATCATAGACTCTTCCAAGTGGAAACAACCGGCAGATGCCCGGTCGTATATCATGGATTTGACATCGTCCCTCGTCGTTAAGATAAGCGCAGCTATCCTGTTCCTTTTTCATGCTGAGATTCGGCAGAATCAATCCATCTACGATATTCAACTCTACATTTCCGGTTGCAAGAAGCTGTTCAAATGTAAGCTTCTTTTCTTCTGAGAAACTCTTCAGAAGCCAGATATCATAGGGATCTAAGATAATTGACGTACCCATGCCCATGCAGCATTTATGACAGCCACCGCATCCAGCGGTATCCGCCTTCACCATATCATTTTCCCGGTATGTCCGTCCATCGGATATCTCTTCCAGACTACATTCGCGTATCATTTGCAACTCCTTTTTCTGTAACTTTTTCCACGTAACGATAATAGCATAGTTTATAGGTGATTTTCAATAACAAAAACCACCGCATATCTTACGATACACGGTGGTTCTAAACTCTTATTTACTATTTACTTTCGCAAATAATCAGATTACTTTGCAGCAAGCTCAGCCTTGATAGCCTCTGTCAGTGCTGGAACGATCTTGTTCAGATCACCAACAACACCATAGTCAGCTACATCAAAGATTGGAGCGTCTGGATCCTTATTGATTGCAATAATGATATCAGACTCTTCCATACCAGCTACATGCTGGATTGCTCCTGAGATACCGATTGCGAAGTAGAGCTGTGGACGTACAGTCTTACCTGTCTGACCAACCTGAAGCTCCTTTGGCTTCCAGCCTGAATCTACAACGGCACGTGAGCATGAAACCTGTCCGCCAAGTACGTCTGCAAGATCCTCCAAAAGCTTGAAGTTCTCAGCAGAACCAACACCACGACCACCAGATACAAGAATCTTTGCATCCATGATATCCTTGATGTCTGAAACAGCCTTAGAAATCTCAAGGATCTCTACATATCTGTTATTTGGTGTGAAACCTGGGTTGTAGTTGATAACCTCAGCCTTTGCACCCTCAACCTTGTCAAGCTTCTGCATAACGCCTGGACGTACAGTAGCCATCTGAGGACGGTTGTCTGGACATGCGATTGTAGCGATTGTGTTACCACCAAATGCTGGACGAGTCATAAGAAGCTGATTGTGCTTCTGCTCTTTTCCTGGGATTGGGTTAACAGGGAAATCACCGATCTCAAGTAATGTACAGTCAGCTGTGAGTCCTGTCTGAACTCTGGCTGAAACTGTAGGACCAAGATCACGACCGATTGCTGTTGCACCAACCAACATGATTTCCGGCTTGAACTCATTGATAACTGAAGCAAGTGCGTGTGCATATGGCTCAGTTCTGTAATTCTTCAACTCTGGATCGTCTACTACGATTACCTTATCTGCACCGTAAGCAGCAAGCTCGTCTACAAGTCCTGAAACATCAGAACCAACCAATACTGCTGTTACTTCTGTGCCTAACTTCTCTGCAAGTCTCTTTCCTTCGCCAACAAGCTCGAAAGAGATCCCGCTTAATACATTATCTACCTGCTGTGCAAAGACGAATACGCCCTTGTACTTTGCTAATTCTTCTGCATTCATTGCTCCCATTTTATTCACCACTTTTCCTTTTTAATTAAATTACATGCTTATCCTTCAGTTTACCAACAATATAGCTTACTGGATCTGCGTCTTCCGGAGCCATCTCGCCCTGACCCTTCTTAACCTTGTCAGAAGCTCTGGCGATCTTCGTTGGAGAACCGTTCAGACCGATGTTTGAATCATCAACATCTACAAGATCTGCTCTACCAAGAGTTGTGATCTCTGCGTTTACTGCATCGAAGATTCCACCTGGTGTCATATATCTTGGATCATTTAATTCAGAAAGTGCTGTGATAAGACATGGCATCTGAGCCTTTACCATATGGTAACCATCGTCATACTGACGCTTAACGATTACGCTGTCTCCATCCACCTTGATCTCCTGTGCATAAGAGATAACTGGAAGTCCAAGGTGCTCAGCGATCTGAGGACCAACCTGAGCTGTATCACCATCGATAGCCTGACGGCCTGTGATAATCAGATCATAGTCAAGCTTTCTGATCGCACCAGCGATTGTTGTAGATGTTGCCCAGGTATCAGCACCACCAAGTACACGGTCTGTTACAAGAACACCCTTGTCAGCGCCCATAGCGATTGCTTCCTGAAGAACATCTGCAGCCTTTGGAAGTCCCATTGTAAGAACTGTAACCTCAGCGCCATACTGATCCTTCAGTCTAAGAGCTGCCTCAAGACCAGCCTTATCATCCGGGTTCATAATTGTGAGCATTGCTCCTCTATTCAATGTACCATCCGGGTTGAACTGTACGCCACCCTTTGTATCAGGTACCTGCTTAATACATACGATAATTTTCACGATAAGTACCTCCTTACTTTAACAAGTTTGCTGAGATAACCATACGCTGTACTTCTGAAGTACCTTCGTAGATCTCTGTGATCTTAGCATCTCTCATCATACGCTCAACGTCATACTCCTTGATGTAACCATAACCACCATGAAGCTGTACACACTTTGTTGTTACTTCCATAGCAACCTCAGCAGCATAAAGCTTAGCCATAGCAGCCTCTACAGAGTAAGAAACCTTAGCGCCACTCTGATACTCATCTTTCTTTCTTGCAGCCTTGTATACAAGAAGCTTAGCAGCCTCTACCTTTGTAGCAAGATCAGCAAGTACAAACTGTGTATTCTGGAACTGGGCAATTGATCTACCAAACTGCTTTCTTTCCTTTACATAGTTTACAGTTGTCTCAAGAGCGCCCTCAGCGATACCAAGAGCCTGAGCAGCGATACCGATACGACCACCATCGAGTGTGTGCATAGCGATATTGAAGCCCTTGCCCTTCTGTCCAAGAAGTGCATCCTTAGGGATACGGCAGTCTGTGAAGATCAACTCATATGTAGAAGAACCACAGATACCCATCTTGTTTTCCTTCGTACCAAATGTAAATCCAGGTGTTCCCTTCTCTACGATAAATGCAGAAATCTCTTTCATCTTTCTGCCACGCTTCTCGATGATACCTGTAACAGCGATAACGATATATACGTCAGCTTCCTTACCATTTGTAATGAAGCACTTAGAACCGTTCAATACCCACTCGTCACCATCAAGAACTGCCTTTGTCTGCTGTCCCTGTGCATCTGTACCGGCACCTGGCTCTGTCAGACCGAACGCACCGAGCTTCTTACCAGATGCAAGATCCGGAACATACTTTGCCTTCTGCTCTGGTGTACCAAATGTTACGATCGGGTCTACACACAGAGATGTATGTGCAGATACGATAACACCTGTTGTACCACAAACCTTAGAAAGCTCTTCTACGCACATAGCATATGTGAGAATATCACAGCCCTGTCCGCCTAATTCCTTAGAAACAGGAATTCCTAAGAAACCATACTTTGCCATCTTGTCTACAGTCTCTCTTGGAAATCTGTGTTGCTCATCAATTTCCTGTGCAAGAGGCTTTACTTCGTTCTGCGCAAAATCCTTGAACAGGGTCTGCGCCATTTCATACTTCTTGTCTAAAGTGAAATCCATTCTTTCTATCCTCCATAATAGATTGTTTATTACACCCGCACGTGGCTAACAGCCACATGCGGAAATTGTACGCTTATTACTGAGCGTCAACAGGTGTCTTTGTACGATCTGCGTTGTATACGTAGAATCCCTTGCCTGTCTTACAGCCGAGGTTTCCACCACGTACCATCTTACGAAGCAATGGACATGCACGATACTTGCTGTCGCCTGTTTCCTTGTACAGAACATCCATGATTGCAAGGCAGATATCCAGACCTACGAAATCACCTAACTCAAGCGGTCCCATTGGGTGATTTGCACCAAGCTTCATAGCTGCATCAATACCTGCGATATCAGAAACACCTTCCATCTTAATGAAAGCTGCTTCGTTGATCATTGGGATAAGGATACGGTTTACAACGAAACCAGCAGCCTCATTTACCTGTACAGGTGTCTTACCGATCTCCTCAGAGATCTTGATGATCTTATCAACTGTCTCCTGTGGAGTATTTACACCGGCGATAACCTCAACAAGCTTCATTCTGTCAGCAGGATTGAAGAAATGCATACCGATCATAGGACGTGTAAGGCCATTTCCGATCTCTGTGATAGAAAGTGAAGATGTGTTAGAAGCGAAGATACACTCTGGCTTTGCAATCTTGTCAAGCTCAGCAAATGTTGTCTTCTTAACTCCCATATCCTCGAATGCAGCTTCTACAATCAGATCGCAGTCTGCACAGAGATTTTCCTTCAGACCAGGTGTGATGCTTGCAAGAATTGCATCTACCTTCTCCTGTGTCATCTTTCCTTTTTCTACAAGTCTAGCATAGCCTTTAGCGATCTTATCCTTTCCGCCTTCAGCCCACTCCTGCTTGATGTCGCAAAGTGCAACCTCGTAACCATCAACCATAGCAAATGCCTTTGCAATGCCCTGTCCCATGGTACCAGCACCAATAACGCCAACCTTCATGTTTATTTCCTCCTTAAAATTTTAATTACTTACCTGTTTATTATTTGTTCTGGAAAGGAACAACCTTTAACTTCTTCTCCTTATCTTTCTCAAGGAAGTTGCCCATACCTGCCTTCTGGTCTTCTGTCTCGAAGCAGTCACCGAAGAGCTTCTCTTCGATCACGATTGCCTGATCCATATCTACCTGAAGTCCATCGTTGATTGCCTTCTTGCAGTTTCTAACAGCGATCGGAGCGTTTGCTGCGATGCCTGCTGCCATCTTCTTAGCTGCCGGAAGAAGCTCTTCCAATGGATATACAGCGTTTACAAGACCGATTCTGTATGCCTCATCAGCCTTAATATTTCTTGCTGTGTAGATCATCTGCTTTGCCATACCGGCTCCTACCAGACGAGCAAGTCTCTGTGTTCCACCAAATCCAGGTGTAATACCAAGACCTACCTCTGGCTGACCGAATACTGCATTCTCAGAACAGATACGGATATCACAGCTCATAGAAATCTCACAGCCACCGCCAAGTGCAAATCCGTTGATTGCAGCGATTACCGGGATCGGGAATGTCTCAATCTTACGGAATACATCATTTCCCTTCTTACCAAACGCTTCGCCCTCAGCCTTTGTAAGTGTAGACATCTCTCCGATATCAGCACCTGCAACAAATGACTTCTCGCCTGCGCCTGTAAGAACTACGGCTCTTGTTGTATCCAGATCGATTGCATCGAATGTAGCCTCAAGCTCATCCAACACCTGACTATTCAATGCATTCAAAGCCTTTGGTCTGTTGATTGTAACAACACCTACAAAGCCTTCCTGCTCATAAGTAATAAATTCCATCTTAATCTCCTTAAACTCTATCCATGTATGTTACGCGGCTCAATTAGTCCTCAATCTTAACGATTGTAGAGCAGCCCATACCACCACCGATACACAGTGTAGCAAGACCTGTCTTAGCACCTCTTGCCTGCATCTCATGAAGCAATGTAACAAGGATACGGCATCCAGAAGCTCCAACCGGGTGACCAAGTGCGATTGCACCACCATTTGGATTGAGCTGCTTCTCTGTATCAATACCAAGATCCTTACCAACTGCGACTGACTGTGCAGCGAATGCCTCGTTTGCCTCGATGATATCGAAGTCTTCAATCTTCATGCCTGTCTTAGCCATAACCTTCTTTGTAGAAGCAACAGGTCCGATACCCATGATAGAAGGATCAACACCTGCAAGTGCGCCTGCAACGAATGTAGCCATAGGCTTAACACCAAGCTCTTTCGCCTTCTCCTCAGACATAACAACGATTGCTGCTGCACCATCGTTGATACCAGAAGCGTTACCAGCTGTAACGAATCCGCCTGGGTTGATTGTACGAAGCTTAGCCAGAGTCTCAACAGTTGTTCCAGGACGAGGACCCTCATCCTTCTTGAACTCGATTGTCTCTTTCTTCTTCTTAACCATAACTGGAACGATCTCTGCGTCAAATGCACCAGACTCCTGAGCTGCTGCTGCCTTCTGCTGGCTGTTTGCTGCAAATACATCAAGCTCCTCACGAGTCAGTCCCCACTGCTCACAGATGTTATCAGCTGTCTTGATCATGTGGTAATCATTGAATGCATCCCAAAGAGCATCATTTACCATTGTATCAACGAGCTTGCCGTTGTTCATTCTGTAACCAAAACGAGCGTTCATAGCTGCATAAGGAGCCATAGACATGTTCTCCATACCACCTGCTACAACGATATCAGCATCACCTGCCTGGATCATCTGAGCTGCCATGTTAACACAGTTCAAACCAGAACCACAAACTACGTTTACTGTAACAGCAGGTGTCTCGATAGGAAGTCCAGCCTTCAGAGATGCCTGACGAGCTACGTTCTGTCCAAGACCTGCCTGGATAACGCAACCCATATATACATGATCGACCTGATCTGCAGGAACGCCTGCTCTGTTCAGAGCCTCCTTGATTACGATAGAACCTAACACTGGTGCCGGTGTTGTCGAAAGAGCACCACCCATAGTACCGATTGCTGTACGACATGCGCCAGCTAAAACTACTTTCTTTGCCATGATGAAATTTTCCTCCATTTCGTTTTATTGTTTCTATCTGTGCCGATCATGCATATGTCGACACGCCTAGATAGATAATATCATAATTTCCATGGTTTCGCAATAAAAGAAACCTTTACTTTTGTTTCTTTTTATGTACATTGCGTATACTTTTCTTATTTTTTGTATTCATTTGTGGTTTCTGATTTTGTCCTTGCTTCTGGGCAGAATTTTTATGTTGCACATTCGAACGGTTTCCAGTTTGTTTGTTCAGCGTCCCATGTTGAGATTTTTTCTCATATACAGCATTTTTCATCTTCCGTGGTTTGATCAGACAAGTTTTATCGAATCCAATCAAGTCTGTCCGCCCTGCTTTGACAAGTGCCTCATGCACCAGATCATAATTATCCGGATTCCTGTACTGTATCAAGGCCCGCTGCATCGCCTTTTCATGTGGCGAATTCGGTACATACACCTTTTCCATCGTCCGCGGATCGACACCGGTGTAATACATGCAGGTCGATATCGTGGATGGTGTCGGATAGAAATCCTGCACCTGCTCCGGCATGTAGCCTAAGTCCCTCAGATACTCTGCCAGTTCCACCGCTTCTTTCAGGGTAGAACCCGGATGCGATGACATGAGATATGGTACCATGTACTGCTTTAAACCAAGTTCTTCATTGATCCGCTTGTATTTCCTGCAAAATGCCTGAAAGACTGCATTCTCCGGTTTACCAAGTTTCATCAGCACCTTATCCGAGATATGCTCCGGTGCCACTTTCAGCTGTCCGCTGATATGATATTTGCAAAGTTCCCGGAAGAACGTGTCATCCTTGTCCGCCATCAGATAATCAAACCGGATACCTGAACGGATAAATACTTTTTTTACCTTCGGCAGACTCCGAAGCTCCCGCAACAGCTTCAGATAATCCGAATGGTCCACGATCAGGTTCGGACAAGGCTTCGGAAATAAGCACTGCCGATTCGCACAGACGCCATATTTTTCCTGTTTCTTACAGGCTCGCTGCCGGAAATTTGCCGTCGGTCCACCCACGTCATGGATATATCCCTTAAACTCAGGATCTTTCGTCATTTCCCTTGCTTCTTCTATAATAGAAGCATGACTGCGTGTCTGTAATGTCCGCCCCTGATGGAATGTAAGCGCACAAAAACTACATCCGCCAAAGCACCCACGATTACTGACAAGTGAAAATTTAATCTCCGATATCGCTGGAATTCCACCTTGTGCTTCATAAATCGGATGATAGGTCTTCGTATATGGAAGTGCATACACCTCATCCATCTCCAGCTCCGTCAAAGGATCTGCCGGTGGATTCTGGATCACATATTGATAATCTTTGTATTTTTCTACTAGAACCTTCGCGGTGATATGGTCAGTGTTATCATATTGTATCTTGAAGCTTCTCGCATAATTTAACTTATCTTCCTGTAATGCATCATACGATGGAAGTTCAATATAGTCTTCATACAGATGTTCCAGATTTCTTGCTTTGTAGACGGTTCCATGAATAAAACTTAAATCTTTGATGTCGATACCACTTTCCAGTGCATCTGCAATCTCCACGATTGCATGTTCACCCATACCATAGATTACCATATCCGCCTGCGCATCAACGAGAATCGAATGTTTGAGTTTGTTCGACCAGTAATCATAATGAGCCAGCCGGCGCAGACTTGCTTCAATGCCGCCTGCCACGATTGCTGCATCCTTGTATTTTTTCCGGATCAGATTGCAGTACACGACTGTCGCATAATCCGGTCTTTTTCCCATCTCTCCACCCGGCGTATAGGCGTCCGTATGCCGTCTTTTTTTAGAGACAGTATAATGGTTTACCATCGAATCCATATTTCCCGCACACACCAGAAAGGCAAGCCTCGGTCTGCCATAAATAGCAATGGAGTTTTCATCCTTCCAGTCCGGTTGCGAAATAATTGCCACCTTATATCCATGTGCCTCTAACACCCGGCTTATAATCGCCGGTCCAAAAGATGGATGATCCACATAAGCATCCCCTATCACATAGACAAAATCCGGCTGTTCCCAGCCTCTTAATTGCATTTCCTTCTGCGTGAGCGGAAGGAATCTCTCGTCATACATATATTCCACGTCATGTTCACGCAGTGTTATTTTCCTATTTTCCACGTATCTCTATCCTGTCTTTTACTCTTCCAAGGTTCTTCCGTCCTTGATATAATAATGCGCCGTTCCGGCGCCTGTCGCAACAACTTGATCCGGATTCTTGATATTCACGACCGGAACACCTATCCTTTCCATAATCAGCTTGTCCATACCGAAGATCTTGCTTCCGCCTCCGGCAAGAATAATACCATGCTCGGAAATATCCGAAACAAGCTCTGGCGGAGCTCCCTCCAGCATGACACGGATAGCATCCATAATCTGATCTGTCTCCTCCTGACACGCCTCGATCATCTCAGATGATTTGACAGCCATCTTTGTTGGAAGTCCACGTACCAGTTCCTTTCCACGTGCATATCCAATCGCATCCTGCTCCCGTGGATATACAGATCCAATGTCCTTCTTCAACTGCTCGGCAGAACTTTCGCCAAGCAACACATTGTGACGTTTGCGCATGTAACGGATGATTGCCTCATCAAAATCATCGCCACCGATCTTGATAGAACTGCTCTGTTGTACGCCGCCTCTTGCAACAATCGCGATATCTGTCGTTCCCGCGCCAATATCCACAACCATCGCACCAACCGCGGATTCAATATCCACACCTGCACCGATAGCTGCTGCAAATGGTTCTTCGAGTACATACACATTTTTTGCACCGGTACGATATACCGCGTCACACGCTGCACGTCGCTGTACATCCGTGACACCACTTGGTACACAGACGCAAATGTTTGGCTTCCCCCAGATCTTTCGTTTTGCAATCGCTGATTTCACATAGATCTTGAGCATACGCTCCGTCATAATATAATCGGAAATAACACCATTTCGAATTGGACGTGCTACTTCGATATCCTCCGGTGTTTTTCCAAGCATCTTCTTCGCTTTATTTCCAACCGCAATAATCTTTTTGCTCTTCGCTTCATATGCGACCACAGATGGCTGGTTGACCACAATCCCCTTGTCTTTTATGTATATGACCGTGTTCGATGTTCCAAGATCTATACCGATATCTATATTTACCACGTTTTATACCTCTTATCTTCTGGTTTCTTATTTATCATCTTGCCATCAGCTTATTACACAAAAAGCCGATGCTTAAATTATAAGCATCGGCTCTTATTTTTTCAACGATTATTTAAAATCTTCGCTTAGTAAATATTTCCGACTGGATCCCTTTGCCTTCTCACGATCGTCACATTTCAACATCGCCTCATCACAAGCCTTGAGCATACGATCGATATTTCCAGACTCCATCGCCATCAGAAGGTTCTTCACAGTACCCTCTACAGAATCATCTGTCTTAAAGCCCTGTTGCTTGAAATATCCTTTTGCAATTGCAAGCATATCCTTTGTAGAAATGCCTTCCATATTGATCTGATGTGCAAACTTGTTCTTTGCTTCTCCGGTTGCGCCAAACAAGCGATTGATAGACTCAGTTGCACCCGTCAGAATAACTACAACATCATTTGCATCCTTAGCTGTAAGCTTTATCAACTCTGTCATCTTGTCTGGTGCAATCAAGCCTGCGTTTTCAACAACCATACATCCGCCGGCAAGTTTTGACATCGCGTCTGCAAGCTTTACCTTGTTCAATGCCTGTGCCTTGATCTTTGCAATCGTCTTTGCCTTGCAGATTCCCATATCATAGAAGCTTCTTGCAAAATCTTCGCCAACACAGGTCAGACCAAATCCATGATCACCCATCATACATACATTACGGTTATTCTGGTCAACTGTAATTGCATTGAATGTCTCGACAAGACTCTTTCCGGATTTCTCCATCTTTGTATACTTTTCAAGGTAAGATGCAGCAAGTGGAAGTTTTCCTTCTTCGGCCGGCTGTGTCAAATCGATCTGAATCGTATCTGCCTGTTCTGCCGCCTTCAACGCTTCCTCTTCCGCTTTCTTCGCAGCCTCCAAAATCTTACGGGCTTCCTCTGCCTTTGCCTTTGCTTCCGCCTCTGCCTTTGCAGCTTCCTCGGCTGCCTTCTTACGAGCCTCTTCTTCAGCTTTTGCAGCAAGTTCTTCAGCTGCCTTCTTCTTAGCTTCCTCTTCCGCCTTTTTCTTTGCTTCCGCCTCTGCCTTCTTCTTTGCTTCTTCTTCCGCCTTCTTACGTTTCTCTTCCTCAGCCTTTGCCTTTGCAGCTTCCTCGGCTGCCTTCTTTGCATCTGCCTCTGCCTTCTTACGAGCTTCCTCAGCTGCCTTTAGTGCTGCCTCTTCCGCCTTCTTTGCTTCTTCTAAGATACGCATAGCCTCTTCGGCTTTCTTACGGGCTTCTTCGGCTGCTTTCTTTGCTTCTTCCTCAGCTTTCTTACGGGCTTCTTCTTCGGCTTTCTTCTTTGCCTCTGCCTCTGCCTTCTTCTTTGCTTCCGCCTCTGCCTTCTTCTTTGCTTCCGCCTCTGCCTTCTTCTTTGCTTCTGCTTCGGCTTTCTTCTTGGCTTCTTCCTCAGCTTTCTTCTTTGCTTCTGCTTCGGCTTTCTTCTTGGCTTCTTCCTCAGCACGCTTCCGATTCTCTTCTGCACGCTTTGTTGCTTCTTCTTCTGCCTTCTGTGCCTGTTCTAAGATACGCTTTGCTTCTTCGGCTTTCTTCTTTGCCTCTTCCGCCTTCTTCAAAGCTTCCTGCTTTGCCTTGGCTCTTGCCTCTTCTTCCGCTTTCTTGCGGGCTTCCTCGGCTGCTTTCAGACGTGCCTCTTCCGCTTTCTTACGTTTTTCTTCCTCTTCTGCCTTGAGGCGTGCCTCCTCGGCTGCACGTTTCTCAGCGGCTGCAGCTGCACGCTGTCTGGCTGCTGCTTCTGCAATTCTGCGCTCCTGTGCAGCTGCCTTTTCTTCTGCCTCTTTCAGTTTCTTTCTTCTGGCTTCTTCCTTCCGTTCAGCCTCCTCAATGGCTGCCTTTTTCTTGGCTGCCTCCGCCTCAGCTGCCTTCTTTGCCTTCTCTTCCTGCGCTTTCTTCTTTTCTTCCTCTGCCTTATTCTCAGCATCACCATATTGCGCAAGTTTTGATATCTCTGCACCCAGAGCATCCTCATCCTCGTCACCAAGATCATACATACTCTTCACATCATTGGTAGGAGTACTCCGATTTGGTACGATGCTGATAATATCATCAGTATCAGCCTTGGTTGTCTTATTCTCCTGTGCTTTCCATTCTACGCCATCGGAAATAATAGTTGTATTTCCCTGTTTTGTAAATGATGCTTCACCTTCTGCATCATCTCCACCAATTACTTTTACATCGCCACTGTCACCGGATAACTTTGTAGGACGCAATCTTGCCTTTTCATCATCCTGAGCCTTTTTCTTCTCAGGTGCATTCTCTTTCTGCTTGTTACCCATGTCAATATTGAGTCCAAGACCGCCGGATGGTTCTGTAGCCCCAAGGCCGCCGCCCAATCCTCCAAGTCCTTTGCTTTCTGCTTTACTTCCGGATAATCCTCCTTCCACCGGCGCGCCAAGTCCGCCACCAGCTGGTTTATCCAAAGATTTACCAGACTTATCTGCCTGAATGCCAACACTCATACCAAGTCCTTCATCACTTGCTTTCTTTGGCTCTTCCTTTGCAGGCTCTCCCACCTTTGCAGATGTCTCTTCTGGTTCCTCATCCTCCAATTTAATACCAAGTTCTGCAGCTTTCTTGCGACGTTTCTTCTCTTCGATTTTCGCAAGTTCCTCCGCTGACAGAGTTTTGTATTTTGGCTTATTGTGGTCCGCAGCTGCTTCTCCAGCCTCTGCAGCCCCAGACAATTGCATTGCTTCCTGCTCTTTTTTCAGTTTTGCAGCCTTGGCAGCTTTTTCCTTTTCTACCTGTGCTCTTACCGCAGCAATCAACGCTTCTCTTTGATCAATAGCCACTCCCATTGCCTCCTTTCAGTCATACCTTCTCTCGGTCACGTCTTCTCGTCAAGAATTATCTGTATTCTTTCACACGTTTCAGCAAATTCTTCTTAACAGAATCTATCTTCAAAGATGCTTTTAACTCATCTCGTGAAGGTCCTTTTTGTACGGGCTGTTCTTCTATCTTCTCAGCCTCCGGTGTTGTTGATATAGCATCCATGCTGATTCCAAGGGATGCAAGTAACGCTTCTGCCTCTCTCTGCATCTGCTCCTCTTTACGCATGTTTTCCGTCATCTTATCCTGTGCTTCTTCCATAATCACGTTAAAATTGTTCTCAACAATTTTCGTTTCCTTATGGTAATCTGGGAATAACGATGACTTAAATACCGGAAAGTCCAGCTTCTTTTTTTCCGGTTTTGTTGTAAACGGAGCTACATGGAATTCCTCTTTCGGTTCTTCCACCGTTTCCTCGTTTTCCGGTTCCGGCTCAGTTTCCATCTCCGGCTCCGGTTCTACCATCTCCGGTTCTTCGACTTCTGCCTCAATCTCCGGTTCTTCTTCGACAGCTTCTTCCACCGTCTCCTCGATCTCCGGTTCCGGCTCAGTTTCCATCTCCGGCTCCGGTTCTACTGTCTCTGACTCTTCGACTTCTGCCTCAATCTCCGGTTCTTCTTCGACAGCTTCTTCCACCGTCTCCTCGATCTCCGGTTCCGGCTCAGTTTCCATCTCCGGCTCCGGTTCTACTGTCTCTGACTCTTCGACTTCTACCTCATTCTCCGATTCTTCTTCAACAGCTTCTTCCACCGTCTCCTCGATCTCCGGTTCTGGCTCAGTCTCCATCTTCGGCTCCGGTTCCACTGTCTCTGGCTCTTCGACTTCTACCTCATTCTCCGATTCTTCTTCAACAGCTTCTTCCACCGTCTCCTCGATCTCCGGTTCTGGCTCAGTCTCCATCTCCGGCTCCGGTTCTACTGTCTCTGGCTCTTCGACTTCTACCTCGATCTCCGGTTTTGGTTCCGGCATCTTCATCTCTCCGAATTCTGCATCCAGCTTCTCAGAGAAATCATCCACCTCATATTCTTCTTCAAAATCTTCCGGTGCCAGTTCCAGAGTCTGGAACTCAAACACCGGTTTCCCGTTTGTCACTTCTGCTTCTTTCATCTCAGACACCTGCGTTCCATGTTCTTTTTCCGTAAGCTCTTCGATTGTATCTGCTTCCGCTTCAAACCCGTCATCTTCATCTACTACGACTACATCTTTTGCAATTGTTCCTTTTCTATGTCTCATATCTTCCGCCTGCCCTGTTGTCTCTGCAATCTCTGATGAAATGTCACTATTTGATTTTTTCGGTTCTTCCAATGTCTTTGCATCTTTTGATTCCGATGTTGTTTCTTTTGTATCCTCTATATCGGTTGTTCCAGACTCTTTTTTCTCTTCCACATTCTCTGCAGTCTCTGGTGCCGGAGTCTCTTTCTTCTCCACCACTTCTTCATCCGAAACAACTTCTTCGGATTCTTCCTCGTGTTTCTTTTTCTTCCACCTTTGGGAAAATCCCTTTTTTGTTTCCTTTTCCGTTTCTGTCCCAGATGCCTCCACAGTTACCTTTTGTTCTGTTTCATCTGCAACTGTCTCAGGTGCTTTCGGCTCTGGTTCTGATTTTGCTTCGGTGTCTCGTTTCACCTCTGCTTCTGCATTCGCTTTCTCCCCAGCTTCCGCTGTCGCCACAGCCTCAGCCTTTTCCTGCTGTTTCTGTTTTTTCAGCAGTTTCTTTTCTTTCCGTTGCTCCTCGCGTTCCTGTTTTTTGAGCATCTTCTGCACTTTTTTCTCCGAGCCGGCAGGTGCATAAGAATCCTCATACATAATTGTAATCTCCGCCTCTTTCGGATGCATTCGCAGATCATCGGTTGCAAGCAGTTCCTGTTCTTCTGTACGAAGTGCTTCCATATCCGGACTATCATCCGCAGCTTCAGTATCCGCATATATATTAAAATATGTATCTACCTTTGCTTTTCCAGCTTCAATATCCAATATAATCTGACTGTTCTCCGAATTCTTAAACGATGCATGATACAACTCTGCCAGCGCATCTGCCTCATTCTGTTTTCCCTCTTTTTTATAGAGTAGATACAACTCAAAGCTCCAGTCATAATCCAGATTATGTGCATATCCACCAATCAAAGGTTCCAGCAGCTTGTAATCATCCGCATGTTCATGCTTGTTCCAGACATATTCGATGTCCCGGCTATCATATGCATTGGCATCAAACATATACATATCATAATATGTTTTTGCCAACTGGAAATATCCCATCCGCAGATAAAGCTCCACGAACGTATACAGGATCCGTTTTGACTCCGGTCCCAAACGATGCGCCATGATCAGGCATCGTCTGGCATCCTTATATTTGTCATTTTTTATGTAAATCTCTCCACACAGTCTCAAAAACTGTGGGTTCAGCGATTTTGTCAAATCCTGATGTTCCACTAACTCAAGTGCCAGACTGTATTCTCTGGAATTCGCCAACTCTTTAATTTTATTTACACTCGCCATGCTGAGTCCTGCGCCCATGCCCTGTCACCTCTGTCAGTTCCACTTTACTTAGTGTCCTTCAAACACCTTTTCTACCTTCTCAATTACAGTATCCTTCATGTTACCTCTTGTCTTCTCATACTGCAATCCGGACTCCATAATCTCCAGGAGTTCCATTCTGTACTCATTATCAATATCCTTGATGTATTCCATCAATACGTCCTTCAATTCAATGACATATTCCTTCGTCTGCATCTTTGCAAGCATCTCATCCGGATTGAACTTCGATGTGCTCTTCATATCTTCCTGCTTCCGTCCACAAATCAGACACTCATCTGCACCAGCTTCATTCACATAGCCACAGTTACAAGTCCAGATCATGCCGTCGGTACGATACTTCTCTACCGCATCAATACCTCGTTTCTCCTTAAGCGCAGATAACCTATGTAACGGCATAGTAACATCGATAGGCTGATCGTTGCATGCATATACGCCACGGCTTGTCACATATTTTGAGATACGAACCTTTGCATCCTTCAAAAGTAGAATATCCTTTGCAGGAAGCTTACACTCCATATCCTTGGATTCAATCAGAGAAACATTTCCTTTCTGAAATACAAAATCCAAATCTTTTAACAGCAATCTCTCTTCATACAGATTTGTCAACTCGACATCTGCACGGATTGCACAAATATCATCTTTGTTATAATTAAAGAAATCTGCAGAAATGGTTACCCCATTCTTTGATCCACGTAACCATACACGAACCGGTCTTGGAACCAGACGGTTATAGTAGTTGCTGACATACAGAAATTTTTCTGTAATCGGGTTTTCCTCCGGCTTCTTCTTCAGGCGAACTGCTGTACCTGAAGCGATTGTTCCTACGGAATAGCTGGCGAACTGTGTATAGTTCAGTTCTACACCAATTACCGCATCTGCTTTCTTTCTTGCTGCAATTGTCTGCAAACGTTTCAAAGCTGTCTCATTTACCTGCTCAAGCTTACCTGTCAACTTCTCACTCTCGGAATCTGACATCTCACTTACACCGGCTGCAAAGCCCTTAAAAAAGTTCGAGCTAAGTACAGACTGTACATTCACAAATCCCAAATACTCTACGATTTCGTAACCCTCAAAGCCCTGTCCGGACGTCAACATTACATCTGCCATTTTTATTACCCTCCCAAAATAAAAATAATCGCTCAAATATACCTTAAATGATACCATACTTCCGTCGTATTTGAAAGACTTTTTGTATGATTTATAACATTTTCATCAATTATTTTGTGCATATTATGCAAAAATCACCAAATTTCTAAAATGCTAACGGACTTTTATTCTCATATTTGTGGAAATAAAATTCCAAATCGAAATAGGTATGCTCATCACTGTCCGCGATCATTTCCCAGTTCTCCAGTTCGTCCAAATTCGGAAAATGGGTATCCGCTGCATAATCATAATTGATTTTCGTCACATGCGCATACTTACAATACGGAAGCAGCATCTCATAGATCTGTCCACCACCAATCACGAAGATTTCCTTGTCCGCATACTGTTTGAGTGTCTCAAAAAGTTCTTCCTTCGAATGTACAACCGTACCCCCTCGCACGGTATAATCCGGATCGGTTGATAAAATAATATTATCTCTTCCCGCAAGTGGCAGACCGTTCGGAAATCCTGCCAGTGTTTTTCTTCCGAGCACGACAACATTTCCCATCGTCGTCTGACGGAAGAATTTGTGATCCTCCGGTATTGAAACAAGCAAATCACCCTTGTTTCCAATCGCCCAGTTATTGTCAACCGCTACTATTAAATCCATGTTACCCTCCATATATTTCAACTCAAATTGCTATCGGTATGTTCTTGATCTGTGGTCCGGTCTGATAATCCTCAATCGTAAAATCATCGACCGTGAAATCATAAAAATCCTTAATGTCCGGATTCATTTTGAATTTCGGTGCCGGATAAGTCGGCCGGCTGATTAGTTCCTCCACGATCGGGATATGTCTGTCATAGATGTGTGCATCTGCGATCACATGCACCAGTTCTCCCGGTTCGAATCCGGTTACCTGTGCCAGCATATAGACCAGAACCGCATATTGCACAACATTCCAGTTGTTCGCTGCAAGCACATCCTGTGAACGTTGATTTAAGATCGCATTTAATTTATTGCCTGTCACATTAAAAGTCACACTGTACGCACACGGATACAGATTCATCTCTGACAGATCCTGATGCACATAGATGTTTGTCATGATACGACGGCTGTATGGATTATTCTTCAGGTCATAGATTACCCGGTCCACCTGATCCATCATCCCCTCCTTGTACTTATGTTTCACACCAAGCTGGTAGCCATACGCCTTACCGATTGAACCATCCTCATCCGCCCACGCATCCCAGATGTGGCTGTGCAGATCATGTACGTTGTTTGATTTTTTCTGCCAGATCCAGAGCAATTCATCAATCGCGGATTTCACATATGTTTTGCGCAGCGTGATTGCCGGAAACTCCTCTGCCAGATTATACCGGTTCACAACGCCAAACCGTTTGATCGTATACGCAGACGTTCCATCCTCCCATTTGGGGCGAACTTTTTCCCCTTTTGTATCGTAACCATTCTCAATAATATCCTTACACATTGCAATGAACAAATCATCTGCTTTACTCATATTCTGTCTCCTTCTCCTATTTTGTGCAATATTCACAGTCGTGGTTGTGAATATGTGCCAATCTTATTTTTTCTGCTTGTAATTCTATCTTTTTCTGATAACATAATGCCCATGGAGGTACATTCTATGATTCCAAAAGAATTCGGGCCTCGTCTAAAAATTTCACGTCGTCAAAAACATCTGAATCAAACCGATATATCCAAGCGACTCAACATTACAAGACAAGCCTATAGTAACTATGAAACGGGAAGATGCGCGCCACCGGTAGATGTTCTGGCTGAGCTCACCATACTTCTCGAATATGATTTCTTTTCTATTTTTCTGGAAGCAGCTGCTTCCAAATTATTTCATTCTAATTTTCAAATTTATCCAGAAAGCGAGGATCTGTCATGTCAGATATCAAAACCTTCGGAGCTATACTCATTCGTCTCCGACTCCACTCCGGTTACACCCAAAAAGAAATAGCCGCATCGACCGGCATCTCACGTTCATCATATTGTCATTTAGAATCAGACTATCGAAAACCGACCATGGATTTTTTTGTCAGGCTATGTATCTTCTATAAACAAAATCCCGTGAAACTGCTGCTTCCGCTTTTCCCGGAGGACTTGCTCGATTCACAAAAGCATTATCTGCAATATTTAAATTCGTTATGTGAAATAAGATATAAAGCAGACACGAAGCGCAACCGAAAGCGCAACGTCAAATGCTGGTCTAAGAAGTAGCATCAAAATTGTTTCCAACCAGGAATCCAGCTTCTGCCTGTTTCCGGTTCTTCTCATATGGATTGCTCTCCGAATACTGAATCTGCGTGGTTGTCTCACCACCAGCGACATACGTTCTGCCACATTCCGGACAGACTCCCATCTTCAATGTCACATTCGCCGATATCAGCTTTGCACCCGGCTTGCTGCTCTTCTGAATCGCATTCGCCACGTGCTCCCGTTCATGTGCACTTACTTTCGCGTACGATTCTCCTGCCGCAATCTTGCCCGGTGTCTTAAATGACACATCCGGTTCGTTCGAACCATCGACATATTCCCGGTTCTTACACGTCTGACATTCGACCGGCTTCACCTTCGTGGAAGTGTCGACCGTATTGTCCGCATTGACCGGTGTCACGCGGCTGACACCGCTATATGGAATTATATAGTTGTTACTCATCGAACCAATATTCATTCCATCACCTCAAAAAATAAAGGTAACCAGACAGGTTATCTGCATGGTTACCTTCATTTTACTATATTTCGCTTATATCCACAAGAGAAAGATTGTGTCTGTCAGATGACTCCAAGCTGGTAAGAAGCGCATGTGCGGTATCTAAGCTTGTGAGAACCGTCACACCTGTCTCGATCGCATTTCGACGGATCACGAAGCCGTCCTTGCTGTGTTCTACACCCTGCGATGGTGTGTCGATAACAAGATCGATCTCATGTGACAGAATCAGATCCAGCAGGTTCGGAGAAGGCTCTTCCACCTTGTTAATCGGTTTCGCAGGAACGCCGTTCTCATTCAGGACGCGGCAGGTACTTCTTGTTGAGTAGATCTCATAACCAAGTGCGGTAAACCGCTGTCCGATTTCTACTGCATCCAGCTTATCGGAATCTTTCACTGTAAGTATCATCTTCTTGTACTTCGGCAGATTCACGCCGTTTCCAAGGAATGCCTTGAACAACGCTTCGTTGTAATTTTTCGAGATACCCAGGCACTCACCGGTTGATTTCATCTCCGGGCCAAGGCTGATCTCAGCACCCCGGATCTTCTCAAAGGAGAATACCGGCATCTTGATTGCGAAGTATTCCGATTCCGGCTGTAATCCCGGTGTATAGCCCATATCCTTGATCTTCTCGCCTGTGATAACTCTCGTTGCAAGATCAACGATTGGAATACCGGTTACCTTACTGATATATGGAACCGTACGGCTTGATCGTGGGTTAACCTCGATGACATATACCTCATCCTGATATACAATAAACTGAATATTAATCAGTCCGATAACATGCAGGCTGTTCGCAAGCTTCTTCGTGTAGTTTTCGAGCACACGCTTGATCTTCGGTGTGATCGTCTGTGCCGGGTACACGGAGATACTATCTCCGGAATGGATACCTGCACGCTCGATATGCTCCATGATACCAGGAATCAGGATATCGTCGCCATCACATACGGCATCGACCTCGATTTCCTTACCCATCAGATATTTATCAACCAGAACCGGATGTTCCTGCTCATGCCGGTTGATAATCTCCATAAACTCAATAATATCCTTATCCGAGATTGCAATCTGCATACCCTGTCCACCCAATACATAGGAAGGACGGACAAGGACCGGATAACCAAGCTCGTTGGCAGCTCCCAATGCTTCCTTTACAGTAAATACAGTCTTACCGGCTGCTCTTGGGATACAGCACTTCTCCAAAATCTCATCGAACAGTTCACGGTCTTCGGCTGCATCAACATTCTCAGCACTTGTACCAAGGATTGTCACACCCATCTCCAAAAGCGCCTCCGTCAGCTTGATGGCTGTCTGTCCACCGAACTGTACAACCGCACCGTCCGGCTTCTCGATATTTACGATAGACTCTACATCTTCTGCCGTAAGCGGCTCGAAATACAGACGATCTGCGATATCGAAGTCTGTACTGACTGTCTCCGGATTATTATTTACAATAATGGTCTCATAGCCCTTATTCTTCAATGTCCATGTACTGTGTACCGAACAGTAATCAAACTCGATACCCTGTCCGATACGGATTGGACCGGAGCCAAGTACCATGATCTTCTTCTTATTCTCATCCACTTCGACTTCCGATTCTCCATCGTAGCAGGAATAGTAATATGGTGTCTCCGCCTCAAACTCCGCCGCACAGGTATCTACGATCTTGTAGGATGCATGGATGCCATAGCCATAACGAAGCTCCTTGATTTCCTTTTCTTTCTTTCCTGTAATCTGTGCGATTACCTTGTCCGGAAACTCCATGCGCTTTGCTTCCTGCATCATTTCTTTTGTGATTTCAGGTGTCTCACGCAGCAATTTTTCTTCCTGTACAATATTGTTGATCTTGTCAATAAACCAGATATCTACCTTCGTAATATCATGGATTTCTTCTGCAGAGATTCCACGGCGCAGTGCTTCTGCGATAACGAAGATTCGACGGTCATCAACACGGTGCAGCATCTCATGGATTTCTTCCGTCGGAAGATCATTGTAATTCTCGTAGATCAGGCTGTCCACATGCTGTTCAAGCGAACGAAGTGCCTTCATCAGTGCACCCTCAAAATTCGTACAGATACTCATAACCTCACCGGTTGCCTTCATCTGCGTCGTCAGCTTCCGGCTTGCCTTGATGAACTTATCGAAAGGAAGTCTCGGCATCTTGACTACAACATAATCAAGCGCCGGCTCAAAGCTTGCATAAGTCTTGCCAGTGATTGCATTCTTGATTTCGTCCAGATTGTATCCAAGTGCAATCTTCGCAGCCACCTTCGCGATCGGATAACCGGTTGCTTTTGAAGCAAGTGCAGAAGAACGGCTTACTCGCGGATTTACCTCGATTACGCAATATTCAAATGTTGTCGGATGCAATGCGAACTGTACGTTACATCCACCCTGGATACCAAGCTCGGTAATGATATTTAAAGCAGCACTACGAAGCATCTGGTATTCCTTATCTGCCAGTGTCTGTGATGGCGCAACAACGATGGAATCTCCGGTATGGACACCAACGGGATCCAGATTCTCCATATTACATACGGTAATACAGGTACCGTTCGCATCACGCATAACCTCGTACTCTATCTCTTTCCAGCCCGCGATACAACGCTCGACCAGAACCTGACCGACACGCGACAGACGCAGTCCGTTCATCAATATTTCTACGAATTCTTCTTCGTTATGTGCAATACCGCCACCGCTACCGCCAAGTGTATACGCCGGACGCAGCACAATCGGATACCCGATTTTCTCAACAAACGCCAGACCATCCTTGATGTTCGTTACAACTTCGGATGGTGCACAAGGCTCATGGATCTTCTCCATGGTCTTCTTGAATTCCAGACGATCCTCTGCTTTCTTGATTGTCTTCGAAGATGTACCAAGCAGTCTTACATTATGTTCCTTCAGGAAACCGGACTCTTCCAGTTCCATCGCGATATTTAACGCTGCCTGTCCACCCAGTGTCGGAAGCACACTGTCCGGTTTTTCCTTCTTGATAACTGCCTTTACAACCTCCGGTGTCAGAGGCTCGATATATACCTTATCTGCAATATCCTTATCTGTCATGATGGTAGCAGGATTCGAGTTGATCAAAACAACGCAGATGCCCTCTTCCCTCAGGGAACGACATGCCTGTGTACCAGCATAATCAAACTCTGCCGCCTGTCCGATAACGATCGGACCAGATCCAATAACTACAACCTTTTTTACATGCGGATTCTTTGGCATTATTTAGACACCTCCATCATATTCATAAACTCATCAAACAAAAATCCTGTATCGAGCGGACCTGCACAGGCCTCCGGATGGAACTGTACTGTCTGAACATTCTTTCCAAGATAATGCACACCCTCGATAGTCTTATCATTTACATTGATAAAGCTTGGCTCTGCAATGTCACGATCCAGTGTCTCTTCCTTTACCACATAGCCATGATTCTGTGTTGAAATATATACTTTCCCTGTTTTCAAATCCTTTACCGGATGGTTTGCGCCACGATGTCCATATTTCATCTTCTGCGTATCTGCGCCATTCGCAAGTGCCAGAAGCTGATGTCCCAGACAGATTGCAAAAATTGGGATCTTCGTTGCAAAAAGCTTCTTGATCTCTTCGATTGTCTTCACGTTATCCTTCGGATCACCAGGACCGTTTGTCAGCATAATGCCGTCCGGTGCATCTGCGATAATCTCCTCCGCCGGAGTTTCCGCCGGATATACCGTAACCGCACAGCCACGTTCCAGCAGACAACGAACAATATTTTTCTTCACACCAAGGTCAATGACTGCTACCTTATATCCTTCACCAGGAAAACGCATCTTCTCCTTGCATGTGACATCCAGCACAACATGTCCCATGTTCCATGCCTTGATCCGCTTAATACAATCATCCTTGTCGAAATTCTCATCCGTTGTGATCATGCCCTTCATCGTACCTTTGTCACGCAGAATTTTCGTCAGAGCCCGTGTATCAATCGCCTCAATTCCGGTAATATCATTTTCTATAAGAAATGACTCGACACTTTCCTCACTTCGGAAGTTGCTCGGACGCTTCGCCAATTCTCTGACAATAAAGCCAGACTGCCATGGACGTTCTGCCTCCATGTCTTCCTTACAAATACCATAGTTACCAATCAACGGATACGTCATACACACAGACTGTCCTGCATAAGAAGGATCCGTCAGTACTTCCAGATAACCAGTCATCGATGTGTTAAATACGATCTCACTGATAATTTCTTTGGTCGAACCGACGCTTTTCCCCTCGAATACATGGCCATCTTCCAGTATCAGAAATGCTTTCATAGTCTTTGTCCTTTCTTCTTAGATTTACTTGCAAAACAAGAAATTTGCTCAAAAAAAAAGAGTGAAACGGAAAAATTGCATAGTTATCCGAAGCTCTTTTTTCTCAAATTGCAAAAATTATACATCAATTTTCGCCATAGCACAACCCCTTTTGTCAGATTCTTTTATTCTTCTTTTGTTCTTCCCTTTCTAAGCGGCTGTAAATACATCCACAATAGTCCTGCCGGTACAGGTGATACTCCCGCGACAGTTCGATGGAATGTGCATATCCATTCTTTTTTTTGAAATCACTGTACAGATATGCAACACCATATTTTTCTGCCATCCGCGCTCCAATCTCATTTAGCCATGCCGCGTTTTTGTGCGGGCTGATCGATAATGTTGTCGTAAAAATATCGAATCCATGCTCCTTCGCATAGCGGGCAGTTTCTTCCAATCGTAACTCATAACACTTGTAACAGCGACGTCCCCGCTCCGGTTCTTTCTCCAAACCTTTTGCAATCGCATAAAACTTCTCCGGTTCATATGCGCCATCACACACATCTACAGCTCTCGCAAACTCTGCTTCCTGTGTAAACCGCTTCAGTTCCTCAATCCGCTTTTCATACTCTTCTTTTTCCGTAATGTTGGGATTGTAAAAAAAAGCCGTAATGTCATATTCCTCATATAATACACTCAGCACATGGGAACTGCATGGTGCGCAACATACATGCAATAGCATCTTTTTTTGTTTTTTTGCATTTTGTTTGTTTTCGATTATCATTTTTTACCCTTTCTTGTCACTTCGACGAAAATAAACGTCGAACCGCCTATGCAAAACGCCTATTTTTGTGCAATATTCACAGTTGACTTTGGCAATAATATACAATATACTAAAGCTAACGAAAGAACTATAATATAGTTAGTTATGATTATATATTTTTACAGCTTGAAGGGCAAGAGTAAAAACGATAGAATCGCTATATGGGAGGTAAGAAACTATGACAGTGGATCAGGCAGTTAAAAAATTCAAATTAGAGCCACTTAACGTATATACGGCGAAGGCAAAAGCAAAAGAATTAAACGTAGATGAGGTTCTGTATATGAATGTCCAGAAGAACAAATATGCCTACATCGTAAAAGATGGTGCACGTGGTTATGTGCTTTATCAGGATGAAAAAAGTATTTATTCCAAGATGTACAAAGGGCTTAAGATGACCCCACTCGAGCCATAATTGTACATATTTCGTATAAGTAAAACACAAAAAATCCGGAACTTCGATGTAAATCGGGGTTCCGGATTTTTGTTATTCACTATATTTATTTTTGTAAAAAAGTTTCACATGTTCTAAACACTTATCATTCAGTTCTATAATTACCGCTTCTGTACGGTTCTTACTGTTGTTAATAAATGCATACCACTTATCTTCCCTGTCCGAAAAACAGGATGTATAATCCCGGATAACCATCTCTGGATGTGCCTGACGTTCGTTGTCAAACAAGATTGATGTATACGGTAATACTTTCTGTATCTTACCTGCCTCAAACTCATACACCTTTTTCCTTGACGAGCGCTTCACAATCTTCGAGATTTCACAATCCCCATTAACAAATATATACTCATACTCCAGTTCCTGCCGCGTTGCTGTAATAATCGTAAGAGCAATACCAACTATTAGGATTGACGGGCCTACCCAGCCTGCTATAAACGTCCAGATTGCAAGTCCGGCGATCATCAAAGCTACGGATGCCACAACCGGCATCCGATCCTTTGCTTTTAATTTCTTTTGTACTGCGTATTCTGCATAACCTTCCAAGTTATTTACCATGTTTACATTTCCTTTAATGACTCATCAATTGCCTTTGCTGCCTTCTTACCGGCACCCATTGCAAGGATAACGGTTGCTGCACCTGTAACAACATCTCCGCCGGCATACACATGCTCACGTGTACTCTCACCGGTCTCTTCATCGACGATGATACCGCCCCACTTCTGTGTTTCCAGACCTTCCGTTGTCTGACGAATCAGTGGGTTCGGTGACTGACCGATTGCGATAACAACTGTCTCAACCGGAATCACCGTATTCGATCCCTCAATTGGCTGTGGGCGTCTACGTCCGGAAGCATCCGGCTCACCAAGTTCCTGTGCAACAACTTCGATACCGGTTACCCATCCATCTTCTCCATGGATCTCTACCGGATTGTTTAAGAGTTTGAAGATTACGCCCTCTTCCTTCGCATGCTCCACTTCTTCCCTACGCGCAGGTACTTCCTCTGCGCCACGGCGATATACAATGTACACTTCCTCTGCGCCAAGTCTCTTAGCCGTTCTTGCCGCATCCATCGCTACGTTACCGGCACCAACAACTGCAACACGTTTACCTACCTTGACAGGTGTTGGAACTTCGCCCTTCTTATAACCCTTCATCAGATTCACACGTGTTAAGAACTCATTTGCGGAATATACGCCAAGCAGGTTCTCGCCCGGAATCCGAAGGAAGTTCGGAAGCCCGGCACCGGTTCCAAGGAACACAGCGTCAAATCCACGTGCGAACAAATCATCTACAGTCAGTGATCGCCCGATTACAACATTGGTCTCAAGATCTACACCAAGATCTGTAATATTTTCCAGCTCCTTTGCAACCAGAGACTTTGGAAGACGGAACTCCGGGATACCATAGCTCAACACGCCACCAGCCTTATGTAATGCCTCGAAGATTGTTACATCATACCCCTTCTTTGCAAGTTCACCTGCACAGGTAATACCAGCAGGGCCAGAGCCTACAACTGCAACACGCTTGCCGTTCTTCTCGATATTCAGTTCTGTCTTTGCACCGTGTGCCATGTGGTAATCTGCTACAAAGCGTTCCAGACGTCCGATGGATACAGACTCACCCTTAATACCACGGATACACTTACCCTCGCACTGATTCTCCTGTGGGCAGACACGTCCACAGATTGCCGGAAGTGCATTCTCACTTGTAATGATCTCGTATGCTTTCTCGAAGTTACCAGCAGCTACCTGCTCGATAAATCCAGGAATCGGTACATTAACCGGGCATCCGGTCATACAAGGTCTATTCTTACAATTAATACATCTGGTTGCTTCCTCCATTGCCATCTCGGCTGTATAACCAGTCGCAACCTCTTCAAAATTCTTATTTCGTACATTCGGATCCTGCTGTGGCATAGGAACCTTTGTTGGACTCATATTTGGCATCTTTCGTTCCCTCCTAATTCTGCATCTGATCTGCCTGAAGCTTCATCATACATTCGTGTTCTTCTTCCTTGAAGAATGTCTGACGCTTCATACACTGATCGAAATCAACTTCAAATCCATCGAAGTCCGGTCCATCTACACAGGCAAACTTCGTCTTGCCACCAACTGTGACACGACATCCACCACACATACCTGTACCGTCGATCATGATCGGATTCAAAGAAACTGCGGTCGGAAGGTTATATTCCGGCTTCTTTGTAAGTGCTACTACGAACTTCATCATGATGAGTGGTCCGATTGCGATTGCATGGTCATATTTCACACCGGCATCTAACAGCTCCTGCAGCTTCTTTGTAACAACGCCCTGCCCACCAAGAGAACCGTCATCTGTCATGATATATACATTATCACAGAACTTCTCGAATTTCTCCTTGAGAAGCACAAGCTCTGCAGTACGTCCACCGATAATCACATCCACCTTTGTACCCTGCTCAGCAAGCTTCTTTGCCTGTGGATAAAGCGGAGCTGCTCCAACGCCACCCGCGATACCGATCACACGCTTCCACTCTTTATTAAGTGGTGCCGGCTGTCCGAGTGGTCCTACAAAATCCTGAAGGTAATCGCCCTCATTCAGCTTTGCCATCAAAGTAGTCGAATACCCAACTACCTGGAAAATAATCTCGACTGTATTGCGCTCGCGGTCAAAATCCGCAATTGTAAGAGGAATACGCTCGCCATCTTCATCCACTCTGACAATAACAAACTGCCCTGCCTCACAGCGTGCAGCTACATAAGGAGCCTCTATCTCCATCATAACAACAACCGAATTTAAGACTTCTTTTTTTACAATCTTATACATGGTCTACCCCTATCTCTTAAAAATTTACTTTATACTTACGCATCACTTATCATGCGTCATTATCTGATAAATTATATCACATATACTTTCATAATCAAAGTTTTTCTTGAAATTTCTATCTTTTTATACAATTTCGTCGAAAAAACTTGCCTCATGCAGGATTGACATCAACGCAGCATCCTCCTGCAGAGATATTGCCATAAATCCATGCCCTTCGTTCATCCGCACTGACACGCCAAGCATATTTGCGATATCATCACAGAAATGGCGTTCTGACATCGTTACCACAAGTCTTCTGCAAAATGCCTGTTCGGCAAGTCGTACCGCTGCATCCAGTACATACCGCACATGCTCATCAAAGCTCTCAAAACGTTCCACATACATCGTATCATCGTAGATATCATAGGAAAACATACCGGCCAGACGTTCTTCCACCTGTCCGTCATCCATGTGCATGCCATCCTCATACACAGCAACCACATCACCATTCTGGCAGCGATGTTCCATGCACATCTGTTCCAGATACTGCGGCGTCCGATATGCATAAACCTGATATTTCTTTGCAAGCGCAGCATTCACTTCACCGGAAAGGTGCTCCAAAATATCATCACGTTCCTCATACAGATCCCTCAGATTCTTCGTATAATATCCTTCCTCTCCGGAAAGATCATCCGGTACGACATCTTCGTCCTCCAGCTCTGCAATATCAATATCCAGTTCCAATGTATGAAAGACTTTTTCGAACCCCAGGCTCTCATAGTACTCTTCCCGTTCCGGCATCAAAAATGCAAATATTCTGTCATCCTTCTTCATATCTGCAAGCACATATTGCATCATCCGATGCATAATCCCCTGCTCCCGATATTCCGGTTTCACAGCCACTCCGACTATGTAATAGCACAGTTCCTTTTTTCCTTCTACCTGCATCTCATAAGGATTCAGATGGATCATGCCCACCAGCACATCCCCCTTATAGGCAAGTAAAATCTTATTCTGCTTACAAATCTCTGTAAAATAATAATCCGCAAACTCCTCCGGATCATCAAATATTTCATCCCACATCTGTCGAACCTCAGCAAGTACCTCTGGTTCGCCTTCAAAATATTTGAGCCTGCAACTGTCTCCGTCACTCATGAAACTAAAATATCCTCCTATTACTCTTTGTTTTCTTTATCTCTTCGCACAGCCCATGCATCCCATGCATGGATTGGCAGCATTTTCTACCGTATCATCCACCACGCGGGAGCTGCGATAATCGAAATTATCAATTGTCTCAAGCAGGCAGATCGCCTGGGAACTGATTCCCTGCCCCTGACCGGTAAATCCCAGACCTTCCTCTGTGGTTGCCTTGACATTCACCTGATTTTTATCAATTAACAGCCGTGCTGCAATGTTCTCCCGCATCATCTCAATATATGGTGCCAGCTTCGGTCGCTGTGCAATCACTGTCGCATCCACATTTCCTATCATAAAATTGTGCTCGTCCAAAAGCTTCCGTACTTCTTCCAAAAGCTTCATACTGTCCGCCCCTTCATATGCAGGATCTGTATCCGGGAAATGTTTTCCGATATCGCCAAGCGCTGCCGCGCCGAGCAAAGCATCCATAACCGCGTGCACCAGCACATCCGCATCCGAATGTCCAAGCAGTCCTTTCTCATACGGGATCTCCACACCTCCTAAGACAAGGCGTCGTCCCTCTACTAATTTATGTACATCGTACCCCATGCCAACTCTCATGGTCACTACGCTCCTTTATATCGAACAAAACCAAAGTATCGAACTATAATCTATCATATTTGCTACGTATATGCAAACGTTTCCTTTTTCCCACGGAAAGAATTGTCACAATTTACTTTTCTATATTTACGAATTTGCCATTTCATTGTAAAATGTTATCATTACAGGCATATATAAATGAACTGTACAAATTTATACATAACGAGGAGGGTTTATTATGGGAAGATCCGGCGGCGGTGGCGGCGGCTTTAGCAGTGGCGGTCACGGTGGCGGCAGTCATCATGGTGCAAGTTTCAGTGGCGGCGGAAGCAGCTTCCGCAGCAGCAGTGGTTCACGCGGAGGCGGTTTCAGCAGTGGTCCGAGAGGCGGTGGCTTTGGAGGCGGCCCTAGGCCATATGACGATTACGGGCCAGGTCCACATCACTATCACGGAGGTCCGGGTATGCCACCACCTCCACCACCAAGAAGAAGATATTATGGTGGCAGAACAACTTATGTGTATACGAATGGCAGTGGCGGTGGCAGTGCATTTGTTACTATTATCATGCTCATGCTCGTCCTGATTGTCTTCTCCTTCTATATGCAGTTTAAAGGTGGATATACCGGAGATACACTCAGCGACAACCGTATTTCCGAATACGCAGAGGATCAATATAATACAATATTCAGCGGGCGCGAGGACGGACTGCTTCTGGTCGTAGACGAAAACGATAATGGTCAGTTCAAATATGGTGTCAAAGCCAACGCACTCATGGATAATTATATCAACGATATGATTTCTGCATACCAGAACAATTATAATGATGATCTCGGTGTCCAGTTAAAGGGCATGCTGGAGGATACATTGCAGATCATGAATCAGGATGGCATATCAAAGGTCAAATCCGACAAGGCATTTGACTCTCACTGCTATCGGGATGATTTAAACTGGATTGATACAAAAAATAATGTCGTAACTGGTGCACAGGAATTCTATGATGCTACAGGAATCCAGTTCTACGTTATGTTTGTAAAGACACGTACCATCGCCAAGGCAACCAATCATTCTGCCGGCGTATTCAAGGTACTGATCATCGCAGCGGCAGTTGTCATTGTCGTATGCATCCTCTTCTCCTGGTGGAAGAAACGTACTGCACAGAAGAACAAGGAGCAAGAAGACTTAGAGCGTACCTTAAATACTCCACTCGAAACATTCGGTTCCACTCCGATGGATGATTTAAAAGCAAAGTACGATAATCAGGATAATAACAAGTCATAACTACATAACTGATAATCCAAACTTACTAATTTACAAAAAAAAAGGGAATGTTTCCATGTAATTCATGAAAACATTCCCTTTTCTTTTACCATGCAGTTGCAATATCTAACTGATTTGGATTTGATGCTGCAAATCCGCCTGTGTCTACAACAATCGCTGTACCAAGGCTGCTCTCCACAAGCGATCCTCTCGGATGTGTATTCAAATCGGCAGCTACCATAACATAGTCGCCATACATCTTCACGCCATCCTCGCGAACCCAATACTGCGCATTGTATCCCATGCTCTGCATAATATCTACGACACCACTCATATTCAGGTTATAATAAGTTTCTTTTCCGCTTGGTCCGTAGTTTACACCCTTGGATGCAGTCAGCGTTCCATCTCCGGTAATATTTGTATATGTAGCCACATATGTCTGTGTGGATTTCTTTGAACCACGCTCTGCATAATATGTCTCTACTGTATTCAGAAATTCATCATAATTGTCGCGAACTGTCAATACCTTGTCTCGCTCATCGCTCGCCATCAGAGACGGCTTGATCTCAACTGGTAATGTCTTTACATGTGCAATGAATTCCGAATATACCGGATTGGTCTGTGCTTCAACCATTGTCCGAAGCACACTTTTGTCTGCAACCGATGTTTCTTCTATCATATTTGTCATATCCATCTTTGTCTGAAACTTCGGTGTGAGTTTTGTTACATCAGTCGTTACAGTCTTTGCCATATCTTTCCCAATCACATCTGTAACTTCCACTGCCTGAACAGCTTTCCCGATGCTTTCCTGCGTTGTAACTGCTGCAAGCACCATAGACTCTGTTGTCATTGCCGGTGCCGGAGCTTCCGCAAGTACCTCTGTTACCTTCTCATTTGTTGTGCTATTGGCTTTGTAATCTTCCAATAATGTTGGTGTGTATAAACATACCGCTAAGATCATCACAAATCCTATCATTAGCTTATCGATGTTTAACCTCATCTAATCACTCCTTTTCCAAAACCGTTTGTTCGCAACAAACTTCCCCTATTTAACATCACATTTATTAACTTGTCAATACATTTTTGAAATTTTTTAGAAATATTTGAAACATTTTTGTAACAATTTTCGCTCATTTGTTACATTTTCAGACATTGTATTACAGAAAAAAAGTAAAAAACTATGGTGTTTTCCTTTTTCGACACCCATTATATTACAAAATGTTACATTTCGCAGTTTCTCTTCTGCCCGATTTTTTCCATAAAAAAAGATGCATTCATGCATCTTCTAAAATGTTACCGGAATTCCAGGCATAAAAAAATAGCGGAAGGGGGATTTGAACCCTCGACACCACGGGTATGAACCGTGTGCTCTAGCCAACTGAGCTATTCCGCCATAAAAATGGGACCTATAGGGCTCGAACCTATGACCCTCTGCTTGTAAGGCAGATGCTCTCCCAGCTGAGCTAAGATCCCATTCGTTTTGTGTTGTTTGCTTAACACTCTTGCTATTTTACATACCTCGTTCCCATTTGTCAAGCCTTTTTCTTCAAATTTTTAACAGATTTTTTTCATGTGCTCCGAATCCCGCATATTTCCGCGGTTTTTAGATGCAGCCAATCGTGCGCAGAATAAATATCCACAAGGTAAGCGTCACGGATGACAGCAATGTAGTAAGCACAATGACATTGGAAGTCAGAATGTCATCGTTATCCATATTCTTTGCCATAACATAACAGCTCACCGTCGTCGGGGATGCCAGCATAATGAGAATTGCCACCATCTCACTCGGTGCAAATCCAAGCTTGTACGCAAATGGTAAAAACACAAGTGGCAGTCCAATCAGTTTGATAAAGGTTGCCCCAAGTGCAGGCTTTAATCTGGCAATCGCCTGTTTGGTATCGAAGCCAGCTCCCACCGCAAGCAAAGCAATCGGCGTTGCAGTTTGTGCAATATAATTGAGCGTACGTGCAGGGATTGTCGGGATTGGCAATCGCACCAGCGATGCGATGAGACCCAGAACAATTCCTATAATGATTGGATTTTTCGCGATGTTGATACAGGCATTTTTAATCTTACCATAATCTTTATTCGCCTCTGTGTTTGCATTAAACACCAATATAATCACCGATAATATATTGAAGAACGGAACCGCCGCTACGATCATAAGCGGCGTCATACCAATCTCTCCACAGATATTTTCCACAAATGCAACGCCCAGAATTGCTGCACTTCCCCGTGTCCCTGCCTGTGCAAACGCTCCTACCATCGTCTTGTCCTTCAGGGTAAGCTTTGCAATGCCCCACACAAGGAAGAACATAATAATCGTCACGATCATACAGAACAGTAAGAACTTCACATTCATATCCTTTCTCACATCGGAACCTGCAATATCCCGGAACAACATAACCGGAAGCGCTACAATAAATACATATTTATTTGCCACGCGCACAAATTCGTCTGTCAGGAAACCGATTCTTCTCAATATATATCCTAATAGAATAATCAAAAAAATCGGAATCGTCACATTCACACTAAATATAAAATTATCCATTCTTTTTTCCTCTTAAATATCTTTTTGCATTGCCTAGTGTACCACACCCGTCGACAAATTCCAAGAAATGGCGCTATTTTCCTATATTTTTCGGCATTTTAAATTTTTTTAAAAAAGTTGTTGACAACCACCCATGCTTTATGTATAATAACACTTGCGTTGAGACGAGGCAGACAAAAACAAATGCCTTATCGGGGTGTGGCTCAGTTTGGCTAGAGCGCCTGATTTGGGATCAGGAGGTCGCAGGTTCGAGTCCTGTCACCCCGACTTGATATCTTCTCTTCGCCAAGCTCAGATTAAGCGGGTGTAGTTCAATGGTAGAACACTAGCCTTCCAAGCTAGATACGTGGGTTCGATTCCCATCACCCGCTCTTTATTTTGCAAATACATATTATGTATGCAAGATATTATGTGTCCGTAGCTCAGCTGGATAGAGCAACGGCCTTCTAAGCCGTGGGTCGGGGGTTCGAATCCCTTCGGGCACATTTTTATATTATATGGTGGGTATGGCGCAGTTGGCTAGCGCGCCAGATTGTGGCTCTGGAGGCCGAGGGTTCGAGTCCCTCTATCCACCCTCTTCTTTTTTAGATTGCAGGCTTTGCAAGAGCAGGTTTTTAATGGGCTATCGCCAAGCGGTAAGGCACAGGACTTTGACTCCTGCATTCGTTGGTTCGAATCCAACTAGCCCAGCTTTTTTATTTTATATGGGCCACTAGCTCAGTCGGTAGAGCACTTGACTTTTAATCAAGTTGTCGGGGGTTCGATTCCCCCGTGGCTCACTCTTTGGCAGATGAGATCATCTGCTAATTTTTTATTAGGGCGACAGCCCGTGACCGAAGTAAGCGCAGCTTACGGAGGGGCATGGATTTAGCTTTCGTTCTTTCATATTATAATTATAATATATTAATTTCATTATCCACATGCGGGTGTGGCGGAATTTTCGCGAAAGCTACAAGCCATGCCAGCTGGAAGTAACGAGACCGCTGGGAGCTTGCTCACAGGAGGTCGCAGTTACGACAGATGATAGGGCGACAGCCCGTGACCGAAGTAAGCGCAGCTTACGGAGGGGCATGGATTTA
>ERZ1034626.106-NODE-106-length-55234-cov-76.199478_pt1 | contig 55234 bp, 29 predicted proteins | sample MGYA00520652_ERZ1034626 | MGnify/ENA primary metagenome ERZ1034626 (study PRJEB33766, sample SAMN09781765) | gut metagenome | biome: gut microbiome | host: Homo sapiens | place: Madagascar | study: EMG produced TPA metagenomics assembly of the PRJNA485056 data... | reverse complement strand
TCGAGGTGGTCAAAATTTTTGACCACATGCTCTTTCTCGCTGTTAGTCAGTTCGATAACATATCCAGAAGGAAACTTATCAGGATTGTTTCTTATGGCTTGGTTAACCACCTTGGTTGTTACGCCATACAATTCAGCAACATCTCTGTCAAGGATAACTTGCGTATTCCTGATGACAATGATTTTACTTTCTGTTTTTACAATATCTTCTTGATGTCCCATAATTTCTTTTTTTTAAGCTATTCGGGGGCAAAGATACGACTTTTCCTCGTAACCTCCAAAGTTTTAGGGAAAAATGTAGGGATGGGGATAAAGAAAAAAATAGGCGACTCTCGGAATTGAGAGCCGCCTATAATTGTATTCATTAAATGATTATTCTGCAACAGAAATGATAGCATACTCAAGTGTGATATCATTGAAGAAGATGCGGTATTTGCCACCAGCAACCTTAATACCCTCACTGACTGGGCTTGTAATCAACTTACCAGTTGATGAGAATTCCTGCCCCTTTGTATAACCCCAGTTTGCAGAATTGTCCCACTCATGGTTAGCACGAATCTTGAAGTTACCTTCAGGGATTGTTGTTTCGATAAACCAGTTGTGAGGAGTAACCTCTTTCATGTCAACATCGTTGTTCCAATCGTTGCCTACACCGATAAGACCAACATGCTCGTATGCTTTAGGAGTCTGGTTCTCGAGCTTTGTCCATTTGTAAGTCATGGTCGAGAAATCTACCTTAAAGGTATAGAATGCACCTGGTTCTGGGCAAACGATAGAACCGCTTCCACCAATCTTGCCTTCTACAGAATTATCATCATTTTTAGCTGTACCATATGCATTGGCCCAGACGCCAAAGTCGCTACCCAACCAAATCTTCAGGTTTGCATCGTCGTTCCATTGAGTTGTATAGCTCTGAACCATAGCAGACTCTGCATACATGAGACAGGTCTTGTCTGCTGGTTTATCTGACCATCCATGTAATTTACCAACAAGATAGTATTCTGGTGCAATCTGTTTGATGGTATAAGTGTAGTCCATCATGTTGATAGTCATCTGATAGATACCTGCCTTTGCAATCTTACCAGCGTTAGCCTTTTCACCCTTTGAAGTAGTAGTGAGAAGTGTACCGCTCATTGCGTCGTCACCATCTTTTTCTACACCAACAACACCCTTAGGATTGTTTTCTACTGCCCAAATATTACCTGCATCTACATTACCCTGAGGAATAATCTTCCAGTATTGGTTATCGTCTGTTGTAGTAAACATAATGGTAAATACTGGATCCTCATAAACGTCTGCGTCTGAGTGGGTGAATTTGAATTTGGTGTCCAAACTCCAATCTGTCATTTGTCCAACCAGATAGTAGTTAGTGTCAATGAATGGAGCCTTTGGAGTCATTACAAGGTTTATCTTACCAGCATCGATAAGAACAGCCTGACCATCTTTGACTGCGTTTACATAAACTTGGGCATCAAAAGTGCGGGCAGAAGGACGCTTGCCGTAAACAGATACTACTGCAGCTGAAAGATCAGCAACTGCACCCTTACCCTCAATGCTTGTATTAACGGTAGTCTTGGTTGCATTTTCTACTCCTTGTGGAGTAAGCTCTAAGCGTGCATTATCCAATGTAAAACCAGCAGGAAGAGCTGCTTCGCTCAATGTGAAGGTGCTGACACTATCCGTTTCAACATTGGCAAAGTTGATAGCCTGAACCCCTGTTGCAGTAAATCCTGGGATTGTGATTGCATCTTCCTGTGGGTTAGTCTGAGGATTAGCCCAGTTTGTGAAGTCGTCACTGCAGGACCCCATAAAGAGGCCTGCAAGTGCGATTGATACATATAATGATATTTTTTTCATTTTCGTTCGATTTTAAATCGTTATTTACTTGATTTCACCAGTTCCGTTACTGAAGTTGAGATAGAGTCTCTGACTTGTACTGCATGATACACGAGCCTGGTCTCCACCTGTTGCACGATATTCAATCTTATTTTTAAATACCATAAATTCAGAATGCCACCAATCCTGGTTTGGTATTCTAACGTATGCACGAAGACCGTCCTTATCGCCTTCTGGAATGTCAGCTACGAAAGCTGGAGATACAAATTCGCCATCAGCAGTTGTTGGAACAGTAAACAATGCACTTTCTACGTCTTCTTCCCAGCCTTCTGGTGCAGCAGCACCTAAGAGGTATACCTTAGGCTTGTTGACCTGTACATCATATACAATGTTACGACCAGAAACTGAAGTTGTAACAATTACGAGGTACCATCCTGGTTTATTAGAAGCGATATTGCCATCACTATTTTTTACAATATCGTCTTTGCATTCACCTGAGATAGTGACACCATCATAACCTAATTCTCCACCATTCCATGAAGTTGCAGTATTAATCTTGAAACCACTGTCATCAATATACATAAGACGCCAGAATATGTTCTCTGCACTATGTACTTTAACCATGTCGTAGCAATTGCCCCAGTCCCAACTGCAGAAGTTTCCTATTGCATATACATGGTCTGGTGTTGTTACAGGTGGCAAAGAGAAGAGCAGATGAATCTTGTTGAGAGAAACAATATTTGAAAGAATTTCAGTTCCCTCTATAGCATTACCGTCACTTGTGAGCATCTGTGCCTTTACGCGGAAATATGCTGTAATATCCATAGGAAAGTCTGTTTCTTCTTTTCCTTTTGCAATCTCCATGTTTGTTAATGTGCTTGCTAATGTAGCTGCATCAATATCAAGCTTGGCTGATGTTGGTTTATCATCAAGTTCTACCGCATCGCTCATGTCTGGGCTAAGGGAAACTTGGATGGTGTATTGTGTACTTGCAGTAAAGCCATAGTTTGGCTGTGAGCAAGTCAATTTGACGGTTTCAGATTTAGCTAAGTCGATAGGGACATTAGCTAATGCTGGAGTATTCAATCTGAATTCAGTAGGCGCTGTAAGCGTTGGATTTGAATCATGATCGTCGTCGCAAGCTGCAAACAGACTGACAGTCATGAGTAGCAGCAAGGCTGATTTAAATATATGTTTCATGTTTATTTTCTCTTTAAAGAATTAATATCCAGGGTTCTGTTTCAAGTTGCCGTTACTCTGTAATTCGTTTACAGGGATAGCATAGATATTCTTGGTTGCATCGAAGCTTTTACCAGCTTTTTCACCACCCTTCCATTCCCAGGTGTAATCTGTATTTCCACCAAAGCGATTGAAACGGACAAGTGTAGTACGACGGATACCCTCGAAATAGAATTCGCGGCTCCACTCATCACATATCTCGTTGAGAGAATAGCTACCTTCACGAGTTGTAGTATTTGCACGTTGGCGAAGCTTGTTGATGGCATCAGTTCCGTCTCCTGTGGTATTGTTGCCGTTCAAGCGAGCATCTGCTTCTGCATATGTGAGGTATGCTTCTGCTACACGCAAGAAGAAATAGTCTGCATCTGAAAACGCAGGGTTGTAGCTACTCTTACCATCAGTAGTGAAATAGTTGATGAACTTGCACACACCATAACCATCCTTAAACTCTGTGTAGTTATTGATGTCAATAGAATTTCTCTTCTCACCACAGAATATCGCACGATCATCATTGGCTGCAGTAGTCATCTCGTATGAAGGAACTTTTGGAGCAGTTGAGTTAGGGAAGAATTTCTTGATCAACTCAGGACGTGCACGGTTACCTGCCCATTGAGCAGATACGCAACCATTTGTACCATCCAAGTCATCTGGGTTAGCGTGCATATCTCCATTGAATGTTGAAGCTGTAAGGAAGAATGAGTTACCATAGCTCACAACTTTTTCTGTATTCTGAATAATTGGGAACAAGCATTCTTTTGCTGCATTTGTTTCTCCATTATCAGCCATGAACAACATCTGATAAGCACTCCACTTGCCTTTTCCGTTCATGTTCAATTCATATCCAGAAGTCATGACTTTCTTGGCGTAATCCTTAGCTTTAGACCATTCTGCTTTACCTGTATAAGCCTCTGCATTGAGGTATAGACGGGCGAGGAGCATCCAGCAGGCTGCCTTGTCAACACGGCCATAACCAGCTTGGTCTGAAGTTTTAGCTTGTGGTGCAGAGAGGTTTGGCTCTACATTGTTGGTCAATTCATTGACAAGCCATTCATACATGTCTTTACGAGACATTTGTACAGGCTTCTCTACATTCTCAGAGAATGGCACATTTCCAAATGCATCCATGAGCAAGTAGTATTGCATGGCACGCAAGAAACGAATTTCTGCAGCCTTTGTAGCATCTTCTCCTCCTGCAACTTTGAGATATTGGTTGCAGCTTGATATACCCAAAGTTAATCGTGCAAAGTATGCCTTTGTCATACCATTTGCATTATCGTATGTATTGAAGTTTAAGGCTGGAACACCATTGTCACCCCAACTGCATATTGCCTCGTCAGTTGGTAACTCATTGACGTTCCACATCAAACGTACAAGACCTGTCATACCAGCATCATCGTAGCCCTTAACATCACAATCGTCATCACCGCTTGCTGAGCTACCATTACCTGCAATGGCAAAGTTTGCATAACACTTGTTGAACAGGCCATCGTTGCTTACCTCTGTATCAATCTTAGGACTGATAGGAGCTGTGTCAAGGTCGTTCACGCAAGAAACTAATCCGCAAGATAGCAATCCAAACATAGCTGGTGCTATTGCTTTCATAATATATCTTTTCATGATCTAATTCCTTCTAAAATTGTTAGAAATTCAAGTTAACACCCAAAATGAATGAAATTGGACGTGGGTAGAGGTTGTTGTCGATACCATTATATACCTCTGGGTCGATTCCATCATACTTGGTGATTGTAAATACATTGGATGCAGTTGCATAAATGCGACCGCCAATACCTTTCCAACTGCCACTCTTGAAGAGGTTGTTGAAGCTATAACCTAATGTGATATTGTCACATTTGAGGAATGAAGCATTCTGAACGAAGTAATCGGTCATCTTGGATGCATCATTGTCAGACTTCCAACAGAGACTGTTGACTGGACGATTTGGCATATATGCACTTTGAGCCCAAATAGAGTTGGCTGTTGTCAAACGGTTCGCCTGCGCAAAGTTGTTGAATACATAGTTTCCAATGTTTGCACGGAGTGAGAAGCTGAAGTCCCAGTTCTTGTATTCCAAGCGAGATGACAAGCCCATGGTGATTGGTGCCATGATATTCTTGTAGAGATAACGGTCGTCGTCTGTAATCTTGCCGTCACCATTGCGGTCAACTACGCAATTCTCAATAGGGTTACCGTTCTTGTCGTAAACTTGCTGATATACATAGAATGAATTAGCCGCATAACCGGTCTGATGTGCTAAAACTTTGTTTGACTGGTCAATATTGTCACCTGCTTTTACAGGCTTACCTGTATCAGAAACTCCACTCAAGTCTGTAATCTTGTTGTCATTGTAGGTGAAGTTATAGCTGATAGTCCAATACCAATCCTTAGTCTGGATGGCTCTCCAATTGAGGGCAACTTCAACACCTGTATTTCTCAGCGAACCAATGTTCTGGATACCTGAATCTGCAAAACCTGACAAAGAGGCAACTGGTGCATTGTTAATCAAGTTGTCGGTCTTTCTATAATACCAATCGACATTACCGCTTAATCGCTGGTCGAAAATACCCCAGTCAAGTCCGATGTTGTAGGTTATGGTTGTTTCCCATTCCAAATCCTCATTATAGTATTTTGGTGTGTAGATAGAACCATCGCCAAGAATAGGATATCTACCGAAGTTCAGACCTTTCTTGTATTGAGGAACCCAAAGGTAGTTGTCAATACCATCCTGCTGACCTGTTACACCATAACCGAGACGGAGTTTCAAGTCTGATAACCACTTAATCTTTTTCCATTCATTCTCATCGTTAATCTTCCATGCAAATGCAAATGAAGGGAATAAGCCCCAATGATTCTTGAAACGAGAAGAACCGTCATCACGCAATGTTGCAGTAAGATAATATCTGTTCATCAAGATATAGTTGGCACGACCGAAGAATGATACCAAGTAGTTTTCAAATTTATCAACATCTGGTCCATCTTTGAACAATTTTCCAGCATTGTCGCCTGCTGTTTCTGGATAATATTGTTTCCAACTATTGTTGTAGCTGAAGTATGAGTGCTGATACTCATAACCCGCCATGATATCAAAATGCTGATTCTTGTTGAAATCATGATAATACTGTGCATAGCAGCTAAACAATTGGTCTCTCTTTAACTTAGAGTTGTCTGTGATGCCACCATAATACATGTTTCCTGGGTTAGAGTTTGGCTGGTTTTGGTCTTCACTACCTTTCGCAAATTCCAAACCGAGAGTTGCATGCAAACGCAAATCCTCAAATCCGTGAACTTTATAGTCAATGTCGGCACTACCAATGAATGTCTTCATCTTTTCTTTGTAGTTCTGAAGATTCAATAATGCCAATGGGTTGCTGGTAGCATCGCTAAACTTAGTATATGGCCAAGCGTTATCTTTCAATCTTGAACCTGAAGTTAACCACTCGAAGTATCCACCAAAGTTTTTAAGAGTCTGGTCTTTATTTGCACCCAACATCTCAAGGTCACGCTTAGAAGTGAAATTGTATGGATCCTGTGTTGGGTCCATGCTTACAGCTGCACCAATGGCATCAGGGTTAGCCTTACGTGAATTGGAGTACATACCCTTGGCATTGAGGTTCAATGTCAAATGATCCTTGAAGAAGGATGGATTCAAATTGACAGCTGCAGTATAACGGTTGTAATTTGAAGTCTTTAAGATACCATCTTGACTTGTATAGCCAAGAGATACACGATAAGGAAGTACGTCTTTGACAGAGCCAGAAACTGTTACGTTGTGATCGTGGCTCCATGCTTCACGATATATCAAGTCCTGCCAGTCTGTGTCTGCAGTACCGAGAGCGTTTGCTTGTTCTGAACCTTCACCAAACAGATTGGTAACCAATTCACGATATTGGTCGCCGTTCATCATGTCATGTGTTTTCTTTTTCATGCTCAAGGTTACGCTTCCTGCGTATGATACCTGAGGAGCTTGACCCTTATGACCTTTCTTCGTAGTAATAATGATGACACCATTAGAACCACGAGAACCATAGATAGCAGTTGCTGAAGCATCCTTCAAAATATTGAAAGATTCAATATCTTGTGGATTAATCTGTGCGAGGACGTTTGAGCCTGTTCCACCTACAGAATTGTTGTCCATAGGAATACCGTCAACTACGATAAGTGGGTTGTTGCTGGCATTCAAAGATGAACCACCACGTACGCGAATCTGTGAAGCAATACCTGGCTCACCACTTTGACTTGTTACGCTTACACCTGCAACTTTACCTGTCAGCATGTCTTCAGGGTTGATAACAACACCCTTATTCTTTGAATCAGGCTTAATAGCTGCTACAGAACCAGTCAAGTCTGACTTCTTAACAGCACCATAACCAATGACAACGACTTCGTTCAAAGACTTTGAGTCATCTGTCATTGTAATGTTCATGCCGTTAGATGCCTTAACGGTCTGTGGAGTCATACCGAGGTATGTAAATGTAAGGTTAGTACCAGGAGCTGCATCGACAGAGAAGTTACCATCCATGTCGGTAATGCCCACAGCCTTACCGTTCACTGTAATGGTAGCACCCATGACAGGCTCACCAGAAGCATCTTTCACTTGTCCCTTGATGGCATTTGACTGCGCAAAGGAACTTGCTGTCAGAAGAAGACCACTTGCAAGGGTCAACGCTCTGAGAGGCAATTTAAATTTTACCTGCTTCATCATTTTGCTTGATCTTTAAGTGTGCAAAATGCCCTATCCATTTTATATTTTGGCAGATGACGTACCTAATTCTGTACCTAAATTTTGTCTAGCAAATTGACCGTCTCAACTTTTTTCTTATTTACGACCTCAGCATACACTTGTGTTGTCTTGATGTTTTGATGTCCCAACAACTTGCTTGTCGTGTATAAGTCCGCTCCCATGGTTAGTAATGTCGTAGCAAATGTATGGCGAGCGACGTGGAAAGTGATGTTCTTCTCCAATCCAGCTTCTTTTGCCCATTGTTTTATCTGGTAATTGATGGTGAAGTATGAAGGCAGGCAAAATACAAGGTCGTCCAATTTCGCATTGCCTTTGTTAGGCATCCATGCCAAAGCATTTTCAGACAAAGGTATTGTTACCACTTGTTTGGTCTTTATCATTTTTTTGCTTATGCAGATGCCATCAGTTTCTTTTCTAATATCCGACCATTTGAGTGTCTTGACGTCGCTTACTCTCAAACCACAAAAGCAAGCAAAAAGAAAAGCCTTCTTTACTGCTGCATTCTTGCAAGGTGTACGTATCAGTGTCTTGATTTCCTCAATATTGAGATGAGGACGATTACTATCGTTCTTGCAAACAAGTTTTTTCTCTTCTTTCTTCAACAGACGATTGGGATTCTCAGAAATGATTCCTTCACGTACAGCCTCGTTCAACGCAGTAACAAACGAATTGAAATAAAGACGAGCTGTTCCCTTGGCAAGTTTTTTCTGATGATGCTGTCCTCGTTTAGGTATTTCGAAGCCAATGGTCATCGCATTGGCAAGATAAGTCACAAAACCTTCACAGAAAGTTTTATCCAACTGGCTCATTTTGACAGTCTCTCCCTTATATATAATAAGGTGTAGCATCGTATTATGGATGGTGGCTGCATTGCTTCCGCTTTGCCCTTGCGCACTTTTTCTTTCTGCATACGTCTGCATCCAGTCTTTCAAAGGCATGTCCCTGACCGCTTTTTTCTTGATGCCAACTTTCTCATTCATGTACTCTTTGATTCGCTCACATTTCATGAGTGAAGCAACTTGCAAGGCTTGGTTGTTTCGTTCTTTTGCACTTTTGTCTTTGCCTTTCTTGTCGTCAATAAGAAACAAGCCATCCAATTTCTCATAGACATACCCTTTGCTTTGGGTATGGGCAATGTATCTCCTAAGATAGAGTGCCTTGTTACCATTTTTGAGAGGCTTTGCCCATATCTTGATGGGTTCCTTTGCTCTTGTCATTGTTTTTTTGTTTACCATACCTACTACTGTTTTATTACTATTATAATTCCATTAAAATGGCATTATTTTGAGACCTCTAAATTAAAGTACCTAAAAATGTACCTAACGCAAATGCTATGCAAACGTTTGCACATGCGAAACATCGTTTTTAACTCAAAAAAAGGAACAAGTGAACGCAAAAGAAGTTACTTTTGCACACAGATAGAAGAAATGACAGCGAAATGTCGTTCCTACCTTATTAATAATAGAGACCTAACGACCGACTGGATGTTGTACCTGACTAGCAAATAACGACTTAACTAGAAAGATAAAACTTATCTGGAACGCCAAAAGGCTATCAAATAAGAGTGGAAAATAGCTAAGCTAAAATCATAATTATTAACATAAACTTAAAGATCAAGCAAAATGATGAAGCAGGTAAAATTTAAATTGCCTCTCAGAGCGTTGACCCTTGCAAGTGGTCTTCTTCTGACAGCAAGTTCCTTTGCGCAGTCAAATGCCATCAAGGGACAAGTGAAAGATGCTTCTGGTGAGCCTGTCATGGGTGCTACCATTACAGTGAACGGTAAGGCTGTGGGCATTACCGACATGGATGGTAACTTCTCTGTCGATGCAGCTCCTGGTACTAATCTAACTATTACCTATCTAGGTATGAATCCTAAGACCGTACAAGCATCCAAGAACATGGTTATTACCATGGCAGATGATGAGAAAGCCTTGAATGAGGTTGTTGTCATCGGTTATGGTCGTGCAAAGAAAAACGACTTGACGGGTTCGGTTACAGCCATCAAACCTGATGAGCTTTCTAAAGGTATTACCAACAACGCATCAGACATGTTGGTAGGTAAGATTGCTGGTGTTGATGTACAGACTGCTGGTGGTACACCAGGAGCAGGTGCGCAGATTCGTATCCGTGGTGGTGCCTCTCTTTCAGCCAGCAACGACCCTTTGTATGTCATTGATGGTCTGCCTATCGACAATAACACCGCCAATGGTATGAGTAACATCTTGGCGATGATTAACCCTAACGACATCGAGAGTTTCACTGTGTTGAAGGATGCTTCGGCAACAGCCATCTATGGTTCTCGCGCTTCTAATGGTGTCATCATCATTACAACCAAGAAAGGTCGCAAGAATCAAGGTGTCAAGGTATCTTATAATGGCGATGTAACCGTTTCTACGATTCAGAAGAAATATGATGTCCTCAATGCAGCAGAGTATAAGGAACTGGTCAATTCTATTAGTGGACTTGACGCTTCTTCTTTGGGCGATGCGGATACAGACTGGCAAAGCGAGATTTTCCGCACTTCTATTTCTACAAATCACAGTGTTAGTCTGACGGGTGGTCTCAAAAATATGCCATACCGTGTAAGCGTAGGCTTCAATGATGCAAATGGTATTGTAAAGACTAGCTGGATGCACCGTGGAAATGTATCAGCCAACTTGGCTCCTTCATTCCTCAATGACCACTTGAACTTCAATATTGCAGCCAAATACATGTATGAGGAAGATCGTTATGCTGACGCAAGTGGTGCCATAGATGGTGCATTGTCTATGGATCCGACACATCCTGTATATATCACAGGGGCTGATGCTAGATATACTGGCGGCTATTACCAAACTTTAAGCAACAAAGATGACAATAGCCCTATTGCTGACAAGACATGGGCAAAGGTTCCAAACTCCAATGCACCTAAAAACCCAGTGGCTTTGCTGAATCAGAGGCATATAGGTGCAAGCTCTAACGACTACTCTGGCAACGTAGAGATGGACTATAAGATCCACGGATTCGAAGACTTGCACATACATGCTAGTCTTGGTGCCCAGCATACGGAATCCACCCAAAGAGACGACAGAGCCAACGAGTCATTTACTGATAATTACTTTGGCTGGCATGGTATAACAAAGTACAGAAAGTACAGCATTGTAGGCAATGCTTATTTGGAATATGGCCACAAGTTCGGCGCCCATGACATTGACATTATGGCTGGCGCAGAGCAAAGCCACTACCATCGCAGTGGTTATACTGAAGGTCAGGGAACAGATCAGATAACAGGAGTAGCTAACAGTCCAACCTTGCGTTCTGAGTCTGCTTGGACAACTCATAACAGCTTAGTCTCTTATTTGAGCCGTTTGAACTATACGTTGCTTGACCGCTACTTGCTTACGGTTTCATTCCGTGCCGATGGTTCTTCTCGTTTCAGCAAGGGAAAGAAATGGGGCTACTTCCCTGCAGCTGCCTTGGCTTGGAAAATCAACAATGAGCCATTCATGAAGAATGTCACTTGGATTGACGAGTTGAAACTTCGCTTGGGATGGGGTAAGACAGGTCAGCAGAATGGTATCGATGACTTCTACTATATGCCTCTCTATGTGCGTAGTAACTCTTATGCCCAATATCCTTTCGGTGACACCTACCATTACACCAACCGTCCTAGCAACTATAACAAGGACTTGACTTGGGAAAAGACCACATCATATAATGCTGGTTTGGATTTTACAGCCTTGAACGGACGTTTTGGTTTCAATGTTGATGGCTATTATCGCGAGACCACTGACCTATTGGCTACCGTTCCTGTTCCTGCTGGTACGGTACCTGGCGACTTGCAGCTTCAAAATATTGGCTCCTTGAAAAACTACGGCTTGGAGTTGGCATTTGACGTAAAGCCTATTGTCACAAAGGACTTCACATGGGATGTAACCTATAACGTGGGATGGAACCATAACGAGATTACCGAGTTGTCTGCAGGTTATGCAGATTATGTTGATACAGGCTCTTCCATCTCAAGAGGTACCAGCACGGTCATCCAAAGAAACAAGGTAGGCAAACCAGTCAACTCATACTTCGTTTACCAGCAAGTTTACGATGAGAATGGAAAACCTATCGAGGGACAGTTTGTTGATAGAAATGCTGATGGCAAGATAGACTTGTCTGATGGCTACTATTACAAGAGTCCTGCGCCTGATGTCATCATGGGTCTCACCACTAAGTTCCTTTACAAGAACTGGGACTTGAGTGCTTCCTTCCATGCTTCTCTTGGCAACTATGTATATTATGACTTCTTGTCTAACAAAGCACAGATTAGTGCCAATGGCTTGTTCTCCAACAGTGCTTGGAGAAACTCAACACCGGAGGCTGTAGAATTAGGATGGACAGCTCTTGGTACGTATGGTAACATCAACTATCGAAGTGATTACTTTGTGCAGAATGCTTCCTACTTGAAGTGCTCCAATATCACATTGGGTTATACTTTCGGACCATTGGTGAAATATACTCGCACACCTCATTGTTCAGGACGTGTGTTCTTCACTGTACAGAACCCATTCATTATCACAAAGTACAAGGGCCTAGATCCAGAGGTGGCTGATGGTATCGATAAGAATCCATACCCACGTCCAATGAGTTTCCAGCTAGGTCTCAGTCTTAATATTTAAACTTAACAGGAATATAGCATTATGAAACATATATTTATGAATATGGCGGTCGTAGGTCTATTCTCTTTGGGATTGGCCTCTTGCTCAGATGAATTGAATATATCCTCAATTGATCCGCAGTCAAAGACGACCTATGACGATATGGAATTGTTGGCAAAGCAATATGCCACATTGGGACTTACGGGACAAGCTGGTCCTGCCGGTAAGTCGGACATCAGTGCAGATGAAGGCGAGACCGGTTTTTACCGTACCACCTTCAATCTCCAGGAACTTTGCTCTGACGAATGTATTTGGGCTTGGCAGAATGACAATGACATTCCAGCTATCACCAACATCGCTTGGACGGCAGCTAGCGATCGTGTCAACTGGGCTTATCAGCGTTTGGCATATGATATCACTCTTTTCAACCAATATCTTTCCGAAACGGAAGCCAGAGACGGTGATGACTACAAAAAGTATAGAGCTGAGGTGAGATTCCTTCGTGCTTTGCACTATTGGTATTTCCTCGATTTGTTCCATAAGGCACCTTTCAAACTGGTATATAACCCAGAAGTTTTGCCAGAAGAGAAAGCTGGTGTCGATTTGTATAACTGGCTTGACCAGGAATTGACAGAAATAGAGCCAGAACTAGCAGAAGTGGGTGCTTTTAACAACAAGGCAAACTTTGGTCGCGCCGATCGTGGTGCTGCATATGCGCTCCATGCTCGCCTGGCCTTGAACTCGGTTGTTTATACTGATGGTCAAGTAAAAGATTATCAAAAGGCGATTGATTATTGCGACAAGATTTTGGACGCTGGAGTATATGAGCTTTCCAAAAATACCAATGATAATGGTTATTCTGGCTATGAGCAGGTGTTTATGGGTGACAATGACAACAACGAGCAGGCGATGAAGGAAATCATCTTCCCTATTCGTCAGGATGGTAAGAAGACTGAGGCCTATGCAGGTTCTACTTATTTGATTAATAGTATGCGTGTCAGTGGAATGCCATACGCAGGTACATCCGACATGTGGAGCTGCAACTTTGCTCGTAAGGCTCTTGCAACTCGTTTCCTTGACATCGAGAACAACAATGATGCTAAAAACTTAGCCAAGATGCTTAGTGAAACAAAGGAATATAAAAAGGCCTATGAGGCATATACTAATGGCAAAACATTCGCAGACGCTGGAGCAGCTTCTGACCCAACCAAGATGACAGAGGCTGAGGTCATCGCTGCCGACGAAGCTTTGGGCGGTAGTACTAAGAACATCATCAGAATCGCTAATGACGACCGTGCATTACTGTATGCTGGTGTAGGTGGAGGATTCAGAACATTGACATCAGATCAAATCTCTGGTTTCACAAATGGTCTCTCTGTCGTGAAGTGGCAAAATATACGTTCTGATAATTCTACTCCTTCTGATGGAAAATTCTCTGACACAGACATACCTTTGTTCCGCCTTGCAGAGATTTATCTGACACGTGCGGAAGCCAAGTATCGCCTTAATGGCACACAAGCCAAGGAAGACATCAATGAGTTGCGTAACCGCGCTCATGCTGCGCAAGTCTCTGCTGTCAATCTGGATGTGTTGCTTAATGAATGGGGTAAGGAATTCTATATGGAGGGACGCCGACGCAGTGACCTTGTCAGATTTGAGAAGTTTGCAGGCAACAAGTACATTTGGGATTTCAAGGGTGGTGTTTCCAAGGGAACATCTGTAGATAAGCACTTTAATGTCTATCCTATTCCTTCGAAGGATACAAGCAATAACCCTAATATGCATCAGAACCCTAAATATGAATAATTAATGATTATGACAATGAAAAAGATAATGCTTAATAAAGGTTGGTTGCTCTCCTTGTTGGCAATGATTGCCCTTGGCTTCACCTCATGTGACAAGGATATTGATAGCAATCCAACGTTGGACACTAGCCATGCCAAGGATGGCTTTGTGCTGAATGTGCCTGCAAATGCAGCTAATAATACATACGATTTGTCGAGTTCAGAAGGTTTGCAGCTTACATGTAACCAACCAAACTATGGCGGTGTGCCTTATGTTACTCGTTATTTCGTACAAGTAGCCATCGATCCTCAGTTTAAGAACGGAACGGGTAATTTTAAGGAATTAGGTTCTTCGTTTACCACCGCCAGCATGAATGTGGCTACCAATGAGTTGAACGACTCTATCGTAAAACTCTTCACGGAAGCTAATCCTGACACCAAGTTCCCTGATGCAACACCAATGCCTATCTATCTTCGCTTGCGTGCCATCATAGACAACACTGGCACTGGTGAAAGTTTCTCCAATGTCATCGAATTGCCTAGTGTGTTGGCTGAATATAAAGCAGAGAAAGCAAAGATTCCTGAGAATCTGTTCATCGTAGGTTCCTCCATTCAGAATTCGTGGACTTCCTGGAAGAAAATGGCTAAGCCATATAACTTGTCTGGTCAGTATTTCACTTTGGCTTACTTCCCTGCAGGAGCTGAGTTCAAATGTGCCTTGAATAGTGGTGAGTTTTCTATGGGCTATTCTAGCTTTAGCTCTGTCAATGATAATATCAGTGCAGGAGTTTCTGCTGGTGACAATGACAATGTCAAGGTTGCTAATGCAGGTTGGTATCTTGTTTATATCAAAGCTTCTGTCAATGACATTAAGAATGTTGTGGAATATACCTTGAGTTTCGAGAAGGCTGAAGCTACAATTTGTGGTGCAGCTGTAAATGCTAAATATGGCTTTGATGCTCAGCCAGACTTCTTGTTGACAGCACCTGCTGATGCTTCTGGTATTTGGGAATCTCCTGAATTTACAACTAGCGGCGAGCTTCGCGCCTTTGTGACTGTTCCTGATGCGCAGTGGTGGCAAACAGAGTTCAGTATCAAGGATGGTGTAATTTACTGGCGTGATGCTAATATGCTTAACAGTTGGACTGAAATCGATTCAAAGCTCAGTATTTCTTGCAGTCCAGGTCAAAAGCTCTATGTGAACTTTGATAAAGAGACAGCCGAAGTAAAGTAACATTTCAAAATAGTAAGAACGATGAAAAAGAATATATTATATAGTCTAGCAGTCATGGCGAGTTTGACACTCGCCAGCTGCAATGGCGACTACGATGATTGGGCTAGTCCTCAAACAAACTCTCCAGAAGAGGCTGCTGCCAAATATGGCGTGACCTTTAGTGCTGGTGAAGAGGCAGATGTCAACATGGCTACCACCCAATACGACTCTTATGTCAATTTGGTAAAAATCACCTCGTCCAGTGCCAATATCTCTGATTATGCCGTTAAATCGGTATCCGTCAATGGGCAGACGGTAGATGCAGATTATGCCAATGGATATATCAGAGTCTTGGCGCAAGATTTGGATAACATTGTCGAAACGGAGAATAACTCAAGAGCTGGCGTGAAACGCAATATTGATGTTAAAAGTACCGTTTCTGCCATCCTTACGAATGGTGATGCTGTAACAATCGATATGGCTGGTGAAACAACAGGTTCAGTTACCCCAAGACCTGTAAATGTAGATCCGCAAGGCTATTACCTTCTTGGCGATTTCACAGAAAATAGTAAAGATGGTAAAGGATGGCAACCTACTGCACCTGTTTATATGAAAGAGACTGCCGAGGGCAGTGGCATCTATAAAGCTGTAGTCAACACAATTGGTGATGATAGCTACTATAGCATTTATGGCGCAAGTAGCTTCGTGTCTGGCAACTGGGATGAAATCAACAAGAGTGTGTATGGTAGTCCAACCGCAGACAATTCTGCCACGGAAGGGTTGTTGGTTTACACTGGTGATGATGTTGCCCATGCACCTAACGGTGTGAAGGCTATGGTCATCAAGGGAGCCAACAAATGGCAAATTACTTTCGATGCCAATAACTTGACATATTCAGTTTCCCGTAAGTATGACGATTTGTTCCTTACTGGTAGTGAATATAACTGGGGAAATACAGAAAATGATCCAACCAAATGGAAACAACTTACCCCTGTACATGGCAGCGATACTGACTTCTGGACAATCATCTATTTGCATGAGAATGAAGAAATCAAGTTTGCTCCACAAGCTGCTTGGGCGGGTGGCGATTTCGGATTCATCGGTGCTGAGAAGATTAATGATGAAGCTGGTGCAGGTATTGTAGATGCTGGTGGCAATCTGAAAATCACAAATGCTGGTTGGTATCTCATCCATGTGACAAATGGTGATACCCAAAAGATTGAGTTTACCAAGCCGCAAGTTTATGTGTTTGGTACTGCAGCAGGAGGTAAATGGGATTTCGATAGTGCCCTTAAATGTAGCATTCCAACTACTGAAAAGGGAAATTTTGAAACACCAGCGTTGTCTGCTAATGCGGCTGATGAAGACGATGGACTTCGCCTCTGTGTAAAAGTTGGTGATTTCGAATGGTGGAAAACAGAGTTCATCGTTAGAGATGGAAAGATAGAGATGCGTGGTAATGGTGACGATCAAAAGCCACGTGTCAAGGTTACTGAAGGTCAAAAGGTATATTTCAACTTTATGACTGGTACTGGTGAAATCAAATAGTACATAACCTGATTATCATAATTACAAAAAGGCGACTCTCACATCCGGGAGTCGCCTTTTCTGTTGCGCAAATTACGCAATAAATATCGAGACTACCAAATGTTTTTAAGTTTTTTAATAATAATCTCTTCTTAGGTGTTTGGTCGTTTCGAGAATTTGTCGTACTTTTGCTCAAGCGTGTGCAAACGTTTGCGCACGCTTTTCTTGATTTACATCAACCGAAATGATGCGAGATTACGGATAATTCTCTAATTTTGCAGCATAACTAAAGACAATGAATGAGAAGATACCTATAACAATGAAAGATATTGCTCGCGACCTGGGCGTCAGCATCGCCACGGTGAGTCGAGCTTTAAAGGACAGCCCTCGCATCAGTGCTGCCCAAAAGGAACGAATCCAGACCTATGCTCGTGAACATAACTTCTATCCCAACATCATCGGTGAGGCCTTGCGCCATAGCAAGATTCAAACGATGAAGGTGATAGGAGTCATCGTGCCAGAGTTCGTCCATTATTACTTTATGTCGGTGCTTTCTGGCATCGAGGAAGAGGCACGTGCTCGTGGCTATCGTGTGATGGTGGCGCAGAGCAATGAGCGATATGATAAGGAAGTAGCCATCTGTGATGACTTCTATAAGAATAAGGTGTGTGGCATCATCGTGTCGCAAGCCAAGGACACCAAGCGATACGACCATTTCCAAATGTTGATGGACAATGGTGTGCCATTGGTCTTCTACGATAGAATCTGTACGGGAGTCAACTGCTCTCGTGTGGTGGTCGATGACTATATGGGTGCCTATACGGCAGTGACGCATCTCATTGATACGGGTTGTAAGAAGATAGCTTTCTATGGTTCGCCGATGAACTTGGAAATCTCCAAAAACAGATACAATGGTTATCATGATGCCCTGGTGAAACATGGGCTCAAAGAGTTACCCCCTCATGTAAGAATCTGCGATAATCGAGCACAGGCAGAGGCGATTACGCCAGAGATTCTTAAGATGGAAGATAGACCGGATGCCTTCTTTGCCATCAATGATGATACGGCAATCGGTATTCTCTATACCGCCAAGCGAATGGGTTTCCGGGTGCCGGAAGACATCAGTGTCTGTGGTTTTACCAATGGAGATCGTGCCAAGGCTTGCGACCCTATGCTTACCACCGTGGAACAGCGAGGTATTGCCGTAGGCGAGGAAGCGGCTAACATCCTCATCGGACAAGTGGAAGGCTCTATTCCGAGTGACGAGGTGGAGAGAAGAGTCGTAAGAACAAGGCTTGTGGTGAGAGGAACCACGAGATAGAGTATAAGTGATAAAATTATAAATATTAAAATAATGACACAAAAACCTGATTTGAGTTTCTGGAAGCTTTGGAATTTGAGCTTCGGATTCTTCGGGGTACAGATCGCCTACGCCCTTCAGAGCGCCAATATCTCCCGAATTTTTGCAACGTTGGGTGCAGACCCACACAACTTGAGTTATTTCTGGATTCTCCCTCCATTGATGGGAATCTTGGTGCAACCTATCGTTGGTACGCTGAGTGATAAAACTTGGTGTCGCTTCGGTCGTCGCATACCTTATTTATTTATAGGAGCCACAGTCGCTGTCTTGGTGATGTGCTTGTTGCCAAACGCTGGTTCGTTGGGCTTGACCGTGAGTGGTGCGATGCTCTTCGGTTTGATAGCCTTGATGTTCTTGGACACCAGCATCAATATGGCGATGCAGCCTTTCAAGATGTTGGTCGGCGATATGGTCAATGAGAAGCAGAAGGCAAAGGCGTACTCTATCCAAAGTTTCCTCTGCAATGCAGGTTCTGTGGCTGGATATATCTTCCCATTCCTCTTCACGTTCTTGGGTATCAAGAATTATGCTGCTAAGGGTGTAGTGCCTGATTCCGTGATCTGGTCGTTTTATATCGGAGCAGCGATTCTGATTCTTTGTGTCATCTATACCACGATGAAGGTGAAGGAGTGGAATCCTCAGCAATATGCTGCCTATAATGGCATGACTGGTGAAGTGGAAAAGGAAGAGGAAGGCAAGGCTGATTGGATTACGCTCTTGCGCAATGCTCCTTCCACTTTTTGGAAGGTGGGCTTGGTTCAGTTCTTCTGCTGGGCTGGTTTCCTCTATCTTTGGAATTACTCTACGGGTGCTATCGCCGAGACCGTTTGGAATACCACCGACCCTTCTTCCGAACCTTTCCAGGAAGCAGGCAACTGGGTGGGCATCCTCTTCGCCGTCCAGGCTGTGGGCAGTGTGCTTTGGGCTGTTGTCCTTCCTCAGTTTAAGAATACCAAGATGGCATACGCCGTGAGCTTGATAATCGGTGGTATTGGTTTCGCCTTGATTCCTTTCTTCCACGACAAGTATCTCCAGTTCATTCCTTTCTTGATGATTGGCGCTGGATGGGCAGCCATGTTGGCGATGCCATTCACTTTCGTGACCAACGCCTTGCAGGGATATGGTCACATGGGTGCTTACCTCGGCTTGTTTAATGGCACCATCTGCATCCCTCAGATTGTGGCAGCCATTTGTGGCGGAGCCGTTTTGAGCCTGGTGGGTTCTCATCAGAGTGATATGATGATAGTGGCAGGCATCCTGCTCATCTGTGGCGCTTTGTCAGTATCCATCATCAAAACTAAGCAATAAGTGTGACAATGTTAAGGTTGCGCAACCGATTGCGCTGCCTTTTTAGTCTTTTTCGCGCAAAAAGTTATTCTATCTGTAGAAAAATGAGTAACTTCGCCAACGTATAATAACTAACCTTAGGAAAGACGTATGGTATTTCAGTTTAATGTAGATTATAAAACCGTTTATGGAGAGGAACTAGTCCTCAATATTACAATAGACGGAAAGGAGGCGCAACATAAGATGTGCACTTCCGATGGTCAGCGATGGGTATATGAGCTTGATGTAACCCCTAAATCCAAGACTTGCACCTATTATTATAGTGTGGTACGTGATGGATTTTGCTGCAAGAGTGAGTGGCAGGTGGTGAAACACCAACTCAACTGCACGGCAGAGCGGGCGAGTGTCTATACCCTCTACGACCGATGGCACGATATTCCAGAGGATTCTTATCTCTATAGCAGTGCATTTACAGACTGTATTAGCCACCAGCAACCTGCTGAGGTGAAGAAGAATGCCTTCGCCAAGACGATTCGCTTGATTGTTCGTGCTCCTCAACTTCGTGATGGAGAACATCTCGCTATCGTTGGCTCCGACCCAGCCTTGGGTGCTTGGGAGACGGCTCGTGCCATCCCTATGGTACAGCAGGATTACAACGAGTGGGTTACCGACATCAATGTGGAGGCTTTGGCAGTCAACTACCTGGAATACAAGTTTGTGGCAATCAATGATAAGAAAGATACTAGCGCTTGGGAGACGGGTTACAACCGTTGCCTCGAAATCCCGGAGATGAAGAGCGGTACGCTCATCTCTTATGAGTTGAACCAGTCGTTCTTGGAGCGTTGGAACCGCAAGCTAGCCGGTACACTCGTGCCTGTCTTCTCGCTCAGAAGCAAGAAGAGCGCAGGCATCGGTGACTTCGGTGACCTCAAGAGTATGATCGACTTGGTGGCAAAGACAGGACAGAAGGTTTTGCAGCTCCTGCCTATCAACGACACCACCATCACCCATACTTGGACCGATTCTTATCCATATAGCTGCATCAGCATCTTCGCCATCCATCCTCAGTATGCCGACCTCCATGCGTTGCCTGAGCTGAAGGATGCCAAGAAGCGTGCCGAGGCAGAGAAGACGAGAGAGGAACTGAATGCTCTCCCTCAGATCGATTATGAGAAGGTAAACGATTTCAAAATCAACTATTTGCACCAAATCTTCAATCAGGAAGGTGAAAAGATGATGAAGAGTGCCGAGTTCAAGGCGTTCTTCCAGGAGACAGAACAATGGCTTGTGCCTTACGCTCAGTATTCTTACTTGCGCGACAAGAATGGCACGGCAGATTTCTCTAAGTGGGCTGACCACAATACTTGGGATGAGGCAGAGCGCAAGGCTTTGTCCGACCCTAAGAACAAGGCATACAAGGATGTCGAGTTCTTCTACTTCTTGCAGTTCATCCTGAACCAGCAGATGCAGGAGGCTCACGAGCATGCCAAGGAGAAAGGTGTCATCTTGAAGGGTGATATTCCTATTGGTGTCAACCGTTATGGCTGTGATGTCTGGATGGAACCTAAGTACTTCAACCTCAATGGTCAGGCTGGTGCGCCACCTGATGACTTCTCTGTGAATGGCCAGAACTGGGGATTCCCTACTTACAACTGGCATGAGATGTTGAAGGACGACTGCCAGTGGTGGGTACGCCGTTTCCAGAATATGTCGAAGTTCTTTGATGCCTATCGCATCGACCACGTGTTGGGCTTCTTCCGCATTTGGGAGATTCCTGTGGATAGCGTACATGGCTTGCTCGGACAGTTTGCGCCAGCCTTGGGCATGACCTCACAGGAAATTCAGTCTTACGGCTTGAACTTCCAGGAGGATCGCTTCACTCGTCCGTTCATCACCGACTGGGTGTTGAATCGTATGTTCCATGAGCGTGCCGACGAGGTGAAGGAGAAGTATCTCGACCGCTTGGACGATGAGCGTTATCAGATGAAGCCAGAGGTGAACACGCAGAAGAAGGTGGAGGCTCTCTTCGAGGGCGTTACCGACCAAAAGGAGATTTGGCTCCGTGATGGTCTCTATGCCTTGATCAGCGATGTGCTCTTCGTTCGTGACCATCGCAACCCAGGCTTGTTCCACCCACGTATCTCCGCACAGTTCGACTTCATCTTCGAGTCACTCTATGATAATGACAAGGCTGCGTTCAACCGCCTTTACAACGACTACTTCTATCGTCGCAACAACCAATATTGGTACGGCGAGGCGATGAAGAAACTGCCGAAGTTGGTGCAGGCTACCCGTATGTTGGTATGTGCCGAAGACCTCGGTATGGTTCCTGATTGCGTACCTTGGGTGATGAATGAGTTGAAGATATTGAGCCTTGAGTTGCAGAGTATGCCAAAGGATCCAAGCGTGAAGTTTGGTCATCTGAGCCGCAACCCATACCGCTCGGTTTGCACCATCTCCAGCCATGATATGCCAACGCTTCGTCAGTGGTGGGATGAGAACATCCAGCGTACCCAGGAGTATTACAACACGATGCTCTATCGTCAGGGTCCTGCTCCTCATCCGCTTCCAGGTTGGCTTGCCAAGGACATCATCTCTCGTCATCTCACCTCTCCATCCATGCTCTGCATCTTGAGCATCCAGGATTGGCTTGCCATCGACGAGAATCTCCGCTTGGCGGATGCCAATGCCGAGCGCATCAACATCCCTGCCAACCCTAAGCATTACTGGCGTTATCGCATGCACCTCAACATCGAGGACTTGGAGAAGGATGCCTCTTATATGAATAAGGTGACGGAATTGATTTCACAAGCAGGAAGAAATTAATGAGATAATTATGATACCAGACTGAGATAGCATTGCTACCTTAGTCTGGTATTTTTGTTACCACGCTTTGGTAAAAATCTAAGTGCAAACGTTTGCACAACGTTTTCTCAGTTATCGTATTCTTAGACTTGTGACACAACCAAGATTTTCGTAATTTTGCATCAGAATAAACAACTCAAGTATTATAGCTAATAATAACTAGAAATATGAAGAAATTCAGCGTTTTGTTGATGGGTTTGTTGCTCCCTATGTTGGCAGCTGCCCAGACAGTGAAGTCGCCTAATGGCAATGTCTGCTTGACATTCTCCTTGAGCGACAAGGGACAGCCTACTTACGAGATGTCCTACAAGGGAAAGACAGTCATCAAGCCATCCCATCTCGGTTTGGAGTTAGCAAAGGACAAGCATGCCAGCAAAGGCATGGAGGAGACTGACTTGATGGACGGTTTCACCGAGACCGGCAGCAAGACTTCCACCTTTGATGAGACTTGGAAACCTGTATGGGGAGAGACTGCCACCATCCGCAACAACTACAATGAGATGGAGGTCAACTTGAACCAGGCTTCTTCCAAGCGCAACATCACCATTCGTTTCCGTGTCTATGACTATGGTATGGGCTTGCGCTATGAGTTCCCTCAGCAGGAATCGCTCAACTACTTCGTTATCAAGGAAGAACATACTCAGTTCGCCATGACGGGCGACCATACCGCTTATTGGATTCCTGGCGATTACGATACACAGGAGTATGAGTATCAGATTACTCCATTGACAGGCATTCGCTCGGTCATCTCTAAGAATCGTGAGTCTTATAAGAGCAATTCTTCTACCACCGTCTTCTCTGATACCGGTGTGCAGACCTCTCTTCAGTTGAAGACCCAGGATGGCTTGTATATCAATATCCACGAGGCGGCTTGCTTGGATTATCCTACCATGCACCTCAACCTCGATGACAAGAACTTGGTGTTCGAGTCTTGGTTGACACCAGATGCAGTGGGCAAGAAGGGATTCATCCAGACTCCATTCAATACCCCTTGGCGTACCGTATTGGTAAGCGATGATGCTCGTGACATGCTCTCTTGCAAGTTGACTTTGAACCTCAACGAACCTTGCAAGATCAAGGATACTTCTTGGATTCACCCTACCAAGTACTGTGGTGTATGGTGGAACATGATTGTGGGTACCAAGACATGGAGCTATACCAATGACCTTCCATCAGTTCGCCTCGGTGTCACCGATTATAGCAAGTGCAAACCTAATGGTACACATGCTGCTACCAATGAGGAGGTGAAGAAATATATCGACTTTGCAGCCAAGAACGGACTTCAGGAAGTGTTGGTAGAAGGTTGGAATGAAGGTTGGGAGGACTGGTTCGGTCATCAGAAGCTCGATGTCTTCGACTTCGTGACTCCATATCCAGACTTCGACATCAAGATGCTCAACGACTACGCACACTCCAAGGGTGTCAAGTTGATGATGCACCACGAGACCTCCGCTTCTGCCCTCAACTACGAGCGCCACTTGGAGGATGCCTTCAACTTGATGAACAAGTATGGTTATGATGCAGTGAAGACCGGTTATGTGGGCGATATCATCCCACGTGGCGAGTATCACTACAGCCAGTTGATGAACAATCACTATCAGCGTGTGGTAGAGCAGGCTGCCAAGCATCACATCATGGTGAATGCCCATGAGGCAACTCGTCCTACCGGTATCTGCCGTACATGGCCTAACTTGGTAGGTAATGAGAGTGCTAGAGGTACTGAGTATGAGGCATTTGGCGGTTCTGTTCCTTATCATACAGTGATGTTGCCATTCACCCGTTTGCAGGGTGGTCCTATGGATTATACTCCTGGTATCTTCGAGACTCAGCTCTCTACTTGGAGCGATAACAAGAGTTTCGTTCATTCCACCCTCTGTGGCCAGCTCTCTTTGTATCTCGTGATGTATAGTCCTTTGCAGATGGCAGCCGACCTTCCTGAGCATTATGAGAAGTATGACGATGCCTTCCAGTTCATCCGTGACGTAGCTTGCGACTGGGATGACTCCAAGTATTTGGAGGCTGAGCCAGCCAAGTATATCACAGTAGCTCGTAAGGCAAAGGGCACCGATAACTGGTTTGTAGGTGGTAAGACTGATGCCACTGCTCGTACAGCCGTGGTGAAGCTCGACTTCCTCGACAAGGGCAAGAAGTACAACTGCGCTATCTACCAGGATGCAGCCAATGCCGATTATGAGAAGAATCCAAAGGCATACCAGATTGTTCACAAGACCGTGAAGAAGGGTGATGTCTTGAAGATCAAGGAAGCACGTGGTGGTGGTTTCGCCATCTCTTTGCTTGCCAAGTAGAGTTGTTTGACAATAATATATATAACTTAATACACGCTCAAGCCTTCGCCTATGATTTACGCATTCTGACGTTTGCGTATTTCCGGGCGATGGGCAATACGGAATTAAATACGCTCAAAATGAGCGTACTTAATTCTGCTTTTTCTTTACAAATGTAGCTATTAGTAGAAACTAATTTCGTATGAAAGTAATCAAAACTATCTCTTTGTCTCTTATGCTATCAGCTATCCCTCAACTGCTTATGGCTCAAGATACCTTCGGAGAAATGATTTATTCGAAGGTAAAAACTCTTTTCAAATTGAATGCACCGACAACTGTCAATCTAGATGGAATGACGGGTGCAACGACTCAAATAGACAAGAAAAAACAGGTTGAGATACATATTTATGAAGATGGGCAGGGCGGAAAGGCGATTAAGACCATCAAGATGAAAGCGAGTGGCGAAAATCGCTGGGAAGCTACTGTCAAGGGCGATTTGAAAGGCAAGTTTTATACCTTTGACATCGGCAAGGGGGAGACACCGGGTGTCTTCGCCAAGGCGGTGGGAGTGAATGGAATGCGTGGTGCCATCGTGGATATGGCAGAAACCAATCCGCAAGGATGGGAAAATGACCAACGTCCTGTGATTCAATCACCTGCCGACCTCGTCATCTACGAGATGCACTGGCGTGACTTCTCCATTGATGTCTCTTCTGGCTTGAAAAACAAGGGTAAGTTCTTGGCTTTGACGGAGCCAAAGGCGATAGAACACTTGAAGAGTCTCGGTGTCAATGCCGTTCATATCCTTCCGTCTTTCGACTATGCTTCGGTAGATGAAACCAAGTTGGACACTCCTCAATACAACTGGGGTTACGACCCTAAGAACTACAATGTGCCAGAGGGCAGTTATTCCACCGACCCTTACAACCCCGTGACTCGTATCAAGGAGTTCAAGCAGATGGTGCAGGCTCTTCACAAGGCGGGCATCCGTGTCATCCTCGACGTGGTGTATAACCATACTTTCAACATCGACCACAGCAACTTCCAGTTGACTTATCCTGATATGTATTATCGTAAGACGGCTGACGGCAAGTATTCCGATGGTTCGGGATGTGGCAATGAGACGGCTTCCGAGAAGCCATTGATGCGTGAGTTCATGTTGGAAAGCGTGAAGTATTGGATAGATGAATATCATATCGATGGCTTCCGCTTCGACTTGATGGGCGTGCATGACATTGAGACAATGCAGCAGATTCGTGCCGAGGTCAACAAGATTGATCCTTCTATCTATATCTATGGTGAGGGATGGAGCGCAGGCTCTTGTGCTTATCCCGTGGATAAATTGGCTATGAAGGCTAATACTCAGCAACTCAATGGGATAGGTGCCTTCAGTGATGATATGCGTGATGCTCTCCGTGGTCCTTTCTCCGATGATCATAAGGGTGCTCTCTTGGCAGGAATCCCTGGCGAGGAAGAGAGCTTGAAGTTCGGCATCGTGGGCGGTGTCGCTCATCCACAGGTGGATATGACGAAGGTCAACTATGACAAGAAGCCATGGACCAACAATCCTACAGAGCAAATCAGCTACGTGAGTTGCCATGACGACATGTGCTTGGTCGATCGCTTGAAAGCCAGCATTCCATCGCTGACAGATAAGAATATCCCAGAGAAGGAGCGCAAGGCGGAGTTGATTCGTATCGACCAACTTGCACAGACCGCTGTCTTCACATCGCAAGGTGTGCCTTTCATCCTGAGTGGTGAGGAAATGCTTCGTGACAAGAAGGGCGTACACAATAGTTACAACTCTCCAGATAGCATCAACCATCTGGATTGGAACAACTTACAGCGTTATCCACAATTCTTCGCTTATTACAAGAATTTGATTCAGTTGCGTAAGAATCACCCTGCCTTCCGCCTAGCAACAGGCGATAAGGTGCGTCAGCATTTGGAGTTCTTGCCAGCGGTGAATAGTAAGGACGTGAAGCAAGATTGCCTCGTCGGTTTCTTGCTCAAGGACTTGCAGGGGATAGATGCTTGGAAGACCATCGTCGTCATCTACAACTTCAACAAGGGGGCGAAGGAGATGGCGATACCTGAGGGAAATTATACCATCGCTTGTTGCAATGGAACTATCGATGAAGCAGGATTGGGAGAAGTATCGGGCAAGGAAGTATTGGTCGATGGTCAGTCGGCTCTGATTCTCTATCAGAAGTAGATAGAGCTATTTGCCTATGTATTTGTAAACTATATAATAAAGATTATATGATGAAGAAGAAACTTTTATCATTCATGATGCTTATGAGTACAACTGTAAGTATGAATGCAGCGGTCCATGTGGATCGCATTGAACCTACCGATTGGTATGTAGGCATGAAGGATGCCTCACTCCAGTTGATGGTGTATGGAAAGGATGTGCGAAATGCCGATGTTGATGTTCAATATCCTGGCGTTCGCATCGATTCTATCGCAAGATTGGATTCGCCTAACTATCTCTTGGTATATCTTAATCTTGATGGTGCTAAGGCTGGTGAAATGACCTTGAACTTCAAGCAAGGCAAGCAAACCAAGAAAGTAAAATATCTCTTGAAGAATCGTGAGATGCCTGGTGACAAGCGCATCGGGTTCTCCAATGAGGACGTACTCTATATGTTGATGCCTGACCGCTTCGCCAATGGCAATCCTAAGAATGATGCCTTCAAGACGATGCGTGACAAGACTTGTGACCGCACGGCTCCTAGCCTTCGCCATGGAGGTGACTTGGAGGGAATCCGTCAGCATCTTGACTATTTTAATCAGTTGGGTGTCACCGCTTTATGGTTTACACCAGTGCTGGAGAATGACAGCCCTAATGATGGCAAGAATAGCACTTATCATGGTTATGCCACTACCAATTATTATAAGGTGGATTCTCGTTTCGGTACCAATGCCGAGTATAAGAAGTTGATAGACGAGGCACACCAGAAGGGCTTGAAGGTGGTGATGGACATGATTTTCAACCATTGCGGTTTCGAGCATCCTTGGGTAGCTGATATGCCTTCAAAGGATTGGTTTAATACCCCAGAGTGGTTGATGCCGGAGTATCAGACTCCTGAGCATCAGAAGAAGATAGGTACGATGGACGGCAGCCGCACGGTCAATGATATGTATCTCCAAACCAACTATAAATTGACTCCAGTCTTGGATCCTTACGCCAGCAAGGTAGATCTCCATGAGACCGTTGATGGCTGGTTTGTGCCTTCTATGCCAGATTTGAATCAAAGAAACCCTCATGTGATGAAATACCTGATTCAAAACAGCGAGTGGTGGATAGAGACCGTTGGAATCGATGGTATTCGCATGGATACTTATCCATACGCCGACCGAGATGGAATGGCGCTTTGGATGAAGACCTTGGACAATGAATATCCTCACTTCAATACAGTAGGTGAGACTTGGGTAACCGAACCTGCCTATACCGCAGCTTGGCAGAAAGACAGCAAACTCTCCAAGAAAAACAGTTATCTGAAGACCGTAATGGACTTCGCCTTCTTCGACCGCATCAATAGTGCCAAGCATGAGGAAACTGATGACTGGTGGAATGGCATGAACCGCATCTACAACGTGCTCTGCTACGACTATCTCTATCCAAATCCGAAGAGTGTGATGGCATTCGTGGAGAATCATGATACCGATCGCTTCTTGGGTGAGGGCAAAGATACCTTGGCATTGAAGCAGGCGCTAGCCCTCTTGCTCACCATCAACCGTACCCCTCAACTCTATTATGGTACAGAGGTGTTGATGAACGGCACCAAGAGTGTAACCGATGGCAATGTGCGCAGGGATTTCCCTGGTGGATGGGCTGGCGACAAGCACAATGCCTTTACAGCAGAGGGACGTACCCAAACAGAGAACCAGATGTTCAATTGGCTCAGTCGCTTGCTCCACTGGCGTCAAGGCAACGAGGTGATTACCAAGGGTAAGCAAACCCAGTTCTGTCCTCAGAAGGGCGTGTATGTCATCGCTCGCCAATACCAAGGCAAGAGCGTGATGACCATCATCAATGGCAAGAACGAGGCGAACGAGCTGAATGTATCTCGCTATGCTGAGATTATCGGTTCGCACGACAAGGCTACGGATGTGACAAATGGTCGCACCGTTCTTATCAATAAGAACGTAAAGCTTCGCCCACGCCAGACGATGGTGTTGGAGTTCTAGGGAGAAAGAATGATTCAAGTATTATAAAAAAAGAGGGTGCGTCAAGTGGCGCACCCTCTTTTTTTATGATACTCTTTATTCTTGCATATAAATATTATGAATATCCATTTTCGGGCGTATCAGTCAAAAACTCTCTCAAGAAGTTGGTGGTTTGGGATGTTCTTCGTAATTTTGCAATCGTTTAAACATCAAAAGTAACCTATTTATAATGTCCTAACTTAAGTATTGCTCCATTGACCTTACTTACTTCCATATAAAATCCTCCACCTTGCAAAGAATTCACAGAGCCAGTAATATCCCATACATCTTTCTTCTCATATATATTTAAAGGCATTTGTCTATATATTTCTTTCCCATATAATGCCTTTGCAATTAAATAACCGAACTGTGCAGCAGTCTCTTCTGTTGAGATAATATTTCCTTTAGGTAAGAAAACAGCATTATGAGGAATCCGATCGTCTGTAATTTTTATATAAGACAACACAGTATCTTCTTGTATGGTTTTAACTTCATACTGTATTTTCTTAAAATCATCAATATTATAACCGTCCTGAGATTTATGAATCATATACCCTGATAGGAAAGAGGTCATGATTAATACAAAAACTAATAGAAATTTGATTACTTTCATTGTTTTGACACTTTTTCTATTGGATGTAAAGTTGATGATATGTGTCTATCATACCAAGACTCTTTCATCTTATTTTTATACCAAGCTACTCGACGTTCTGTAGCAGTCTTAAAACCTTTTTTATGATAATACACATTACCAATTACTTTTGTTCGACCATTACTCCCTTTTTTAAGAGAATATGGAAGCCTTTTTGTTGCAACTATATTTTGTTCTTTAGTTTTGTGATTATAGTGTTTTAGCTTCCCTTTCGGAGTTACTATATAACCATCAAAATTTTTATAAGCCTCTATATCTGTTGGAGAGAAATTTTCATTATCATAATTTGCCAAATCCTCTCCATGTGTATGTGCGATGGCCCTTACTATTGCATCTTTAGGTAATCCGTCCGTACTAGGTTTGGATGAATTCTGTGTTCCTTTTGAAGGGGTATTATAAGAGTAGGCAATATTTCCCCATCTATCCTTTGTCTCATATATAAGAGTTGCATATTCTCTATTTTCTTTGATTGAAGATACGTTATAATATTTACCAAAATCTATTGCTGCAAGATCCATACTCTCAAAGAAATCTCCAGGCTCTTTACCAATGAAATCTAAAAATCTTATAGGATTGCTTACACAATATACATATGCCCCTATAGTCATGTATTTTTCTGCCAAAGAATCCACCCCATACCATAAACTCGTGACTGGGTTCATATACCTTGCACCGTAATAGTATAGTCCAGTCTCTTCATCAAACTGTTTGCCGTTGAACTTATACGGTAGGTCCTCACTACTGCTATGCTCGTCAACCAACAGTTCACCATACGGTAAGTAAGCATCATACTGCGTGATGTTGGCTTTATCGTCCGTAATGTAAGACGTAGAACCAAGGTGGTCACTATGATAGAAGAAGGTTTCCTCCTTCGTTGTGTCGTTTGGAATATAGCCATAACCAGCCTGTGGATTATCAGGATTGCTTGGGTCATTCCAGCTTACAGGTAGACCAGGGTTGGTATTCGGCGTAGTGTTCGGGCGTGGAGTCTGAATCCAACCCTGTGGCACATCGTGGTTACCGAGTTCTGTGAGGACGGCATTATATCCAACACCCGTGTTCTCTGGATCGCCGTACGCACCCTTTTCTGTCGGTACACCTGGTGCAATGCCCTGCTGCTTATAGTATGCCTCCTTCTGCTTCTGAATCTGATTCATACGTTCAGCATAGTCCTGCTGACCAGCCGTTACGTATGAGCCGTTACGTCCGTAAACGTTGTTAAACAGACCCGTTCCTATCCTTGAAGCAACTCGTTTGTCACCAATAAAGTAATGCTTTGTGAAGCGGTTCTTGTTGACAGAGAGGATACTTGCAGGATAAAGCGTGAAGTTGTCCGTCTCGTGGAAAGTAATACCCTGTGGTGCACCATTGATATACACACCCTCCATTGTACCATAACTCTTCATGATACGTTCGCCAGCAGCATTGTAAGTGTAACGACTCGTCTTGCCATTATCAGAGAGTACCATCAGGCGGTTGTCTTCATCCCAATACATCTCGCGGGTAGTATTCGTAGAGTCGTTCGTTACCAGCGTAGGATTACCATTGGCATCGTATGTGTTATGGTCGTGACCAATCAGCGTTGGAGCCGTCGGATGGTTGCTGTCCTCGTACTTATAAGCAAAGTTATAAGACTTGGCAGTTATCGTTGAGTCCACCTTCTGTACCTTAGTGAGCGGTTCACTCATCTGTCCGAACGACATCACCATATCATACGAAGCACACTTAGCCTTACCACTGGCATGAACAAGGCGGTTCAGCTCATCATACTCATACGTATGCGAACTTCTTCCTCCCAGCTTCGCCTTGTTGAGCTTCGTCAGCGACGTTGGGTTGGCGGCATTCGTAATACCGAGGATATTGTCCACAGCATCATAGCGATATCTATTTTCCATCACAGTCTGACCGTCCGCTGTAAGGTTCATCACCTGCAGACGTTCACGCTGCTTGTCGTAGGTATAGGTAGTCTCCGTGCCATTACCGAGTTTCGTATAGACCGTATGACCCTCTTTGTCGTAACCTATCCTGTCAACAATAACGCTCTGACGTCCATGTTTATTGCTCGTAAGACTCTCCACCTGTCCTGCAGCATTGTAGTGATAAGTCACCACTTCACCATCAGGATAAGTCATTGTCTGCACACGGTTCCAGCTGTCATAGGTAGCACCATAGACATAAGTCCTGATATCCGCCACGCTCGCCATGACCGTACGGACAGTCTTCGTCACCTCACCCTGTCGACCGTAGTAGTAGGCTTCACCGCCACTCGCATCCTCAACGAGGGCAAGACGACCGGCACGGTTATACTTATCGCCAGCCTTACCATAGGTATAAGTAACACGGTTGAAGAGGTTTTCTGGATAAAGCACCTCATGGAGTCGCTCGAAGTCGTAGGTGTAAGAGATGTAACCCTTGTCAGATATCGACTTCCTAAGCTCTGCCGTGAGCTTCGTCAGGAGGTTGCCTGCCGCATCATAGGTCATGTCCGTCTCACCTGCATCAGGATGATTCACCATCAGTTTGCGACCAAGTAGGTCATAGGCATACTTCGTCTCCTTGCCGTTAGGATGCTGAACAGTCATCACCTGACCGACAGGGTCATAGCTGTACTTCACCGTGATATCCTCACCACGGGCATGCTGCACCGTCTCCCGGTTGCGTCCCTTGGCATCCGTATAGCTCTCCGCATGTCGTCCCAGTGCATCCGTGACTGTTGTCTGGAGCATCGGTTCACCGTCATGACTGCCGATAGAGTAAGCCGTACGTGTCACACTTCCGTCAGCAAGCGTAACACTCGTGGTACGGTCGTGTGCATCATACTCCGTTTTTGCCTGCAGGTCACCCGTAGCATGGTTGTAAGTGCCGATGTTACCATAGCTTTCCGTCATTGGGTAATAAGCCGCAATGTTACGTCCGAAGGCGTCGATGACAGCCCTTCCACTGACGATGGAGACCTTTTGATTGCTTTCACCAGACCACACCACACCCGTCTGCTTCGTCTGGACAGCACGCATCAGTGAGTCGGCGAATGTATAGGTGTCAATGTTTCCGTCCTTAGAATAATGGATGGTATGTGCCTTACGTTCTGCAGGGAAGTACTCAAAGCGGATAGTAAACGGCTGACCGCTCTCTATCTCATACGGAGCACGGATTGTCTGCTGTCTGCCCAGTGCATCGTAGGTGTATTCCATCTTCTGCCCGTTGAGGTCAGTCGTTACAGACGGAGCATTCCAAAGACCATCATAAGCCGTACTGGAGCTATAACCGTATGCATCCTTGACACTTGTCACAAGACTGTGATAGAGGTCATCATAGGTATAGGCATAGAACATACGCTGATGGTTATAGTTCTCCGGCTTCGTCATGCGTGTGATGTTGCCATAGCCATCGTAAGTCATGTTATAGACAGACGGCTTGTCACCGTTATGGAGCATGATCTCCGTTATCTCACCGTTGCCGTCCACTTTCGTTGAGCGTTCACGATAAGTCTTACCACCACTGCTGACAGTGATATGGCTCGGAACACTGACGATATACTTGTCGGCTATCTTATGATAGTTGATATCTGCCTCTAAGCTATAGCCCGTTGTCGTCTCCTTATATCCCTGCAGGTTACCATAGTCATCGTAAGTATTGCTGACAGCAACCGCCAGACTGTCCCCACTATTTACATCAAAGTTACTCTGAACAAGCGTCTTTAGGGCAGGGAAGACAACAGCGTCAGCCGTGTTATGACCAACGGCGAGTGTCTTCAGGTCGTAGTCATATAGAGATCCCTGCAGTTTCTTTCCATCAGCGGTATAGAGATATTCACTCGTAACAAGCCCATGCGTATAGTAATCCCTGTTCCTGCCATAGCTCTGTACGGAGTAACGATAGAGTCTGTCACCATTCTCTGTATCTATCTGATTAGTACGTACCTGCTTGAAACCATAGAAGTCACGCTCACGACGGTCACGATAGCCACCGCTATATTCGAAGGTGTTCTTGCTTCGTACTGCTCCGTTCTCCTTGTATCCACCTGTCGTCTCAACCGATGACATCACCCAGCGACGTCCCGGCAAGTCGTAACTTGGAGTTGTCTGCTCATAACCGATATTGATATGTCCGCCGAAAGGAAGTGTCACAGAGCGCAGCATGTTCGTTCTGCCCGTAAGGTTACGGTAGACGATAAGCTGCTTTGCCCTGTCAGATATGATAAGGTCGGGACGTCCGTCACCATCAATATCTCTCAAGGCTGCGCTTGTAAAACTAACGCCACTTGACCAAGATTTGGTAACCTTAGTTGTAAACCTTAGTTTTAAAAACAGAATATGTATTGGAATGGAAACAGCAAAATTACCATATTGAGAAACGGACGTTGCCAATGACTCATTGAAACAACCTTGTTGTTCTTCGGAATAAGGAATAAAACCAGAACCCGTATTCAACATTATAGTGAACTTTTCACCACTACGAGTTACCATATCAGGTAAGCCATCGCCATTAATATCTATAAAAGATACATTATATTTTGTTGTCGTCTTTGTTCCGTTGACACCGAAAGAAATATCAGCATTACCAAGTACCCCAATGGATGTACCAAGTCCTGCACCCCATGTGCTATTTTCAGAAGACTCCAACGAAGTTACACCACTACTCTCCTCATTTGTAAAGTTATATCCAAGACCAAACTTCACCTTGTCGCCCAAGAGCATATCAGGAAGTCCGTCACCATTGATGTCTAACCAGTCACTCTCTGTATGAGAAGTTCCAGAAGTAAAGTTTCCACTTGCGCTCACTGACACACTAGATATAGCATTACCATTGGAAGAATTCCTACCCTCACCTCCACTTTGAGTTTCATCGTCTTGTGGTTTAGGATTGATACTGATAGCTAAAGCGTTCTTTGCCGAAGCTTGTTTTGATAGACTTCCATTTGCTCCGACAGTAGAAGAGCTTGCTTTGAATCTTGGTCGACTGACATTTAATTTCATGCGATCTTCACCAAGTGTACCCGTTGCTTTTGTGTATTGAGTAACAATACTGCCATCCACTTCCTCTAACCAATCAGGGTAACCATTACCATTGATATCCATTAGAGCTACCTTGCTATAAGAAGTCTGTGTACTCTTACTGCCACTGAGTCCTGCATAGGAGATTCCACCGCTTACACCATAGCCATTACTCTTTGACTCACTCATGAGCACAGGGGCAGACAATTCACCTGCATTCTTAGTATAATGGACACTGTCTATTATGATAGCATCCTCGCCGATACGAGAACTACAGATTGTATCTAAAGAGATAAAGACATGCTCAGATCCACCAACATACATCCTCTTGTTTGCATCATATCCCATAACAAAGAAGCGCTGTTCGTTGACAGGAGTAAGACTCTTTGCAAGTTGATTGCCATCGTGTGTAGATTTATAATGCTCGGCTATATCCTTATATTTATCCCTGTCAATGGTCAGTGCTGATACTTCTATTGGCTGGGTAGCATAGGCTTTATTGCCATTATAGGCGAATTGTCCCCATCCTCGATAGAGCCTTCCATAATCAACAGAGTTATACCCAGAGAAAACACAAGCCTCTAACGTATCCACAAGAACACGCTGTTCAGCAGTAACAACTGTAGATGTGGCACTTTGGTAAGAAAGACTATCGCGTAAAAGACTAACTTTGGCAAGAGTAGATTTAGATAATTCGTTACTTACTGCAAAAGTAGCAGTCACCTTACCTGTATTTAATCGTTTGATAAGTGTTGTGTCTGTAACTATGATAGTATCTACCTTGAGCGTATTGGAAGTATTCAGACGACAGGTGTGGTGCAATACGGGAAGTCCGTTTTGATCATGTAAAGTGAGGTAAACTGTAGCAGTATCTGTGTCATTCTTTTTATCTTCACGCACAACGGATAGTGTTGGAACAATAAAAAGTTTAGGACGGTATTGTCTATTCAATACGGTAACACCCTGTTTCAACACTTTGCTCCCTGCTATACTAACAGGCTTGTTGAACATCCTACGAGATGCAACAAAACGTACACTTTCTTGGTCATCTTCATAATTATAGCTACCCGCCCATTGTACTTTTGTCCAATCAACTGGGGATGTGGTTGTGATTTCAAAGAAGAATGAAATAGAATCTTTCTCATTTATGTCATCAGTATAATCGTAGGAGCCATTGACTACACTATCAGCTGGAAGTTTAAGCCGTTTTACAATCGTTTCACCATGTTGATCCAAGCGTGTGACGATAAGTGTAACATCATCAGAAGTCTTCCCCTTCATATAAGGAGCGTGAAGCGTAACCTTACCTGTACGATTAAATATAGCAACATTGTTTTCACCTTCTATATAATCAGCCTTGCTATTATATGTTTTTAAGTCTTCTGACAGATACCTATCCTTGCCAACAGGCAAAGATATATAAGTAATTATGGGATTCCAAAGAACTCTGTCGTCCTCACCATCATATCGAGACTGAAGACGGAAGAAAATTCTGTCTCCTACTTTTACATCACAATTAAGATTGTTGGTTTTGCTACCAGCTTGTAATAAAGAGTCGCGGACCATGAAACCATTGCTCTCATGTTGAATGCTGTAGATGATGCCATCACCTTGATTGCTAAGTTTTTTTATAGTACTTTGTATGTTGATCTTGCCAGCAAAAGGTGCGCACCACATCCGGACGGCATCATTCAGTGGATATTCCTTTTCCAAAGAGTCACGGATAACCTTATAGTCTGGAATAAAATGCTTATCAATAGGTGATCCTTCACCAATAATAGGATTGGCAGTCACATTACTTGCAGGACTAAATACAGGTTTACCGTCTACAATATGATTGAAGTAGACCTGACCATTGACAGCTATGTCTGTAAGTCCATCACTGTTGAAATCATAAAGATAGGTGGTAGTCTTGTCCTGATCTTTTGAATGTGTATAAGAAATTCCAACAGAAGCACCAAGTTTTTTTGTAATACCAACTTCAACAGCAGCATCTGCATTAAGAGAACGACTGATACTATTACCTTCAGAGAAAGAGTTTACTCCTGGTATCTGTAACGCTTTACCAAAGAGTAAATCCTTTCCATCTGCACTCATGTTTTTACGATAGAAAAGTTTGTTACCTTGTTTGAAAAGCTTATCAGGCAGTCCATCACCATCAATATCTACGAAAGCAACTTTACCTGTATTTGAACTTTTGCTATTAGAGAAAGATGGACCGACGTTTACTGTTCCACCAGTGAAACCTACACCTATCATTGTTCCCCCACCTGTAGTGTGGCTTTTTGATGCTCCACCACCAAGAATACTAAGATTGTCATCACACCCACGAACCGAATGACTGAGGAATGCTTCGTAATCTTCTCCTTCGGCCTTCCATATCTCTGGCTTAGAAGAGAAAAGCCCATTTTTGAGGTCATTGTAATAGTCAAAGGATTGTGTAGCAACCTTACCATCCCTACTATCGTTCTGATCAATGCTCTTTAGCAGCATTTTGCCAAACGGTCCTTCTTCATAGTTTAAGCTATAGCTGCGGAGTTGCTGACCATTATTCTTCACTGTGACCTTACGGAGTAGCCCTTTGTCCCTTTGCATAATGCCAAGTCTTCCGCTACTCGTTACATCTTTTCGGTTTGTGGCTATAGAGTCAATATTGAATTCAATGCTATACAGTCCTTCCGTCTCCCCGAATCCTGTCCATGTATAGCGTTCAGGATAAAGGTTATTGCCAGACTTCATGTAATGGAAAGCAGCAAAGTTTCCGTGAACATCGGTAACACGGTCAAGTGCCCATTTGATACGGTTACCCTTGGTGTCGGTAAGAGAAGTGGCATCACTGACATGACCACCATGACCACCATAACTGTAGACTGTACCATCCTTGCCAGTCACTTCCCAGTAATAGTTCTTCGGGCTGTTACCCTTTCGGATAATCCTACTGAAACCGCCTTCAGTCATTGGATAGAACTGCTTGTCTGCCTGTCTTGCCAAAGAGACAGTCCTACGATAGAGTCGGTCACTGAGCTGCTGTCCCATGAGAAGATAGCTCTCACTTTCTGACTTATCATCGAAACGTGGTACACCCCATCGGGTCTCTATGTCAATACTCTGTACAGGAAGACTCCATCCATAGCCAACAAAGCTACTACCGCCCTCGCTGCTATACTGTAAGCCGGCACTTACACCAATATCATTACGCCCTGCAGGAACTTCGAAAGGATAGGACAGTGACGCCGTACCATTCTGATTAGCTGATGGGGCTTCAATCTGCTGAATACCCGCTGCTGGGTCAGCAGCCTTCAGCTCACTGATACCTGTAGGGACATAGTTCTGTGTTTCGGGACTCTCAGGAACTTTGATGATACCGTTGATGACATCCGTAAAGTGTGAAGTCTCTGCCATTGCCACCTCACGTTTAGCATCAATACCTTTTGACTGAAGCATTGTCCAACGTTGGTGCAGTTCATCATAATAATAGGTGTGGATATCATCTACGGTATAGCCTTTCGGTATCAACGTGCTGTCGTAAGGTACTGCGATACTTGCCAGATGATGGACGAAGTGATTGCCATGAGGTAAGAAGCGATACCCTGACACAGTATCTGTTCTTGCCATTAAGGTGTCACAGCCACCTGTAACATTCACCATACCCGTAGGCAAGGTTGGTAGTTCACCCTTTCTAAGTGGCGTAATACTGAGAACTTTACCCTTTTCCATAGCCTCACGTGGAACGGCAAGCTGGGCACGCCCAACATTGAGCGTATCGCTGTCGGAGTTGGTAAAGAACTTGCTGACGGTACGTTTGCCTAAGTCTGCAAAAAGTCTTGCAGACTTCCTGTTCGCCTTGTGAGTATCTACACGATTCCCCTTTTGATTTCTTGCGATTTCGTCGGAGATTCTCTTCACAGGTAAGTTCTGTACACTGTCCTTAACTTGTTTTCGTAAGGAAGTAGCCTTTCGGGAAATGCTATCTTTTTGTACAGAAGAGACTGTATTAGTACATGTAGAATCACTGATTACAGTTTCTTTAGCAGAACGATTACTTCCACCATTACAGGAGTTTAGTATGATTCCTGCAAACAACAGGAACGGAAGGAGGAATGAATGTGTAGAATACTTCATTATTCTTGCTATTTTGTTTCAGACCTAAAGGTCCTCAGTATATATACTTGCGTTGGAAAATTTATAAAGGATAAAAAGAGAATTACTTTCTCACCAGTTTAAATGTCTTTTCTTTGCTACCACTTTGCAGTGTCAATAAGTAAACACCTGTCTGTGGAAGATAGACTTTAGTGGAGAAATATGTATCTGGCATATTCGCCTGACGGCTGACAAGAGCTCCACCCGCCGTATAGAGTGCCATGTCCAATGGAGCAGCTTCGCTCAGTTCCACCTGGACACCGACATATCCATTTGCCGTTGGATTAGGACTTACACTTACATTCGCAAAGAAGTCACTATTTCCATCGGAAGGATTCATGGAAGGAATTTCTGTGATACCCGTCTTAGATATCTGAAACTCATTCTCAGACTTATTGCCCACATGGTCTGTCGTCGTAAGAAGGTATTTTCCTTCTATGAGTCCATCAGCAGACTGTATGCTGTCGCTTGTAGTACGATTGAAAACAGACATGTGTTCTCTCTGTAGAGTCATCTTGTAAGGGGCAATACCACCTGTTACTCTGACAGAAAGTGTTCCTGTGCTGCCGCTCTTCTCTGTTGGCTGCGCTACTTCTATCGTTGTAAACATATCTTTGGCAGCTCGTAGCGTGAAGACATCATGCCTTCCTAACGGTATATTCTTAAAGACAATACTGTCACCAACTGTCGTATTTGCCTTATGATAACTTAGAGTTTTGACAGGAAAGCTACCCGTTCCTGTAGGATCAACGGCAAGATAGTAGCTCTCACCTTCTGCAAGAGGCTGTATCTGGCGTAGCTGCTTGCTATCAGCTACAACATCAACATTGGGCTTGTCAATCCGTGTTGCTGTATCCATCCATCTTCTACCGAGCCACTTGCCGTAAGCCTTACTCTGGCGGAAAGAAAGCTTGCCATTGTTGTCACCCCAAAGAAGACTCTCGCCATCTTCAAGAGGCTTGCTCATACTGATTGTAAGAAAACCGTCTTCCTCACAGCTCTTGGCTCTTGTCTTATGCAGGGCAGAGGCTTTGTCTGAGATAAGACCAGCTATACGGTGGCAATAGTCCTTGTTGGTATAACCATTCCAAATGACCTCGCTTCTTGAATTAAGGTAACTGCTGCGAAGACTCACGCCGTATTTCAATGCGAGGTAGCTTTCCACACGGCAACGTTCTGTATCAGAAAGGCGGCGATCGAAGACGGTATACTCAACAGTTCTGCCATCAAGGTTCTTTACAGGCAGCTTAGTGTTCCCGTTCCGACCGATATGCAGAGTCTGACCGTTGCTCATATTGGAAGAGGTCGTATAGCTGTAAAGTCGCATTTCAGGCAGAGATTCCTTGGCATAATTCATAAAAGTACCGTCACCAAGGTTAGCAGCACGCTCGGTTGTCTGCATACGGGTAATAGATCTTCCGCTTCCAAGAGACCATATTGCCTGTTCCTTTTCGCCATATACATTACTTACGCCGATATAGGTAAGACCAGCACCAGCAGAGACACGGACAGAGGCTGAATCGTGTGACCAGACCATTGGCTTATCTACACCACCAGGGGTCTGAGCTGTAGCAGAAAGAGTGGATATAAAGAAGAAAACTGCTATGAGGTATTTATGTTTCATATAGAGACTGTTTTAATATGATTCGAGGATGTTGCTTATTTAACTTTGCCAAGTGGAAGACTGTAGCCAATAGTAAGGCTGACAGTCTGCAGATTGTTCATACGTTCCTGATACCCATAGTCATTGGCACTGGTGCGGAGGATATCATTAAATCCAAAACCGTATTCCAGTCCAGCCTCCAGACCATTCTTTACATCAACATAGCCAATCTTAATGGTAGGAATGAATGCTACTCGTGCCTTAACAGATTCTCTCAGATGATCCTGAGTACGTTCTGCCTGCTGTCGATATACCTCTCCAATGCGGTCATTGGTAAAATCGATATTACGGCTGCCAAACGGAATAGCAGCACTGATTCCTGTTCCCATATAGAACTTTGGGAAAGCATAGAAACGAAGCAAGATTTGTGGAGTAATGAAATTATAATGAAACCGTGTAGTCTCGGTTATATTTTCAGGTTTCTTGTACTCCGTCAGCTTGCTGGAGAGACGAGTATAATCAATGCTCAACTCTGCACCTAACCTGCAATATTGCCATGTGCCAAAGACTCCAATACGAGGATTTACACCACCACGTTCATTCATTGTGAAAGTAGGACGTATATCATAGTTCTCAATAATACTGCTTAATCCTGAAATGCTGGAATAACCTACTCCTGCCCTAAGTCCAATCCGAAAAAGATGATGGTGAGGAAAAGAGTAAGTCCTCATAGATGGAGTTTCTTTCGGATTCTCCTGTACGATAGAGGGCTGACTATTCATAGAGTTGTCAAGAACATATTCACCTGTTTTCTGATTAGTAGGTTCATTGTCTGGTTCTTTCGTCTCGTGTTTTATACTGGCTGTTTTTCTTGTCATGCTTGATTTTTTTATTCTCCTTGTATTGATACTTGTAACGTTTCGGGGCACATTCCCCAACTTATTATATACACAATATGAACGTCCCGAATCTTTCTGCACATCTGTCCTGTCTAAAGAAGAAGAGACTTGCGGTGTAGAAGATTGTGATGGTGCCTTGTCTGCTGTCTTTTGTTCTATACTCTGCTCAGACTCTGGCTCGTCATTAACACAGCGTTCTATCCCCAAAAGAGCAGCTATGCCAAGAAAGATTCCTGCCAGAATATAACGTTTTTTTCTGTTGCTCTTGTCCTTCATAGATAAACTCATAAGGGTTAAAGTTTAAAAAGATAGCTGATACTAAGCTCTATGTTCTGTCCATGGGTTGAATGTTCTGCCCAGTTATAGTCATTACGCTCTGTCTTGATGGTAGAGTTCAATCCGTGATAGTAACGTAAATCTAAAGCCCAGTGGTTGCCAATTTCATAACCAAAGCCACCACCAACGGCAATATCTGGCTGCCCCGTCAGTTTCTCCTTCATCAAACGTTCCGTCTCAGCTACAGTAGCAAAATGATAGTTTGCAAACTTATTGTCTTCTTGATTACTCTCGTAAGATATGCCCTTGCCATTAAGATTGGCTCCCGCACGCCCTCCAATTGAGATATTAAAGCCTTTGCGCCAAGGATAAATCTTCAGCAGAGCAGATACACCAATGTAATTATAACGAGGTGTTACCTTATAGTTTAACTCCTTATCATCATTATAGACAAGCTGTGATGCCTTCTGCCAATAGCTAAATCCACCTTCAACACCAATGATGGAACCATCAACATGATACTGAGCAAATACACTAACTGTTGGAGTAAACTGCCACTTGTCTTTGAAACTGTAATTGGAATAATAGTCTTCTGGAACAAGAATCTTATCCAGACCAGTAGTGACAGACATGCCGCCACCCAAACGGACGCCCAATTTAAATGGTGTTTCCTGTGCAAAAAGATTAGCATTTACAAATAACAAGGTGGCTAGAATACCAATTTTAGGAGTTATATTCATTGTAGTAGTTGGATTTTAATTTATGAAGACAAAATTATAAAAAAAATAATAAGATTTACATAAATATTTTTCTGTTTTAACATTGTATAACCTTAATTTAGTCATTGCAACATTCATCAGTATACTGTTAACAACAGGAGGCAACCCTGCTGTAATATGGTGTAAGAGTTAAAGCCTCGTTTCCAATATGGAAGCGAGGCTTTTCAGATGGGCAGAATTTATCTTTAGAAGCGATAAACAGCAAAGCTGTTTGCTTTCATCTTCACGTTTAATACGTTGCCGTTTGCCTCGACATCAGATGTTACAGGTACAACGGCATTTTTGTTGCCAATCTTGTTCTCTGCCTGGATGTCATCGGCATGGAGGAGAGTCAACTTACCGGCATTCAACTTCTTCAAGCCGTTGAAGGTGACGGTGATGTCCTTCTCCTCATTCGATGTGTTGGCAATCTTCACGATGTAGCTCTTCGTGTTCTTGTCGTAGCAAGCGGTGGCATAGAGACCATCCTTGCCTTCCACTGCCTTGCCATTCTCGGTGAGCTTCAATACGTTGGTACCCTTGTTCAAGCCATAGAGTTGCTGCACATAGTAATTGGCAGAACGAACAGAAGTGAGGTTGTCGAACCAGATCAAGTCTGGACGCCACTGCCAGCCCTCGACATGAGCGAAGAGAGGAGCATAGGTAGCCTGATATACCACGTCGGCATTGCGCTCCAAACCTGTCATGAAGGCTGCCTCAGAGAGTGCTGCCTCCCAAGAGTTAGGGTCGTGCTTGGCATGGGCGGCATACTCGCCGGCGAATACCTTAGGACCCTTGCGGTCGTAGTTGTCATATCTGCCTGCATTGCTGCGGAACCACTCTGGGCTCTTGTAGTAGTGCTCATCCACGAGGTCGGTACCCAACTTGCGCATCTGCTCCCATCCGTAGTCGAAATCCTTGCCATCGGCAGAAGGACCTGATGAACCACAGATCTTGATTTTAGGATACTTAGCACGAATCTGCTCCATGAACTTCTGCAAACGCTCTGGGTACATAGGTCCCCACTGCTCGTTGCCGATACCTATCTGCTTGAGGTTGAATGGGGCTGGGTGTCCCATATCGGCACGGAGCTTACCCCACTTGGAGGTGACAGGACCGTTGGCAAACTCAATCAAGTCGAGTGCATCGTCGATGTAGCTCTGCAAGTCATCGACTGCCACGTGAGCGTTCTTGTCATCATCACGGTTCTGATACTGGCAAGCCAAACCTACAGAGAGAATTGGCAATGGCTCTGCACCAATCTTCTCAGAAAGAAGGAAGTACTCATAGAAGCCCAAGCCCAAAGACTGATAGTAGTTAGGGAAAAGGCGATGTGGGAAGGTATCTCTCCAGCGGTTCTCGTTCAGAGGACGGTTCTCAGGAGCACCCACAGAGTTCTTCCACTCATAACGGGTATCGAGGTCGGTTCCCTCTACGATACATCCGCCAGGGAAACGGAAGATGCCTGGCTTCAGGTCGGCCAAATCCTGTACGAGGTCGGCACGGAGACCATTCCAGTTATCCTCTGGGAAGAGAGAGATGTGGTCGAGATCTACGCTCTCAGAACCCTTCTCCAGATATACACGCATCAAACCCTTGGCATCGGTCTGAGGAGAGGTCAGGGTAGCTGTAAGCTTCTGCCACTTATTATTGGTGATGTTGATGACCTGCTTGGCAATGACATCATTCTTTGAATTGACCAGCTCCACACGGATCTTGCCCTGCTTGCCATCGATGAGATGCAGACGCCCATATACGGTGAAATCGTACTTCATATCCTTCTTCAAGCCCATGCCGAAGAAACCGCGGTTCTCAAGACCGGTCTGCTTCTCACGAGCACCGGCACTCTCGAGTGTTACATAATGAGGGTTGCGGTCGAAGGCTGGCTTCACGTCATTGAGGGTTACATTTCCGAAGGTATTCCATCCCATCAGGCGCTGTGGAAACTCGAAGGAACGGTTTTCTACCATCTCTGCATAAAGACCACCATCGGCACCAAAGTTGATGTCCTCGAAGAAGATGCCATACATGGTTGGCTGGATTTCTACACCAGGCTTGTTTGCCTGAACTGCAAACTGATGCTGTGCTGAAGCACCGAGCGAAGTCATGCCTGCCAGCATAAGGGCAGCGAAGATATTCGTTTTTCTCATGTTTACGTTGTTTATTTTTAGGTTTATTCTTATTTTGTGATATTCTTACTTGAATAATTAAGTTGTATTGCTTAATGCGTTTGCAAAGATACAGAAAATCCACTCCAAATGGGGTGGATTTTCTGATTAAATATGTTGGATTATTGCTCAAATGCTCTATTTTGGGGTCTCATGAGCCTTAATCTCATGGGTTCTTTCCTATTTATTCAATGGGATAATGGCGAAGCTGAAGCTCTTGTCACCATAGTGGATGCGATATTTCTCCAGTGGCCATGCGCCCCAAGAGTTCTCGCCGCCTACACCCATGTGCTCACCATCGAGGAAGAGATTGGTGTATTTTGACTTCTGCAAGTTGAAACTGTGACGCTGCTCCTTGTCATTGCCATCGTCCAACTCGTCGGTGTCGAAGTGGATGGCACTTGCATAGAATGGCTTGCAGTCCTTCACCATGAAGCCGAAGCCCTGTGCGTCGGTCTGCTTCCACCAGCGGATGTCTGCCTTGGTGCCACTCTCCTGTGGACGGATGTAAGGGAAGTACTGGTTGTCGGCGTTGTCACTGTAGATACCGATGTTCATGCAATCCTTGCGGTCGCTGTAGTTCTCGATAGGACCACGGCCGTAGTACTGGCTCTTGTCCATCTCGTAAGGCAACTGCATCAGCATACCGAAGCGGAAGAGGTCGCTCACCTTTTCGCCCTGGGTGGCATTGAAGGTCTCTGTCACCTTCACCACGCCACTGTTTGGCATGACGAGGTAACGGATTTCCAACTCGCCCTTCACCTCTGGCATATCATATACGGAGCAGATGCTGTAGGTGTTCGCCTTCTTGTCCTTCTCCACGCTCACGCCCTTGATGTTCATCTGTGGGTTCTTCCATACCTTGAACTTCTTCTGCAACTGGGCACCCATGTCGTTGTCGGTAGGAGCACGCCAGAAGTTTGGCTTCAGTGTACCGCCCTCGCCGAGCAGTGACTTTCCCTGGTAGGTGTATTCAGAGATAAGACCGGTGGTGCGGTTTACCTTCAAGGTCAGGTCGGCAGTGGTGATGGCGATTTCGTCAGTGCCCTTCTTGTCGATGAGCTTCGACTTCACGTTCTTGCCGTCCTTCGCCTTAGCCATCTTGTCGGTGCAATGGCCGCAGCACAGCTTCTCCTTCACGACGAGCTGGTTGTAAGCCACTACCTGTCCTGCCTGCATCAGAGGCTCGGCGTTCTTCAAGCGGAACTCCACGTTGAGGAACACCTCACTGCCCTTCACCTTTGTGAGGTCGTAAGGGATGGTGATGGTCTGGGTCTGCTGAGGAGCCACGTTGATGTCGGCGATAGTGCCGTTCTGTGTCTCCTTGCCGTTCTCCACCAATGTCCATGCCAAGGCGTAGTTGCTGAGGTCACGGAAGAAGTTCTCGTTATATACGTTTACCTCACCCTTCTGAGCGTCCTTCATGGTGGCCCAGATGTTCTGGTATTGGTAAGCCAACTCGTAGGCGTGAGGGTTCAACTGGCGGTCTGGACCGATGATACCATTGCAGTTGAAGTTGTTGTCGCTAGGGTCGTAATTGTTGTAATCACCACCGTAGGTATATTCTATCTTGCGAATCTCCTCGTTGCTCATCTTCTCAGGGTCGATGCTCATAGGCTTCACGATGTGGCGGTGCAAGCCTTGGTCAACGAAGTCCCAGTCAAAACCGCCCTGGAAGATAGGGTACTTGCGAATCAAGTCCCAGTATTCCTTGAGGTTACCACCAGAGTTACCCATGGTGTGGTTGTACTCACACTGGATGAGTGGCATCTTGCTGTTAGGGTTCTTGCTATAGTTCTCACAGTTCTTCACCGAGTAGTACATAGGGCAGAAGATGTCGGTGCCCTCGCTTTGGCGTGCCTGCTCATACTGTATAGGACGGCTTGCATCTTGACTCTTCACCCACTTGTAGGCATTGAGGAAGTTGTCGCCCATCACCGTCTCGTTGCCCAAGCTCCAAGTTACGATGCTAGGATGATTGTAGAAGTTGGCCACGTTGTGCTGGTTGCGCTCCATTATCTGCTTGGCAAACATCGGTTTCTTGGCAGCGGCATCATCGTCGTAGCCGAATCCGTGGCTCTCCTGGTTGGCTTCTGCCACTACGTAGATACCATACTCATCACAGAGGTCGTACCAACGAGGGTCGTCTGGATAGTGACAAGTACGTACGGCGTTGATGTTCAGGCGCTTCATCACTTGAATGTCCTGTATCATGCGCTCTACGCTCACTACATAACCTCCGTCAGGATCCATCTCGTGACGGTCGGCACCCTTGATGAGCACAGGCTGTCCATTGACGAGGAACTGCTTGTTCTTGATTTCTATCTTGCGGAAACCTACCTTCACAGGGATAGTGCTGATGCCAGTCATGCCCTTGCCCTTGGCAGCAGGGAGGCAGACGATGGCGTTGAGTGTGTAGAGATTAGGTGTCTCAGCTGTCCACTTCTTAGGGTCGGCTACCTGGAGGGTGCAATCAGCCTTGCCATTTGCCGACTTGATGATTTTCTGGATGACAATCTTGCCAGTCACGTTGTCGTGCAACTGATATACCACTACTGGGTTGCCCTTCACGGTAGCCTTGATGTCGAGCACACCGTCCTTGTAGTTGTTCACGAGGTCGGGTGTCACACGGATGTCTTCTATCTGTGTCTTGGCATCACGGGCATAGAGGTAGTTCTCACGAGCCACGCCGCTGAGTCGCCAGAAGTCTTGGTCCTCACACCAAGAACCATCGCACCAACGGAAGGTTTGGAAGGCGATGAGGTTCTTACCTTTCTTCATATAAGGGGTGATGTCGAACTCGGCAGCTATCTTGCTGTCCTCGGCATAGCCCACGAACTTGCCGTTCACATAGAGATAGATGTTGGAGGTGACGCTACCGAAGTGGGCAATCACTTGTTTGCCGTTCCAATTCTCAGGGATGTCGATGATGCGGCGGTAGGAGCCTACGTGGTTGTCCTTGGTAGGCACGGCTGGAGGTTGCTGGTCGAAGTGACCACGCCATGCGAAGCCGGTGTTGACATACTCTGGTTGTCCGAAGCCGAGCATCTCCCAGTTGCCTGGCATCTGGATGTTGCTCCACTTGGAGTCATCGAGGTCAGCCTTGTAGAAGTCGGTAGGACGTTGGTCGGCGTTCTCCACCCAGTTGAATTTCCAGGTGCCGTCGAGAGAAAGGAAGTTTTTGCTCTGTGTCTTGTCGCCCTCGCCCTTAGCCGAAACCTCGCCTGATGCGAAGGTAAAGAAAGAGGTGTGGAGAGGGAAACGATTGATGTCGTTCACCTGCAGGTCATGCCATTCGGTGTAGGTAGGAGCAGACTCAGCCACTTTAGACTGTGTCTTGGCGGTTTTCGGCTTCTGTGCGCCGAGAGCAGCCATGGCAAGTCCTGCCATACTCATTGTGATGAATAGTCTTTTTCTCATTGTTATTGTTGTTGTTTAGTTATGATTTGATTCAGTTGGTGATGCAAATGTATTTTTTACACTATTGATAGTGCAAAGATATGTATTTTTATCTAGAATCCCATCAATTGCCATGTCTTTTTATTGTTTTTTCAATATTGGCAGAGGGTGGGGGCACAGAATTCGCAGATGATTCATTGTAACACTGTAACACAGTAACGCTTTTGCCTGATGGTGGTGTGCATCTCACTTGGTGCTGATGTGGATGGTGAGGGAGGCTGTGTCGAAGTGGATGCCATCCCTTTCGATGAAGCGAGAGAGGGTGCCGTCGTCTGCCAACTGTCGTGGAGTTCCCACTACAAGATGACTGCCTGCGTCTTTCTTGGCTGGGAGGGGGGCTGCCATGCTCTCCTCCATCACCCAAAGCTTGTCTGCCAACTGGATGGCGAGCTCGATGTCGTGTGTGGAGAGGAAGATGGACTTATGCAGTTCGTGTGCCAATCGTCTCAGCATCTGCAGCGTCTCCACCTTGCTGGGGTAGTCGAGGAATGCCGTCGGCTCATCCAATAAGATGAGGGGAGTGTGCTGAGCCAAAGCCTTGGCTATCATCGTCTTCTGGTATTCGCCATCGCTGAGGGTATGGAGCTTGCGGTGCTGTAAGGCGAGGATGCCCACCGAGCGGAGTGATTCCTCCACCACTTGCTCGTCTTCCGTGGTGAGTGTGCCGAAGAATCCCGTGTAGGGCGAGCGTCCCATGCCTACCAACTCCCTCACCGTGAGGTTGTCGGTGGTCGTCTTGTGGGTGAGTACCATGGCGAGGAGGCGAGCCAACTTCTTTGGGGAGTATTCCACCAAGGGCTTGCCGAGGAGGCGGATTTCGCCAGAAAGAGGAGGCAGGAAAGCGGAGAGTGTGCGGAGCAAGGTGGATTTGCCCACGCCATTGGCTCCTATCAGACAGGTGAGTTCGCCACGCTGCAGATGGGCGCAGATGTCTTGGGCGACGACCTTTCTGCCGTGCCTTGTGTCGTAGCCGATGCCAAGCTTCTCCAATGCGATCGTCGCCTCCCTGTTCTCCGATTCTTTCATGCGAATATTATTCTTACATTCTGCAAGAATAGGCGGCTTCGCTTACTTTCGAAGTCGCCTATCCTTCAAGCTAAATTATCTATCAAATATTTTATGAATCCGTCTTTCACATTAGAAATTTCATTCTTGTCATAAATCGTCAGCAGAACAACATTCAAGCCATCCTCACTAACCTTTACATTGAGCGTAAGAATCCTCGCACCTCCACTTTTACCTTTTCCTTTCGATGCTATGGCCATTCGGATTTTACGAACGCCACCACCAAGATCATCACCCACCAATGGGTCCTGCTGGATATTTTTCTTCCATACAGAGAAATCAGATGGAAGGGAATGGTACTTCTTTGCCAATTGCTTAAACTGACGCTTAAACTCTTGACCGACTTTGATTTCTACTTCCATACTATTGTTGTTCCTCTAGTTCTTTCAAGAAATCATCAGCACTCTGTAGTTCCTTTCCTTCCAACTTGGCTAACTTTAATTCATTGAAAGCCCTTGTCAAACTATCCTTGACATAAGCTTGCTGCCTCTGCGTCTTAGACAACACTGGGTCTTTGACGATTGTAGTAGAAACTACCCCACGCAACATATTGATAGCTTTTCTGATGTTTTGCAGTGGTTGATTATTGTCTATTGTCACTAATAATTGTTCCATATCACATTCCTTTATCTTAAATTATGCTGCAAATATACATATATTTTTCAGCATTCAGTGCATCGGCATCACGATTTTAAATATATTTATCGGATAATCTTTCCATATTCGCTAGAAATGCCGTACTTTTGCAAATCAAAAACGATAAGCTAATGGAACAAACCTCACCCATACAGGCACTCATGCAGCAGCGCACGTTGCTCCAACTGGAGTACTACACCGAGAAGGAAGCCTTCCGCAAGCTCACCGAACAGATGGGCATGCAGCGCAAGGTGAAGCGTGGCGATGCCTGGTATCCACTGAGAGTGGGCAAGAGCTTCTACAACTCGCTCAACCAAAGAGCCATCGAGGTGTTTCGCACCTCCGACCAAGACATCGAGCACAACTTTGAGTTCGGTCGCCCCGTCATGTTCTTTAAAGTGAAGAACGAAGAGGGAAAAGTGAAGAATTCAACACTTAAATATTTCTCTTTCACTGGCACTGTGAACTATGTGGATGGCGACCGGATGGTGATTACCGTACCCGACTCCGCACCGCTCCTCGACCTGCAGCAAGCCACCGAAGAGATAGGCATACAACTCTCCTTCGATGAGACGAGCTATAAGTTGATGTTTGAGGCACTCGACCGCACGATGAAGGCGAAGAACAACCGACTGGCTTATCTCCGCGACCTCTTCTACTCGCACCAGAAGGCAGCCAAGTTTACCTTCGAACCGATGCGTTTCCCTTGGCTCAATCCTACTCAGGAGAAGGCGGTCAACGAGGTGTTGTGGGCGAAGGATGTTGCCATTGTGCATGGACCTCCTGGCACAGGCAAGACCACCACGCTCGTGGAAGCCATCAACGAGACGCTGATGCGAGAGAGCCAGGTGCTGGTATGTGCACAGAGCAACATGGCGGTGGATTGGATCTCTGAGAAACTCGTGGATAGAGGTGTCAACGTGTTGCGCATCGGCAATCCTACGAGGGTGAACGACAAGATGCTCGGCTTTACCTATGAGCGTCGCTTCGAGGCGCATCCCGACTATCCGCAGCTCTGGGCGATACGCAAGGCTATCAGGGAGTTGCGCAAGAACCGCAAGAAAGGTAGTGAAAGCTACCATCAGAAGTTGGAGCGACTGAAGAGCCGTGCCACCGAACTGGAGATTCGCATCAACAGCGAGTTGCTGGGCGAGGCACGTGTCATCGCTTGCACCTTGGTGGGTTCGGCCCACCGCCTGTTGGAGGGCATGAAGTTTGGTACCCTCTTCATCGACGAGGCAGCGCAAGCCCTGGAGGCAGCCTGTTGGATACCGATGCGCAGGGCTACGAGGGTGATATTGGCAGGCGACCACTGTCAGTTGCCACCTACAGTGAAGAGCATCGCCGCCCTGAGGGCAGGACTTGGGAAAACGCTGATGGAGCGCATCGCCGAGAATAAGCCAGAGGTGGTGACCCTCTTGAAGATACAATACCGTATGAACGAGGAGATCATGCGCTTCTCCAGCGACTGGTTTTACCATGGTGAGGTGGAGAGTGCGCCGCAAATCAAGTATCGCAGCATCCTCGAAGATGATAGTCCTATCACGTGGATTGACACGAGCAACGAGGAGAACCAAGTGACGATAGAGGGCGACGATGTGGTTTCGGGCGAAAAGCGTGATGATATGAACTTTCACGAGCAGTTTGTTGGCGAGAGCTTCGGACGTATCAACAAGGCGGAAGCCGACCTCACCCTCCTCACGCTAGCCGAATACCTCACCCAGGTGGGCAAGCGCAGGGTGCTGGAGGAGAGCATCGACGTGGGCATCATCTCGCCTTATCGTGCACAGGTACAGTACTTGAAGCGACTTCTCAAGAAGTACGAGTTCTTCAAGCCTTACCGCCGTCTCATCAGCGTGAACACGGTGGATGGCTTCCAAGGACAGGAGCGTGATGTCATCCTCATCTCCCTCGTTCGCTCCAATGACGAGGGACAGATAGGCTTCCTCAAGGACCTCCGCCGTATGAATGTGGCGATGACGAGAGCCAGGATGAAGCTCATCATCTTGGGCGATAAGAGCACCATGACGAAGCATCCTTTCTACCAGAAGTTGTGGGAATACGTGGAGGGCCTACTTTACTAGCTTCAACCTCAACGAGTTCAGTACGACGCTCACGCTGGAGCAAGCCATGAGGGCACTCGCCCACATTGGGGTAATCTGGAAGTCGATGCCGAAGAGATGCAAGACTCCTGCTGCCAGAGGGATGCAGACGATGTTGTAGATGAACGCCCAGAAGAGGTTCTGCCATATCATGCCCACCGTCTTGCGACTGAGCTTCACGGCATCGGGTATCGCCATCAGGTCGTCGCCCATCAGTGTGACCTGAGCCACGTCCATCGCCACGTCGGTGCCTTTGCCTATCGCCATGCTTACATCGGCGAGGGCGAGGGCTTGGGTGTCGTTGATGCCGTCGCCTATCATCATCACCTTGTCGCCGCTAGCCTGTAGCTTTGCCACGAGAGCTTGCTTGTCGCCCGGCTTTACCTGGCTCTGATAGTGCTTGATGCCAGCCTTCATCGCCCAGTATCGGGCGGCGTTCTCCTTGTCGCCACTCATCATATACACCTCTATGCCCTCACGCTGCAAGCGAGTCATCGCCTCGGGGGCATGGGGCTTGAGCGTCTCCCTGGCTTCGAGGTCGAGGGAGTCAGCCTTGGTGAAATCCACGTTTTGGTTAGGGATGGTGAGTGTGCCCGTCTTGTCGATGACGAGGGCGTTTATCTTGCGGAGGTTCTCCAGTGCCGTGGCATCTTTGATCAATATCAGCTTCTGTGCCGCCTTGCCTATGCCCACCATGAGGGCGGTAGGGGTGGCGAGTCCCATGGCGCACGGACAGGCGATGACCAATACCGAGATGGCAGAGAGGATGGCTTGTGGCAGGGCAGCATTGCCGCCTGTAATCCACCAGGTGAGGAAGGTGACGAGCGAGAGGAAGGTGACCACGGGCACGAAGACCAGTGCCGCCTTATCGACGATGCGCTGTACGGGAGCCTTCGAACCTTGTGCCTCTTGCACCATCTTGATGATCTGTGCGAGGGCGGTGTTCTCGCCTATCTGCTTGGCACGCATCCGCAGTTTGCCTTGGCTAGGGATGGTGCCAGCCAATACCTCGTCGCCCACTTTCTTCTGGGCCGGTGTCGGTTCGCCAGTGATCATTGCCTCGTCCACGTAGGCGGCATCGGGGGTCATGAAGCTCTCGGCTTCGGTCACCACGCCATCCACTGGAATTTTCTCGCCGGCACGTACCTCGATGATGTCGCCACGCTCGATGGTGGAGATCGGCACTTCCTCCAGGTTTCCCTCACGGAGAAGTCGGGCGGTCTTCGGTTGCAATCCCATCAACTGTCGGATGCTGCTCGCCGTACCATCCTTAGCCTTCTCTTCCAGGCATCTGCCCGTCAAGACGAAGGTGATGATCATCACGGAGGCATCGAAGTAGGTGTGCCACTCGATGTCACGAGGCGTCCATACACTGTCGCCGAAGAAGGTGTTGAAGACGCTGAAGAGGAAGGCGATGAGGGTGCTCAGTGCCACGAGCGAATCCATGTTGGCAGTGGCGTGCTTCAATTGCTTCCATGCCGATACGTAAAACATTCTGCCGCAGTACCACATGTTGAAGAGGGCGAGGAGGAGACAGATCTGGTTGTCACTCCACCCCATGGAAAACGCCATGACGAGGATGGAGAAGAGCCAGGAGAGGAGGGTCTTGCGCTTGAGCAGGGTATATTCACGGCGGGTGATTTCCTCCGCACTACGGTCTTCCTCGATGACGAGGTCGTAGCCGGCATTGCTCACCTCACGCTTCATGTCTTCGAGCGTAATCTTGTCGGGATCGTAATCCACGAGGGCAGTGCGACCTGCCAAGGAGACGGAGGCAGAGTGGATGCCTTCGAGCGAATTGAGCTTCTTTTCTACGTTGGCAGAGCATACCGAGCATGCCATGCCTATTACTGGTATTGTTTTCTTCATCTGTTGTCTATTATTAATAATGATTATCCTTGATTCTCTATCTTTTTGTTCTTTTTCGGTGCAAAGGTACAACTTTTCCTTCGCAGTAGCAAATCTTTTTCACCTCTTTCTCTTGCTTGTTTTCATTTATTTTCAAATAAACTTCCCATTTCATTAACCCACGTGTCGATTGGGCTTTCAAGCGCATTTTCGGCACAGAAGACACCAGGGAGCAGATAGATAGATTGAAGAAGTAAGCCTTGTCATGTGTTACAAGGCAAGAATACATAAAAAACAAGCAAGAGAAGGAAGGCTTTTCACCTCTTTCCCTTGCTTGTTTCTTTTTTGAAATCACCTTTCCATTGCCGTTTCCTCATCCTCACCATACCGCTCGCTCTTGTAGCGGTAGTGGTAGTCGATGCCGATGAGGGAACCGGCGAAGGTGAGCATCTCGCCAAAGGCGGCAAGTACGCTGGCGTCGATGATGCCAGTGGGCGGTACGCTGAAGGAGACGAAGACGAGAAGTACGCCCATGCTCACGACCGCAAATGCCAGGAGCATCTGGTGGCGGGTCTTCGTCTCAGCGGTGTTTCTTTTGGGGAGTCTCGTCATTCTTATGCGTGCTCTAGTACTCCTTGACGTTTCCGTCGCCCGTGTCGGAGCCGCTACTCTGTGAGCCGCCGCCAGTGGTCGTGCTGCCAGAGCCGCCGCCAGGAGTGCTGCCACCCTGTGATCCACTGCCGCCAGGAGTGTTGTCACCGCCATCAGGCGAGGTGAGATCGACACTGTCTTTTCCCTCCTTCACAGCCTTGATGAGCTTCGCCTGAGCGGAACGAGGGGCTACGAGATTGAACTCAGCCTCGTTGATGAGGTTCTTGAAGTCAGGACCTGGCTCCCACTGCACCTTCACGTCGGTGATGTTCTGGGCGGTGAAGGTGCTGGCATCAGCCACGCCATTGCTGGAGAGGGTGATGTAGAAGTCGCCGAGCGCACCCAGGCGAATCTTCTTGCCCTCCAGGAGCTCCTCACGGATGTGGTCCACGGCGATGTTGAGCACGGCGTTGATGTCGGCATGGCCATACACGCAACCGTGGGTGGAGATGTGCTTGGAGAACTTGCTGAGGTCCATCACCTCGGCATACTGTGCCACGGCGAAGACCTTCTGCTGCTCGGTCTTGACGAGGTCGGTGTCCTCCGTCTTAGGAGTTGTGCCTTGTGCCTTGGCTGCCTTGATGCGTGCCTTTGCCTGATTGATTTCGATGAGATTGGTGTTGACTGAACGCAACACGAGAGAATAATTAACCATGGTAGTTAATGTATTTGTGGGCATCTCTTCCAGCCTTTTGGATGGAGGGTAGTGAGATACCCCTTTGGTTCGCCAAGAGTTCTAAAGGGGCGAACCGAGTGAAATAGGGGGTGTGCCGTGGTCGTCTATTGCGACCGGGGCTTGTCGTCTATAGCGACCGACCTGAGCCGTCTATGGTGGCATCGTCTGGTCTTCATCACCTCTCTGATTACGCCTACAAAGATACGACAATTTTCTGATATATGCAAGAAAAAAAGCAATTATTTTCATTCTTCCAGGCATTTTGTCCATCCGTTACAATGTTACAGCGTTACAGTAAAATTTCTCCCTATCCCACCCCCCTAAAATACTC
>ERZ1034626.102-NODE-102-length-55779-cov-36.437783_pt1 | contig 55779 bp, 49 predicted proteins | sample MGYA00520652_ERZ1034626 | MGnify/ENA primary metagenome ERZ1034626 (study PRJEB33766, sample SAMN09781765) | gut metagenome | biome: gut microbiome | host: Homo sapiens | place: Madagascar | study: EMG produced TPA metagenomics assembly of the PRJNA485056 data... | reverse complement strand
TTTACGGCAACCCTACGTTACGAGCCATGCACTCAATTCATAAATGTGTCGCAAAGGACGCTCCACATTTATTTCATTGACGGCTGTCGCCGTATATAGTCAAAAACAAAAACAGCGACTTGTGAGCAAGCTCCCAGATCGCTGTTTCCGTTTTGACTATGCATGGCTCGTAACTTTCAATTTACAGCATTCCAAGCGCCGATAGCAACGCACCGATGATAATGCAGAAATCCGAGCAGTTGAAGACGATCTTGCGAAATTTCTGCCATTTCACCGGGAAGCTTACATAATCTACCACGTAACCTCTGCGGAGGCGGTCATAGGTATTGCTGAATGCACCGCCAAGCAACAGCGCCAGACCCAGTCGCAGCAAATTGTTGCCTCGATGTCCCAGACTCACAATAAAGACAACGGTCAATATCAGCGTAAACGCCAATGAAATAACGGCCACCAGACGCCTTCTCTTCTGTCCGGCATTGAGCATCATGCCTTTGTTATGATGCTTGCGGATCAGAAATTTTCCCTTGCAGATTGCTCGTTCGTCCCGTTCGTTCACATGTGACTCTATGTAATTTTTTAAGAAAAAATCTCCCCAGAAAATTCCTGCCAGTATCACAAGACATACCACTGTCATATAATATTCCGCTCCTTTTTCACGCCGTCCGTATTTCCCCTTGAAATCCGCTTATTCGCGCTCTGCTTTCCGATTCTTTATCTTCAGAAACGCCAGAAGTGCCCCATACAATACTCCGGCCACAGGCCATACGACCCAGGTAATGTCCCAACGCATCGTCGGCAGGCTGATAGCCAGATAAAGTGCTGTCCAGACACACCAGTAAATTGCTGTCACATGCTCATACTTCCGGTTGACTGCCTTATTCTCCACAGTATAATCCCCCTCCTGAAGCATTTTCTGAAAACCGCCCCAGATAATACCGGACCACACGAACAGCCATACAGCGATCGCCACTACAATGAGCAAAACATCCGTAGCAAGGATTACCGCATAACCATTATTCCCGAAGAAAATGGATACTACCAGCAAAGGTACCACTCCCAGGATACACAATACCACACCCAGAGTAATGCAGATACGATAGGTTCCCGCAAAGGTCTCTTTCGCTTTTTCCACGATTCCGGACACCCCATATTGCAGTGTCAGCTTTTCTTTTTCCAGATATTCATATTTCTTGTATGGGATTCCGGTGAGAAGAAACACCGCTACCGCAACTACCACCATCAGCAACAGTACGATGAGACCGATTCCTCCCGCAACATTTTCTGTGATTGCTCCTCTTTTGGCAGCTGCCATTCCCAACAGCCACAACAATACAACAGGAGAGAGCACACATAAGGATACTGCCGGAGCAATGCGGGCAGCATATTTTTTCGTAGCTTCCAGAAAAGTATTGGCTTCCTCCACCGTGATCACTTTTCCCTCTGTGATCTCCGGTGTCATTCCATCGGCGAATTCCGTCTCTTCCATTTCATCTTTTAATAAGTAATCCGTAGTAACTCCGAACAGCTGGCTCATACCGACAATGCGTTCCAGATCCGGGATTGAGGCTCCACTCTCCCATTTGGATACGGACTGTCTGGAAATGTCCAGGCGTTCTGCCAGTTCCTCCTGGGACCACCCATATTTCTTACGCAACATTATTATTTTTTCTGACAGGATCATTTTCATTCTCTCCTTCTTTTATTAATGTTTTCTTGTGCACACATAGATCGTCGACATAGAAAAATCATAACAAAAGAGCCGGTTGACAACTACCAAGTGCCCTTGAAATTTTGTCAACCGGCAGTTGCGTTTCCGGATTTTTCTGAAATTTTCAGCAATATTACTGTACTTCACGGATCAGACAGTATTGCTTTAACGGGAAATTCTTCTCCATCACACCATATACTTTGAATCCAAACTTTTCATAAAATTCCACGTTTTTTGGATTATGTGTTTCGAGGGAGATCATCAGTTTGTGCTTCTGGGCATAGTCAATGGCTTCCTCTAAAAGTTCTGCCGCAATTCCGTGATGTTGCATGGCGGGATCCACTGCCAGATAGATAATATGAAGTCGCTGATTCTGATGCAACTGATCCGTCCAGCTGGAATTGAGATAATCCTCACCCTTCATGAAATTCCGAAATGTCTTTAACGAAGGATCCTCCTTGATCAGATAGGAATCCGTCTGTAAAGCAGCCATGGCCTCCGTAAAATAGAACTGAAATACATTGTATGGCTCCGCTTCATCCGATACCACCAATACACTGTTCAAGTCCGCGCTGTCTGCGAAAATTTCACAGGTCGCATAAAATTCATCCATATCACATTTAAACAGCTCCGGCATCAGATTTTTACGGACTTCCGGATCCGGAATCAACGTCTCGTACAACGGATCGTGTGCAAAGCACTGATTCAGCATTTTCTCCACTTTCGGAAGATCTTCCTTCTGCACACGATATAACTTATCACTTTCCATAATTGTATTTACTGTTATCTCCTTATTATGATGATGTCAGTCCCCGGCTTTGTTGCCTGTGGATCGTTCCATGCTCTGCTCTCGCCATCATTATAATTCGAATATCTCTGCCACAGATTTCTCCATTTGCTGCATGATATTCATCAGACTGACCACAAGCTTGCTGCATGCATGTTCCAGGCTGGCAATTTCTTCCCGGTAGTCCATTTCCTTCATACCGGATTCTGTCAATGCCTCCAATTGTCTTTCTTTTTGAAGAAGCTGCTTGACCGTTCCATATAGATTTTCATGCTCCGGCAGCCTCCCGTAGCCCCATTTCAGGCGATCCTTCGGCTGGTGGAATACATAATCCGTAAAATGCCTATATACCTCTTCATCAAAATTAAAGGCATAGGCATTGTTATCTACCTGATAAAGCTTACGAAGTGCGGAGGAAAGTCTCTGTTCCTTCAGATTTCTCACCGCGCCGCCCAGAAGTCTTAAATTTGTACTGCATATTTCATGAGGATACAACACATTTCCGTACCAGTCAATCCGCACCAGAGCATCCTGCTCCTGTTTGAACCTTGCAAGCAGCTTCTGTTCCAGCGGTCTGGTCTGCCGGAAAAGTTCCTCCGCCTCGTCGTATTTTCCATCTCTAAGCAACTGTTTGTAGTTACGGTTGTATTCCTCTACCGCTTCATATTCTTCCCGGCATCTTCTGAGTGCCCGGTCACTTAAAGCCTCCAGTTCCTCAATTTTTTCAAGCAAAACCCGCTTTTTCTCTCCCAGCTGCCCAGCCACATCAGCGCGGTAGCAGATTTCCCGACACTGTTCCAAGCCCTTGCGAATCCGCTGTGCCACCGGTGAAAACTGTAACGGCACCACTGCCGTTTCATCGAGTGCCAGGATCAGCAGGGAAAACAGCTCGTGATGCAGACGGTATACCTGTTCATCATAAAACTCATCATTATCAAACTGAGAATGATAGTGGGTCTCCATAAAGCTTCCGCCGGTGAAATCATTTACCATGGACGGTACACCTGCGATCGCCATGGAAAAATCATCCGACCAGGTCTCGATCGGAGATGTCACTGCCGTCTCTTCCGGGTAGGCTATCGTCAGATTCGGCAGATCCGCCAGATATTCCTCCAGGAAACTGACATATTCATAGCAGCTGCGGATCCTCGCTCTGGTACCATGTGCCAGCGCAGGAAGTTCAAAGTTCAGGTCTGCGATCACCTTGCCCACCCATTCGGGATGTGCAGTGAATATCTGCTCATAAGCTCCCGTAGACCAGTCGAAATTGGAATCCACAACTCCCCATTCTTCGGATGCCATGGCACAGATCACAATGGTATTGTTCGGTTGGAAACCACTGTCCTGCAACGCCTTTGCAATACCAAACATCAGAGCGACCGCTGTGTTGTCATCCTGAAATCCGTCAAAATAGGAATCATAGTGTGCAGACAAAAGCACCATGCGGTCAGGATGTTTTCCGGGAATCTTTCCCACAATATTATAAGTCGTGCAGTTCCTTGTCACCCTGGATTCCGCATCAAAGGTGACCGTTATTTCCTCCTGATCACGCAGCAGCTCCAGCAGACCGGCCGCATCCTTTCTGGAAATGGAAAAAGCGGGAGCATCCTCCGGTCCGGCAATATCCTGTGCATTCAGAGCTTCATCGTCGATTTCGCCGTAGCCACCGCTCTGCACTGCGATCAGGGCTGCGGCTCCCTTCAGATGTGCCTGGTATACAGGATAATTGATCCACCACTCATCTCTCTGGTTAATCTCCACCAGTACCAGCTTATCCCTGACATCTTTTCCCTGATAGTCGGTCTCCGTTCCTTTTCCCAGGTACATCATGGAAAATTCCTTAGGACCATCTGTGACAAAGGTTGTCTGATAGGCTCCCAATTCTGCTGACACGGTCTCCCCGGCCGCATTCGTGTAGCTTAACGCTGCCTTATGAAATTCCCAGCCGTCTACCGTCACAGCATCCTTTGTAACCTCAGACAGTCCGATTTTTTTCATTTCTGTCTTCAGCATCTCTCCGGTCTCAAATTCTGCCTTAGAACCCGCCGGACGATACCCCAGTGTCGGATGTGACCGGTATTGTTCCATTCGCTTTGCCAGTTCATACGAATACGGTATATCCAGATTCTGTAACACCCTTTTCTGTAAAGTCACCCCGTTGTCATGCATATTCTGTCACTCCTGTTTCTATCCTGTCCGTTCTGTCACAGGAACCGTTACTTATTTTTTCACCATCGAATTCATATTTTCTGTAATTTTTTGCAGAATCTCTCTGTTTCTCTCTTCCGCTTCCAGTGTCTCACTGGCATGGGCGGATACTTCTTCCGTAGTCGCTGAGATTGTCTGAATAGAATCCACGATCTCCTGGTTGGCTGTTTTCAAAGCTTCTACTATCTGAAGCATCTCCCCCAGATTATCCACGATCATATAACTGCTGTCTTCAATTGCCGTGAAACTGTCCGCCGCACGCATCGTTCCTTCCCTTTGGCTACCGATGCCGTCTATCATCTGGCGGATGACCGTTACCACTTCTCCTATCGCTCCGGATACATTTTGGATCAGCTCTGCGATATTGCCGGTAGCATCCTTTGTCTGGGTGGCCATTCCCGAAATCTCCGTAGCTACTACGGAGAATCCGCGGCCGGCTTCACCGGCTCTGGCTGCCTCTATGCTGGCGTTCAACGCAAGAAGGCTGGTCTGATTAGCTATTTTGCTGATGATTTCCACAATGGAATGCATCTCCTGCATATAATGATCCAGCTTTTCCAGCTTCTGTGCTGCCAGCTCACTGTTCCTTGCAGAATCCTCTGCCTGCTCCTTCAGACCTGTCATCTCTTCTTTTCCGGCATCCAGTATTTCTATCGTATGTTCCATGTTATTTCCGATCGTCTCTGCCACTTCACCTACGGTATTTACTTTTTCCTGAATAGCCTCCGTCTGGGCCGTCTGCTGCTGAATCGCCGCGGCAGACTCACCGGAACCTGCAGATACCTCCTCCATAGCTGTTTTTGTACTGTCAAAAGCAGTTTCCAGTTTATTCAATTCCGCTGTGATATCCGCTACTGAAGTCTCCATCCGACTACTCATTTCCATGACCTCACGTAAGGTTGCTTCCGTGCGATCCTGCGCAGCAGTAATGCCCTCTATATTTTCACTAGTGTTCTTCTGGTTGGATATCGTAGCATAGATGGATGTAACGCACAGCAGAACCATTACAGAAATCTGTATAAATCCTGCGTCCTGCCCCAGATAGCCAAATCCCCCCTGTGTAGCTCCCAGGAGCACCACCAGGACATTCTCTATCAACGTCCCCACATTAATAAGCGCAAATGCCTTGACATCATGATAAGGCATGACTGCAAACATCATGGGAATTACAAATGCATACACCATATTGCACTGTGCTGTAAAAAGCAGTACCGTATAAAACAGTGCAAATCCGATCATTGACAGATGTTTTATAGCTTTGGTCGCATGATCCCTCTTCCAACAAATAAATTCTGCCAGAACCGGTATGATTCCAAGAAGCATTAGCACTACCAATACCGGAGCCGATACTGTGCGCTCAACGAATCCGATCACGCTAATAAAAAGCATACATGCATTGATCACGCCATGGGCTATCATGGCCACCCGGTTACTTCGTTCCAACTCTTTCATTTGCATTTTCCTTCTCTCCCGTCTGATATATTCATTCCACACATCTCTTATATTGTAATTCATGATGGTATCCCCGTCAATAAACCACACGAAAATGCAGTCCGGTTTTCTATAAAAACCGGACTGCATTTTCTGTCATTTATATGTTATCTCCCTGCCGGACAGCTTCCGGCACCCTCTTTATACCTTGAAAACATCCAGTACCTTTTCCAACTTGTCCGCTAATGCCAGCAGGTTCTCAGAAGAATTCATCAGTTCTGTCATGGTATCACTCATGCCATGAGCCGCCTGCATGGTGCTGTCTGCGGATGCTGCATTCTGTTCGGAGATTGCCGACAGTCCTTCCACCACATCGCGGATCGCACTTCCGGACTGTCCTAAGACATCCATCTTCTCCCGGATACCGCCGATATGCTGCAGGGAATTCTCCACACCATCCGCTACTGCCGCAGTCTTCACACCGGTCTCTTCTAACTTGCTCTGCTGATGATTCATGTTGGCTTCCACTTCGCCCATGATCTCCACCATTCTGCCGGAAGACTCCATGATATTTTTGATGATCTGTTCAATCTCAGTTGCGGAGCGCTTGGACTGGTCAGCCAGCTTACTGATCTGCTCTGCCACCACTGCGAAGCCTCTTCCCGCTTCCCCGGCTCTGGCTGCTTCAATGCTGGCATTCAATGACAGCAGGTCTGTCTCGTCCGCAATATCCTGAATCATGGAAACTGCCTTCGTGATATTCTGAATTGCTCCGTTCATATCCTTAATCTGTTCCGCTACCCGCAGGACAGATTCTTTGGTGCTCTCGTTGGAGCTGTTCAGTTCCTTCATGATCTCTTCGGAAGCTTTCTCCGCTTCTGCCATCCTGCCGGCATAATCCGTCAGAGAATTCACTTTGTCGGAGATATACTCGATTTGTTCACCGATACGTACCACGTTCGTATTGGCATCCGTTGTTTCGTCCGCCTGGTTCCTGGCACCTTCAGATATCTCCCCTACTGCCTGATATACATCGTTGACAGATTCCTGGGTATCCTGCGCCATCTTGATCAGTTTGTTGGAAGATACCGTCAGATTATCCGCGGAATCCTTAATATCCGTCACAATGGTGCGCAGCGTCTTCTGCAATTTCACAGAGATCCGGTAGACATCTCCCAATTCGTCCTTTCTTCGGCACTGCTTTTCATCCGGTTCTGCATCCAGTTCTCCGTTCACGATCCTGCCCAGGAAATGCTTGGTCTTCTTCATGGTTTTCACCATGCTTCGGGATAATACGCTTACCAGCACTGCCGCCACAAGAACGCATGCCACAGCGATCAGGATAATATCCTTCACCTGCGTATGAATCGTGTCCTGTACCCCCTGCACCGGTGTTGCCACCTCAATGGCACCGATCACAGAACCGTCGGAGTTGATCAGCGGTTGATAATACACATAGTAATCCACTTCGGAGATGTCGCAATCCTTAAGGAATAGCGGTTCTCCCGTCTGGACCTGCTCGTAGATCTCCGTCTCCAGACCTGTACCGTTGATGCGTCCTCCCTCCGGTTTCGTCAGCGTTGTGATCAGACGCATATTCCCGTACAGGAAAGACACCTGGAATCCCGTCTTCTCCTGCAATCCGTCGATCAGCTGCGTATCTCCGGAGATTGCTACGCCACCCTTTCGCACCTTGCCTCCCTTATCTCTGGTGTAATCACCTTCATACAGATTGGTGTAAGTCTCGTCCACGCTGACGCCTACGATCTGCAATGCTTTCTCAATCTGTTCCTCGATGCCTGCTTCCAAAGCTCTGGAGCCCACGGTCGCCACCAGTGCACACACAATGATCATCGGCAGAAGGCTCAACGCCAGTATCTTTTTGGAGATTGTAAAAAATGGCTTTTTCTTCCCTTTTACTTCCGTTTTCTTGTTCTCTGTCTTCTTCATACTTACCACATCTGCCTTTCTGTAAAAGACTTAGTCACATTCGGTTCATATCGAAAACGTTTAAGTATTTTTCTCGGTAAAATCATTGTATCATTTTCCATATGGCAATACAATTCGACAAAGTTACAAGTATTTTACTGTCAGATTTGGTCATTTTTCCTCAACGTTAAGTAAAAACATCTTTTTATTTACGAAACCGTTAAGTTTTTCTGTTTCCAGACAGGCATGCGCAGTATCTTCATCAATAGCGGAATGATCATGATAAACCACACAATAGGCTCTGCCGCGATGACACCCGGGTATCCGAACATAGGAACCAGCGTCGCCGCAATCACAATTTTCCCTATCATTTCCAGCGAGCTGGAGATCAGCGGTACGATCCGCTCTCCCAGTCCCTGCATGGAGTTTCTCACAATACAGATTACTGCTGTCACATAATAGAACAGTGTATCTATCTTCAGATATAATGTGGCATTGTAGATCACTTCTGGATTTTTGCTGCCGGTGACCAGCCATACCAGCCAGTCACCGATAGTATAAGCGGTCACAATGTTAAGCGTACACCAGATGCAGGTATAACCGGTTGCCAACAGGATTCCTCTGCGGATCCGGTTGATTTTACCGGCTCCCAGATTTTGTCCGCAATAAGTCGCCATCGTCTGACCGAAAACGCTGAACATGATCATGAAGATCTCGGAGATCTTGCGGGCTGCCGTATGGGCAATGATAATATTCTGTCCCAGCTTGTTGATAGAAGTCTGCAATGTCAGTGTACCGATATTGACCAGAGAACTCATGAAGCCCATAGAAAGACCGGAACTTAACATGTTGCGGAGCATTCCGACATCCTCCAGCTTCAGATCATCCACACGTATCCGCAGAATTTCATACTTTTTCCACAGATAGACCGCACACACCACCACAGCGATCAGCTGCGACAGCACAGTAGCAACTGCGGCACCCAGCACTCCCATATGCAGCACCACGATCAGAAGCAGATCTCCTCCGATATTCAGCACCACCGACACCGCCAGCACGATCAGCGGGGTCACGGTATCTCCGATCGCTCTTAAGGTCGCAGATAATACATCATATAATAAAGTAATAACAAGTCCCGCTATGATCACGGATACATACTGTGTTGCTGTATTCAGCAGATTTTCCGGCACATTCAGGAATCTGAGGATCGGCTGCAAAAATACAAGCCCTCCAATCGTCAATACCACAGCTGCCAATAGGCCAAGCACCAGAGAATTGCCTAAGGATCTGCGCAATCTGTCCATATCCTTCGCTCCGAAGCACTGTGCCGAAATAATAGCAAAACCGTTACACATTCCCATCAGGAACTGTACGATCAGATTGCTCAGCGTCGTCGTGGCCCCCACTGCCGCCAGGGCATTATCTCCCAGAAAAGTACCTACGATACGGGTATCCGCCAGGCTGTAAGTAAGTTGTAATAAATTAGCTAAAAAAATAGGAAGGGCAAACGTCAGTATCAAAACTGACGGTTTGCCCTTGGTAAGATCTTTCATATAGTTCCTCACTTCTATACTTCCGGAAAAAATATGGATTTTCCCCGCTTGATAGGGCTACAGAACTTTTTTAAAACTTTTTCTTGGCATTGTCAAGGTATTTCTTGGTCTCAGCCACAACCACACCATTTAATGCCAGCAATGCGATCAGGTTCGGGATCGCCATCAGACCGTTAAAAATATCTGCGATGGTCCATACTGCCTTAACAGTCATATAGGGTCCGATAAATACGCAGGCAATGTAGATCCAACGGTATACTTTGATTGCCTTCGGCTTCTGACCGATCAGATATTCCAGGCATCTCTCGCTGTAGTAATCCCATCCGAGGATCGTGGTAAATGCAAAGAATACCAGGCATACCATCAGAATAAAGGATGCGATGGAACTGTTGAAAGGAAGCCCCTGCTGGAAAGCTCTGGTGGTAACATCCACGCCGTCCAGACCTACGTTCCAGGAATCGGTAATTACAATCGTAAGACCGGTCATGGTACAAATGATCAGGGTATCGATAATGGTACCCATCATGGAGATCAGACCCTGTTTGGCAGGAGAATCGTTCTGCGCTGCAGCCGCTGCGATAGGTGCACTACCGATACCGGCTTCGTTGGAGAAAATACCTCTCGCAATACCCTTCTGCATTGCCATGATAACCGCTCCCAAAGCACCGCCGGCTACGGCACGCATACCGAAGGCACTCTGTACGATGGTCACGATAGCTGCCGGAATGGCAGTTACATTAAAGATCAGTACTAACAGACAGGCTACTACATAAGTCACTGCCATAAAAGGAACGATGACCTGTGCCACAGTGGAGATACGCTTTAATCCACCGATAACAACCAGTGCCACGCAGATGGTCAAAAGGATTCCGGAGATCACCACACTCCAGGAATAGTCCATGCCGAAGAGCTGTACGGTATGTGCATTGTTCGCATCGAAGAAATTATGTACCGCACTGGTGATACCGTTGATCTGGGTAAAGGTTCCGATACCGAACAATCCTACGCATACACCCATAAAAGCGAAGATCTTCGCCAGCCATTTCCAGTTCTTGCCCATACCGTTCTCGATATAGTAGAAGGGGCCACCGATGATATGTCCGTCCTCTGCTACCACACGATACTTCACCGCCAGCAGGCACTCGGAATACTTCGTAGCCGTACCTACCAGCGCAGCGATCCACATCCAGAACAAAGCTCCGGGACCACCTGCTACAATAGCTGTTGCCACACCAACGATATTACCGGTTCCGATGGTAGCGGACAATGCCGTACACAGTGCCGCAAAGCTGGATACTTCGCCGTCTTCGCCCGACTTTTCATTGGCAATTAAGTGTTTGATTGCATGGGGAAGCTTCGTGATCTGCAAAAAACGAAGTCTGGCTGTGAGAAAAAGGCCGGTAGCCAGAATGAGGACGATCAGGGGGATGCCCCAGACGAAATCATCCACTGTGGTCAGAAAGTTACTAATCATGTCTAACATATTCCCTCTCCTTCCGTCACCTCTTGTGACGTCCTATCGTAGATTGATTTCTTCCGAAGAGAATGGGAATAAGCATATAGATGCTCTGTCCTTTTGCCTGAGAGATTGGCAGCTTTACTGCCGTACACCTTCGGCGCCTTCTATACGGAAATATGAAAATCGCTTTCCGTGGAAGGACTCTCCAGAGTAAATCTTTACCGCGCTAAAGCGGCAACAAAATCACAATAGCATACTTTTTCACCCATTGCAACGTTTTTTTATTTTTGGACATTGATCCGTGAATGGTTCCGATCATTGATCATTGACACTTACATTTTAAATATATGATCTGACCAACACAGACATTGACTTTTATGGTACCTGATTACTATAATATAATTCATATGAATACTAACACGAACAATCACAAAACTTCATATTCCATTACACGTGGACTGTTTTTCCTGATCATGTGTTCTGTGATTTTTACGGTACTGTATTATAGTCTGCCCAGACAGAACCGTGAGCCGGCAATATCGGATTATGCTGACTTTTCAGAAGGCTGGACCACCTCCGATGGAAGCCCCGTTGATTTTTCCCATATCAGCGGCACCTGCACAGTGACCAAGAAGCTTCCTGCGCTGACTCACGACATGAGCCTTTTCTTTTTTTATAAAAGTTCCAATGTCACGATCCTGATAGACGGCCGGCAGATCTATGAGACCATGCAGCCGGAGGGAGTTTTCTTCGGCAAGACACCGGGAGCCTCTTATGTCTCTCTGCCGATCTACCGGGAAGATTCCGGGCGCACGCTCACCCTGGTGATCGATAATCCTTACGGAGACGGCAGTGGCAAAATCAATGATATGTATCTGGGACGTAGTGAAGATATCCTGATAAGCCGCATCCGCGACAAGGCACCCGGATTCGGTATCAGTTTCCTGATCGCCCATCTGGGTCTGGCATTTATCCTGTTTTATCTGCCATTACACAAGAAGCACATCATCGGCAGTGAGATGCTTTATCTGGGATTGTTTTCCCTGAATATCGGTATCTTCATGTTGGCAGATAACCGTATGCTGCAGCTGATCCTGCGTAATAGCCATATTTATCATACAATTGCGGAACTTTTTATGATGCTGATCACCATTCCACTGTTTCTGTACCTTGGCAAAATGTATACAGAGTACTCCCCTGTGATGGTACAGACAGTATGCCTGATCAGTGTCATGGATTTCAGTATACGTTTTTGCCTGAATCTGACCGGTCGCAAGGACTTCCATGAAAGTCTTCGTCTGACCCATATTACTTTTGGCATTCTGATCACACTTATTATCTATGCCATCGGCAAGGGATTTTATCAGAATCAAAAGCAGCATCTGAAGCACAATCTATATCATAACCTTGGAATTCTGTGTCTGTGCTTTGGCGTTCTACTCGATATCCTGCTGCTATGGTTCGGCAGTGTTCGCGAGACCAGCTTCTTCACACGGATCGGTGTGCTTATGTTCCTGATCATGGAAGCAGTCCAGGTTATCCTGCGTCTCATGACCAACTATCAGGAAGGAGTTCGTATGCAGCTGCTCAGCCGCCTGGCTTATCGCGACGGCCTGACCGACCTGCTGAACCGTACTTCCTATATGGAAGAATTGAAAAGACTGGACGCATCCCATAATTTTCATGTGTTGCTGGCACTGTACGATGTGAATAACCTCAAATATGTGAACGACACCTACGGTCACCAAAGCGGTGATAAAATGATCCGCAGGGTAGCGGATACTCTGACGGCACATCTCGGTTCCTTAGGAAAATGTTATCGGATCGGCGGAGATGAGTTCGTATTTCTGTCGACCGCAGCCGATTCTGAAAAAGAATTTCTCAAGCTGCAAAAAGATTTTGAAGCGTCTCTGGGAGTTCTGAAGCTCCCGGACGGTACCGAGCATCCCATTACCGTCGCTATGGGCTATTCCGTATTGACCCATAACATGCCCCATTCCATAGACGATATGGTCCGGGAGGCCGATGCCAAAATGTATGAGGCGAAACGACGAATGAAAACAGAAAATCAATCATAAGCGTTGCAGATCTTATTTCATTTTGTAATGTAACGCGAGCAATGAGCCGCGCATAGGCATAGTGAGGACAGCGATGGGCGCTAGCGCACAAATCGCTGTCTTTACTTTTGCCTATGCGGCGAACGCCGCGAAGAGAAATACGATTGGCAGCGTTTTTGCTGACAAGCTTATGAATAGCGTGGCTCATTGCAGATGTGACAAATCCCCGTAGTTCGCATTGAGGCTACTGGTTTCCTTTAAAACAGCCTTAAATTAATGAAAATGGTGGAAATTATTTACTCCCAAAACAATAATTCCACTATTTCCTGTTATTCGATGGATTTTAGCGGAATCAGTAAACAGAACGCCCACTGCTGCATCCGCGGAGAAGATGCCTGCCAGCAGATCCCCCCAGAACATTTACGCATCCGATCTGGCATAGGCGTTTTTCATCTGCCCACTGAGTTCATACAGGACTTTATCCAGAGTATCGGCTGCCTCACACTGAAGCATCCCCGCAATCTTTTCGTTGGCCTCTTCCTGTAATTTTTTACGTTTTTCCTCATCAGTCTCCTGCTCCAGCAATGTATCGTAACGGTTCAGGATCTCGTGACTTTTCGCTGCCACCTTTTCCTGATAACGTTCGATATGGAACACGGATTTGCTATAAGAAGCATCTGCCATGGCTGCGACCATACGACTCATCCAGTAGAAGTTCTCGGTGGAGACTTTTCCGGTGGTTCCGGACAGGTAGCCGGGTGTCGTATCAATGTCAGTGTAGAACGGAGCCAGCACATTAAACGCATTGGATGCAAACGCCAACCACTGGATCGGCTCGCCCTCCGGGCGCATCTGGATCAGAGTCATGACATCATTACGGTTGATGCCAATGGAACGGTATGCTCCGCACATAGTTTTATCCCCATACGAAGCATACGGATCATAGGGGGTTCCCTGATAATGGGAAGACAGCACGTATTTTACATCCTCCACCGTGATCTTCTTCTCAGGCACCATGCACCAGGGCAGATCATCCGAAAACGGCGTGTACTCCGCATTCGGACCATCCCAGACGAGTGTCCGGGGATTCAGGGTCCGCAGCATGTACCAGGCTCTTGCGGTATTGTATACATGGTCGGAATCGTCATGGCTGCCAAAGGCATCTCTGGCAGAAAAGCTGCCGTCCTGTGACAGATCCAGATGATGCTTTTCGATAAACTCTTTCAGATCCGCAGAGCACATATGATTCTCCTGTGCGTTCAGGGCATCCTCCAGATCAAACGCATCGATCCCGAACTGGTTCGGCATCACCACATAAACATCATCCGGCACTCTGCGGGCAATCCAGTGATGACCGCCGATCGTCTCCAGCCACCAGATCTCGTTTTTATCAGAAAAAGCAATCCCGTTCATCTCGTAAGTACCGTATTTTTCCAACAAACTTCCCAATCTCGCGACACCTTCTCTGGCACTGCGAATATAAGGGAGCACCACAGATACAATGTCCTCCTCACCGATACCTCCGGGAATCTCTTCTGCACCGTCCTTCGCCGGAACATATTCCACCAACGGATCTGCTCCCAGGACTCTTGCGTTGGAAGTGATGGTTTCCGTGGCAGTCATTCCCACACCTGCCGCGTTGATACCGTGTGCCGCCCAGATTCCTTCTCCCTCCAGCGCGTTGGGCACTGCGGTATAACGCAAAGCCTCCTCGGGCAGATCGATCTCCACGTGAGAAAGCACAGATTTATATTTTCTCGGCTGTTCTTCCGGATGCACCACCACGAATTTCTTCGGGGTAAACTGTCCGGAGGGAGAATCATCGTTCCGGGCGATCATGGTAGATCCGTCATAAGATGCTTTTTTTCCTACTAATATGGTTGTACATGGCATAATCATTACCTCCTGCTATTATGCTGCAAAAATTTTTCCGCGAGTAACGGAAATCTGTTTCCTGTCTGGAACTTTACGCCAGCTTCTGTCCATTCACCACAACATTCCGGATCGTCTCCGGTCTGCCCTGCAGGGGCTCAAGCTTCGTAAACTGGCGGCAGCCGGTGACTTCGATATTTTCCATAGACAGATCTCTGAAATACGGAATATCCTCCTCATTTTCCATGGCAATGGTCTCGTTACGGTTCAGAGAATTCAGAACATACGACATCGTAAGGATCACAGCCTCACCCTTAATCTCGCTCATATGAATATTGCGGAGTGTGATGTTTTCCACCACGCCGCCGCGTCCCAGCGCACTCTTCATGCGGACCCCCACATCGGTTCCCACAAAAGTACAGTTCTCCACCAGAATATCTTTTACCCCACGGGACATCTCGCTGCCGATGACAAAACCGCCGTGTCCTTCATTCACCAGGCAATCATGAATGTAGACATTGCTGCAGGGACCTTCGATCCTGCGGGCAATGGCATTTTTGCCGGATTTCATGCAGATAGCATCGTCACCGGTCTCGAAGGTGCTGTGATGAATGTGCACATTGGTGCAGGATTCCACATCGATGCCGTCACCATTCTGTGCATAGTACGGATTACGGATCTTCACACTGTCCACGGTAAGGTCCTCGCAAAAATAGGGATGAATATTCCATGCCGGAGAGTTCATAAACGTTGCGCCCTGTAACAATACCTTTTTACAATAACGCAGACTGACCATCACCGGACGGTAAAAATCATAATAAGGTGCCGCAGCAGCCAGTGCCTCTTCGGTGGTTCCCTGGATGTTATGGCGATTGCCTTCCAGAATGGACTCAGTAGGCATCCAGATCGCAGTCTCCTTCGTCTCGATCACATAAGGACTGATCTGAAACAGCGCATCCCACTGTTTTGCTGTCATCTTGAATTTCTTGATCGGTCGCCATTTATCACCGCTTCCATCAATGATACCTTCTCCGGTGATTGCGATATTTTCCGCATTTTCCGCTGTGATGGGAGATACGGTCCGGATACAGTCCTGCCCTTCATAACTGGTAATGCGCAGGGGATAATCCTCTTTTGATTTGATGAATTTTAACATGGCCTGACTGTCCAGGTGCAGATTGACACCACTTAACAGCCGGATCGAAGCCACTGCCCAGATACCTGCGGGAACCCTCACCGTGCCGCCGCCCTGCTCCGACACTTCGCAGATCGCGCGGTTAATGGCCTCCGCATTGTGTCTGCCGGTCTCGATCTGTAAATCACCGCTCTTCGCGCCGTATTCTGCTATGGACACCTCCCGGTCCGGGAACTGGGGAAGTTCTACTTTATAATTCTGATTATACATGGTTATTGTTTTCTCCTTTGAATATTTTCATGGATACTTTCACATTTTCTACGTTTCTGATTCTAGCGTGTTCCGTTTCGGACTTCCACCCGGTTTTTGCGTTTTTCCGAAGGGTTCTACTGCTTATTTGTGCCCTTCCGCGCAGATCCAGTCCTCGTCGTCTTTTAAGTGAATCCGTACCTCTTCAAATCCTGCATTTTCCAGCAGTTCCCGGAATTCTTCCGGTGTGGGATTAAACAGATGGAATCTTTGAATGTTTTCCCGCACCTGTTCCGGCAGATCCTCCTTCTGGTAAATGTCTGCCACCAGTAAAAAGGTTCCCTGTTTCTTCAATACCCGGCAGACTTCTTTCAGATTCTCCGCGGGCTCTGGCCAGAAATAAAAGCTTTCCACCGTAATGATCTTGTCAAAAGCATTGTCTACAAAAGGAAGCTTTTCCACGGAGGCCTCCACAAGATCCATTTTTCCCTGTTGCAGTGCCTCTGCATTGGTTTTCCCGGAAAGCTCCAGTGAAGTGGCAGAATAATCCACTCCGGTCAGATGTCCGTCACGCACCTCTTCACTCATGCGTTTCAGTGTTGCTCCTCCACCGCAGCCGATGTCCAGAATCCGGTCATTCTCCCGGATCTTCCAGTGTTCCAGCGCCCAGCCGGTCACTGCGTAGTGGCTTTCGTTCATGCGGCGCAGCATCTTCTCCCCATCCTCCCCGATCGGTTTTCCGGGGTTGCCGGAGATGGTGATCTCCTGCTGGGTGCGTTCGTTGGTGGTTAGGTTTATGGTATTATTTTCTGTTTTTTCAGTCATGATCTTTATTCCTTCTTCCAGCCTCTTTCTTTTTGGATCTTTGCGGTTTTCTTTGCAATTTTTACTATCTCTATTATAATAGTAACTGTTTATAATCATGTAAAGGGCAATCCCGTTATTGAGAATATCTCTGAATAAGGGATTTGGCAAAACACCCGATACAAAGTACAATCTGCGAAAGCATACGACGGAATGCAGTGGAACGCTTGCAGGTTACGGAAAGGCATACATTTTTTATGAAATATTATCTCGCCCCCATGGAGGGACTGACCACTTATAATTTCCGCACTAACTGGAACCGCTATTACGGCGATATGGATAAATATTTTACCCCGTTTATCTCCAACCGGCACATGAACAGCCGGGAACGCAACGATGTGCTGCCGGAGCATAATGTGGGCATGTACACGGTGCCGCAGATTCTGACCAATAAGGCAGAGGAATTCCTGTCGCTGGCAGAACAGCTGGCCGGGTACGGCTACCACGAAGTCAATCTGAATCTGGGCTGCCCTTCCGGGACGGTGGTGGCAAGAAACCGTGGTGCCGGCTTCTTAGGCACGCCCCGGGAACTGGAGGATTTTCTGGACGAGATCTTCGAAAAATGTCCGCTGAAAATCTCCATCAAGACCCGCATCGGCATGGAATATTTGGATGAGTGGGCTCCACTACTGAAAATATATCAAAAATTTCCCATGAAGGAACTGATCATTCACTCCAGACTGCAAAAGGAAGGTTACAAGGGGACACCCCATCTGGAGGCTTTCGCAGAGGCGGTGGAAGCCCTGCAATGTCCTCTGTGCTATAACGGGGATATTACCTCTCCGGAGTCGCTAACGCAGATTCTTACGCAACTTCCCAGTATCGATACGGTCATGATCGGCCGGGGAATTTTGCAGAATCCGGGATTATTGCAGGAATTGAAGGCTGCCTCCACAGAGAGTGTTGCGCTGCCGTCTTGTGAAGAGCGACTGGCTGTCCTGAAGGAATTCCACACTTCCCTCCTGACCGGTTATCAGGAGATCATGTCCGGCGATACCAATACACTGTATAAAATGAAGGATCTCTGGACTTTCTTAAGCCGCAGCTTCGAATCTCCGGACAAATACGTAAAAAAGATCCGCAAAGCCACAGATGCCAGCGACTATAAGCTGGCCGTCAATGCGTTATTCCGGGAGTGCGCATTAAAGTCGGAGAATTCTTGATCCTGACATCATCCCATACCTTTATTCCCCGGTGTCAAACTGTTCTCCTTCGTTGGCGTCTTCCATGACGACCTCCGGCTCCGGGATGCCTGCATTTTCCACATAGCTGAAATGAATGACCGCCTGTGGCCAGTTGAGACTGATCCGGGCGGTCTTCTGCCGCTCCTCGCCTGCCTTGCGGATCAGTTCCAACAGTTCCTGCAGGACTTCTCTGGTCAGATAGCCTCCCCGCCACTGGAACGTCATGGCCCGGCCTTTTTTCGCCATCTGCTGTGCTCTTTTATATACTTCTTCCGTTTTCGTAAAGGAAAGTTTTTTCTCCTTGTAATAAAAATGATCGTTGTCCGGGCAGCCGGGTGCCGGGGCGATCAACGGTTCATGATCCCGGAACACTGCTTTATCTCCCAGATTGAAATAGTCGTAGCGGATCTCTCCGGGTGCTTCCGCATTGCCCTGATGTTTTCCCAATGTATTGTCAAATGTGGCATCCAGATGGTAATACTGCCCGCCGATCCGCACAATATTCCAAGTGTGACGGTACTTGATCCCTTTCTCCGGATTGTTGCCGCAGATAGCGATTACACACCACACACCCAGCGCATCACAAAGCACCTTCACCGATTTGGCAATGCCCTCGCAGACACCCACGCCCTGTCCCAGCGGTCCGATAATCTCATGGGAATAGGGCTTTTTCAACTTATCGTAGGTGATATTTTCGCAGATAAAGTCGTGAATGTACTTCTCTTTTTCCCACTCTGTGAACTTTGCGGCAGGTCTTGCCAGCTTTTCCACCCGGGACTGCATGGCTTTCTGATGTTCTCTGATCTTATTTTTCTCAAACAGATACTCCGGCACGAAGATGATGTTGGGGGAGTCCTGATAATATCTATACCGATAGCTCACCACCCAGAAAATCTCCGGGTGATCCAGCCGCAGCCGGAAAAATACGTCATACAGTTCCTCCGCCGGGATCCGAGGCAGCTGAATCTCATCTGCCAGCGCCAAAACTCCCTGCTGCATGGCGTGATAGGCGGCCTGCTGGGGTTTGTTCATTTTCTGATAGTAATATGGTTCCATGGTCGTTTCCTGTTCTGTTGTTTTCATCTGTCTTATTTTTACATTTTAACAGAAGGTTTTTCTTTTGGGTGGATGTTTTTGATATTTTTTTGAAAAAAATTTATTTCTTATGCAACTTTTCTGAAGACTGTACAGTCTAATCATCAGAAACCTGTAAGAAATGGTTTTATTACGAAAGGAGTTTTATTATGAAAAACAAATTTATCTGTGCACTTTTAACTACTGTGATGGTATTATCTTTTGCTGCCTGCGGCAGTCAGGGAAACGGAGCTGCTGCCTCTACTGAAAGCACCGTAGCTTCCGAAAGCCAGGTTACAGAAAGCAATACAGAAGCCTCTTCTGAAACCGCATCCACCGAAAGCACCTCTACGGCAGAAGGAGCCTATGAAGACAACTTTGCTGTTCCCACAGAGGATGCTACCGCTTTTGCTAAAAAGATCCAGGATGCCGTAGCCGCTGAAGATCTGGATGCTCTTGCTGATCTGGTCAATTATCCGGTCTATGTTGCTCTGGGCGATGGCAGTGTGATCGAAACCAGGGAAGATCTGATTGCCTTAGGTGCAGACAAAATCTTCACCCCTGAGCTGAAAGATTCTATGGCTAATGCTGATCTGTCCGAATTAAGCCCCAGTATGGCAGGCTTCACCCTCTACAGCACCGGTGACGGTCCTAACATCACCTTCAATGTTCAGAACGGAGTACTCGGCATCAGCGGTATCAATTACTAATCACTCTCGTACAAATCGGGGGAGCCTTTCATCAGGCTCCCCTTACTCGTGTCGAAACTACTGTTGTCAACGGTACCATAGTGATGTCTATGTTCCCGTCTGTCTTACGTGTGATCAGCGTTGCTCCCCGCTGGATATATTGCTTCGCGATGCCGGAATATCCCAGATAATCAATGGACATTCCGTAAGTCATGCGGATGCCTTTATAAGTCAGTGACAACGTATTCAGATGATCGTGTCCACAGAAGATCCATTTTAACCAGCCGTTATCCACCGCTTTTTCGAAAAAATGAGGTGGTCGGTTCGATATTCCGAAATACTCATTCTTTTCTCCGATACTGCCGTGTTCATAGCTCACACTGTGATCACCTAATTTCATCTTCTCGTAGGCTTCCTTGAACTCCGCGGGCGGCATGTGGAAAAATGCTATAGCCGGTACTTTTCTCTCGTTCAACTTCTGCATGCACCAGTCCGTCTGGTCCTCATGAATGCAGTCGAAACCACTGAAAAACCAGCCGTCGCCGTACATGTTAGAGTCCAGGTGGATAAGTGGCAGGAGAACTCTGCCTTCTCCATCGATCAGATCCAGTACAAAATTTCCGACGCCTGCAATGGGGTTTTGAGGACTGTGCTCATATCTTCCTTTGGTAAAAACAGCGTATTTTCCCATTGCAAAAATCTCCGCCAGCTGCTCCTTATCGCAGGTGGAGCCCATCTCACAGTCATGATTACCGAAGACAAACGTATAGGGGATCTGAAAACCATCCAGAAACGCTAACAGCCTTTGTGCCTGTTTTCTATTATTCATCGTCCCGCTTTTGGGGAAAAACGGGAACACGGAATCCCCGGTCAGGACGATCAGATCCGGTCCCGTTCGGCGGATCAGCTCCGTCACCGCTGCCAGCGCCAGTCTGTCCTTTTTCCCGGAAAACATGCCGAAACCAAGGTGCAGGTCTGTCAGTTGTAATATTTTATAATCTCTGTCTGTCGGGATGCAAAGGGAAAAAGTCTCTTCGTCCCGAATTTGAAAATTTTGAGAAGTATACATAGGAATCTCTTTTCTGTTACATAATCTGTTTCACTATTGTATTTGAGGTTTTTCCTGAAATCAGCTCAACGGGATCAATGCACCGATTGCAGACAGCAGCGTAGACAGCACCATCAGCACCTGAAACGGCACTGTGCCGATCACGCCGCAGATAGGACTGCTGCCGGCTTTTTTCCTGGACTTTCCATAGGTCAACACCAGCATGATGCTCACCAGTACCACAACGCCACTCATGATCCGGGTCAGAACGATAAAGCTGTTCACGCCAAACACAGCAAACAGGATGCAGGGGACTGTGGCGATCAGCCAGCTGATGCGGTTGCCGCTGCCGATCTGCTCATGAACCACATCGCGGAGGGCGAGAGTATTGCTCCAGAACGTAGTAAGTAAAGCAAACAGGGAAAATACGCCTGCCAGGATCATTGCCCAGGTACCGATGCTCTCTCCCAACTGCATATATGCCAGTTCTTTTTCCAGTGCTCCCTTGGTTCCCAGGAGAACCGTGCCCGTCACGATCAGAACAAACACTGAGGAAAGCCCAAAACCGATGAAGATGGAGCGGCGGATCTGTTTCGCGTTGCCATCCAGACCTTTCACCACCTGGATCACTGCCTGATTGGCGGAAGTGGCGAATACCACCATGCTGTACAGTGCCAGCAGATTATTCCAGTGGAACTGTGCCCGTTGCAAAGAATTCAGCGGATGCAGGAATGTGCCTACCGTCATCACTGCCACAATTCCCATGAGGACAATGACTGCGTACTTCTGTGCGATGCCTACTGCTTTCATGCCGATAAACACCACAACTCCGGCAATCACATAGTACAAAACCTGCGCCGCCACGAAAGGCATTCCGAACCAGTTCACAAAAATCTGTGCTCCGCCGTTGATATTGCCGCTGACACCGATCATAATTGCCAGCCCATAGACAATAAATACGCTCCAGCTGAAGATCTGCTTCATTTTCCCATGAAACAACTCTCCTTCAAAGCTTTTCACCAGCTGGACACCACCGTTATTGTAAGACAGCTCGGCAATGATCAGGTGCAGGATCACATTCACGCAATAGGCGATCAATACCATCCACACGACATCCAGCATGCTGTTCTTCGTGGCAAGATACGGAACGGCGATGATGCCGGTGCCGATGCTGTTGCCGACGATCATGCTGATGGCTTCAAAGGTCGTGAGATGGGCTTCGGATTGGATGGGTTGGGACATAGGGGACCTCCTTTGTAAAAATACTGATTTTATAAAAGTTTGGTAGTAAGTGCTTCCTGCAATACTTTTGAGCAGTTGATTCCACGTTTATCAGCAAGTTTGGACATCCATGCCGGAAGCGAGACATTTTTTCGAACCGCTTTGGTGTCAGTCATGCTGCGATATTTAATCGTATCTGCCTGGATGATCGTAAGGATATCTGTCGGCAAATGAGGAATCTCTGCCTGGGGTGTCGGCGCATTCGGAGTAATTTCTTCATCCTCCAGGCCAACAAGACAAAGATTCAATGCATCTGTAATAAGTGCAATCGCTTCTGTCAAAGTCGGTGCTGTTGTAATACACCCGTCCACATCCGGAACCTTCGCATAGAAAGTGCCGTCTTTTTCGGTAATAACAGCAGTATATGTGTATTGCATATCATTTACCTCCTTCTATATTTGCTTCTTTCAAAATATATCGCATATCATTTTCATTAAAATCATGACGTTTTACAGGAATTGTCTGCTTGGTATTCGGTTTGAAATACAGGTCATGACTTGCTCCATGTCTTTTAAAAATAAAACCGTTCTTTTCCAATTCTTTAATTGTTTTCTTTCGTGGATGCATTCTTCTCTCCTTTTATATTATACACAATCTTACACAAAATCAATAGAGGAATACACAAATTTACACAAAAATCATGTGATCTTTATAACATTAAAAATTCAAATTGTTACATAGGAAATATAAATAGATTCTGTTAAAACCAATTGCTAAAGATATCATAGTTATCAACACAACATACGATATCAGACATAAAATAGAATAGTATAAGAAATGATACAATCTGTTTTGATTTCAATATAAAGCATTTCTTGTCTGTAAATAAAAAATCCAAATAACTAATTATGCTTTCAGGTTCTCTTCTTGCATCCAAAGTAGCATATAGTTTCCATCTTTTTGCTTATAAAAATTTTTACTCAAATATCTGTTTTCCATCTCGTATTCTTCCGGTGTCATTCCGTTTCTCCAAAATGGCGCTTCCATAAGCGTTTCCGTTGCCCAATCACTTTGCCTAACCGTCTTGCTCAATTAGATATCCTCCTTCTATGTAATCACATAGTACATTATATACGATTGCCTTTTCGATTTCAATCGTCGCTCCCGCGAGGGGCGCGACTCAGGTGACGGCCTTTGAACAGCACCGCATTGAGGAATTTCAATCCGCGCTCCCGCGAGGGGAGCGACATGCCGATGATCTCGGCAGAGATTATGTCAGAGATTTCAATCCGCGCTCCCGCGAGGGGAGCGACAAATTCCATTCCATTGTCACAGGTAATTGTCTTATTTCAATCCGCGCTCCCGCGAGGGGAGCGACTGTTTTCCGGAATCATCACCGCCACCTGGATCTATTTCAATCCGCGCTCCCGCGAGGGGAGCGACTTGCAAATACGGCGTTAATGCTCAAATACCGGGGAATTTCAATCCGCGCTCCCGCGAGGGGAGCGACGGTTTTGCTCTCGGCTTCACCATCATCTACGCGCTATTTCAATCCGCGCTCCCGCGAGGGGAGCGACGCGGATGATCAGAATACCGACACCATGGGATCGATTTCAATCCGCACTTCCGCGAGGGGAGCGACTCTGCGGTATGAGGACTTTGTAGAATCATCCTGATTTCAATCCACGCTCCCGCGATGGGAGCGACCATCCGCAACATACATATAGGCACTATCATCAAAACAATTTCAATCCACGCTCCCGCGAGGGGAGCGACTCAGCTTGCCGATAGCATTGAGCACGTTCTCCACATTTCAATCCGCGCTCCCGCGATGGGAGCGACGCCATATTATCAGGTGCGATTTGCAAATCTGTGATTTCAATCCGCGCTCCCGCGAGGGGAGCGACCATTTCCGTTCAGATAGTTATACTGCAGTTTAAAATTTCAATCCGCGCTCCCGCGATGGGAGCGACAGCTCCGACAGTTGGATTTACAGCAGATGCATCATTTCAATCCGCGCTCCCGCGATGGGAGCGACAATAGTGGAATTCCAGTGTGTTTGTGTCTTTATAATTTCAATCCGCGCTCCCGCGATGGGAGCGACGTCGATTCTCTCCATTCCTGCTGTCTCCTTCCTATTTCAATCCGCGCTCCCGCGATGGGAGCGACTTTACACTATCATCCTTTATCAAAGGATTATCATGATTTCAATCCGCGCTCCCGCGATGGGAGCGACAACTGGATCAAAGCCAGCCAGAAGAAGATCGACATTTCAATCCGCGCTCCCGCGATGGGAGCGACTATCGGCTTTTTCGTCATTGTATTGGTTTATGTTCAATTTCAATCCGCGCTCCCGCGATGGGAGCGACCAGAGCTTCGGAATAGTCCGGTGCATCTGCGGAATTTCAATCCGCGCTCCCGCGATGGGAGCGACCCACACGCATCTTGTAGAAGTTCTCCGGTGAGAAATTTCAATCCGCGCTCCCGCGATGGGAGCGACCATGTGCGTTTGTCGGACAAGAAAGGTAAAGGTGATTTCAATCCGCGCTCCCGCGATGGGAGCGACCAGGTCAGGAGGTATATCATGTTATATAATCCACGATTTCAATCCGCGCTCCCGCGATGGGAGCGACGATTATACCTCCTTATAATACACATAGTCGGGCTATTTCAATCCGCGCTCCCGCGATGGGAGCGACTCTGGCGACATATAAAGGAAGAGCAGTTCAGACAATTTCAATCCGCGCTCCCGCGATGGGAGCGACTATTCGCACACGTTCGCAAGATCTGACGCTACGGCATTTCAATCCGCGCTCCCGCGATGGGAGCGACCGGCTCTGTCATGTCTGCGCCGCCTTCTATGATCATTTCAATCCGCGCTCCCGCGATGGGAGCGACGGCGATAAAACTTCCGATAGTACCGAATACGGTCAATTTCAATCCGCGCTCCCGCGATGGGAGCGACCTGGTTGCTCATCCGGTCGATCATTTCTTTTACATTTCAATCCGCGCTCCCGCGATGGGAGCGACTGGGGATAGAACCGGAATACTGTGCAGTAAATAAATTTCAATCCGCGCTCCCGCGATGGGAGCGACGTTTCCTTTTCTTCTAACGACTGCTGCATCGCTTATTTCAATCCGCGCTCCCGCGATGGGAGCGACAGGTCATCCGCTGTGTCCAACTGTGCTATATACACATTTCAATCCGCGCTCCCGCGATGGGAGCGACGCAGATGATGCTGGTTGATGCGCACGAGATCAAGATTTCAATCCGCGCTCCCGCGATGGGAGCGACATCCACACTGCAGTGTTTTCGATTTGTAATACAATTTCAATCCGCGCTCCCGCGATGGGAGCGACTTATATCGTCAAGTACATAACAAAGGATTTGTGTATTTCAATCCGCGCTCCCGCGATGGGAGCGACGCAGGCTGCTTTACATATTAACTCTCTCATTAAAATTTCAATCCGCGCTCCCGCGATGGGAGCGACTGCAGAGCATGGACACCTGTGCACACTGTTCCTGATTTCAATCCGCGCTCCCGCGATGGGAGCGACGGCTTTCACAGATCTGCAGTAACTCCGGACAGAGATTTCAATCCGCGCTCCCGCGATGGGAGCGACTATTCCCAGGGAGTCCAGCTTAATAGGGATCTTATTTCAATCCGCGCTCCCGCGATGGGAGCGACACCTTCTCCGCCAGTACCGGGATCCGGAGACGGTATTTCAATCCGCGCTCCCGCGATGGGAGCGACATGCAAGGGCATGATCTTCCGAATCAAATACAGATTTCAATCCGCGCTCCCGCGATGGGAGCGACATCAATTTTCACCAAAAAGTTCTCTTCTTTCTTAGCAAAAATTGTCTAATACATTTATTCTTTATAACAAACTTCCTTAATTAAAAATATCTATGTATGTTATTTCAAAAATCTTACAATTTTTCAGGTGCGAATCGCCTAGGCATTTTATGTGCGCTTGGCTTTCGCATCAGTCACAAAATCAGTGGCTGATCCGGAGCTATTCCTCTATCCACTCCAATATGTTCTATCTTGGTCTGGTATTTATTCCCCAGGTAATAGAAGCGAAGGCTGTCCTTTTCTGTATCAATGATATCCTCAAGTGTTGCCTTCAACGCAATGCTCTGTGCATTATCCAAAATGCATTCAAATACAGAGTTCTGAACTCTTCTGCCATAGTTGACGCATTGCTTTGCCACTTTTCGCAGCCTTGCTTTGCCGGCTGCATTTTCTGTGTTGACATCGTATGTGATCAATACTAACATACCACACCTCACTTCCATAGGAATGCAGGATAGCCGTCCAAATCGCCACGTAGGAATCGTGCCAGCAGCATTGCCTGCACATAAGGAACCATGCCCCATTCCACTTTTTCCTGCAAATAGGGATGCGTTATGGTCTCTTTTTTACGATTCTGCCACTCCGTCAGTATTACCTTTCGTCCAGCATCATCCAGCAGAACTGCGCCGTTTTCTTTTTGGGTAAAATTTTTAGCTGTGATCATCCGTTTATTTACCAACGACAGCACAAAGCGATCCGCCAGCACGGATCTTAGTTCCTCCATCATATCCAGCGCCAGCGATGCTCTGCCCGGACGCTCTGTGTGCAGATATCCCACGCAGGGATCTAACCCTACGCACTCCAGTGCAGATGCTTCCATATTTGTCAGTAATGTATACACAAAAGACATCATTGCGTTCATTTTATCGAGGGGCGGTCTTTTATTCCTGCCTTGAAATGTAAAATCTTTTTTCTGCTGCAGAATCAATTCGTCAAACACGCTAAAATAAATACTGGCTGCCTCTCCTTCATATCCCCTGAGTTCATCCCTCGAGGTGCTATTCTGAATCAACATCAAAGAGTTTTTCAGCATTTCGGATGCCTTTTTTACCCGCTCTGCATCAATCTGCATATTATGATCTCTGACTGCCCGCTCCAGAACCCACCTGGCATTATGTACTTTTCCAAGGATACAATTTTTAGCAATCTCTAATCCCACCAGTTCATCTTTGCTGCTGGCATACTGTTGTTCCCGCAGGATCACGTTACCTCTCACTTTTCCGGTGACCCGTGCCAGGAATTTTCCCTGGGGAGTCATGTAACACAGGGAAATATTTCGTTCTGCACAAGCACCCATAAGCGCCGGGCTGGTTCCCCGATATCCAAACGATACAATTCCCTCTAGATTATGTAGCGGAACTCTGCCAAGCTCTTTTTTATCATCGTAAATAACGATATTTTCACCATCTAACGCCAGATAACTGTTTTCGGAAGTAACATATAACGTATTCAATAATTTCTTCATACGTTTTCCTCCATAAGTGCCTGATCCATATAGTTTTTCACAGAACCGGTTTTCGCAAGTCTTGGCATACAAAGTTCCTTTAAAGAGCAGGAAGTACAGTGCTTTCCCATCTTTACTTTCGGTGTATACCGCCGTTCATAATATTGATGCATTTCCTGAAACATCTCACGCACTTCGCTGCGAAGTTCTTCCGTGATCTCCACGATTTCCCTCCGTTTTGTCTCTCCGTAAAAAAGTGCACCTTCCGGAATCTGTGTGGAAAACATTTCTTCCAGGCACATCGCCTGCGCCGCTAATTGTAATTTGTCTTCCTCTGTGATCTTCGGCTTTCCCTTTTTGTATTCAATCGGATATACCGAAAAATTGCCTCTGTGCCCATGCAGACGGATTCCATCCTCACATCTGTGGAATTCCACCACATCACACTCACCCGTGACGCCCATTTCTCTGGACGCCACGGGTAATGCTCTCGCTATGATCGTGTCTCTTCTTTTCTCGGTAAGATATGGATCATGTGCTTTTTTATGCATTAATTCACCGATTACTGTATGTTCATTTTCAGCCCACTGCTGCTCTATATGGATCAGTGCCCACTGTCTTTTGCAGAATCTGAAATGCTGGATCCCGGATATCATGAGATAATCATCTTCTGCATATTCCATTAATTCATCCTTCTCACTTCCACAGAATCAGGGATCTGCTCCTCGTGAACGGTAACTGTGTAATCCTGATATTTTCTTGGATATTCCACATCCTCGTTTTTCTTCACTTCTACGGCATCGAATAATTTATATGCCGGACAGTCACCCAGCTCTTTGCTATGTTTGAATACGATCAGTTCCCGTACTGACATATTTCCTCTCGCTGCAGAATGGTCCACTTCGAACATATTAAGGATCGCTTCCCATAACAGTTCCAGATCGTCTTCGGAAAATCCGGTTACTTTCCGTGCCAGATTTGCGGAAATATAGCCTTCTGCACGATACAGACCGTAAGGGACAATGGTCTTTCTTCCCATCTCTGTATTCTTATTTTCCGCATCTTTCTCTGTGGTGATAGCAACTCTGGTGATGGTTACTTCCTGGCTGATGATCGGATCAATGCTTCTGGCAAATCCGATCTGCACGGGTCCTCTCACCTGCCCACAGTTCAACGATGCTTTTACAAACGTAGTCATTACGGCTCCAAAAGTACGGATATCATAGAAATTCCGGCACATATAGTCTTTCAGTTTAAGATCTACACCGGGATCATTTTTCTTTAGCTTTTTGAGTTCCTCCGTCACCTTTTTATCATCTGTTTCGGTGATTCCCATATCTGCACAGGCTTCTCTGTCGCTGCGGTTTAACGGTATATCTTCTTTAATGTAGATTTTATACCCTTGAGCATCCTCTTTTACAGTCTCGACATAATTACGGATCTTACGTTTCAGGCAGACATCCGTTACCAGACCCAGTCCGCTCTCCGGGTCCACTCTTGGCATATTTCCAGCATCGGGATCTCCGTTGGGATTGCCATTCTCCACATCAAATAATACTACGAACTCATATCTGTTTTTGATCACTTCACTCATTTATTTGTCCTCCCCTTTTTTATATTTTTCCTGCTGTTGATGATAGTAGCCAAGATCAAACTGTCCTTGTTGCTCCAGCGACAACCGTTTCGGAAAATTATCCAGTTTTCCCATAATTTCCGTCAATTCTTTTTCGTAATAGACTTTTGTACCGCCTTTATCCCGTTCCAGCTTTTTCACATGGCTGTTTTTCAGTTTGATCAGCACCGGGAAAATAACCGCAGGTGTTGCACAAGCGGAATTAAAATAGCGATCACGGATTGTTGTTGTGATTGTCGGATTTGCTTCCTTCTGTATAGTTTCCAATACAGAAAACAATCTGCCCAACACATAGGCTGCATCATTGCAGTCTTTATTCAGTCCCATAAATTTTTCTCCTTTCATACAATCATAGTTTTTTATTAAATACGCCTTGATAATTGCTGCTCGTCCCCAGCTTATTTTTTTGTCCCCACTCTCTGCCCGAATACGAATCAGAGTATTCGCATATAAACTTGTCGGATATCGCCCACCGGATAAAATTGCCTGCAATACCTGCGCAGCCATGTCCGGAGCCGGTGTCTTATCTTTTGATTTCTGATTCACTGTTTCATTCAGCATATCACGAATCCCCAGATAATCCTGCTCTGCCCACACCGGTTTTACGATTTTGAGTCGTTCATAGTGTTCTGCTATATTCTGTAAGATATTGCCAAAAGAATTTACATAGAAAAAGCGGACCGACAATCGCGCCGCATTAGGCGCCAATGCCAATATGTAAAAATTCTGTTTGGGATCCATCTCCGCATCTTCCAGATAGATTTTCGTATCTTCTTTCAAACTGTCGAAAATGTCCTTCAGTTTTTTCTGGTTATCCTTCGTGGGTCTAAACATATTCAAAAAGCACTTCTGATACTGCTCTTTACCGCTTTCCGCCCAGTACACTATCATGGAATCTCCTAGGGAAAAAGTGTAGTCTCGCTGGGACAACAGATAATTCAGCGCAGTGGTATAGGCAAATTCCGCATATTTTCCCACCGGTGCATTGTAACTCTGTTCCTTTCCGTAAGACTCAAATGACGGTGCATTGAATGACACCAGTGCAGCTCCACTGGACTGTGCCCCGGGTACTCCTTTGATTGCTTTATGGATTCGTGATATCTCGGCTTTTTTACCGGTAACCAGACAAATGCCGTTATCTTCTCCGTCATTCTGTGCCCGATAATTCTCCCAGCAATCACGAATCTCCGGATCATCCTGTGCTTCCTGCCCTTCCACGGAGAAAATAAGATTGCCGCCTTCTGTCAGCTCTTCCCAGTTCTCCCGGATCACGGGATGTTCTGCTGCTTTCTCCGGATCCCATTTTTCAAAATAGGCTAAAATTGCCCGGGCTGTTTTCCCTTGTGCAGATTGCAGGATCTGTCCGTGTTTTTCTTTTGTCGCCTGGAAACAATCCATTACACGCGGGTTCGTCCCTTCTGCATCAATGCCCAGCATGTACTTGGAATTGTCGCACAGGAAATTTGCTGCCACGCCGGAGGATCTGGTCACCATCTCCGGTACGACGAGATTTGCCGGTACCCATATTGCTTTCTTGCCACGCATATCCTCTATTTTCCGGGAGGTAATACCTATGATATCCCCCTCTGAAGACAAATTGATTTCGTAGGACACTTTTGCATGACACCATCCAAGCCTGGAAACTTTTCCCTGCTCCGCCAGATTTTCATAATACTTTACCAGTGCCTGTAATATCATCGCAGCACCTCGCAATCTCTCAGATTCACCACGCCCTGACGCATTACTGCCCGGAAAAACATAGGTTTGATATTTTCCGGATCACTGTAATCCATGTCAAACAACATGATGCCAAGATCTTTTTCTGCTACTACATCATAGGCTGTGTGAATCTCTTCTTCCTCACAGAGCGCAAAATTTACTGGGAATTCCCGGCAGCCAAAATATGGAGCATGGAAGCATTCGCCTTTACGTAGCCGTCTCATGATAATGTCCTTGAACTTTCCGGGATTATCAGAAGCATTGGCTTTCTCTGTCATCTCAAAATGAGCCTCGATGGTGTAGCTTACATTGCAGAGCAGCTGCGATGCTCTCTGTACAATGTCCTCCTTTGTACTGATATACAATGGTTTGTCTGCACCGTTGTATGCCTGCAATACATTACTTGCCAGGATTTTGCTTTTTACTTCATTTCGCCGTACACTTGTAAATTGGATAGGGTTTTTGACATAGATTTTGTCAATGATCCACCGCATTCCCGGATGCCAGTAGATGGCTTCCAAAATGCCGCGTGCCGCTGAGGGCGTGATGATGTCATAGCTGTACCTTTCAACTTTTAACTCGGGTCTCGAAAACAATGCATAGTCTCCCCATACATTTACTTTTACTCCGACTCCCATTTATTCCACCTTCTTTCCACAATTAAAGTGCTGTTCCCGTTTACCGTTCCCTTGTAGTACTATTTTCTGTCTGACAATAATACCCCCTTTGTAAAATACTGTCTTTTCGTAGATATGATATGACAATATTTTAGTTTATCTGTATTTATCTGACAAATTGAATATACTATGATTTTCTTTATAAAGCAATAGCGGTACACTTTTCCATCGTGTACCGCTACTTCCATTTCCTGCAATATTAAAACATCATCATTCCGCCCAATTCCACTTCCAGCTTCAATCCGGTGTCTTCCCGGTATTGTTCCTCCTGCGTCAGCACCCAAAAATCCTTTGCACCCGGATCTACCTCTTCCAACATGCCTGCTCTATACATTTCATCAAACAACATATTGCGTTTCTCATATTCCCCTTTTTTCCGAACACTTACACAATATTGCCCTGCTTTTCGCATACGGCTCTTTGTCAGTCCCTGCTGCCTAATTTCCTGCAAAAGAGCCTTTGCTTCCGGTTCTTGGTCGATATATACCGTAACCGTATTTTCTTCAATCAGCTTAAAATCTTTTGCAACCGTCGCAAATTGATAATCTCCACCATCAAATTTCTCCAGAATTTTCTTCATATCCAGACTTTCGCCCTTGATGCGATATAGTCTCCGAAAATATTCTGTAATATTATCCAGTGCGGTAATATCCCTGCCTTCCGCCAGCAGATTTTCTGTCATATCAATCTGCTGCCGCTGACCGGATACATTTTCTCTCTCGTTCCACCGGAAAATCCGGACAATGCTGTCTTCTTTCCCTCTATCACCATTTCGGTTGCACCTACCGGCTGCCTGAATGATGGAATCCACTCCGGCAAGTTCCCGATATACTGAAGTAAAATCCAGATCCACTCCGGCTTCCACAAGACTTGTCGAAATGACGATGCATTTTTTCCCTGTTTCATCCTTAAGTCGTTTCCCAATCTCCTCAAGCACTCGTCTTCTATGTGCCGGATACATGGTGGTTGATAAATGATAAACGCCCTCTCCCTGCAGCCGTTCATAAAGCCGCTGTGCTCTTTTTCGCGTGTTCACGATACACAGTGCATGCCACTCCTGCTGTAATTTCTCCGCCATTTCCTCTTCCGTGACGGTATCAATATTCTGATAGGTTACCCTTTCAAAAAATCGAAATTGTTCCTCTCTCCGTGGGCATAATTCCCGGGCAACATACTTTTCAGGCAGAAACTGCTGTAGTGCCGGCTGCGTCGCCGTACACAGTACAATACTTGTTCCATACTGCTGCAACAGTTCTTCTATCATTGCCATGCACGGTTTCAAATAATTTGGAGGAAGCATCTGCGCTTCATCGAATATGATGACACTGTTGACTATATTATGTAGTTTTCTACATTTTGATGACTTATTAGCATACAGAGATTCAAAAAACTGGACATTTGTGGTAACTACCACCGGTTTATCCCAGTTTTCCGATGCCAGCTGCATAGGTTTGAAGTCTTCCGATATCTCATAGTCTACATTGCTGTGATTTTCCAACACATTTTCATTACCAAGGATTTCCCTGAACACCTGCGCATTCTGCTCAATGATACTTGTATAGGGAATCACATAGATCACACGATCCATATGATGTTCCACTGCATGTTGCAACGCAAATGCCAGGGAAGCCACGGTTTTGCCGCCACCAGTGGGCACTGTAAGCTGAAACAATCCTTTGGGGGCTTTTCCCTGCTCTAAACAATTTCGAAGAATCTCGGACCTTCTTCCATTAACTGTTGTGTCATCACGATTCACAAGCCATTTCGATATCCGGTCTTTTAACTTATCCAAAAGAACTTCCATATTCTCTCCGGAGTCCCTTTGGATTATTCCATTATTCATAAACTGTTCCGTGTTCAGGAAATCTGCATCCACCAGGCAGGAATACAACATTCGGATAAACACGCTCAAAGTGAAATGCGGATCTTTTTCCGGATCCATGGTAATGGGTGGTGTCGTAATTTGAGGGATTTCTATTTCTTCTTCAAATGCACTGTAATCGCACAACCTTTTGTCAAGTCTCTCTAACAAAGATGACGGTAAGCCCTTTCGTCCCAAATCCGGCAACCCGGCATGGTGTCCAGCTATGCAGTAAGTCAGGAGCCAATAATAACCGTCCAGTTTTTCGCAGACCTTTGCTCCGGCAGTGGAATGATCCACCTGAGTATTCAGATTTTCATGAATTTTTCGTTGAAATTTCAGAGAATATTTTCCGATATCATGCAGCATTCCACAACAGTATCCCCAGTCTGCTTTCCCGAATTTTGCCGCAAATTCTTCCGCAAGGTCTGCGGTTCCCTGCAGGTGATCCTTCACGGATTGTTCTCTGTCTCCATCAATATGTGCAAGATATTCCATTTTTCCCCTCTTTTCTTTTCACTTATTCCTTCCGCTCCGGCAGCATCCCCTTGATCTTCACGCCACTCAGATCCACATCCAGCACGATCTTCACCATCCAGAAAAACAACAACAGTACCAGCATCGGGATCACGCAGGAAGTAATGATCATCACGGCAACCGCCTCGATAAAGTGATTCAGGGAATTCTCCACCTTCTGTACCAGTTCTTCGGTAGAAACCGTCACGTTTTCCACAACATTTGCCACTGAATCTTTAGCGCCGGAAATAGCGTCTTTTGCCCAGTCGAAAATGTTTGAGACAGATCCGGAGTTATTGTTTTCCTTCTCCTGCACATTACCTGTAACAGTTTCAGAAGCTTCTGTTGTTCCGTTTCCGGTTGTTTCCGTTGCATTAGTGTCATCCACCACGCCACTGTTTTCCAGTATATTCTGTGTGTTCTTGGCATCTTCAATGGTTGCTTCGATCTGGGCCTGATAGGTGTCACCGATGAGGTCGGAGATCTTCACACTGGCGGGAACCACGAGAGAGATCGCCAAGCCAAACACCGCCAGCTTTGCTGCCAGTTTTCGCACGGTGGCATTTGCAAAGATCAGATTGAATATCCACAAGCCGCAGGCAATCGGAATCAGGTAGGTAAATGCCACATAGCCGGTAATCGTCACGAGATATTTTTCCAGATAGATAGCACAGAGGACCACCAGCAGATATCCGCTGACATCTGCCATTTTCTCCGCGATGGGTGTTGCCGTGTCGCCCGGAAGCAAGGTGATCAGCGCCGAAGTCACTGTGGATGCCGCCGTCAGCTCCATGACAGTCTGTTTTTTCTCATCCAGAGAGGCAATGGTCTTCTGATGATTCTCCGGTGCGGAGACGTATTTTCCTACAACCGTTATGGATAAAATAGCGACCAGCAATAAAACTATTGCTGTAATACATTTTTGTTTGTTAATGTTCATTATGTTTCCTACTTTCTTTAATATAATAAAAGCGATCAACCTTATCAGTTAACCGCTTCCTTTTCTTCTTAGAATAGTCAAGAGGTTATTTGGCAGGCGTACCATTCTCCTGCATCTCTCGGGTTGCCCCTGTCAAGCCATCGGCGTGTGGACGGGTACGAATTCTTCCACCTCAAATAACCTCTCTCTTATTCTACTCAAATTATAGCATCACTATTCTTTTTTGTAAAGAATTCGCTTATTTTTTAACAGTCTGTTCCACTCTTTTTCATTTATTTTCATAAAAGTTATAATAGAATTTTTATACTCTATATTATCAGTGGATGTCTTCAATCTCATAACCGTCTTAAATACTTCTGTTCCCTGTTTAAATTCACGCAGTATCAAAGCCGTATTAGGTTTTGCCGTCTCCACGATATACTGTGGATCCTCTATAATTTCAGTCAGATACTCATAATACCGTTCGTAATCATTCGGATGCCTATCCTTAATATGTTGTACCCTTTCCTCCGTTATGATTACCTCATCCGTTTTGATATCTTCCGTTATGCAGCTGTATATCTCTCTTTTTATTTTTCCTACCAGTAACACTCCCTTAGTCCTTCCCTTAATTCATATCTTTCAATATAGATAAAATTGCATTTTCTAATTTTAGTAAAGGCATTTCCAACATAGCTACATACTTCATATTCAAAATAATTTCCGGCCCACCCATTTCCTCAAAACGCAATATATCTGAATATAAATCTTCATCCTGATAATCACAAATACACATAACTTCTTCTGAAAGTGTCTCTCTCTCTCCAAATTCAATCCAATGAGACTCTGCTTTCCCATTTGTATAATATATCAACGAGTCATCCAGCATTTGATATATTTCGTCTTCTGTCCATTCATTTTTCCTTATGAGATTATCTAATGTTCCCTTTAATCTATCAGACATTCTCTGCGATGTTTCCTGATAATCATCCGTGCCATATTCCTCTAATGCCTCATAGATCACATTAGGAATTTCCCCACAGCTCACCTTAGGATCCCAATCAGCATCACCAGGTGCGTCACAGGCCTCATCCAAAAGCATTACCTTTCGTACATTTTCCATATTTAGCAGTAAAGCTCTGTTGTTCATACATGGTACAACCATTCTTCTATCATCCATCATTTGATATACCATAGACCTGGTATTTCTTGTAATAGGATACCAGTGATACATATCATCACCTTCTAAAAGGATTCCTATATGTCCCCAAAAACCACTTATTTCTTCAATATCATCTTCCTTAGAAAGATGAATAAAGTCATCCATTTCGCCGACTTGTGTTTCAAAATATTTTTGTCCCAAAAGATCTCCGACTCCCACAGACAAGCAAACAGCAATATCCCTAAGTTCTGCCAATGTAGCATCACTTCCTGTTTCAATCGTGCGAATTCGTTCCTCCGGTATGCTCGTCATCTGAGAAATCGTTTCGGTTGAAATTCTACACATATTTCTAATTCTTCGAGCAATATTGTTAGTTGTAGTCCCCAAAATTCCATCCGGAGAAATTTTTAGGTATGTAAGTACTTTAGAAATATGTTTTTCATAATTGGTTTTACTGGTAAGCGTTCCTGCCAATAATTTATCTATCGTAGGCCGTGAAACTCCCGTATTCTTGCATAATTCTACTTTTGTAATCTTTCTGTCATCAAGAATTCGCTCAATATTTGCTCCTACAGTACTTCTTCTGTCAAATAAATCTCCGAAACTATACATCTCTCATCCTCCTGATACTATCATAGTCTCTATGTCTCGGTTTGTAAATATTTATTTTATATTTTTACTTTTGTTTTTTTACATCTGTAAAATAGAAAACTCTTCCTGTTACTTCAGGAAGAGTCTCAACAACTTCTCTTTTTTCTCATCATACCTCTGATACCGTATCGGCAGATCCATCCATGTCTTTTTGTCCACGATACTCCGATAATGGCTGAAGGTCTCGAATCCGGTGCGGCCGTGATACCCACCCATGCCACTCTCACCCACGCCGCCGAAGGGCATGGCGCTGGTGGCGAGATGAATGATGGTGTCGTTGATGCAGCCACCGCCAAAATGGCAGTGATCCAGGATCCGTCTCTGGGCTTTTTTATCTTCACTGAAGAAATACAGTGCCAACGGATGGGGATGTTCCTCCACACAGCGAATCGCCCAATCCACAAAATCTCCCGCGGCAGCATGGGTTCCAGAACCCTCCCCTCTAAAATCATTTTGTGCAATGCTTTTCTCCGTATCATACGCATTATAAGTCACCACCGGCAGAATCGGTCCAAAGATCTCTTCTCCCATCACGGCATCCGACCAGTCCACATCCGTCATCACCGTAGGCGCAATGCGCAACGTCTTCTCGTCATACTGTCCACCGCAGACGATTTTTTTCGCATCCATCAAACCCAACAGTCTGTGAAAATGCTTCTCATTAATGATTTTCCCGTAATCCGGATTCTGCAGGGGATCTTCTCCAAACTGCCTCGCGATCTCCTCCCGGATGGCTTCCACCAATCGGTCGCGGATCCTGACATCACACAACACATAATCCGGTGCCACACAGGTCTGCCCGCAGTTTAGATATTTTCCGAATACGATTCTCCTCGCCGCCAGCGGAAGCTTCGCCGTAGCATCCACGATACAGGGACTTTTCCCGCCCAGCTCCAGCGTCACCGGAGTCAAATATTCCGCAGCACTTCTAAGCACCTCCCGTCCCACGGTCTTGCCTCCGGTGAAAAATATCATATCAAACCGCTGCTGTAACAATGCCTGATTCTCTGCTCTGCCGCCGGTGATCACCGCCACATATTCCGCCTGGAAGCATTCTTCCAAAATCATCTTTAACACTGCTGCCGTCGCCGGAGCATAGGCACTGGGTTTTACCACTGCGGTATTCCCTGCGGCAATAGCATCGATCAACGGATCCAGTGTCAATAGCACCGGATAATTCCATGGACTCATGATCAGCACGGTGCCATAGGGTGACGGAGACCGGAAGCTCCTCGCCGCGAACTGCGATAACGGTGTCGGCACTCTCTTTTCCCGCATCAGCCCCCGCAGGTGCTTCTGCATCCAGGTCAGCTCCGAGAGCGTCAGTCCGATCTCGCACATGTAGCTTTCCATCCGGCTTTTCCCAAGATCCTGTTGCAGTGCATCGTTCAATTCTGTTTCATGGCGCTGCAGGGAAGCCTTTAACTTTCCCAGCTGTTTTGCCCGGAATTCCCGGGAAAGCGTGGCTCCCGTAGCAAAATATTCTCTTTGTCTGCGTAATATCGTCCGGATCTCCTGCTCTGTCATAGATGTCTCCTGCTTCTATTCTTTATACTGCCATAACTATTCAGAACCCTATTCACAAAACCACCTCTGAATAATTACATACTACCCAATTTTGAGTCTCGGTGCAACCGCTTCCCTGCTCATCCTATACACAAAAACGGCAGAGTTCTCACCCCACCGTCGTTTGTCTCTTCCTATCTTGATCTCATTTCTCCTATTTCCATGCAAAATTTACCATTCCGTACACATAGATGAACAGCACTGCCGCCGGCACAAAATATTTAAACACCGGTTTCATCCACGGCTGGACCTTTAAGCCCTTGCCGGCATTTGCTTCCTCCAGGAATTTGTCCCAGCCCCAGCCGACCTTATAACAACAAAATACTGCCAGCAGGATCGAACCTATGGGCATGATGTTATTCGACACCAGGAAATCCCAGAAATCGAGCCAGGTTGTCCCCGCTGCAAACGGCTGAAAATGAAATACACTGAAGCCCAGTGCTGTCGTCAGAGCCAACAGGAAACATCCGGCACCACACGCTACGCACCCTGCCGGTCTGGACCATCCGGTCAATTCACGGACCATGGCCAGAATATTTTCACATACACCTAACACTGTGGACATGGCTGCGAACACCATGAACAGGAAAAATAAAGTTCCCCACCATCTGCCACCTGCCATGTGGTTAAATACGGTCGCCATAGTATCGAACAGAAGGCTGGGCCCCGCCGTCACTTCCACATCATAAGTGAAGCATGCCGGAAATATAATGATACCGGCGATCACTGCCACCAGTGTATCCAGGATAATAATATGGATAGACTCACCCATGAGAGAACGGTCCTTGCCGATATAGCTTCCGAAGATCGCCATACCGCCCATTCCCACGGACAAGGTGAAAAATGCCTGATTCATGGCGCCCACCACCACAGAACCGGTGATTTTGGAAAAATGAGGGATCAGATAGAAGCTCAATCCCTCTCCTGCTCCCGGAAGTGTAAAGCTGTGCACCGCCAGCACCAGCATCAGCACGATCAATGCTGACATCATATATTTGGTAATACGTTCCAGTCCACCCTGCAGATTGAAGCTTAAAATGGCAAAAGCGATCAGCAAAGTGACTAACAGATATGTCACATTCACCGAGGGCGTCGTGATCATTTTTTCAAAACCGAAATCCTGATTCTGCCCTGTCAGAAATTTTACAAAATAATAGAGGATCCATCCGGACACCACCGCATAGAAAGCGATCAGCGCAATGTTTCCGATGAGACAAACGATGCCCCACAGATTCCATTTGCCTCTGCCGCCGGATAATTTCCGATACATATAAAGGGGACTCGTCTGCGCCGCGCGCCCCACGGAGAATTCCATGATCATGGCGGGCAGGCCCAGCACGATCAGGCAGATCACGTAGATCAGCATGAAGCTTCCGCCACCGTTCTGCCCGCACATCCACGGGAATTTCCACACATTTCCGCAGCCGATGGCGCACCCCGCCGACAGCATGATAAATCCCAAACGACTCCCCAGTCTCTCTCTGTTTTCCATACCTCTGATCCTTCCCAAAACTGCTTATTCTAAACACGGGATACGGCATATATTTTTGCTGTTTCCCCACATTTTCGCCATCTTTTCACATTGACAGCCTTATTTTCTCATTATATAATTTTCATAAATATTTGAAAAACAAATTATTTGCATTGTATTGATCGAAGAATTGAATTTACAATACAGAAAGTGTATCTACTCTATGGATGTCAAAAATCTCGAAACCTTTGTTATGGTGAACGAACTGAAGAGTTTTACTCTGGCGGCCGGACGTCTGGGTTATACCCAGTCCACCGTATCCTTTCAGATCAAACAACTGGAAAAGGAGCTGTCCATCCCTCTGTTTGAACGGATCGGGCATACCGTAACCTTGACCAATGAGGGGGAGAAGCTGCTGCCCCTGGCCCAGCAGATCCTGCGTCTCGCTGCTGAAGCCACCCACATCAGCGGCAATACCGCTCCGGAGGGTCTGGTGCGGATCGCCATTGCAGAGTCCCTGGCCAGCTGGGAATTTCACAGCCGTTTTAAAGATTTTCATGAAAAATATCCCGGAATCCGGTTGAAGATCATCGCTACCAGCACTGACGAAATGTTCCAGATGCTGGGACAGAATCAGGTGGACATTGTATACACGCTGGACCGCCGTATTTTTAATCACAATTATGTGACCGCGTTCGAAGCTCCGGTGGATATTCACTTCGTCACCGGTGCCGGTCACCCCTTAGCCGGACAGACTCAGGTCACCCTGGAACAGATTCTGGAATATCCGCTGATCCTGACAGAGAAAAACATGAGTTACCGGGCTGCACTGGATGATCTGCTCTCCCAAAACGGCAAGGAGACAATGCCTATCATGGAGGTGGGTGATACCCAGCTGATCCGCAATCTTCTGTGTCAGGGTCTCGGCATCTCCTATCTGCCGGAGTTCGTTATAGCAGAAGATCTGGCAAAAGGAAATCTCGTCAGTCTCCCCATGACAGAGATTCATCCGGATATCTGGCGGCAGCTTCTGTATCACCGGAACAAATGGATCTCTCCGGAACTGAAATGTGTAATAAAATACCTGCAGGAGGAATAATCCCCTGCAGGTTTTCTATTTGTCATCTTATCCTCTGAAATTCCTAGAATCCCATCAGCAAGCCGATACTATGTACCAGGAAAGCTGCCACCCATGCCACAAAACACTGCCAGAGTACCACGGCGATGGCCCATTTTCCACCCAGTTCTCTGCGGACAGAAGCGATGGCTGCCACGCAGGGAGTATACAGCAGACTGAATACCAGTAACGACGCGGCTGCCAGCGGGGTAAGTACCGTGGCAATGCTGCTGCCGAACAATACTTCCAGGGTTGCTACCACACTTTCTTTTGCCATGAATCCACTGATCAGAGAGGTACAGATCCGCCAGTCCCCCAGACCGAGCGGTCGAAACAGCGGTACCAGCAGACCGGATACCATAGCCAGCATACTGTTTGCCGAATCCTCAACAAGATTCAGTTTCAGGTCAAAGCTCTGCAGGAACCATACCACGATGGTAGCGATGAAGATTACAGTGAATGCTTTCTGTAAAAAGTCTTTTGCCTTTTCCCACAACAGCTGCCCTACATTTTTGGCTCCCGGCAGACGGTAATTCGGCAGTTCCATTACAAAGGGCACCGGTTCTCCCTGGAACAACGTGCCCCGGTATAAAAATGCTACCAGAATTCCCATCAGGATACCAAACAGATACAATGCCGACATGATCAGTCCGCCTTTTCCCGGGAAAAATACGCTCACGAAGAACGAATAAATCGGTAATTTGGCGGAACAGCTCATAAACGGTGTCAGCAGGATCGTCATCTTACGGTCTCTCTCACTGGTCAGCGTTCTCGTGGCCATGACTGCCGGTACCGTACATCCAAACCCGATCAGCATTGGCACAATGCTTCGTCCGGACAGACCGATCTTTCGAAGCAGCTTATCCATAACGAATGCCACTCGGGCAATATAGCCGCTGTCCTCCATCAGAGACAGGAAGAAAAACAGAGTGACCACGATAGGCAGGAAGCTCAGTACACTGCCCACACCGGTAAAGATACCGTCTATTACAAGGCTTTGGACCGCACTGTTAACATGAGCTGCCGTCAATGCCGCATCAGTGATCTCCGTCAATTTCCCGATTCCCAGTTCCAGCAATCCCTGGAGCCATGCTCCGATGACATTGAAAGTCAGATAGAATACCAGCACCATGATCAGGATAAAACAGGGAATTGCCGTATATTTTCCGGTGAGGATCCGGTCGATCTTCTCACTGCGGATCCGTTCCTTACTTTCTTTGGGTTTTACTACTGTCTGCTCACATAATCTCTCGATAAAATCAAAACGCATATCGGCAATGGCTGCACTTCTGTCCACGCCACGCTCCGCCTCCATCTGGCAGACAATGTGCTCCAGCATTTCTTTTTCATTTTCATCCAGCTGCAGCTTCTCCAGGATCAGATGGTCTCCTTCAATGGCTTTGTTGGCAGCGAAACGCAGGGGCAGCTTCGCAGTCTCCGCATGATCCTCAATCAGATGGCATACCGCATGGATGCAGCGGTGTACGGAACCGTCATGATCGTTTTTATCGCAGAAATCCTGCCGCAGCGGCCGTTCCTGATATTTTGCCACATGGACTGCATGGCGGATCAGTTCGTCCACGCCTTCGTTTTTCGCAGCGGAAATGGGGATTACGGGTACTCCCAGGAACGCTTCCATGGCATTCACATCGATGGAGCCGTGATTGCCGGTGACTTCATCCATCATGTTCAGAGCTACGACCATGGGAATGTTCATTTCCAACAACTGCATGGTCAGATACAGGTTACGCTCGATATTCGTCGCATCCACGATATTAATGATAGCTCTGGGTTTCTCATACAGGATAAAATTACGGGATACGATCTCTTCACTACTATAAGGGGACATGGAATAAATACCGGGCAGGTCTGTCACCAAAGTATCCGGATACCCCTTAATGGAACCGTCCTTACGGTCTACGGTAACTCCGGGAAAATTTCCCACATGCTGATTCGAGCCGGTGAGCTGATTGAACAGTGTAGTCTTGCCGCAGTTCTGATTTCCCGCCAGGGCGAACGTAAGTGTCGTTCCCTCTGGCAGAGGATTCTCATCTTTTTTCGAATGGTATTTACCATCCTCACCTAAGCCCGGGTGCTCCGCATCCGTCACCCGGTCCAGCCCTTTATGTTCTCTTGTTCTCTTCGATATAGGTGCGATCTCGATCTGATCCGCTTCCGCCAGCCGCAACGTAAGTTCATAGCCGTGCACCTGCAATTCCATGGGATCCCCCATCGGAGCCAGCTTTACCACCGTCACCTCCGCTCCCGGGATCATACCCATATCCAGGAAATGCTGTCTGAGTTCTCCGGAACCACCGACGGTTTCGATCACGGCGCTTTTACCGATTTCCAATTCTTTCAGTGTCATAACACTTCTGTATCCTTTCGTATCTCAACATCTTAATGTTCTGTGCTGTAACAGAAGTATTATAGCGCATTTGGTATTGAAAATCAGTATCAATTTTCTTTTTTATTTCCATATTTTTTTCAAAAAATGGAATAAAAATGTAGAAAAAATTGGTGAAAGCAGTTACACTTATAATAGTATCAATATGAATACGGAGGGGGCTTATGAATATGAAAGAAAATAATAAATATCGTTATACGGATACCGCGGAACGCAATATCAGAATGAACCAGTTCTATATTATCGCTTCTTCGCTTTTGGCGATCGTGTTCCTGTTTTATCTGTGGTTAAAACTGGTAAATCACAACATTGCGCCCATTGTTACATACGCAAATACCATTCTGATCGCCGTTTTCTGTGTGATAAATACCGTGACACACCTTCGAAATAAGGCGACACGACTATTAAAAGTCTTCGCTACCATCGAGATCGGCATTGAGTATCTGTTGGTTGGTTTACAGACAGATGCAAGCTTCATCCACTATGCACTGATCGCCATTTTCATATTACAGATTCCTTATTATGAGAAAAAATCTCTGAAGAAAACCGCTTTGGGATTATTCGTGCTCTACCTGATCGTCATGATCGTTCAGGCTACGAAGGGAATCTACGGTCAGGATGTGAATGCCATCTGCTCTACCCTGCTGGTATTCCTGATTGGAATCATTATTCTGGAAACCGGTAAGATCACTATATTATTTAACAATGATGCCATCGATTCTTCCCGTGAAGAACATAAACATGTAAAAGAAGTACTGGATAATGTTCTGGACGTATCCCAGACCGTACATCAGGAGACCACCAAAACCACAGGTCTTATGAACCAGCTGGTACAAACTACGGAATCTGTTGCCAACAGCATGCAGGAAATTTCCGATGCCACCAATATGACTGCCACCAGCATTGAAGAGCAGAGCCAGATGACCGGTACGATTCAGAATGCTATCGAGCAGACCAGTCATATCTCCGAGCAAATGGTTCAGATTGCTGAGGATTCTAACGAAAGCATCCGTAAAAACATGGCTGCTATGGAATCCTTAAAACAGCAGTCCGCCATGATCAAAGATACCAACCATTCCGTCACCGATGCCATGGCAAAATTACAGGAAAAGACAAAAGAGGTGGAAACTATCGCCGGAAGCATCATGGCAATCTCCGGTCAGACAAATCTTTTAGCCCTGAACGCTTCCATCGAAAGTGCCCGTGCCGGTGAAGCCGGACGTGGTTTCGCTGTTGTAGCACAGCAGATCCGTCAGCTGGCAGAGCAGACCAAGAGCTTTACTGAAGAGATCACCAAGATTACCAACGAGCTGAATGCCAATGCCAACATGGTAGTCAACACTATCAACGGTTCCATTGAAGCTACCGAACAACAGGGCGAAAAGATCCTGGCTGCTTCCGAGACTTTCGAACAGCTGAACAAAAATATGGAAGCACTGGCTTCCCAGGTAGAAGAAGTAAATCACCACATTCTGGGCTTGTCAGAATCCAATAATAAGATTATGGAAAACATCTCCCATCTGTCCGCTGTAACCGAAGAAGTCACAGCCAATGCCGAGCAGGTGCACACCATGAGCCAGAACAACCTGGATTGCGCAGAACAAGTAAAAACGGCAGTAGAACATATCCGCTCTACCACCGATGAGATGGGAACGCAGGAGGGTTAAACCTCCTGCGTTCTTTGATCTTACTATTTCAATTTCAAACCGTCTTTAAAAGCATTTCCTACTTTATCTCCCATTGCAAGATAAGTATTATTCACAGGATCATAGCTGATTGGCTTCAATTTCTTCGGATCGATCTTGCCATCCGTCAGGATGCTTTCGTCCGCATTGACGTTGACGATATCGCCCACCAGAATGCCGTCTTCAAAACTTTTCACCTTACATTCCAGCGCCATGGGAAGTTCATCGATCAACGGTGCATTGACAAAATCACTCTTGGCTGCATGGAAACCGGACTTTGAGAATTTATCAGGTACTTTCTTCGCAGATTCCACGCCCACATAGTCGCAGGCTACCACGGTATCTTCGGTTCCGATACTTACGGTAAACGCTCCGGTCTTTGCCAGATTCTCCGTGGTCTTATGCTCTGACATACTGATGGAGATCTCATTCATGTCCGTAATGATTCCCCATGCTGCGTTCATGGCATCGGGTACTCCATTTTCGTCATAAGTTGCAATGATCAGCACCGGCATGGGATACATTACCGGCTTTGCTCCAAAATTTACTCTGCTCATATTCGTCCTCCCTGTACTAAATTAATTTTTCCTTCCATTCTGCTTCCCGGAATCCGGTCAAAACCAGATCCCCGTCCACGACAAACGGCCGCTTTACCAGCATTCCGTCCGTGGCCAGCAGCCGAAGTTGTTCCTCTTCCGTCATGTTCGGAAGCTTGTCCTTCAACTGCATGTTCTTATATAACAACCCACTGGTATTGAAGAATTTCTTTAACGGTAGCCCACTTCTGCTCTGCCATTCTTTTAATTCTTCGTAGGTGGGGTTGTCCTCTACAATGTGACGATCTGTATAGGTGATATTATGTTCCTCCAGCCACTTTTTTGCCTTTTGACAGGTGGAACATTTGGGGTATTCTATAAATAGCATGGGGACCTCCTAAATGTAGCAAAATTTATTTTTTAACTAAAGTCATTATAATTCACTTGATTATCTTAATTCAAGGTATAACTTTAACAAGAATTTCTTTATATACTTCAATATAAAAAGTCCCCCGCCTCACGGCGAAGGACTACATTTTCGACCCAACCATTTATATCCCGCATATCGGTCAGCGGTAAACTTTCATTACACCTACATTCTATCAAGCACGCAGGCGACAATCAATAGTATTTATCATCTGCAAATACTTCTCTATCAATTTCGGCTGTATCAACGGATACGTCCACTCCTCCGGCAGTTCGTCCAAGAGTACTATCTTCTCCATCTCGCTATGCAGTTCTGTCGCAAATTCTGTTATCTCCGCATAGCAAAGCAGCCCAAAGGATTCTTCTCCCGTATCATTTACTCTGGTCTTCCCGGTTACAGAGTATACACACAGGGGCTTCATATCGAACCTGATTGCACCGGTTTCTTCCTGCAATTCTCTTTTCGCCGTTTCAAGAATGCTTTCACCGGCTTCTCTATGTCCACCCGGAACTTCATAGGCGTCTCTTTCTTTATGCTTGCAAAATACCCATTTGCCATTGCTCTGTGAGACGATCACCGCAAACTTCAACAGGGAATCATCCACTGAGTCATAAAATTTTACTTCCAGCATTTTCTTTCCTTGCCCTCTCAATTAAATCTGCCTTGAAACAAAATGTACCGTTTCTTTTCTCTGCTCAAGTATGTAAGGTATCAGTTCCAATGGATATACCTTCGTGTCCTTCCTTAGTTCCTCCAGCGGAATCCAGCAGAAATCCAGATTGATTCTCTCATGATCCAATTCATCATATCCATGAAACACCCCATCCATAGGAATACTATCGTCCAGTAAATGAACATTATAATATAAGCAGATCTGATGGCAGGGTCTCTTTCCCCATGGAAAATAAATTTCGCCTATAGCCAGCAGATTATCTACCTCTATCTCAGCGTGAAGTTCTTCTTCAAACTCCCGTTTCAGCGTTTCCATGCTAGTCTCCATAGCCGCAACATGCCCGCCGATGATAGCATAATCGTCATTTTTCGGACGTTGCAGCAGGATCTTTTCATTATGGATCAATATACCGCCAACTCTGTAGGAAAATACAAATTCATCGTTTTTAAATAGAATATCCATGGAGTCTCCCTTCGCACCGGATATACTTATCATGTTTTACCTAAACTTCAAAATCAAAACTGTTATCCCCACGGAAATCATCATAAGCCCAAGCAAAATGACCAACGCAATACCTTTTGCGTTTTTCCAGGCGGTCTTCCTCTTCGCGTACTAATAACTCCAGGTTTTCTTTATAAGAAGCACCACAATTACTGCATCCTGTTTCGTCTGTGCTTTTTCCCCTTATCTTATTATCACAGTATTCACAGGTAAATTCATAGTCATTTGCAGGTTTATAAACCGGAGGTTCTCCGATTTCAAAATTGTAGTATTTATGGCGTATCAGCTTGTACTTTTGAATTGCCTGCATCGTATTACTTATATATTCTGTTTCCTGTGTAATGGCTTCTTCCTGGGATTTCATATACTCTAAATACCTTTGATGCATGGCCCGTTTCTTTAACTGATACTCCTTGTTCTTTCCAAAATTACCGCCACAGGTTGGACATTTTTCATCCGTGGAAGATACCTTGGATCCGCAAAACTCACAGGTAAATTCAAAATTCTCCTGAAAATGGTCCTTTTTGTAGGAAATGTACTTCACCGGTTTCAGGTCTTTACGTGCTCTGATGCCGGAAAAGAAAAACAGGTATATAAATAATAACAGGCCAACGATAATTGCTATAATAAAAAATATTGTCGAAAACAAACTGAAAAATTCCATAATAATGCTTCATTCCTCTTTCGTATCAGCCATAATATTTTAAACAAAATGTAGTTCTGAAATTCTTTAATCTCTTACAAGTAGAGTCAAATCAAAACCATTCTACTTTTTCAAAATCTATTTAATTTCCCAGTGACCACTGTAACCACTTCCCACATACGATATATTCGACATTTTCTTAATTTTACGCTTTACTGTTGCAATGCCAATTCCCAATTTTTTTGCCATATCAGCTGTTGTTACTCGCGGATTTTCCTCTATCATTTTGATTATTTCTTCTTGAGTATCATCTTGGGTATCATCTTGAGTATCACCTTGAGTGCCATTCTGCTTTGTCTGTGTTGCATAACCAGATCCATAATTCAGATTATACAAAGTTAATGTAAAATCATCATTATCTGCCTCAAATACTGGCATCTTAGACTCATCAAATTCAACTTGTCCCTCGTAATCTGCCAATATTTTCTTAAACCCACTGCCTCTACGCTCCATGTATTTCAAGCGGCTGAATATATCAGCTAATATCGGATTTCTTCGCTTTGATGGAATTTTCAATAAATCTTTTCCCTCTAAAGATATTCCGCTTACCATTCCACCCGGTGAATATATTTCAATTCTGTCATCAAACATATCTATATGAACTTCGCTACCTATCTCCATATAATTTCTATGAATCAATGCATTTACTACACCTTCAAGCACTGCCCGATCCGGATAATCAGGCATTTCAATTCTACCGTCACCAACCTTACGCCATGCTTTCTTGGAATTATTTCTGACAAAATCCGTTCCAGCCTGTAATAATGTAACAAGACTGCCTGTATATTCCTTATCATCAAGTGCATCTACAATTCCAGATGCCTTGGTGAGTCCGTTCCACCTTGTACAAAATAATCTGGAGTGACGAACCGGAGATTCATCTGCCAGAAGTGCTCCTGCATTCGTCAGATTTCCTTTCTCATCAATCAAGCCAAAAGATTCATAATCTGTATCTTCAAATGTATTTCCGGTTCTCTGTTTATATACTGATTTTAATTTTGTAAAAGACATATTATTAAAATCATATCTTGATTTCAAGCTATCGTAGCTTTCACCACTTCCGCGAAGCACCAACTCTCTCAACTGCGAAGGTGTTGCTGGAACACTTTCATTTCCTATACGCATAAATGCAATAAGCTGTCCATCGCCTTCATAATAATATGGTGTCTGCTTCCCTTTCATAACTTCTACAATAACAAATGTCTTGTCTTTATCTTTTTCAAATGAAAGCTTAAACTCTGGTATTGGATTAAGGTGTGTTTTAATTATCTCACTGATTTTCTCTGCATCTCCTTCAGCATCTGCAAGTCCAACCAATTCATCATCATTTGCCACACCAAATACCAGCTTACCACCATAGCAATTTGCAAATGCACTGATGCTCTTGCACCAGCTTTTAGGTTTCTTTGTCTCAAGTGCAACCTTTTTATCATAATCTGTGGTTTCACCGATTAGCTGTTTTATGTTCATAAATTCACTTCCTTTTATTAATTCTCATAATCTTCTGCAATCTTGCCATCATTATTCCCAAATGTAATCTCCTTCATTAATTCCGCACCTAGTACTCTTATAAATTTATAACATAAAACCTAGAGGATATTATCTCAATATCCTCTAGGTCTGATATTAACCCTTATTCAAACTCTTGGGCGGAAAGATTTATCTGGCTGTTTCTTGGTACACATTTGTACATTTCATTCTTCATATTCATCCTATTTTGCATTTTTGTGTACTTCATCTAAAATTTTTAGAGCCAAAACGGAGCCATTAAATTAGTGCATCTCTTAATCTTTTTTTGCGTTTCCTATAGTTTCTGAATCATTTTAGTCAAATCATTAAACTCACGTTTTGAATTTACAGCAAATGCCTGTGCCAAAAGAACTGCTTGTGTTACATCATCCTTTCCCGACAATTCTTTTAAAATCAAAGACGATGTTTCTGTTCTTTGTTCCAAGGGAATTGACAAAATATATGTTATTCTCTCTGAAGCTTCTCTATTTTCCTCTATGATTCTCTTATATTCATCATTTTCCATAGATAATGGCATCCCTAATTCATAATATGGAATTCCATTATCTGCAATAATCCATAATAAACCAAACACTCTTTCCTTTTCTAGTGTCAATAATGAATGTTCAAATATCGTATTCCAAAGGAAATAATAAAAATCTTCAGCAGTTAATTTTTGACTAACCACTTTCTTCCTTACAGAATTAATCGTCTCGTCAATATAATTTCCATATAATTCTTTTAATCTATCTACTTCTCCGTCATCAAAATGTCTTTCTAACTTTTTACTTTCATCTGAATCAATCTCATTTGATTTTTCACAAATAAACCTAAACCATTGAACTCTTTCTTCCACATTTTCTTTCATCAACATGTGATATAATTCATAACATAAGTCCTCTAACTCTCCTGACCATGTTTCAAGTAATTCAACATATTTATCCATTTTTTTCTCCTTATCATCCATCAATATATTTGTTTATCCAATCACAGTACAAATCACTTGGTAAACTAATAAGCAATGCCAATATTGTCAGAATGTCATTTCCTTTACTTCCTATATCAATAAGGTTCCAAAACATTCCAGCTAATACACACATTAACACAAATGCAATTATTATTGCTAATCCAGATATTATTCTAAACTTATCTTTTCTATAATTTTTAATATATAAATTGCCATACACATCTGCCAATGCAATTATAACACCTAACAAACTAATAATTTGTATTCCCTTGCTTTGTTCATCTTTTAATATGACTCGAATCAACAATACTGCAATCAAAAAAATAAATACAGCCCATTTATATAATTTTTTATCTTTCATGTTAGATTTATCAACCTTGCCTTTTTTAACGCGAATACATCTATATACTTTTCTTGTATGCCAATATAATCATCCTTAAATACACAATCCAAATATTTTTGTATTTCATCTATTGCTTCTTTTTCAAAGTTTACTATCTGTATTTGTACACATCGCTTTTTCAAAAATATATAATATTTTTTCTCATCGCCTTCCACGATATTGGAAATACCTCTCAATTTATAATATTTCCTTGTTCTTAACAATATTTGAAAATATGGTAAATACTTAGGAGTAGTAATGTTAATCATCATTTTCACTACCTCCTGCAATATTAGTTATACTCCCCAATAAATACAATGGATTTCTTTTGTGTGGAGCTTGTTTTTTTATGTATACATTCAAATTTTCAATTTCATCAAGAACTTCATTAGTTATATTATCTTGATTCCAATCTTCTGTTTGATTTCTAAGGTTTTCTATTATTTCATGTGAATACCCAAGTTCTTCTGCTTCCAAAAATAACTTTTCCCTTTTCTCTACTTTCATATACATACGAAGTCCAGCATCTTTTCTGTTTTCTAATGTATTTGTTTCAAGAATCTCCAGTTCTTCCAATCGTTTCTTTATTTGCAATTTTTCTTGTTGTATTTTTCCCAATTGGTTATCATATTCTTCCAATGGGTTTTTCTTCCATATTGCCACAAAGATACACTCCATCTCTTTTAGTATACTAAATTAGTATAACACATCGTGGTATATAAATACAAATAAAATTTGTTCAAATATGTCCTATCATCCTATACTATTCATTATATTCAACTCTTATACCAAAAAACTCCCTAGCCCTCATCTCCGCCGTAGCCCGATTATACCCCTTTTTCAGATACCCCTGTATAATCGTTCCGAACATTCCCTTAACCATATCATCCTCAATATCACAATATGCCTGCATCTCCCCAGACAAAGCCATTGCCACATATTCTATTGGCTTGTTATCCAACAGCTTATGCAGCTTCGCCAGTGACTGCTCTGTTGTCCTCAGAGCAGCCTCCACTTCTTTGCACTTTATCCGCAACATATTTCCATCTATAAAACACACCTCAACATAGCCGTCATCCATGTTATAAGCACATTCTACGATATTATCCATTCGATTATCTTTCATATCATCAATCCATCCTTCCCATTGTCTTGTCCCATAAGATCTGTCATACCGCCTTATCTGCTGTTCTTGTTCTGTACGCTCCTGTTCCTTTGCCTTACGAATAATCGTATCCATCTGCTCCGCACCGGCATATCTCTTCACACGCTCCAGATCATCAGCCTTTTCCTGCAACAGCTCTGTCATATCACTCATATCCTTAATCTTGCCCTTGTAAAACTCCACATCATCTGACAGTCTCTTCTTTTCCTTTCGCAGTTGTAAAACTTCTTCTTTCAGCCTTACACATTGGATTTTCAGATTCTTTATCAACGACTTCAACTTATTCATAAATGGCATCTTTTTCTTTTTGAAATAAGGTGTAGCCTTTAAATCAAATACATATCTTTTATTCTTGATTGTGCTTTCTCTAAGTCGGTTCTCCATATCAGTGAAATAAATTTCAACAAAATTCTCAAAGTTACTATCCAAATCTTTTCTCTGCTGTTGCCGGAAGTTACGCTCCCACTCCTCAGCTTCTGCTTTTGTCTTAAAACCTCTTTTGTTCTTTTTATGGCGTATGCCCTGCCAGTCCTCATAATAGAACTGGCTGCGCCATGTTTTACCATCTCTTGTTGCTGGCATATCATCATCTCCTCTCCATTAGCCAACTGCCATACCATAAAACTTTTCTTCAAAATACTTTGTAGGCACTTTACCCGAAATCACTCGATAGCCCTTTTCTTTCAATTCATTATTAAGACCACGAATAATTTTGTAAGCATATCCTCTTGATACTCCAAGAATCTGTGCTGCTTCATCTGCTGTTACATACATCTTCATCGTATTCTCCATATTATGTTCTCCTTCCTGTTCTTATTTCAGTACGCATTTGTGACCTTATTTATTTGTATTATATAGTACACATTTATGTCTGTTAAGTAATTAAATTAAATTTTTATACACAAATGTGTCCTATTGTGATAGAATATGGATAACAAATCATAAAGGAGCATTTTTATGACTACTGGAGAAAAGATTAAATACTTTCGCAACATGCGTGGAATATCTCAGGAAACACTTGGTCAGTTGTCCGGCATAAACTCCGCAACAATAAAGAAATATGAATATGGAATCCGTAATCCAAAGCCTGACCAGCTTTTAAAAATCGCCAATGCACTAGGCATAAGCATTAACATTTTCATGGATTTTGATATAGAAACAGTTTCTGATGTATTATCATTACTGTTTAAACTGGATAACCAGATTGATATGAAATTCGAGGCAGATAAGGACGACGAGGGCAATTTCAAACCTGCTACTGTTAAGCTGTCCTTTAAGAACAACCTCATCAATAAAAAACTCTGTACCTATATGAAAGCTCTGGAAATTCGTGAAAATATGATAAATGCTAAAGATGAATATTCAGAAGAAGAGTATGCTGACAGTTTGCAGCATATCAATGAAAATATCGAAGAAATCAAGCAACATCTGCTTGATGACAATATGGTTGTCAAAAAAGGAATTGACCGCCTTACTGTGAAAGTTTATTAGAGATTACAAAGGAGACCAATTATGAAAAAACGAATTAAACATACTCTAAATTTTATATTGAAAGAAGTCATCTTAAAATACTTATTTTGTTACATTCTTTCTGTTATTGCATTAGCTGTACCTTTATTTCTTGATATTGACGAACCATGGAACAGCTGGCTTATAAGCTTCTCAGCATCTATCTTTTCATTACCTGTTATTTTTATAATATATAATCTGTATGTCTCAGCACTGGAAAAACATACACAAGATAAAATTTCGCAGAAAATAAATAATAACGTGATTAATGTTTTTGCTCGATTTATTTATTTCACAGAATATTTCTACTATAAACTTGAAGATGAAAAATATGGTGATGAAGCTTCTTTAAATAAAATTTTAACGTATTCCGAAAAAGAGCTTTTCAAACTAATTTCTGATAATACTTTTTCTGGTATTATCCTTTTTAGTGAATTCGACTCATTTGATACATATATTGATAATATCATAAATGAGCCTGTTGTATGCAAATATGCTAATCAAGAGGATATTTCTATTCTCATTGATTTCATTAATTCATATAATGCTTTTAAAGATATATTTAATTCTATTGTGGCTAATGACTATATAGTATGTGGAAAATATGAGAATATCGATATTCGAGAAAGCAATTACACAAAAAATAACCAAGGAAAAATATTCTATGATGCTATGTGGCTATTAGATAGTGAAAATGTACAATCCTTTTATACTGCTATGTATCCCATTTACGAAAAAGAATCTCTATTACTAAAATTAAAACTTTCTGGCACAAAATCACAAGAAATTGCAGATTCTATAAAAAGTGTTTATAATTGTATTAATAAATGGCTTTCTATCCATTCGGATTCTAGAATCTCTATTTCTAAGTCAATTGTTATGGATGGACGTTTACATCTAGACTATGATATAACTTTTAATCAATATATGAAAAACAATATATCTATATGTAATCATTTTTAGCTTCTTGATTTTACAAACATTTCGTGATGATATCTAATTAAACAGAAAGCACCCACTCCAAAGGTGGATGCTTTCTGTTTAGGTTAATGAATGTCCTTAAGGACACCGCCTATCCTGTCGGCAGACAGGATAGGCATTTTTATTTTCGCTTGTTTCTCTTATCGAGAAAAGCAAGCAACGCTACAATCAAGCTACCAAAGGACATTAACAATGCTAATATCCCAATGAAAATCGAAATGATCTCATAAGCCGTCATCGGCGCCACCTCCCTTCCTATGTATTCCGGTTGCCCAGTATCATAAAACTCGGGAGGCTACCTCTACGCTACGCTCCGGTCGGCGCTAAACAAGCGTCCCCCGGACGCTTAACGCCCTATCATGGGGTACTTTCCTTAAATGGTATCCTAACACAGGAACTTATGTTGATGCAAGGATAAATGTTACGTCTTTCAAAATCTTATTATTTTCTCCCAATTATAATAACATGATTACTTGCTCCTAAAATCGACTGTTCACGACATACACTATAATGATAGTCGCACCAAGTTTTGAACTGATTTTCATCCCATTTGTCAACCTTTTGCGATAAAAGAGGAGCTAAACCATCTTGGGCGAAATGGTCTACAATTTTTAATCCATATCTTTGATAAATTGATTTCATTTCATCTTTTGATGAGTAATAAGTATCTGTCCAAAAGCATTTCTCATCATCATGCTTCAGCACACCAGTTTCAATAAGTTGTTTTGCCAAGTGTTCATCCAAATATTTTTCATTGCTCGTAGCAATATATTGAAAAACATAGTATCTTGGAATGTACGCAGTAACCAAAAGCCCGCCTTTCCTTAACACTCTTAGACATTCCTTCATGCATTTTTCTCTCTGCTCTTCTGTAATCAAATGATAAAATGGTCCCATATTGAGAACAATATCAAATGAATCATCTGCGAAACAGGACATATCTGTAGCATCCAAAACAGAAGTATTCATATGATAATTTTTATTGGTAAGAGTTCGATTAATAATGTCTATATGCCTTGGCGTAATATCTGTAGCAGTTACATCATGCCCCTTATCTGCAAACCAGAAAGCATAAATTCCTGTTCCTGCTGCACAATCTAATATTTTACTCTTGGTGCTGATAATCTCATCCAAAACTCTTGTAGTTGTTACAAATTCAATTCTTCTTGCATTATTTGTAGTCAAACGATTTTCCTCTTTGTAATTCTCGTAACTGTCGTAAACGTCAAATCCTGCGCCTTGGCTAATTGATCTTTTTGTGCCACACTCTA
>ERZ1034626.101-NODE-101-length-55904-cov-60.791115_pt1 | contig 55904 bp, 52 predicted proteins | sample MGYA00520652_ERZ1034626 | MGnify/ENA primary metagenome ERZ1034626 (study PRJEB33766, sample SAMN09781765) | gut metagenome | biome: gut microbiome | host: Homo sapiens | place: Madagascar | study: EMG produced TPA metagenomics assembly of the PRJNA485056 data... | reverse complement strand
AATTGTCACTACCCCCTCAAAGTAGCGCGTCTACCAATTCCGCCACCTCTCCAGAATGTTTCGTTATAATATGTATGGCTCGAATAATCTTCACGAATTTGGAAGACATGCTTCGATATTAAGAGCGGAAAACGAGACTCGAACTCGCGACCCCAACCTTGGCAAGGTTGTGCTCTACCAACTGAGCTATTTCCGCATTGCACTGCTTAAACTGAAACAGTTGTTTCGTTTTTGCGAGTGCAAAGGTATGAAGTTTTTATTTAACCTCCAAATATTTTTCAAACTTTTTTATCAGAAAAAGCATAAGCGGCTACATTAGCGAAGCCTATAAGGGGTACGATGAAGGCTACAGACATCGTGCTAGCATCGGCTACAAGTCCCATCATCAAAGGGCCTACGGCACCTCCTATGGGGGTCATCATCAGCAGTGATGAAGCACGTTTGGTTAGTGGACCTAAGTCCTTGAGTGAAAGTGCGAAGATAGTGGGGAACATGATGCTTTCGAACACGTATATCAACACTAAGGCCCCTAATGAGAGTACTCCCATATTGAGTACGACGGCCAATGTGGTGATAAACGTCCCTATGGCGCAAACGCGTAAGACTCGTCCGCTGGCAACGTGTTGCATTATAAAACTTCCCAATACGCGGCCTAACATAAAGAGTGATAAGCCACCGAATGATAATGCAATGCTTGCATCGCGGGCATTCATCCATCCACCGTCGGCTACGTAGTTAATAAAGAAGCTGTTGATGGATATTTCAGATACTTCATAGCTAAACAAGGCAAAGAGGCCAAATAGGAATCCTTTATTCCGAAATAGACTGCTGATACGATGTTTTTCTGCCGTGGCTTTTGTTTCGTGCTCGTCTTGATGCGCAATCTCGGGCAGTTTTACTCGTGTAAATAGCAATGCTACAGCTAACACGACAATGCCCATAACGACGTAGGGTAGGGCAATGCGTTCGTTCCCACCATCGGAGAAGAGCAAGAGTCCACCAAATAATGGACCGCAGATACAGCCTAATCCGTTCAATGACTGTGCTAAATTCAGACGTGATGCTGCTGTTTCTACATCGCCCAATTCTGTCACGTAAGGATTGGCCGCCGTTTCAAGAAATACCAATCCACAAGCTATGATGAAGAGTGACATTAGGAAGAACTCAAATGACATGATTTGTGCTCCAGGCCAAAACAATAATGCGCCAAATCCATAAAGCAGTAGTCCTACGATGACCCCCGTTCGGTAGCCGCGACGGTCGATAATAATTCCTGCAGGAATGGCCATTACAAAATACCCCAAGTAGAACATTACTTGCACCATTGAGGAATGGGCATGGTTCATACCAGGAATGACTAATTGAAAGTGCTTATTGAGTACGTCGAGTATGGAATGTGCTGCTCCCCAAAGGAAGAACAGGGACGTAATCAGTACAAAAGGTAGTATGTACTGTCTTTTTACTAATGGTCTCAAAATGATAGGTTGTTAGTTTTTTTGGTTAACGAGTTAACAAGTTGACGAGTTAACGGGTTAACAGGTAGGTTCGTTTTTAGTTGATAAGTTGACGGGTAAGTTTGTTCTTATTGACGAGTTGACAAATAAGTTTGTGTTATCTGTTAGGGTGTACAGTTTAATGTCAACTCTTTCATTCGTCAATTATAATACAAACTTACTTGTCAACCTGTTTATTTGTTAACTTGTCAACAAATAAACAGGTCAACTATAGTAGGATTACGCTTCGTAATGTTCGAATAAGAAGTCGTTGTAGGGATACTTCTGTACGTGTAATTGTTTGATGCGTGTATAGAGCAATTGTTTGAGCTCGTCAATATTCTGACGTTCGCGCGCAGAAATAAAGATGCAGTCGTCGCCCATTTTTGCCATCCATGTATTTTTCAATTCATCGAGCGATACATTCTCTTTCGTTGCCGGTGTGAGATCGTCAGGGTCCTTCTCTGTCCAAGTATATGCGTCCATCTTGTTAAAGATCAAGATTTGTGGCTTCTCAGCGCAACCTAAGTCTTGCAGCGTTTTATTCACCACCTCAATCTGTTCTATAAAGTCGGGGTGAGATACGTCAACCACGTGTACCAAAAGGTCTGCCTCACGCACTTCGTCCAAGGTGCTTTTAAACGACTCTACTAAGTCGGTAGGTAACTTACGGATAAACCCAACCGTGTCGGCTAAGAGGAAAGGTAAGTTGTCAATGATTACCTTACGAACGGTCGTATCAAGCGTAGCAAAGAGTTTGTTCTCGGCGAATACCTCTGTCTTGGCCAATAAGTTTATCAATGTTGATTTACCTACGTTGGTATATCCCACCAAGGCCACGCGAATGAGGCGACCACGGTTTTTGCGTTGTGTTGTTTTTTGTCGGTCAATGTCGGCCAAGCGCTGCTTAAGTAACGACATACGGTTTAGAATGATACGGCGGTCCATTTCAAGCTGCGTTTCACCAGGGCCACGCAAACCTACTGAGCCACCTTTGCCGCTACCCGAGCCAGAGCCACCTCCTTGGCGTTCCAGGTGAGTCCACAGACGCTGCAAGCGAGGCAACATATAACGATATTGTGCCAATTCTACTTGCGTTTTTGCATTCGCTGTCTGTGCACGCATGGCAAATATGTCAAGAATAAGGTTGGTGCGGTCGAGTATCTTTACGCCTAGTGCTTGACCGATATTACGCAACTGCTTTGCAGAGAGTTCATCGTCAAATATCACCATACCAATTTCGCGCTCATTCTCTTCTTCGCTTTCGATATAAGCTCTAATCTCCTCCAATTTACCTTTTCCGACATAGGTAACAGAGGAAGGTCCGTCCATTTTCTGCGTAAAACGCTTTACGGTAACAGCACCTGCTGTCTCGGCCAAAAATTCAAGCTCATCTAAGTATTCTTGTGTTTTGCGTTCATTTTGGTTCTTTGTTACCAAGCCCACAAGAATAGCTGTTTCGGCCTTTATTTCTTCTGTTTGTATAAATCCTTGCATACTTATATATAATGTATATTGTCTAAAAGCATAGTGCGTGTTTTTATACGCTTTTGCGCACCTTTTCTCGCCACGGCTAAGTTGAAACGCGTTTTCTTTTGCTCATTTAGCTTCGCGAAAAGGTTTATTTGGGTGGAGAAGAAAACCAAATAACATCGCATTCACGCTTTTATGCTGCAAATTTAGTGACTTTAATGCATTTATCTCAGTCTCCAACGACTTTTTCAATGATTGGGGGTCTTTGGACTGTTATTTGTGGCTCTGTAGCGAATTGCAGTTTTATCAACCACTGTAAAGGCTATATTCTGCTGAAGTCGCCCTTGCTAATATTTGATGCGGATTTGAGGTAGTATTAGGATGGTGCGCCCTAAAACTTCTTCCTTTTTACGTTTGCATTAACTACGAAGCGATATGCCGCCTATGTAGATTAAGGTTGGACTCTCCAAGCGCTTTATCGAAATGCTTGAGATGTTCGCATAGAGTGATTGATGCATACCTAATATATTTAGGGACGACGTCCCCCGACATTGTACGGACGATTATACATAAAAATCTTTCCTTAACTCGTTAATTTTTACGCAAGAACTCAAATAATTAATGGTGAAATGAAAAAAAAGTAAGATTTATTTGGTGGTTTTACCAAAAAGACATACCTTTGCACTCGCAAAACAGATAAAGATTCATTTATCTCAATGCGAAACGGATTGACTCGCTAGCTCAGTTGGTAGAGCACAACACTTTTAATGTTGGGGTCTTGGGTTCGAACCCCAAGCGAGTCACTTATGTTCCCAACGAGGGCACTTTGTGGCTCCTGAGGAATCACGAAAGTATTATTACAAGAGAGTTCATTACATCGCGTAAAGAACTCTCTTTTTCGTTGTTTATCAACGACTTACGAAAGTAAGATAATTGTAAAGTATAGGTCGAAATGAGAGGACGCTAACAAGTTTAACTTGTGGCAAGATTGTGAAGTTTGAGGAAAACCGAACATAACCGAACATGACCAAACAGAAATGTCTTACACATTGTCTTACACGTTCACGCCAATGTCTTACACATGTAAGATGGGTATCGGAAAATGTCTTACACTTTATCAAAAGTACTCCTCATAGCTTAAATCCGTAATAAAGAACAGCATTTACGCCAAATCTTCCAATCTGCCACACTAATTCACAAAGTGTCCTATGAGACAGGTTAAGATTGACGTTCTTTTCGACAGAAGAAAATTGTACGAGAAGAAAGGTTTTGGTTACTTGGAAGTGCGCGTATATTTTGCACGCCGCGATGTCCGATATGTAACCGTAGGCACCTCTACTCCCGATAAATGGGAGGAAGATGCAAAATCTAAGGAAACATTGGAAATCATTTCGCAGTGCGAAAAGATTGTCAATGCAATGGAGGTGCTTGGAGAGCCACTCACCAAAGACACCTTCAACACTCATTACTTAGGTGATGATGAAGAAGCCTCTCCGCAAGAAGATGTTTACGACGCTTCAGACAAAGATTTCATTGCTTACTGTCAATCTGCATTGGAGGCAGAAAACATTGCTCCAGGTACGCGCAGACACAAACAGGTGGTAATTGATGCACTAATCCGTTTTGGTGAAATTAAGACCTATGCTGATTTGACAGCAAAGAAGTTAATGGCATTTGACAAATGGCTTCATAATGGAGTGCGTACAGATGTCACCATCTATGGCTATCACAAACGGCTGAAAAAATGGATTGGAGAATTGTCACGTGCAGAGGAAATAAAGAAAAACCCCTACAAACTTGTTAGCTTCAATCGTGGCAAGAGCAAAGAGCGCCAACCTCTGCTCGAAAGCGAATTAAAGAAAATGCGCGACTATCCCTTTGATGGAAAGTTGGAACGGGTGCGCGACCTCTTCATCTTCTCCGCTTATACAGGTCTTGCATTCTGCGATGTGCAGAACTTTGACTATCAGTCTATGACGGTGAAGGAGGGTGATTTGGTTTTCATTGATGGAAACCGCATCAAAACCGATACGAAATTCTTCACCCCTATCCTTGCCCCTGCCATGGAAGTGTTGAAAAAGTACGACTTCAAATTGCCCAAGATTTCCAACCAAAAGGCAAATGATTACCTTCACTTGATACAAGCACAGCTTGGCATCAAGAAGAATCTGACCTTCCACGTTGCCCGCCACAGCTTTGCCACACTCGCCTTGGCGCATGATGTCCCCATCGAAAATGTAGCCCGAATGCTCGGACACGAGGACATTCGGACCACACAGATTTACGCAAAGGTTTTGCGTACCACCATCGAGCGCCATGCCACCGCACTCCAAGGCGCCATCATCTGAACTTTATTCATCTTCATCTAAAACACGATAAAACGTGCCTTTCAATAGCTGCGACATTCCACTCTCCTTGAATGTCGCAGTTATTTTTTCGCAAACATACTTGCCTCCCCTTATATAATATAAGGCACGTGGATTGGGCAAAGTATCAGACAAGAACGAGAACTGATACTTTTTCTTGCCATCAATTTTGTATAACACTTCGCGTTTCTCCTCCCACATTCCCTCATTCAAACGAAGTGAAAAAGGCGTGACGAATGCCTGGAACTCATCTGAAACTTCCACAAAATCCACCACAGGGTGCGGCATATACGGCTTGAAGTACTGCACCCCGTTCCAGAAGCCCATATATATTTGGTCAAAGTAAGCGTCCGTGTTCTTGTTCTCCCCCTTGGCTATGGTACGGCTTGCCGCACCTTGCGCCAAATCTCCTGCATCGTAGTCAATGGTGTTGGCTGACGTTGAACTGCCAAACACACGATCAGAACGACTACCACTTGAAGAACCGCTCCCATCTTCTGTCAGTGTCCAATTCTCACTGCTTCCCATCTCGCCACAATTCATGAAAAGCATATTGCCGTGACTGTCTCCCGTCCCCTCAATCCAAGCTGGCACAATTTTCAGTTCCAAGTCCTCTGCATTCTTGTCCGCAAAGCGTTCCCCATAGGCATTGACAGGGAGCAAACGATTATAATAGCGATACCACTTCGTTTTCGTCTTGTCTGAAAAGCCCGAAGTACCCTCCATCACAAACTCCGACTTGTAGCAGTACATGACAAAGAATGTGCGGTTTTCCTTGACATAAAACAATTTGTGTCCATCAGAGCCATATTTGTAGCCACGTACATACTGCGTGCTGCTGGCGTTCGGTCTTGTTTGCCTTGTGTACACCCCACTTATTTTAAGCGACTTTGCCGCCTCCAACAAATCTGCCATTTTATCATAAACCTTGGCATCTTTGCCATATTTGCGAATGTACCAATCACACGAATGGTACGCCCAAAGCAAACTGCCATTGTCCTCATACTTCACATTCACACTACCCAAGTATTCCGACTTGTCCTCCTGCGTGACTTGGGTGGTATAACTGTCCACCACCTTGTCCAACAGAACCTCATCTGCTTCCGTGGCAATGGCATCAGAGAATTTGAAAGAAATCGTTTTCTGCTTGTGATTGATGGTGAAATCCCCAAACAAAAATTTCTCCAACTCTTCAAAGAACTCCGTCAGCGTCCAATGTGGCAAGGCAAGTGCAAAGTTATAAGCACCCCATGCAGCAGGCAAGGTGTTGCATATAAGGAGATTAACAAAGGCCGAGTTTTCCAACGCCATGAAATCCCACTTATAACCCACCTGCTTGCATATTCTGTAAAGGATATACAGCAAGTAAGGCTGAAACGACAAAGCCTGTGCTCCCGTTTGCGCATTGGTTTCATGCGGCCAAATAAATTCATTCTTGTCTGCGTTCCACACCATTTCATTCTGAATGTTCCCCGAAGTGTTATTCACCCAGGGCAACGGGATCCAGAAATTATCAGGGTATGGGCGCATGTCGTCCATACAATGCCCTGCAACCGCCACTCGGCTTGTAGGATAGCCCAAATCCAGCTCATTCAAATAAATATCATCGAATGTCTCATCAAAGTTTTGCTCACTGCGTCCCTCCAAAAATTGCGTCTTGACTTCCACATCGGATATTTCCGTAATGGTGATGGTACCACTCCGATAAAAGTCACGATCCCGAATTTCGCAATCGAACACCACCTTGTTCTTTGCCACATCTGCGCGGTGGATATGCCCAAATATCGCGATGTTTTGGGTACACCCTCGCAAAGGGAAAGTGATCGTCAGCGTATAGCTGTCACTTCCCGTAAATAGTCTATTCTCAGCAATGAAGTCAAAGGACGTGCCTTCCTTCAATACGGCTTGTTGGTTGTTGATGATGATTTCCATAAGGCTTCTTATTTACGTCTTGATTTAGGAGATTTGTTGCGCATGAGGGTATCATACTCGTCTTGCGCTTGCTTGATGCCCGTGTCCCCTGTCACTGTGTTCACGGTAACAAAAGGCTCATTCAGCCTTTGGCTTAGTCGGTTCATTGTTTCTTCGTACCTACTAAGTACAGCTGCACTCTGTGCCAAAGCTGCCGAAGCGACATTGTCCGTGGGGGCTTGAATAATTACAGGTTGCGGTGAAGGCGAAGCCACCGCACCTGTTCCTATAATTGTTCGTGAAACATCATCGGCTCGCAAGGATCCGATGGTGTTCGTTCTTTGTGCATAGTCCAGCGCATTGATGAGCGGACGAGCCACAGGTGATGCGAGCAACTTTTGCGATGCCACCCATTCCCCAGCATGGACTACGCCCACTTCTTCGTTTACTCTGCCTTGCGGAGTGAAACCACCTTGTGCATATCCTTGTGCCTCACTTGCCTGTTGTTGCTTTTTGATCGCGGCAATCTGTATCATGCCCGCAGCAATAGCCATAGCCGCTGCAATAGGGGCCATGATATAACCGACCACAGGAATAGCCGCTGCCGAACCATAAGCAGAGATCGCGTTTTGGGCCGTCTGCGCCACCGCTTGAATAACCTGCATGGCAAACAACTTTTTGTTCGCCTCGTTCTTCGCTTTGGCAAGGGCGGCTTGTTTCTCCTTTTCAAGCTTCGCCACCTTGTAGTTATTACCCTCTGCCGCAGAGATTTCCGCAGAATAGCGGGCATTGATGGCAGCAGTTTCCTTCTCGAGTTCCGCCTGGACGAGAGAAGAAACGCCACTAAATATCTCACCCATGCCACTCATGACAGTGGAGAACGATTGCGTAACGGCTTGCCCGGCATCGCTCTCCAACCAATTAGCCAATTTCTCATTGGCTTTCTCCATGCCGTTCTTAGTCACACCAATACTATCAATGGCATACTTCTTACGCAAAGCCAGCTTTGCCTTCTCGAACGCTTCCTCAATGCGCAGTTTCTCTGCCGCATTGTCGCCAGCTGCTTTTACTTCAGCGTTGTAAACTTGTTGAAGAGCTGCCATCGCACTATCGTATTGCGTAAGTCGTTCATCAGCATTTGCCCCAAAATACTCCTCTTTAAGTTGCTGTTTCACTTGTTGCTGGCGTTGGATAATCTTCTGCTGATTGGCAAATACCTTGTTCTGATATTCCTTTTCAGCTGCAAGTCTTTCCTTGGAGCCTTCCTTATAAAGCTGCACCACTTTGCGAAGATGTTCCAACTCAGCCAACCCCACTGCATCTTCGTAGGTTTTGGTGTCAGAAAGTCCATCAATATAGCGTTGCTTCAACTCCGCGAGTTGGGCATTATACGCTTTATCTTCTCGTTCGCGAGAAGCAGAAGTTGCGTTCTCCTCTTGTTTCTTTACCGCCTCCTGGTATTGCGCTTGCGCCTCCAAGAGGTCTTTTGCAGAAACGTCAGAACGCTCCATCTTCTTTTTCCAATACTCCACATTGATTTCGTCCATGCGTGCGGTATATTGCTCATAATCCTTCTCACCTTTTGCATACGCAATGCGGTTGAGCGCTTCCTCTTTCGCTTTCCAATCATCGGGAGAGTTCTTGCGGTCAGTTTGCTTTTTCTTTGCTTCCGCCAAGTTCGCTTCCGCTTCGGCTTTTTCTTCCGCGGTGATTTTCTTGTTTTTGAGAATACGAGCATAGTATTCTTGCTCAATCTCCTCCATACGAGAGACATAAGCTTCATAGTCCTTCTCACCCTCCATGTAGGCTTTCTTGTTGAGCGCATTCTGTTCTTTCTGCCAATCTTGTTCCGCCTTGAACTTGTCCGACTTTTTATTCTTCTTATCATCGTCCACCACAGGCACACCGCCACCACCTCCACCAGTGTTCGTGATGACAGGTTTTTTATTGATTTCTGCGGCAGCTTGCTTGCCAAGATCGTTGCCATAAACATCAAAGATAGCATGCTCCTTTTGGTTCTGCTCATCAATTTTCCTTTGAATACTTGCCTTGTTGTTTTTCAGATGTGCCGTATAAGTAGCCGCTCCCGTGTCCATGGCACGCCCTTCACGTCCACCCACAAAATTTGATGAAGCATTGATTTGCTTGTCCTTCTCAATCGCATCATCAGCCTCTTTCAATTCCATTGCAAGTTTCGCCTTCTCCTTGCCAATCTCTTTGAGCAAGTCTTTGGCACCTTCCAACTCATATTTCTTGGCAAGAGAGTTCAGATAGTCGTCCAAGGCTTTCTTGTTCTCCATGTATTTCCCCGTGGTCGCGTCCAACTGCGCATTGTAGTTCGGGATAATTTTGTTCAGCGCATTGACCGCCTTTTGGCGATCGTCAAGCGACAGCTTCTCATCCTTAGCCACCTTAATCAAGGCTTCAATCTTGTTTTTCTCCTCCACAATGCCCTCCTGACCTTTCTGTCTGACTTCAGCAAGCGTTTTCTCTGATGCACTCATCTCGTTCATCTTTGAAAGGGTCTTGTAAATGCCATATCCCAAAGCCACAGCAGCAGCGAGCAAAATGCCCCAACCACTTGCCAATGAAAGTCCCTTTCGCTTCAAGTCCACCATGAGCGAGGACTGACGCGCCCAATTACCTTGCAATTTGGCAAGCACAAGGTTAAAAGCAATATGCCCAGCTTGCAGTGTGTTCACTACTGCATGGTACGCGATAGCCGTACCCTTACACACGGCATGCCATGCAGCTTGTGTTTTAAGCGCGATGGCATTCGCCTTCACTGCGATGGTGTAAGCTACCACCATTGAAGTCAGTACGATAATGGCTTCCTTGTTTCTTGCAAGGAAGTCTATTGTCGTACTCATAGCCTTCAGTGTGAGGGTCGTAGTGCTGATAACGTGCTTCATGACGGGCATCAGTTTCTCTCCCAATTCGATAGCCAACTCCGTGACGCGCTTTCTTGCCTTGTCCAGCTCCGCCTCGACAGTCGAGTTTTGCACATTAAACTCATTCGTCACCGATGTGGCATCTTCAAACGATTGTGTCGCTTGTTCCTGTTGCCACTTCACCATTTCCACATTGCCGGCTAAAGTCGCCAAGACTTGTGAAGCACGGGCACCATTCTCACCCATGTTTTTGAAAACAGGAGCGAGAACGTCCATGTTGCCCAACTCCTTCAACTTTTGAAGGAGCATAAGCAGTCCCTCGTTGGTGCTGCGTTTCAATGCCTTGTTGAGTTCGTCCAAATCCATGCCCGTAGCTTTTGCAATCTTGCTTGGCTCCTTGAACAAGTTCATGATGAGTTGCGAGAGTGCCGTTGCCGACATCTCGCACGCTTGACCCTGGCTATCCAATACCGCAGCAAAAGCCATAATTTGCGGAATGGTCATACCAGCTTGCGCCCCCACGCCAGCCATGCGCTTGCCAAACTCCGCGAGGTAGCCAGCACTTGCCGTACAATTTTGAGAGAGGTCGTTGATTACAGAACCAACCGCTAACAAACTGCGCTCCGTTCCCAAGCGTGCTTCATCACCAAATATGTTGGTGAGTTTGGAAAGCGTCAAGGTCGCCCCATCTCCCAACTCGTCCAATGCCACATTGATTTGGTCAGCAGCTTTTACAAAACCCAAGACATCTTCTTTTGAAGACTTTCCGAGTCGCCCCGCTTCCTCTGCGAGCTTGTTCAAGTCTTCACGGCTTGTATGGGTTTCCATCTTCTTAAAATCCTCATTCAGTTCCTTTACCTCGTCATCAGCTAAACCCGTAAACTTGCGCACATTCGCCATTTCCGCGTCCATCTCAGCGAAAGCGTTCACTGCCTTGCGTCCTGCCATGACAAGTCCCGTGCCGACAGCTGCCACCCCTGCAATGATGTTGCCCCACTTATCCACAAAGCCATTGATGCGGTCCACAAGTCCCACATGCTCCTTTTCGGTCTCCCTTAGCTCCTCATTGACATTCGCAATTTCAGCCTTTACGCGCTTGATGCTCTCACACTGCTTGTTCCACTCGTCCGTACCGCGTTCGATGCCGTTCAAGGACTTTTTGAGTTCCCGAAGCGTGCGAGAGAGTTCCTTGGGTGATGCCTTATCCAGTCTCTTCATTACATTCTCCACCCCCTGGGTTGCACTCTCAATCTGCCCAATCTGGCGGCGTGTCTGCTTTAGTTCACGCTGGAACTTCTTCAGCTGGACTTTATCGCCCGCAGCTGCTGCCTTTGTTATTTTATCTTCGAGGTCGCTCGCTTGCCGTTTCAACTGTTCGAGCATATTTTGCGCCTGTTTGCCGTTCACTGTAAGCGTGACCGTAGCATTTGCGTTGATGTCTGACATAGTCTTTCCTTTTTGATGTGAGTAATACGCACAAACTTAGTCATGCGCCAAAGAAGCAAAAAAGACGATGTATCAAGGCTTTTCCACTCCCAAAGTGGGCGCGATTTTTGAAGAAATCCGCGTTTTGTTAAGTAGTAGCAAAACAAAAGCCTTGATACAGAAGTCTTTAGGGGATTGTTAAGGGGTTTCCCCTTAACCCCTCCGTCGGAAGACCCCCCGACCGCCCTACATCGTCAAACCGCGAACACCCCCACACCAAAGCGGAATATGTAAACATATCTTAAATAACACCCTCATTTGAGTTCCTTCGCCCCGACAAAAGTCCCCAAAATGCACGAATGCCGAAAAGAGAGAAAGCGAAGAACCTACAGAAAGAGCAACCAACGCACACACCACACCCACACAACAAAATACACCCCGAAGTTTCCACGAATACACCCCGAAGTTTCGCAAATACCACGATTGCCCACTCCAAGTTTCTCATGTGCATAGATGCCAAGTTTCCGCACGCTCTAATTTGCACCCCGAAGTTTCGCAATGCGCTCAAATCCAAGGTTTCTGACTATCTAAAACGACCCTCCAAGTTTCCACCTACCCAACAAAGCACCCCGAAGTTTCACAATACGCTCAAATCCAAGGCTTCGGACTATCCAAAACGACCCTCCAAGTTTCTTTCTACTCATGAGGTTCGGGAGTTTCTGACTATCCCACACCCCAACGCGCCCAACCAAACACCCACACAACACCCCCCGAAGCATTTTGGGGTCTCTGATAGCCTCCAAAATCCGCTACTTTTCAAGGGAAAATTTCACACCTTGGGGTCTCGACCGACCACCGCCCGCGCCACCGCGAACGGGCGGTAATCCGTCTGTGTGCGTGCCGAAAAATGCCTAACACTTTAGCAGATGTTAATCTGCCATAGTGTTAGGCACTTGAAGGCACGTACTCAGACGACCGCTGACGGGCATAAAAAGTGTGTTGTCGTGTTTTAGCGGACTTGTCCGCCATAGCACGACAACACGCTTTGTTGCCTAAAAAAGGCACGCTGTGCGGTAAAACGGACTGGCGAGGCACGTAGCCTGTCCGCCAACAATAGAGCCTGCATCTTCTTTCGAGGTACGAGAAAGAGGATGTGGGCTTGACGGACTGACTTTGAAGCATGAAAAGTAGGTCCGCACATGAAAGAAGCCCAACCTCCCTTGAAGTATGAAAGGGTGGATTGGGCTTGGACGGAATGGCTTTGAACCCTGAGAAGCCTTTCCGCTAAACCGTGGGCTAATCTCCTTTGAAGCATGAAAAGGTTTTTTAGCCCATTAAAGAAATTCAAGCATCGGAGTCCCGACGATGGTACCACCAAAAGGCAGCTAAGGCTGCAAGGAATACCAGGGTCAAGATTAACTTGACAGGAAAAGTCCATGGTCTCGCCATGGACTCCCTCTGCTGAACTTGTTTTAAGGAAGAATGCCGAGTCGCAGCGAGGCTGTCTTCCTCCCTTGCCTCTGTCTTGGTGCTCTCCTTTCGGCTTGACGAAAGGTGTGCACCATAGATACGAATGGATTGCGGCTTTTGCCGGGAAGTCTTTTGCGCCTTGGCGTTAGAAGCACCTTGCAGCGCATGGGGAGCTTCGATAGTTGGAGTCTCTGCTCCAACCCCGAAGCTCACGATGCAGCTGTCGAACAAAAGTTCGGTGTGCCGCCACACCGAATCAATGCGTGACGTTTGCCACTGATGCCGCTGCACCTGTACAGCGGAGTCCGTGGCAAACGTGTTCGCACTTGTGACTTTGTGCGTACTACGGCACGAAGTGAGTAGGCAAAGCCACATGATTATGGGAAAGAGACAGGCTTTCATAGGTCTTTCTGTACATTGAATGATGGGCAAGTTTTGCTTGAATACTCGTTATGCCCATGCACAGTTGCATGGGGATAAACGAACTGAAGCTGCTGCACGAGTTGGCGAAGTGCCTGCTTCTGTTGTGGCGTGCGTGTGTCCTTGGGCGTTTTTCCGTCCTTGGCCACACCACCAATATAACAGATGCCAATGCTGTGGGCATTATGCCCCAGGCAATGGGCGCCAGCTATGTTCTCAGCACGTCCCTTGTGGACGCTGCCGTCCCGATAGATGACATAGTGATAACCGATGTCGGCAAACTTGCGTGCCAAGTGCCAACGACGAATATCGTCCACCGTGAAGTCCTTGCCTTCGGGAGTGGCAGAGCAATGAATGATAATTTCAGTGATGCGTCTCATTGTGTTGTACATTTTGAGGTTGGTTATTCATCTTGGTTTCCTCGTCCTTGATAGCCTTGTCAAGCGTTTGCATGATCTTGCCTTCAAACTGCGTGACCTTGCGTCCATAATAGATGCTCACTCCAAAGATTGAGCCAGCATAGATGAGACATTGCGAGAAAATCCACAGGACAGAGTCCGAGATTTCGCCTTTGGGCGGTGTGATGAACCCTGCGACTGCAAGGGCATAGCCGCCTACGAGCATGGCGAGGGCGGACCAAAATTGAATGCTTACTTTGGGTTTAGTCATTGTTCATTACATTTAGATATGTATTATCAAGCGTTCAGCTTTGTCTGAACAGTTTTCATTTTGTTTTCCAAGTCGTCCACGCGCTCGCCAAGCGTCATGATCATGTTGTAGAGGTTTACCAAGTCTGTTGAAGTGGCGTCCAATGTCTTTTTATCCCCCTTGCTCATGAGACCGTCCGTTGTGGAACTTGCTAACGGAATGGCGTCCGTGTAAAGCGCATTGAACTTCATGCCGAACTGCGAGAGCACGTACTTGTTCGTGTTCACGTCCCATGTCATGCGGTCAGGGAACAGACAGCCCCAGTCCTCGGCATAGCTTATCGTCTTGCGGTCGCTGCCCGTGAAGTAGATGGCACGCTGGAACACTTTGGCATGGTTGAATATGATTTGTCGGCAGTAGTCGTTCTCGATGTTCTGAATGAGCGTGATGCTCATGTGCTTCTGATACGTGAGGTGCGCCACCACGATTTCGGCATTACCCGAAATTGAGGGGTCGCGCAAGGCATTGAGTGCAGCTGTCTCTTCCAAGAAATTGCCCAACTCCTTGACGCGCGTGTTCAAAGCCTTCTGCACATCGGTCACGGCACGTGTGGTGGTCAATCCAGGCACGCTTGCCGTAGCCATAGGCAGTGTGACGCTGAACAGCTGCGTGCCTGCGGCATTGCTTGCCGCCAGCACGCGCGAACTGCCTGTATAAGCAAGGGAAGTGGCTATGGTGTCTGTGACAGCGGACACCGCCTTGTCGATGGTGCAGACGTGGTCATAATACTTGTTGAGCTGCTGCACCTGTGCAGCGGTCATCACGCCCGCACTCGAAGAGGTGGCGGCAGGGAGGGCAAAAGCATTGTTGATGCTTTTCAATTCCCCCGTGACCATGTTCAGGAGCGTGGCAGAAAATGCCACACTCACCTTGTTCACTTCCCCCAACTTGAAGTGCTGAATGACTTGCTTGGCTTCGCCCAATTTGGTTTTCCAAGTTTTCAGGGCAGCGATGTTTGTGTTGCAGTTGGAAATGGAATGCTTTGCCTCTGTCATGTCCTCGGTGCAACTTGTAAGGCTCTGCACCTGTGCCGCAGACATCACCCCGGCTTGTGCGGCGGTGGCGGCTTTGAGGATTATGTTGTCCGCCTGTCGTTGCAGCACACCACTTGCTGTATTGCCCTGAATGACGGACAGACAGACTTTGTCTGTGCCGACAGTTCCGAGGCTGATGCTCTGCAACAGCGTGGAGAGTTTCAGAATATTGGCTTTCCAAGCCGTGAGAGACTGCAAGTCCGTGTTTGCTGCGGCAGCAGTGAGCAAGTCTGCCAGGGCTTGCAATATCACGCCCAAGTTCTCGGGCGTGATGGCGGCTTCGGTGCTTAATGCCCGAAAAGCCGTGATTTGCTTGGTTATGTTTGTCGTGTCCATAAGTTGAGTTTTAAGTTTGGAGGTTATGAGGTTATAAAGTCAGTAATGCTTGCAGAGGTGATCTTATAACCTTAAAGCTCCAAACTATTTAGTGATTGTATCTGAGATACTTGTCGTCCAAAGATTGGGCTACCACGCCCACAAATTCTTTTGCCATGTTGTCGGCAAGGAAGTCCCTTAGGTTCATGACGGAAGCATAATACTTGCGAGAAAACCAAGGTTTCTTCTTGCGCTTGCGCTCCCTGCCGATGTCCCCATTGTTACCGCGAGGGATCTCCTTACCCGTACCAAAGTTCTGCCAAAGTCCGTACTCTAAAAAAGACTGACTTAACCCGAGTTCCATGAACCGCCCGTCGGCACGGAGCGGTAACGACTTGGGCGAAGCGAGCAAGGCACCTGTGTCAATCACATCGAGCAGGGTCATTTGCTCTTTCCATATTTTGAGCATGGTCTCGTTGAAAGCAGTGACGAACTTTTCGCGTTCGGAAAAGGCACGTTGCTCAGCATCATTCGTTGTTCCATTCATCGGCATTGTATCTAAGATCCGTGAACGTGTCCACGGCAATTTGGAAGTAGGCACAGGCGCAACCCGAAAAGAAGTATTCGTTCATTTCGTTGAACGTGATGCGTTCATCGAGGTAAATGCACGATTGTTCTAATCGTGTCCGTTCAAGAATGAGTTGGGTCATGAATTGGCGGAACACTTCTCGGAGTGTTTCCATGCAGCTTAGCCTTGCCTCCATGTCATCTATGGCATGGCGCATAGCAAGAAAGATGGTTTTTACGCGCCTTGTGCGTGGCGTGTTGGCAAGTGCGATATAGCCCTGGCTCATGTCGCTCACACAGACAAAAGCCGTAGTGCTTTGCATGGCTTGCAATGCTTCTTCAAAGCCTTCCAAGCCCGACACACGGCAGAAAGAAAAGCCGTGTGCGGTGGCAAACTTGTTGCGGGCAACCAAGTTTTGAAAGAATGCCGTGGCATTCCAAGAGCTAAGCTTTAAGTTCATAGGTTATGAGGTTATAAAGTTACTTTAGTTGGTTGCGCAGTTCTTGTGCTTCTTGTGCCTTGGCATCAAGCTCTGTCAAGGCACGCCAGCAGTCCATTTGCAGAATGGCTGCCTCCTTGGTGATGTCGCCTCCTGTGAGCGCACGGATTTGTGCGTTCATCGCCTGTCGGAGTTCCTCTCCGACACCCAAATCAGCACTCCCCAAGAGATTGCTTTTCTCTTGGGGTATGTTGGTGAAGAAATGTGGGAACATACGGGTGAAGTTCGCTTTGACGGAAGCGAACCAATAGAATACAGAAAGCAGTTCTGCTTTCTCCAAATAAGCATTATCCGAAAGTTTCGGATAAAGCAAATGCGCCATCTCTGCAAGGCATTCCATGCTTTGCGTGTGCAGGAAGCCTTGGTAATAGTTCTCGCAAGCGAGATAATCCTCAAAAGGTACGGCTTGCAAATCGGCAGCGACTGCCGATGCACCGCAAATGACAGCAATGCGCACAGGCATGGGAGCAAAGCTCTCCAAAAATGCGAGTTGTCGCGCAGCAAAAGTGACTTGCCAATCGGCAAGCACCACTTGGCGTTTGCTTTTTCTGTCCTTGACCAAACAGGAGTGTTTGTCTGCATGACAAAGCACAACAATTTCAGCCCATTTGCAAACGCAAAGGGCTAACACCTCGTTCATCGGCAAATCGCGTGCGACTTGTCGGAAGAAAAACAACAATTGCAGGTCGGACAGTTCCGACCATGACTTGGGCAGGGATATAGGAAATGCTTCCATACCGCGAAAGTATGGAAGCATCTATTTGAGAGAAAAGACAAGTTAGAACCAATACCCACCTTTCCTTTTATCATTCTTGTACCCATGATTTTCAAAGAGCGCAGCGGTTTCCGACTGCTTCCACTCCTCAAAAATGCCATCGGGAGCATTGCGGAGGGAGTTCACGACTTCTATGCAAGATGGTATGGGGACTTCTCCTTCTTCCCGTAACATATACAGTTCAATGGCGAAGATGTGCCTCCAGGCACGCTTATAGTGCGGTGCAGATGGGGTCTCGCCCCATTTGCCCAATAGCTCTGCTTGGCGCAGAGTCGCCAAGAGTTCACAGGAGAAGAAATCATGCGCCAATCGTTCCTCGATGGCGATGAGTTTAGAATGCAGTTCTTGATAACGCTGCCAAAAGTGGTCGGTGCTGCCGAGTTTCCGAGGCAGATCCAACCACGGGTAAAGCGTCTGCACGAAGTATTGGCATGGGTCGCTTGTCGCCCATGCCGTTTCCTGCGTCAAGAGCGGAAGCAATACTGAAAGTGTGTCATCACGCATTTTCTCCAACGACAGGAGCAAGCGTTCCACGCGCTCCTTACTGGCAGGGGCTATATTGGTGTTTGAAACAACACCAAAGCCATTGGGTGTAAGCATCAAATCCAACTGTGGCACGGCATGAAGCATCGCTTCTGCCACCACAGCCATACGCGCGTAATGCAACAACTTGTTGTTCGCATTATCTGAAACAGAGAGCAGTTCCGTAAGGACTGCCTCAGAAAGGAACGTGGTCGTGAGCCACGCTTCCGCCACTTCCAAGTGCGGAGCAATTTTATCAAAGAGCAAGGTTTCGCCTTGCACAGACTTCAAAACGTTCGGAACGAACTTTAGAAGGACCTCGTTGTTAGGTATCAATTGGCTCATTGTTCATCAGATTTAGGATCCACACTAACGACTTTTGCATCTCGGTTCTCGTCCAACGTGGTAAGCTGGATAAACGGGCAGTCAGGATAAGCCCCGTCCCACCTGTTAAACCTTATAATCAGTCGGTGTACATTAAACAAAAGGTCGTGATACGGCTTTTGCAAGGCTTGTGCAATCGTATAAAGTTCGCGTTTGTCGCTGCCCGAATTGTTCGTTTGTGATTTGCCCGGCACAGAACCCACAAGGTTTGAGTGCACACGCATGGTAAAGCACATCATGTTCACCGCTTCGATGATGTCCGTAGCCCAATCACCCCCCTCCTTGTCCGTCTCAATCTTGTTAATCACCACATCATGCTGTTCCTCTCCGTTTGGAGACACATAAAATTCCGAGAAAAGCACCTTGCCCGAGTTCTCCATGCCCGTGAGAAAATTGATGATGTTGTCCTTCTCCTCGTTTACGCGTTCCTGCTGCTTCACGCGGTCGGTAATGCCCTCTGCCTTGAAGATGTTGCTCCAAAATGATTTGGCAATCTCAATGTGGTACTTGATAGGCGCAGAGTTTTTCAGCTTCGCCTCCTTCGCCACCCCGATGAGTTGCTTAATGTTGTACCACTTGCCCTTGAAAAGCGAGGCATAATAAGGAATGGGATAATACGTGCTGTCAGGCGTCGGCACACGGCTGACCACGGCAAACTTGCGTTTGCCCTTCTTCACCTGTGCTTGCAAGTCCGTCCACGGACTTTGCGGGTTGAGCAGTGGAATGACCTCCACCTGTTCCGCCCGCACCGAGTTGCGCCAATTCGCGTACAACACCTGTGGTATCACACCCTCCTTATTGGCAGGGGCAAAGCGCACATAGCAAGCCTCCTTGCGCAGCACTCTCACCACCTTGTTGCCTTGTTCATTGAGAATAATCACGCTCACGGCAAAGCCGAAGTGCTTAAAGTCCTGGCAAACGCCCAAGAAATAGCTCGCCATGTCGTTATCCAAGAAGAACTCCTCGACCTCGTTCACCACATTCCGTTTGCACATTTCATCAGTTTGGTACACCAATCCGCTCCCATAGCACACCTCTGCATTGAACATCTGGCAAGTGCTCAGTGTCTCATCACTCTCAATCAGATTGATAATGTCATACGGCATTTGGTCGTCTGCTCCCCAAGGCATATAGCTCACCTTATCGCTCACATGGCGCGGTGAAATTTCCTCCGCTTCCTTAAAAACCTCGCAACTCTTGGTTGTGAACGCTGCCGCGGCATGATAGCCGGGCAGGTCGTTCACCGAAGTGATTTGTAAAGAATTAAAATCGGTCATAGTTAGTATTTTTTTGTGCCAAAAGTATGATCGAATGATGAGAGAAAAAAAGACTTAACATAAATGTAATAGTGTTGAAACAAAATTGTAGTGGAATGTATGTAATTTTGCGCCGTCAAATAACAACAAGGACATGGAAAAATCCCCAAACATATCAATTTGTATCCCCATGTACAATGCTGCCCGATTTATTAAGGATTGCATTGATAGTGTCTTGTCTCAGTCTTTTCAAGATTTAGAGCTACTCATTGTTGACGATGGGTCAACTGATAACAGTTGTGATATCGTCAATAGCGTAAGGGATAATCGTATTCGATTGATTCGGAATAAGCATGACTATGTCGGCTCTTTGAACAAATTGTTAGATGAAGCCAAAGGAAAGTATATTGCACGAATGGATGCAGATGATGTGATGTACCCCAATCGGTTAGCAATTCAATATGAATACATGGAAAATCATCCCGATGTAGATTTCATAGGAGGACGAATGGCTGTGTTTAAGCAATCTACAAAGGAACCATTATATGATCTCAATGTGAAAATTGGTAGTCTTTGCATCTCAGATCTGTTGGATTATTGTGGTATTTGCCATCCTACAGTCATGTTCCGTACCGCAAGTATCAACGGTAAAGAAAAATTCCGTTATGACAAGCAAATGGAGTATGCAGAGGATTATGACCTTTGGATGAGGATGCTTGCGAGCGGTAAGAAATTTGTCAATCTTGATAAAGTGTTCACTTACTATCGTTTGCATGAGCAGCAAGTTACCACTTGTCATCACGAGGAACAAGCACAGAAAACCCAAATAATCCGTGCTTGGGCTTTGAAGAAACAGATAGAACTGGAGAGCAAGGCTTTTCATGAACCCGCATTTATTCCCGATACCACAAACAAATTGACGGTGGTGATGCCTTTTAAAAATGAGGGTGAGGAGGTTGCCAATACCGCCAAAAGTATTCGAGACACTGTTGGAATGTCTGTGGACATCATTGCTATTGATGATAACTGTGATGACGGATTTGATTATGCAGGTTCATTGCGTGAACTAAATGTAACATACGTACGCAACAGCTATAGGTTAGGTGCTTCCTTATCCAAGGAAAGAGGCGCTCAATTAGCTAAGACACCTTACTTTATATTGCTTGATGCTCATATGCGTTTTTACGATTCAGAGTGGGCAGAATACATCGTAAGAGAGTTAGATGCAAATCCGCACCGTCTATTATGTTGCAAGTCCATATGTTTGCAGAAGGATGAAGAAGGCATCGTATCCGTTCACCCCAAATCATACTCACCGCAAGGAGCTTATCTGTCATTCTGTTCCAATAAATACGTTCCAGCTATAGATTGGAATGGATACACAGAATGTTTGCCAACATGTGCTGAAAACCAAATACCATGTGTGTTAGGAGCAGGCTATATTACTTCAAAAAGTTACTGGAATAAGATCCACGGATTGCAAGGGCTCTTACATTATGGATGCGAAGAGGCATACATCAGCATAAAAGCATGGAAAGAAGGAGGCGGTTGCTATTTGTTGCCCAAGTTAACGATTGGGCATATATATCGCAAGAAATTTCCTTATCCCGTTTACTCATTTCAATGCATCTACAATAATCTGATTATCAGCGAATTGTTGTTTCCAACATCAGAAAGATGCTTTGCCAAAGCAGTAGCTTGGAATCTTGGCAAGGATACATATTTCAAAGCAATGGAATATATGTCTTTGCATAAGAATGACCTTGACAAATTAGCACGGTGTTACAAGACTTTCAAAAAGAATGATTTTACATACATAAAGAATTTGAATGACATCTGCCGCAAGGTAGCACAAAAGACGATAAGAATCACTGACGAAGAAGCCGATAAAGCACGTACCTTTATCCTAAAGGATACAGAAAAAATATCAAATGCAGGTCTGTTCTCAGGTATGGGGGGAATCCTTATAGCAGGCTTACTTTATGTAGAAGCAGGTTACTCAGAATTTGAAAGTCTGGTATATGAAGTATGGGAAAGATTGAGCAAATCCATAAAAGCAAGTCATGATCTTACTTTTCAAAATGGATTGGCTGGCATTGGTTGGGCTTTGATATACGCAGCCTCACACAATCTAATTGAAGATAGTATCGAAGAAGAACTGAGCACAATTGACAAAAAGATAATGTGTATGAGCATAAAACGTAATCAAGATCATTCTTTCCTAGAGGGAGTGGGTGGAGTTTATTGCTATGTTGTGGCTCGTTTGGGATTCAACAAACGCAACAAGTCGCCCAAAAAAACTTTTTCGCAAGAGTTCCTGCAAGAAATGGATGAACAGTCTCACTGTCTTTTAAAGGATTGTCAAGATTGGCGAACAATAAACTTTGTAAGCCAATATAAAGAGCGGCTATCTGATGATTGGGAAATACTCGCCCCTGAGTTTCCAGAAATAGTGGAACTTCCTGATTATATTCCCAATATTCAGAAGAATTGGGAACTGTCCTTATCAGGAGTAATCGGTTCCGTAATAAACAAAATGATAAATGAATACAATACACATAATGAAGAAAAGTCTTTATAATCACCTATCTTTCATTGATGAGAGTTGGGTACTCTACAATGCTTTTACTGATGAAGTAAGTGTACTTGCACCAGAAGTAAAGGCATTGTATGAAAAACATGACGTGGACGAAATTCGTAAGATTCACCCCGATTTTTACGATTATCTACAGACCAAGCAGTTTCTTGTTCCAGAAAGCGAAAACGAGTCAAGCAAGTGTATCGCCAAATGGGATAAAGAAGACAATGATCCGAGTTCTTTCTCTCTTACCGTAAATCCAACCCTAGATTGCAATATGAGTTGCTGGTATTGCTACGAGAAGCATCAAGCCAATCGAACGATGAAAGAGGAAATATCGGAAAGAGTGTACAAGTTCATTGCCAACAAAATGGCAGATCCACTCCTGAAGAGTTTTGACTTGTCATTTTTCGGTGGAGAGCCACTCATTCAGTTCAAGCATATTGTAAAACCATTAGCAGAGTTTGCGCATCAGCAAGCAATCAGCAATGGCAAAAACTTTGAAGTAGGCTTCACAACCAATGGTTATTTGCTTTTTCCTAAGGTATTGGACTTTTTGTCTTCCCTTAAAGTGCCTGTACATTTTCAAATAACATTGGACGGTAATGAGCGTATGCATAATAAGACAAGGCATACAGCCAATGGTACAGGAAGTTACTTTAAGATTTTAGAGAATTGCAAGAATGCTCTGACTAATCCTTTGTTCAATGTTTCACTACGTTGTAATTATACGACAGAAAACGTAGCAACATTCATGGATTTGGTTGGTGACTTAGAAAAAATAGGCATAGCTCCTGCCAAGAATCTACAAATCAATTTCCATAGAGTATGGCAAGATCATGGAAGTGATAAAGAAGTGGAGAACCATATAGATAAGGTTTACCAGACGCTTGTAGAAAGTGGCTATAACGCATCAGACATACATGCTCAAGAGAAGTATCGTTGCTATGCAGAGCATAATAACCACATCGTCATTAACTATGACGGAAATCTCTTCCATTGCACGGCAAGAGACTTTACACCAGAAAAGTCAGAAGGAGCAATCAATGAAGAAGGCACATTACAACTTAACGAGAAATCTTTACTCCGTTCAAAACTGAAATGGGGCACAGAAGCTTGCATGAAATGTAGTATTTATCCATTGTGCAATGGCTTATGCAGCCAGCAAAAGGTAGAGCATAATGGTGCTACAGGTTGCATTGCAGGATATACACAAGAAAATAAGGTAGCAATAATCGACAAACGAGTACGCTACATTATTAACGAAGGCAAGAAATTGCCTAATATTAACCTCAAATAATAATTTACAATGAAGGTCAAGAGAAATCTTGTTCAGCTTGTCCAGTCGGATTATACTCCACTGCAGACAAGTGCCGAAGGTCTCCTAAGAGGAGGCTTCGGATCGATTGCTGTTGGTAAGGCAATCTTTGGGGATATAAACGCAAACATTTGCAGAAATCCCAAGTGTACGAATGGTGAATGCACCAATCCTGAGTGCTCAAACCAGTGTACAATCAACTATTGTGGTCCTACAACACCAACAACACCAACAATTGGCCCCAGTGCTTCACCAACTCCCACTGTAACGACAATGTGCATCGGTTTTTAAGCTAACCAGACTTGTACTCTCTAATAATGAGGGTACAAGTCCTTTCTATTTGATTTGCTACCTGTTAAACTCGTTAAAATGAGAAAAATTATATTCACTCTGATTTGCTTTATCTGCCAAATTAATATATCTCATGCTCAGAAATGTTTGGTCATTTTTGGTATTAATGAAGATATTACAGAAAAGCACTTAGATAAAGTACAATTAGCATTGTATTTCAATGATAGTATTCAAGTGCCATATAAAGTTATACGTGCTGATGTTGAAAGTTCTACTTATATGTTTGAGTTTGATTTTCGTCCAGGCAAATACACTTTGCGTGCAGACAAAGAAGGATACACTGAAGTTCAAAAAGATTTCACTGTGACTACCAAGCGCAATACTACCCTTGGTATAGGCACACTTAGGATGAAAAAGATCAAGACCAGGCAGTTGAAAGAAGCCGTCGTCCGTGCCACTCATATCAAGATGGTGACGCGAGGAGACACTGTGGTCTATGACGCAGCAGCTTTCGACTTGGCAGAAGGTTCCATGTTGGATGCATTAGTGGCACAACTCCCAGGAGCAGAACTCAAAGACGGACAAATCAAGGTGAATGGAAAGTTTATCGAAAGCCTTATGGTCAATGGCGAGGACTTTTTTGCTGGCAACCCCAAAGTTGCCCTTGAAAATCTACCAGCCTATACAGTGAAGAACATTAAGGTGTACGACCGTGCGGCAAACGATGATTATCTGAAAGCCAAAGTCAATGGTAAGAAAATCGATGGTGCAGACGAGCACATGGTGATGGACGTGATATTGAAGAAAGCCTATTCCAATGGTTGGTTGGGCAATGTAGAAGGCGGTTATGGTTTCCCTTCCGACCGCTACTTGGGCAAGACCTTTGGCATGGGCTATAGCGGAAAGATGCGCATGGCCGCCTTTGCCAATCTCAACAACATCAAGGACACCCAAATGGGAAGTTCATCAGGTCAATGGGGCGGCGGCTGGGCACAAGACGGAGAACTGGACGTAAAAATGGGCGGATTGGATTATCTCTATTCGCACGACCGTGCCAAAGTCTTTGGTAACGTCACTCTTACCCACGAAGAACCCGAAGTGGAATATAAGGGGAGCAATGTGAATTACTTCAACACAGGTGACATCTTCGAGCGTTCGCATTCTCTACGCAACGATCGGAAGCTGCACCTCATGTCGGCACATCAGTTCCAATATTCAGCAGAGCGTGCCTATTTTGAGTTGAAGCCCTCTGTTGATTATCTGAAGAATGATTACGCAAGCATGAGTCATCGTGCACAATTCTCAGAGAGTCCAGAAGAGCAATACCGTGTGCAGTCACTTGATTCACTCTTCGCTCAAAACGGAATGGCATCTTCACGCTTCACTCGCAACCTCTTGACACGCATCGGCAACGACCAAGACGGCAAATCAGATTGGATAATAGCCAACTTAGCCGCCAACACCACGATATCATTTCCCACCACCTACGATAACATCGAGATAGCATTGACGGGAAACTATCGTCGCGACACCAATCGTTATCTCAGTTCATTCAACAGAGTGTATGGAAACTCATCACCCAATGTGGGCAAAGGTGACAATTTGTTCCAAAAGTCAGATTACGTCTCCAAAACATATGGCATGAATGCCGACATAGGCTACACTTGGAACTACCGCCCTTATCAGAGCGGTGCAGGACATTATGCTTTAATCAAGCCTGAGGTGCAGTATGATTTTCATCGCTATGATCAAGTTAACACGTTGCTGCACCTGCATGAAGAGTTTGCAAATGGAGCTAACGGAAGCATGATGGTTCCCCCTTCTGCCATCAGCCCCGAACAGTTGGCAGTGGATCTCAACAATACCTATGCTTCCAATTTGACACAAAACAAGATTAGCCCACTTGTAAGTTTCGCATATCTCTATGTACCAAGTGCGAGTTCAAGCAAGAGCTTTAATGCCGACCTCACTTTGCGCGAAGATATTATGCACGAACGCTTGGACTACGACAAGGCACAGTTGGACACCTTGTTGTCACGAACCATCAGTAAGTTTACTCCGACTATAAAGCTCAGATACAAGGACAATGGACAGAAAGTTCGCACGGAAGTAGAAACAAACTATAGTTTTACAAAAAATGCGCCCAGCATCTACAACCAACTTGGCACTATCAACGATAGCGATCCGACCAACATTTATGTCAACAACCCAGGATTGGAGAAGCCTCGCACGCATAGTGTGAATGCACGCTACGCTCGTTTTCACAATCAACGACATAACAACGTCGTACTCTATGCAAGTTATGGACGCACCGATAATGCCATTGCGCAAGCCCGCCTCTACAACCGTGCGACAGGCGTGAGCACGTGGATGCCCAAAAACATCAATGGCAATTGGAACACGTATGAATCCGTGCAGTATAATATGCCCTTCGGAAAAAACGAAGCCTTCCAGTTTCAGACCGTAACCACAGCCTCATACGTACACTCCGTAGACTATGCCTCAGAGAGCGAAGCGCTCGAGCGCAGTGTGGTGAACAACCTAACGCTTGGCGAACAATTAGCCTTGTCTTATCGTGTGGGCAAACATAGCTTCGGCATACGCGGTAGTCTCTCATGGCTCGATAGCCGTTCAGCCCGCGAGGGGTATGACAATATTTCCGCCTTCGACATTACGGCAGGTGCTAATGCTTCACTCAACTTGCCACAAAATTGGCAAATCGCCACAGATATCAACCTTTACAGTCGCCGAGGTTATAACGACAACACGCTCAACACCACCAACTGGGTGTGGAACACCTCTGTGGCCAAGACCATCTTAAAGGGTAATCTTACCTTCCGCCTCAATGCCGTAGACATCTTGAAGCAAATCAGCAACGTGCAGCACACTGTGAATGCCCAAGGTCGCACCGAAACATGGGTCAACTCGCAACCTCGCTACGTAATGCTCCACGTGGTATATCGCTTCAATGTGATGCCCAAGAAAAAGAAAAGCTAAAAGAATAAAGCATGAAATTCTCCCGACAATTTGACCAAATGGATTGCGGCCCTGCCTGTGTGCGCATGGTTGCATCGTATTATGGTAAAGACTATCCCTTATCTTATCTGCGCTCACTCGCCCACCTCACACGTGAGGGGGTGAGCGTAGCAGGTATTCGCGATTCTCTCACAGCCATTGGCATGAACAGTGCCACCTTCGAGATGTCGTTGGAACAATTATATACGGACTGCCCACTTCCCGCCATTCTTTATTGGGATCAAAATCACTTTGTCGTATTAGAAAAGCTAAAAGGGCGGTCAGCACAGAAGGCACGTTATAAAATAGCCAATCCTGCATTTGGTAAACAATGGTTTTCGGCAGAAGAACTTTGTCGCCATTGGTCGAATGGCGGCAAAGGCATTGTTGTGGCCGTTGAGCCTAATGAGGATTTCTACCAAAAGACCGCTATCAAAGAACGCCATAGTTTGAGAGACTTTGCTCGAAAGTATATACTTCCCTACAAGGCTCAATTAATTCAATCGCTATTAGCCCTATTGGTGGGCACGTTGTTAGGATTGATAAGTCCGTTTTTGGCTCAAAGCGTAGTAGATGACGGCATCGCCTTACACGATATGTCGTTGATTACTACCATATTGATAGCACAGTTAGCTTTGTTCATTGGTAGCTTCTTGATGAGCACTATCGGAGCTTGGGTTGGTTTATATATGAGTACGCAAATCAGCATTGGCATATTGGGCGACTACTTACGCAAATTGCTCAAATTACCCATGACATTCTTTGAGACCAAGAGCATTGGCGACTACCAACAGCGATTGAGCGACCACTCTCGTTTGCAGTCATTTATGACAGGTAGCACATTGGAAACCTTGTTTTCTTTGTTGTCTGTGCCTTTCTATATGGCAATCATCATCTTTTACAGTCCATTGGTGTTGGCCGTATTCTTGGGATTTACAATTATTAGCACGTTGTGGATGACCTACTTTTTTCGCAAAAGGAAGTCGTTAGACTACGAGCAATTTAAAGTAAGCGTAGACAACCAAAACAAGCTATACGAAATGATGTCAGGAATTACCGACATCAAGGTGAATGCTTACGATGACTATAAACTCTCGGAATGGCAACACCTGCAAATGCGTCAGTACGCCATGAGCCAGAAGAGTCTGAAGTTAGGACAAATACAAAACACGGGCTTTACCATTATCGGTCAGCTGCGCAATATCATTATCACCTATTGGATAGCCATGCTTGTGGTCAACAACGAACTAACGTTGGGTATGATGATGAGTATCTCCACTATCATTGGCATGATAAGTGGTCCGTTGGGACAGTTAACAGGTTTTTTGCAACAATATCAAGATGCCAAAATTAGTCTCGAACGTTCGCAAGAAGTCCACCTCTGTACTAATGAAGATGCACAAGAAGCACAATCAATCCCTTCAGACTTTCCTTTAGACATATTTGTCGACCACGTGTCGTTCAGTTATGCTGGCAGCACAGGGAAAAAAGTGCTACAAGACGTATCGTTTAAGATACCAGCAGGCAAGATGACCGCCATAGTCGGCGAAAGCGGTAGCGGAAAAACTACCCTAATGAAGTTGCTCTTAAAGTTTTATCAGCCTACATCTGGGCGAATTATGATAGGCAATGAGGACTTAGACAAATATTCAGCCAAATCCATGCGTGAGTCTACAGGGATTGTAATGCAAGAAAACTTCTTATTTTCAGACACTATCCGACAAAATATCATTATGGGGGAAAAAGCTGACGAACAGCGGTTGAACGAAGCTATACAGATTGCTTGTTTGTCAGATTTGTTTGAGAGTCACCCCTTAAAAGAAAATACCAAGGTGGGAAGCGAAGGCATTGGTGTGAGTGGTGGAGAAAAGCAACGCATCATGATAGCAAGAGCAGCCTATAAGCATCCACTATACTTGATGATGGACGAAGCCACCTCTTCATTAGATGCAGACAACGAAGCACGCATAACGAGCAATCTTGAAAAGCACTTTGCTAAAAGCACCCGAATAGTTATAGCACACAGACTGAGCACGGTAAAAAATGCCGATAATATTATAGTTCTACGCCATGGACAAATAGTAGAAGAAGGCACGCATGACGAACTCATCAAGCAAAAAGGATATTACTTCAAACTTGTACAAAACCAAATAGAACTGCCATCAGCATGAAAGGAATCATTGTAAAATATGGAACGTTTTTGATTGTTCCCTTTGTGATAGTGATTATAGCCATCACGCTCTGCACACTAAGGGTAAGAGAAAAGCTGCCCATTACACTTATTAGTGTTTCAGGGCAAAAGGGGATAGCTTATATTCCTTTGAATGCTCCAAGGCTAATAGTCAAAGGCGATTCATTGGTGTTGGAAACTGCACAATCTGGTAATATAAAATGTTTGGTAACAAATACTACGATTGAAGCAAATAATATTCGAGCAGAAGTAGATATAAGTTCGATGAAGGAGTTTCGTGGCAATACACTTTGTAGTGCCTATCTTGTAATAAGAGAGATTCCGATGTTGGAATTGGTTATTCAGAAAGTGCTATAGAATCATATAAATAAAGCTAAGTCCCATAGTAAGCAATAGGACTTAGCTTTATATTATTGCCACAAAGGTTCAGTTTTCCAGTTGTTAGGAAATCCCATCTGGTGTAAGTTGACATTGCCATATTGCGACAACAAATCTTTAATCTGTTGCTTAAATGTATTCTGCGGATGAATATTATCTTGCATGTAAGCGAGACAACAAATGATAGCATATAGCTTATTGGTTCGCACATGAGATGTGTTAATCCATAAGCCTCTAAAGTTACCTGAGATTTGTGGTTGTTGTGGATAACGTCTATTCCAAACACGTGCGTGATGTGCAATGCAGTTGCGTAAGGCTACAAAACTTTTAATCCAACTTTCAAGACATAGATGCTGAGGTAGGTTAAAGTCACGCGCTATTTTTTTCTTTAATCTGTTATCATCTATGTTGCAGAACAATTTAGAAAGTAAACCGAAAGAAGTAATCTCGAGTGTTTTCCAAACAGGAGGTACATCTGGAGATGTGTACTTTTGAAAGTGTTCTTGTATGAATTCTTCCTTGGAACGTTTCAATTCTTTCTTTATTTGATCTAGGTTTTCGCGAAAACAGTTCTGTCTTACTGCGATAGAAGAATCAGTGAACCAAAAAGCTCCATGTGCTAAAGCCACATGATGAATAACCTTTGAACGAAATGCTATTTCAATACTCTGTATAGCACCAAAGAGAATATGGCGTAATTCTTTATCAAAATAGTATAATTGAAGTGCATCTTCAAAATAGCTATTAGGAACATAAACATGATTACTGCCAACAACTTCAAAAGTCTTGAGGTAGTTGGCAATTCGAAAGTAACTGATTATTTGAAGTTGTTGAATTACATGTGTTTCATTACGAAAAAGAAGACCTCTGCTTTTTAGTTGAGAATGATTTGAGGGTAGTCAAGTGGTTGCTTTGTATAGTTCATAAACGTATATAAAAACGAAGTTCCGCCCTGGTTCGCTGTTCTAATGGGAAGCGTGGCGGAATCTGTCACTGCAAAAGTACGAAGTTCTTTTCAAAGCAACAAATCTCAGCCCAAGTAATTTCACATAAATACCTCCATCCCATTGATTTCAAATACGCACGCATCTCTCAGTTGTCGGATTTCATTGCTATCCAGCAGCTTCATTCTTCGCGTGCCTTTGTAGAAGTCGTAGCGGAGAGAGATGCAGCGGTGCCAGCATTGGATTTCACCCGAGCGCGTCCATAGTTTGATGTCTACGGGTTCGGGAGATTGGAGCATACGTTTGAGTGTGGTGATGTGGATAGCGTGGGGCATTAGTCGAAAGTATTGTTGTAAACCTGGTTAAAGATATTATGTAAGCGAGGAACGGTGAAAGGCACCTGCTTGCGAAGCGGTTTCCACTTGAACTTCACATGATTGTTCGCATTGGTAGCATCAGAAAGCTCGCTCTCAATGTCCGTGATGAGAATGGAAGTGCCCGACGGATAGTCGGAAGAGATGAGAAACAAGGTATGAGATTGCAGGGCGTAAGTCACGTGCTTGGCTTGCAGGTATGAGAGAGCGGAAGTTTCGCTCTCATACTCAACCTCCGTGTTGTCATCGTAAGAGGAACTCTGCCCACAACAAATGGCGGTGCTGCGATCAAAGGAAAGTTTGCGCTTGGTCTGAGCGGTAAGATAAAGTGTGTCGTAAACGTTGAAGGCGTTGTAATAGTAGAGCGTAAGTGTGGGTGGCTCGTCTGTAAAGAAGAGCGTGAAAGTCCGTGCACCTCGATAAAGGGTGACGGACAACAACTTGCCCTTGGTGCCTTGGGGCAACTGGGCAAGTAGGTCATTTTCGTTCAAATCCTCGAAGCAAAGGTCAAATTGCTTGGAAGCGATGGGCAAAGCTGAGACGGAGAGCGAAATGGGTTGGCTTTCCCCTTCGGGCTGAATGACAAACAACGTGGAGCATTGCCCTGTTTCATCGGGGAAAACAAAATACTGCAAATCAATCTGAAAGTCGTGCGGTACGAGACGCACAGCATGAGGCGTAAGAAAATGCGATTGCAAGAACTGCTTGCAGTCCGCATTCTGAATTTGCGGTTTGCAGTAAATTAAGGTAAACTCGCCCAAAGTGAAGTCATTTCTGTCCACCTGCATACGGAAACTACACGCGGCATGAACGAGCGATTTCTCCTCCATATAGCTTTCAATGATGGAACGGAGATCATAGATGCTTGCCTGTCCACCATAGGCATAAAGTGTGGTAGAGAAGATAGGATCTTCACTGCGGTTGATATAGATGGACAAGTACACGTAACTGCCTTGAAAGTCGGAGATGGTGAACACATCGGGAATGGAAGAAGTGAAGCTATACCCTTGGGGATTATAATTGTACTGCATAAACGATCGGAAACTAAATAACCCTCGCAATATCGCACAAACCTCGGGTTACGGAAAAGACCGTCCTTTCGGGCGATCCTTTCTTTCAGCTTCAAGCCGTAGCATTGGCTCTTTTGCGTGTAGTGCGCTTGGCGGCAGGCTTTCTCGTGCGCTTGGGTGTGGTGGTAGGAGCGGCAGAGGCGGGCTGCATGGGAGCAGGAGCAGAACCCTCGGGGGCGGTGGCGGGCGCCTTGCTTCGTGCTATCTCGTGGCTGACGCGGCAGAGGCAATTATCGGAGATGTTCAGCCCCGTGCGCTTTTTCAGGAGGAAGGCATAGCGCATAGCCTTGTAAGGACTTTTGCAGTAGACGCGAGAAGTATTGTCACCGCTGATTGATACGACCCAGATGTGGGCTGTGGCTTCACTGATTTTACCACTGGTGATGAGGATAAGATTGAGAGCTTTCATTTTCTTGTAAGATTTTAAGTGTGTGAACGATGTGGATTTATTGGAAGAGGTAAACTTCGATGTAAGAGATGTTGATCATGCTGTCAGCAGCAAGATTTTCAGCCATGGCGGTAGCTTCGGCATAGCTGTCAGCCTCGACTTCATATTCGGCATATTCGCCTTCTTCTCCATTAACCACCACCTGATAGATGTCGTGGGGGAAGGAAACTCTGCGCTTGCGATTGAAACCCATTGAAACAAACTCGGAATGTACAGCAGTGTGTGTCATGATAATTTATACTTTTGAAGATTTTTTACTTGAGAAGGGGCATCGGGGTGCTCCCTTGATTTTTACGTGCAATTAAGGGCATGAAGTCATTAGGCTTGGAGGACAAGGGATAGCGCAAAAAATTTTCACCCTTCACGGGCTTGGAAAAAGTGCAGAGGAACGAACATCTTTTTCTGAAAAATTTTTGTGATAAGAGAAACGCGCCCTTGCCGCAAAGCCGCTTCATGCCAACTTTGCACAGGAAAAATAATGGGAGCACCTTGCTGCCCCTTGTAAAAAATGGACGATAGTATAAATATGACACACACTGCCCATTCCGAGTGCGTCAATGGTGTGGAAATCGTAGCAGAGGAGACGACCCCACGTCATCTGTCAGGTGGTGATGGAGAAACGAAGAAGGCATGCCGGATATGATTGTCGGGGCAAGCTATGCCGGAGCTGCCACCATCGCCAAAAATCTCTGCTGACTGCATGATGAACATCTCATCGAAGACTACCTCTGACAATCCACATCGCCACACACTTAAAATCTAAGAAAATGAGAGAAAGCGACCATTTTATCCTCATTACCTGTGGTAAAATCTGAGCAAAAGCCACCCACATCTGGCTCGTATCAATGAGCGGTGACAATACTGCGAATACTGCAAAAGTTCAAGGCTATGCGCTCTGCCTTCCGACAAAGCGCATGGGGCTACCAAGAACATCTCCGATAATGCTTCTACCGTGTCACGAGATTGCACGAAGCAAGGCACTTGCCACCGCCCCACATCTAACCCCTACCCATGTAGCCCACCTCTCCCACTCCTCCACACCCAATCGCACGAAAAAGCCGCCATGCGCACAGCAAGAGAGCCAATGCGCACGGCGGCTAAATGATGGACTGCCCGAAAGGGTGGGCTTTAATATAAATAAAGGGAATGCAATGATAATCACTACATTCCCAGTCATCTTTTTTATAGTGCAGACATCGCGACCTGCCGATGTGGGCACTTTTAGTACTGCAAAATTACAGATAAGTCTGTTTCTATGCAAATTTATAAGGAAAAATTTGTGTTTTCATTTATGATTCGCATAGTTTCGGAGTTGCGTGACTCGGCAAACAACGCCCTTAAATCTTGTCTCAATTCAGTTTCACGGTTGTGAGAAATGCACCCCAATAGATAAAGCACAATCTTTATAATACCATTTACATTGTGTCTATCACTACCAGAAATATTTCCCGCAGGTCCATTCTTAATTCCACGAGGTAAATGAAGATTATAAAGGTAAGCTCCATGTGCACAAGTGTTTCGAGCCACACGTATAGTTTCTAAGTAATTTACAAAGATGCCGATAGTACAATTGAACTCGTTTGCTATTTGTCTCTTCAAGTTCCTATCGTTCAGATGATTGTACAGAGAAACTATATTTCCCATTGTCATAAATTCTAATGTCTTCCATGCTGGCGCGTAAGTATCTTCTGGGTATTTTTGATGATGGCGCACTATAGCAGGAGAATCCTTAATCGTTTTATAAACTTTGTTGGCAAAGGATTGAATATAGTTGTCATCGACAGCCAATGGACTAACGAACCAAAATGGATCTTCATCATAATACATGGAACCCATGTAAGTAATTCTTGTACGAATATTTACTTCTATTCGAGTAAGAGCACTTAGCAACAGCTTACGTAAATCATAATCAAAATAGTAGAGCTGCACAATGCTCTCAAACAACGTTCCTTCTCGGAACTCGTGAGTTCGATTACTTAAACGAGGATATGTCTTCTCGAAAGGGAATGTATAAAATCCAAGGCGATAATAACCAATATCGAATAGAATCTCTTTTGCTTTTTCTTCGTCTTGTACTATAATGCCACGTTCCTCGAGGCGCTTTATTTGTGCTTGCAGGCTTAACGCTTTCTTCATTGTTTTCTATTTTGATTGCAAATTTACATATTTACTATGGATTTACCATCTTGTTATAAATGTTATCTCACTCCACCAATAGCAACCCCATAAAAATCATGCTGCGGGAACTTTTCACACCCAATATACAGCGTATCAAAAGCATCTGTGCCATCGGTACGGTGCTCCAACAAGTCCTCCTCTGATTCGGGATTCTTCTCTGTAGACTTGTTCTTTCGAAAGCCATTTCGACCACGTTCCACGCCAGCCGATTGCACCGCAAGAATAAGGTCATCATTGTTCTGGCGGTTGAAGTAAGGCATGAGCCGTTGCTTGCCTGAAAATCCTTGATTGATGAGCAAGTACTTTTCATCATGGCGCATGGGGTTGCCAAGATATACATCTTGCACACTCCAGCCATGACGTTCAAACTCATGGACGACTACCCAATGAAAATCTTGGTCATTCACGGCATAATTAGAGCCAAGAGCAGTGGCATCATAGTAATAGATGACACTGTGGTTGGCATGGGGCGCATAGTATGCGCAAAAGTCTGCAATGAGCGCAGGGATTTTGCGCTCAAATTTCACGTAAAAAGATTTGAGTACATTAAGGCGGTTGCCGCGAGGCTGACCGCACACAATCCAATTGATATTGGCATTGTAGTCCATGCCAATACAAAGCGGAGCCATTGGGTCAAGGTCCGCATCGGTGCGGCAGTCAAGAGACGAATGTAATGACGAGAAATTGCTCAGCGAGCGTATGGAATACCGCTCCTGCTGCGCCTCTTCGATAATGCGGTCATAACCGAGCGAGTCGAGGTAGCCAAAATCCGAAGCATCATACTTGTGCCACTCCTGCATGGACGAGTAAAAGCCATCGTGCGAGATACCAATCTTCTGACAGAGAATAGACGTCTGAAACGTTTTGGGTGTAAGGTCGCGCTTCATTTGACGAATATACTCCTCCCCGAGCAACTGCAAGTTCTCGAGGGTGGAGTATTCTTTGTAATAAACTGCCACACTGCGCATCTTATTCAGCGATTGGTCGAGCCATTTTAGGTACGAAGGCAAGTAAGCAGGCACAGCTTGATGAGCCGCTTTCAAATCAGCGATTCGCTGTTTGGTTTGCCAAATCTTATAGATGGTTCCCTTGATGGTATCAATCAACTCCGTGTCCATCTTCTGCTCATAGTGCAGGAACCACGAACCTTTTGTGGTTTGTGGCATATCCGAAAGCACCATCATCGAATGGTTAAATGAGTGATGCCCGAAATAAGAGCGAATGCCGCCATTGGCAGGGAGCGTTTCATCTTTCAGTTTGTCATAATCAATAAACTTCGCTTCATCAATCAGGAGCCAAGAAAGCGTGAGCGAGTTCGACGAGCCAGGGCGGTCTTGGGAAATAATAATGGCGACACTGCCATTATAGAAAGTCACCACATGCTCATAATCCGCAGGTTCGGTAATGGGCTTTGCAAACGAACGCGGAGGTTTGCGTCCCACCACATAATGCACACCCTTGATGTAGCCCCATCGTTTCCAAGCTGCAAATAGACCGGGCAACGTGTTGGTTAGTCCATGCTTAAAAGTAGGCACGACAATTCCTCCCGTGCTTCCTGGCATACGTTGCATGTTGCGCAGCACAAAGGGCGAAGCAATGGAATCCGTCTTGCCCGTGCGTCGCCCAGCCACAATCACGGTGGTTTTGGCACCGATGTATTGTGTCAAAAGCTGCGGTTTGTTGAAGTACACGCGGTTGGCGTGTACCTTGCTTTCCTCGTCCCAAAGGGAAGTGTCCACGTGCTTATCATTCGTTTTCTCCTTGTCCATCATCTTCCTCCTTAAAGATTTCGTCCAACGGCAAATCCGCTTCTTCATATTCCACATTCTCCGTATCGGGGTGCGTATCGCTTAACTCGCGTGTGAGTTTACGAATACGCTCATCAATATTCGGAACAGGATTGATGCCCACCACACGCGGGTCGGTGGTGGGAAAGAAAGGCTGCACCACAATCATGTGGTACGGCACACTCTGCTCGTCCTCAATGTCAATGCGGTTAAATTTGGCATAGCTCGTAGCCGCCTTCTCCATCGTCTTTGTGTCCTTGCGTTTCTTCGCCATCTGGTACGTTTCAAGAATCATCTCGTTGTAGCGCCATCGATGAAAATCACGTGAAGCCTCCCCCATATTGGGCAGAATGGCTTTCACGATTTTCAAGTCCGCAGACGCAGTAACGAGTGACAACCCGTAACGGGTTCGCTCCTCGTCCACAAACTGGCGGTCCTTCGCATCAGGATTCGCAATAGACCAAGTAACCATATCGCGCAATCGAAGCAGGTGCTCCACCTGCGATTGCGCATATTTCTGCAAAAGTTCCTCTTTGGCAGTATAGAGGTCAGCTTTAGCTGCCTCTACAATGTTCGGTAAGCTCATAGTTATTCATCGTCTTCCATGTCCAACAAGTTGTTGCGCGTATTCTCCAAGGCAAGCGGAGAACCCACATAAGCCAGCTGCATCTCCTGATGCAGCAGTTTCACCCGTGAAGCCGCCTTGCCACGGTGGTATCGCCTTGATACCTCCGTGCTCTTGTCAGCAATATCCTCGCGAAGCTGGGTTGCTGATATGCCAAGAATGACCGCCATATCAGAGATTTTAAGATAGATGGAAGCGTATTGTTCGATTTGGGTAAGTTGTTCTTCGGTGTAGTCCATAGGAATAGCTTTTTCTGTTATAGGGGATAGAAAAATCTGTTACGGGAGAGCGGTTAATCATTCGCTCCGTTCTGCGTGAGCCTCTGTGCAAACAAGTCATTCAGTGGCACAGAATGGTTTCGTATCAAATCCGTCACCTGTCCGTGCAAGGCAGCGAAGATCGCCTTGTCGGTCGAGATAAACGTAGACTCGTGGCGATTGCCTCGTGTCAAGTTCTGCGAGGTGACTACCGAAATGGTGTCACCAGCTTCACTCTCCACCAGCAAGATCTTCGAGTGGTTATCCGCGAGATAGGTACGTTTCATCACTTGGCAGATGAACGACCAGAGTTTCAAGGTCTTGTTCGTAGCCTTGTGATCCAGCACCAGATTAAACTCCAACACCTTGCCTCCCTTTTCGATAAAGAATAGTCTACGCAAGAACTCTTCCGAAATGGAAAACGAAGTTTGCCATACCTTCGACTTACCCACCTGCGACAAAATCCACTCCAAGACATCAGCCACCTGTAACGCATTGGTGAGATACGCCTGGTTGGGCGTATCTGCCAATGGTTTCAAATAGTCAGAGATAGATGCCGAGCGTTTCATGCCTTCTTGCTTTTCTTCGCCTTAGGTTTCGCTTCTGCCTCTTCTGCACTTTCTGCCGTTTCTGCCTTTGCCACGAAATGGTCATAAACGTTCCAATTGTCGTGCAGCTTTTTATCCAATTTGATAAATTCTTTGAGGAAAGGATAACGGTCGGAGTCCGCACAAGTGGAGTCCGTCGTGCTCATCGTGCGGAGTTTCAAATGAAGTTCACGCATACGATGCACCAAATCCAGGTTCTCGACATAGAGAGCCTGGATTTCTTCGGGCAGCGTGTCATGGTCAGCTCGCTTACCAGCTTTGAAATTCTTTGCCTCATTGTCATCACTCTTGAACTCGGTATGCTCTTTCACTATCTCCTCGACAGCGTGCTGCATTTCCTTAACCTGTTCATGAGTCAATTCCGCCAAACGGAACTCCAAGTATTGCTGGAGTTTGCCTTCAATGAAGTTAGCCTTGCCCTCAGGGTTCACACTGAGGTTGCGATACATGATTTTGTTGCCTGTCAGTTGCAGGAGCATCAAAGCGCCCTCGTCCCAATCGCGATCCTCGCGTGATTGGTTGAGCCATGTTTGGAGTTTATTGGTAAATTCTTTGTCCATAAGAGGTGTAGTTTTAAGTTTGTAGGTTATGAGGTTATAAAGTCAGCAGGTGTAGTTTTAAGTTTGGAGGTTATGAGGTTATAAAGTCAGCATCACAACTTATTGTTGATGCCCGTGAAGGACACACAATTCTTATGGTTCTCCATGAGCAAGTTCTTCATTGCTTTCAATGTAGAGCCAGTTGTCACAAAATCATCGAATACGATGCAGTTCTGCTCACGTGGCAACACGTTGAGCGAGAACACTGCCCCAATGCGCTTCTTGCTATGGCAATGCGCCAAATCTTCATAAAAGGGAATGGATAGCAGAGTTGCTATCTTTTCACTTATTCGCGTGGCGAAGTTCTTGACCAAGTGCCTGCGCTTGGGCGTGGTGACAATGCACCAATTACCCTGCTTTAGTTCATTGCCCAAAATGTCGGCAATGAGCGGAGCCACATTCTCCGCAAAGAAGTCCACCATCGTATCATCGCCCTTGATGTCCGTCAAGGTGCGCCCATAGAGCGACTTCTGCCAAAGCGAGATAAAGAACACATCAGCCCTTCGCGTGATTCGGACCTTACGGGAGAAGTCGCAACGCGCTTCGACCGACTTATCCCAAGCATGCCTTTTCTGTTCCGCAAAGAGATCCTTCTCTTTCGGATTGTCCGTATTGCTTTGTAAAGCAAGCGGACACGAAAGGTCTGGGACGTTGATCTCTTCTAAGATTTCCCCCAAATCAATCATGCCCGCGTTCGGATTATGCTGCTTCGATGTCACCTTCTTCCGTTGTGATAGTACCCTCGTAGAAAGGCGCAGGACATTCGTCCGTAGCTTCTACCGCAATGGTGGTGCTTGTGGTACCAGTGGCACCCTGACCAAGGTCCTGTGCCACCGTAGTTTTGGTAGTCCAAGCTTCAGAACCCACTACACGGTATTTGCCCTTCATGTCCTCCACCAAGAACACATTGTCATTGTTGTTGAGATAAGCAGCAGCGGCACTCGCCTCTGCACCCACCCCAGGGTGAACAGCAGTCAGCTTGTTCAACTGCGTTTGACTGGGCAACTCGCCCTGTGCCTCAGAGGTGAGTTGCGACTTTTCGGGCAAAATGTCGATATACTTCCATTTGACATCAGCCTTTAGGGTAAAACTGCCCGTGTACGTGGCAGCAGTTACCCGTCCGTTCTCGTCACGTGGAAGTGTGGGCCATTGGGCAATGTCGCCCTTGGAAGTATAATAGATACGGCGACGAACGCCGGGAAGCTCAGGCGTGCCTTGGCACCAGCCGAGCGACTTTTGAAGTGATGTGCAAGTCTTTGCCATTTTTCTGAAAATATTTAGTCTGGATAGCAGGCAAGCGCGAGGTGACAATCAAGATAAATTACCACCGCGCCCACCTTTCTCCACTGATTATCAACCTTGTTCAGCCAGTTCAATAACCTTCAAGCGTCGCTTGTCAATGCTCTCGAACTGCACACCAAAGAACATGGTGGCAATGTAAGAAAGCACAAACGGTTCAAAGCGTTCCACATCAACACTTTCGATGTCGCCCATCTGGTCATAGCCATAAAGCATGTTGATTTTGGGTGACACGTGCATGAACTTCGAGTCTGACTTATTCCACAACGGACAGAAAGTGAGTTTGCCATTAGAACCCTCCACCGTGGGCTGGTTGTACTTCGTGTTGTATGGAATAGCCGAGTGCGTGAGCAAATAGCTCTCGTTGTACATATCCACGAAATCCTGCGAGCAATACAGGAAAAGTTCCTGTGAACGCAAACGCGAATCGAGCGAAAAGAGAATCTTTTTTGCCACATCAACCGCGTTGGCTTCCGTGATCGCCTTGTCCAGTTTCAGATAATTGCCATGTTCCGCAGCAATCGTACCCGCAGTGACTTCCTTTTGCGTGATGGTGTCAAAACCATCGAAGAGGTCCATTGTGGTATCACCGTCCGCATTGCGTGTGCCTTTCCAAATCGCCATGTTCAAGTTTTCTGAGAGCGACTTGGCAATCAGTCCCAACACCTCGCGAGCTGTGGGCGTAGACTTCTGGCCGTCTCCCTTGGTGGCACCTGTACCGAGCAAGGTTGAGATGGCAGAGTTAGGTTCAAAGTTAGCCACTACCGAACCGAAGAACGTTTCCAAGGTGCGGTAGTCCAACTTCAAGTTGGCATCTGTCTTGCGAGAGGGCTTGTAAGGAGCGAACTGCGCCCCAGCGGTGAGCGTGCCTACACTTTCCTTGTAGCGAATGCCCGGGCGACCCGTCATGAATTTAAGCGTTTCCTCGCAGCCGATAATCGGCAAGCGCAGGAACTCGGAGCGGTACTTGCGTGCCGCGTCCTTATATTCTTGTAGGGTGAAAGAGAATTTTCCAGCCATGGGAATGAGTTTTAAGTTTTGGGGTTATGAGGTTATAATGTTAGTTTGGAGTTTTAAGATTATGAGGTTATAAGATTACTAAGGCAAACTGTCATAGAGTTTTCGTGCCGTTTCGCCAGCATTGATGAACTGTTCGTAAGCTGTGGGTTCATGTTCCTCGTGTTTTTTGTCGTCCACAACTGCCGTGGTTGATGCAGCAGGGAGGTTGGAAACTTTCGCTTCGAGCGTTTCTTTCTCATCAGAAAGCGCCTTGACTTTTTCAGAAAGAGACTTGTTCTCGTCCTCTGCATTCTTTACCTTGATAGATAGCTCCGCTATCATATCGTGGTTGGCTTGCAAGGAGCATTCGATGTTGTCCATCTGTTCCTCGGTGAGCATCACCTTTCCTTCTTCTACGGAAAAGTGTTCGCAAGCAAGAAACTTGCAAATGTTTTTGTAGACCTTGTTCATAGGTTTCGGGGTATGTTGATTGTTTACTTGTGTTGGTTTGAAAACGGCAGCAAGTGCTTGCGCCATCTTTTGGAAGAATGTTTCTTCCGACTTGATCTTAGGGACGTTCGGTAGCGGAATGCCATTCGCCTGAAAATCGGCAGCGAGAGAAGCCGTGAGTACAGGAGCTGTTTCGTCCTCGAACTCTGTCAGTTCATCTACAAAGCCCCAATCCAGTGCCTCTTGTGCGGTAAGCCAGCCGCCCACCTTCATGAGGTCAAGCAAAGCCTTTGGCTCTTTCTTGCAACGCGTGGCATACATCGTAGCCACATTTGCGTCCATCTTTTCCAAATCCGTCTTGGCTTTGCCGAGACTTTCAATGAGCTGGCTCATGCCCGTGGCATTGAGATTGCCATACTCAAAAAATGGAAGCGCACATTGGTGCACAAGATACATAGCAGACTTGTCCATGGTGATGTGCTTGGCACCCATCGAGGCGATGGTGGCAGCACTCGCGTTCATGCCCACAAAGTGCGCATGGACATTGCCATGCCGCTTGAAAGCAGAAGAGATACTCAATGCTGTGTTGAGCTGTCCGCCTGGACTGTCAATCAGCACCGCCACCTCCTTGTCGGGGTTCTTGCCCAGAATATAGTCCACGTAGTCAGCATCAAAGTCCCAGCTGCCCACATAGCCTTTCAAATGAAGTTGGTATTTGTTCTTTGCCATAATCGCGTGTGATTTATAAGGCAAAGATATGCGCACATATAAAAAGCAAAAAAGACAGGTGGAACCTCACGGCTGTACCTGCCCATCGTTCAAAAGTATAAATTTATGAAAATGTTGCGTCAGAGAAATTTTTGTTTCGCGCTCGCGCGAGACCTTTTTCGTTGTAACATTTGTAACATCTGTAACTTTTCCTCAACTACTTGATTTTCAAGCGTTCTGAAAACGCTAAAAAGTTACTCGCTGTTACAAATACCCCCAAAAAGTTACAAAATCAAGGGATTTTAGCTCGAAATCGGTATCAAAGCCACCCGATTTGAGTAGGAAACCGTGTATTTTGCGGTGTTGGCGTCACCATCAGGCAACCCTGTGGTTTGTTCCTTTTTAACAAAAGGGAAAGGCGCCTCCTTTGTTCCGATGAGATATTGCTCCCCATTCACGCTTGACACCACAAAGCAAAGATTGCCCGATGGCAAGTTTTCGGGAGAATAGAAAGTCAGCGTAGCCGTTTCGAGCGTACAGTTGTTGTCAAACTCCGTTTCCGTTTCACAAAGCGCAGTGCGCTTGTTGAACGGAATAAAAGAAAGCCGAGCAAAGATGCCCACTGGCACCTTCGCTATCGCCTGCAAGGTGATGTGCGGTGTGAGAGCTTCAGCCGATACGTATGCAATATGGCTGATACCCGGCAATCTGTTCATGTCTAACTTCGGTATTAACAATTATGTTCTACAAACTCTTGGCTTTCTGCTTGTGACTTTTCAGCTTGCTGTTGTCGGGTTCTTTTTCTACTCTCGTTTGAGAGGTAGTTCTTGCGAAGTCGCTGATAAGCCTTCGCAATGCTGTCCCAACAAGTGCCGTCCTCCTTGATGCCCCGTTGCTCCATATACAAATAGATCAGTTCCTTTTGTTGCTGACCGATATGCCCAAAATCATGCAGGAAGTTCCAGCAATCCACGGCAAAAGCATTCTTGATGTTATCAAGCAATGCCTTCTTGCCTGTGAGAGAGATATAGTTGTAGGTACGTGGGTCGCGTGCCTTGGAGTAAGGAATGCAAATAGCCACCTCGTCCTCCTTTTGAAGCGTGGGAAAAAAGTCGTCGGGCTGGCGGCTTTGTGCCAACTTTATCAACTTCGACTCTATGCTACCTTGCCTGAGCACCACTGGCTCGGAACCGCTGTGACGGTGAACGAACCATTGGCGCAAATACGATGGCATTTTTATGTAGACAAGATAGTCACTCATGAAGTACAAAAGTTTTATTTGAAAGCGATACAAAGATACAAAGAATCCCAACGAAATAAAAGTCTCGTCTACCCACTATAAGTATTTTTAATAGACAGATATATAAACACATTTAACCCATTAGTAGGGTTTCAAAAGGAACGGGGCTTTCACCCCGCTCCCGTGTTTTTTATTGTTGGCAGAACACATAACCATCGCAGAAGGTGTAGTCCGTCATGAACAAATCCCTTGCATAGCGTTCGTAATCGAAATAGAAGGAGAGATTACCCATCATGCGCTCCAAATTGTAGCAATCATTGACAATCATCTCGGCAAAATCTTCCTCCGAATCAAATTTTCCCATGTTGCGATCCTTGGCGTGGGCGAAAGAATCATCACCTGTGCATTCGTAGTAAGCATCGTAAACCTCGCGCTCATCTTCAGACAGCTGGCAGTATTCTATAATCTTATCGAATGTATCTTCCCCTGGGCAGCTCTCGCAATACCATGCTTCGGGGAAGCCTTGATAATCTTGAAACATAAACTCGGGATCCTCTTCGTCATCGTGCAGCAGGGCACATATTTCAAGGAACTCATCGTAGCTGTCGAATGCTTCCAGATCCAGCCAAGCTCCGTCCAATGAGCCATTGTTGTACTTCTTGTACGTGCCGCAATAAACAGCGGGCTGATCCCATAGGCGTTCAACGAGATAAGGCTGCAATCTTTCTTCGCGCTCTGTTGAGCCTAACTTTAATGTTTGAAGGGCTGATGTGGTGTTTGTAGTGTCCATTTCTTGATAGAATTTGAATGTGAAACTTTAAGTGATGTCCTCCGGGTGAGGACTTTTTACGATGCGAAAAGAATGCGAGAGGAAGTGAACACAGGAGCAAGTAATGGCAAAGAAAAAATCTGAAATACCTCCTTTTTATGAGGCACGAAGAAAAAGAAGGAAAGTTGTCGGATTTTTTGTGCAGCCATAGCAACGCGGTACTTGTCCGTTCACGCTCGCATTACCTTTGCATCAGGAAAAATATCTCCGCCCGTAGGCCGTCACGGGTAAACATTCAAATCAAGAAATGGACACGGCGCCACAGAAGCCCAAACATTAAAGTTAGGTTCGGCAGTGCGCTCCATGAATGCAGCCTTACCTCGTTGAATGCCTGTGGGTTCAGTCCCCCATGAAAGGCATGTACAAGAAGAACAACAATTCCAATAAGGGGCTTGGCTGGGCTAAAGAGGGAAGCGTTCGACAGCTACGATGAGTTCCTAAAAACCGCCCTGCTGCATGATGATGAAGAGGGTCCCGCCACCGCTTTTAAGATGAAAAGGCTTCTCCAAAGCATGGTATTGAGAGAAATGTTACAAGAAATTACATTCGATTACAAGAAAAGAATACTGTTAGATTTCTGAAAATGAGAGTGTTACAAATGTTACAAATGTTACAACGATTTTTCGCCCTCGCCACACATAAAGGAAAATTTGAGACGGAGGAGGATTTTGCCGATACCATTGTTCCGTGCTACGATTGGATAGCATGACGGGCATTCTCTTCTTCGATTACGCACGCTGTGCATGGGATTAGGACGGGCTGCACCTTTTGCGATGGTCATGTACCTCTAAAACACAAAAAAACACGGAAGCGGGGTGAAAGCTCCGTGCCTTTTGTAATAAACGAAAAGTTCCGCTGACTATTCCTCTTCATCGTCCGAGTCACCCGTAATCAGATTGATGCCGAACTGGTCTACCAACTTCTGGTAGTCAAAGCAATAGCTGCGTGCCGATTGAGAGAGTTTAGCCGGGTTGCCATGCTTGTCCTGCTTGGCAGAGTCCAATACAGGGTAGCCATTGCGGAACACTATAAAGCGCACCACCTTCTGACCGAGATAAGCAGCGCTATTAGTAAGATAGTATTTGAGCGCATCAGTGGGCAAGGTCTTCTCGTCCGTCTTGCGTCCCTCCTTGCGATAAAGGTTGAAGATACGTGAAGTCTGCATGTACAACACTGCCCGTTTATCCAGCCAAGAAGTATCTACCATGTCCGTTTTGAGTTTGGTGAGGTAGCGAATGACAAAATCGCCTGTATCATTGATGATACCCTCACTTGCGAGATACTGCACCACATTCCAAAAGCTACCCAGCTCGCCATTCGTCTTACACTCCGCATTCTGTTTGAGAATACCTTCGATGACAATCTTGAAAAGGTCATCGTAAGCCAGCGTAGGAACTGCATCTTGCAGTACACGCAATGCAGCCAACGGCACACACCAGTTATTTACAATGCGGTCCTCGCATTGCTTGCCTTGCAAAGCGACACCCACCTGCTTGCGTACCTCTTTGAGCGTACCCGTAAAACGCTCCTCAAACCGCTTGCGGTATTTGAGAAGAGCGATGGTGAGGTGTGTCAAACCACCCGAACGCATCTCCATGAGACGCATATAATTCTTCTTCTCTTCTTGCGTGAACGTGGAACGCGGAAACTGCAAGAAAATCAATCGCGAGAAGAGCGCAATATCAGCCGTGGGCATCTCTTGTCCTGACAAGATGATGCCAGCATCAACGGCTGTCACCTCCTTCTTCTTGTCCAAATCCATGTTCATACGGCTACGTCCCGTGCCGTCCCACAGACCCTTCAAAAACTCAATCACCTTGGGATCGAGGTCGTTCTTATACTCATCAATGTGCGCTAAGGCATTTGCCGAAGCAGCCACCGTATCATTGAGGGCAGAGATTGTTGAGTTTTGGATATTGGGAGCTTTATACGCTATCGTGAACAACGATAAAAGCGTATGTCCCAATTCCGACTTACCACTACCTTTCGGACCAAAGAGATTGAGAATCGGGAACCAATGCTCTGCCGAAGCATTTGTGACCACATCACGAAAGAGCGTGGCGAGATAGAACGCGAAGCCTATCCGTCCATTATCGCCAAACACCTTGAAAAGTTGTGTGGTAAACTCCTCTAAGGTAACGGAAGAGTAGTTGAGATGCACAAACTGCTTTTCAAACGTGAAAAGCCGGGCATCATCTTTGTAAATCTTCGATGAAGAAGGCAAGTAGAAATTGCCCAAGTCGGGCAATCTCACAATGCCATAATCATCAGCTGTGTAAAACTTATTCTTGAAGAACACCCCATTACCAAAAGCATAAAAGCCCTCACGTTGCCAGCCCATCTGCTTGATTTGCGAAGCCGTTTCCGTTTTCTCATAGAGAAACGATTTGAGTTTGGTAAGTTCACGTTCCGTAGCTTTCCAAATAAAGTTGCCCTGTCCTTCAATCTTCTGCTTAAACTTAGAAATGCTGACCAAGTCCTCTTGGTTGAGTTCAATCAACACCTTCATGTGCAGTTCGTTTGTCAGTGTATATAGACGTTTAGGAGAGAGATTATCTTTGATATGGAAAAGCGGTTCCATTGTAAAATTCGACCACTCATACACATTGCCCTTCTCTGTGATAGAGAAGTACTTGCCCTGTTCCACATAAAAGCCAAAGCGTTTATAGAGGTCGTCCACCGCCTCCCCTCGTTCTCGTTTCTCTTCCTCCTCGATGCGTTTCTTCTCCGCATTGATAGCCTCTCGCCAAAGTGTTTTCTTGCCCGAAATGGCAGACAACTTATCTACGTACATTGATACGCCTGTCGGATCGTCAATCAATGTCAGCAAATACGCAATTTCACGCACCACCACACGCTGCTCCTCCGTGGTCTGCGCAAATCTGAAAGCCTTTTGCGCCCGCCACAGAATAAAGTCCACTTCCTCCACAGAGTTAAACACGTTCATGTTCTGATAGAAGGTGTCGGGATCCTGCTTGTGCGCATTCTCTATGTCGGGTATTTCCTTGATGGAAACCGACAAACCACACTCCATTGCGAGTTTGCCTGCCTCAAACACCACTTGCACGCCATGCCCGAAATGTTCGCCTCTTTTAGGCGGATCATCATCGGGCAAGAAACACACCTTACTCGCACTTTTCTTGATCATTGCAAAATGGTCCTTATTCCAGGCAGAACCCAGCGCAGCCACCGTGTTCAGCACCCCGATGCTTTGCAAGCGCATGCAATCGGGTGCACCTTCAACGAGGAACATCTTATCCGTCTTGGCAGCTTGTCGCCAAGCGTCCTCCATGCCAAACAGCACTCTTGACTTATGAAACAAAATCGAATCTGCGCTGTTCTTATACTTGGGTTGCTCGTCACCCAAACAACGTGCGGTGAAGCCTATCACATGCCCATATCGGTCATGAATAGGTATCACCACGCGGTCTTGGTACTGGTCATAGCCGCCTTTATTCACCAATCCCAACTCACTCAAAAACTCGCGCTTGATAGGCAAGCCCGCGAGAGCTTTGCCCGACTTCGGAGCATAGCCAATGCCTTTGAGCGTACAGTACTCCTCGCCCCAACGTCCAAAAGCATAGTTTTGCGCTTCTTTAGATAGTGCAAACTGCTCCACATAGAACTTTGCCACCTGTTCGTTCGCCACCAACAGCGCCTCCTTGTGCATGCGTTTCTGCTTGACTTCAGGATCTTCCTCCTGCTCCGCCACTTCTATGCCACACAGCTTGCCCAACTGCTTGACTGCTTCCACATAAGAAAGTCCATCACGCTTCATCAGAAACGCAATGGCATCACCTCCTTCACCGCAGCCAAAGCATTTGAATGTGCCTGTTTGCGGAAACACATAGAACGAGGGCGTCTTTTCCGCATGGAACGGGCAACAACCTACATAGCGAGGCCCACTTTTCTTCAGCGGCACCGTCTGACTGACGAGTGCCACCAAATCCGTAGCCTCCAATATGCGGTCTTTTATATCGTCTGGTATCATTTGTTCATCTTTTTACTTTTGAGAAATAAAAAAACCTGTCCACTCACTTCACAGCGACACGACAGGGTTAAGTATAAGTTATAGAGAGTTTTCAGTTGAAGATTTGAGATACTTTAGGTACTCACTTTTCAGTATGTACCAACTGTGTCCCACTTTTCTAGCTGGAATTTGTCCGCGATGTATGCGCATTCGGACAGCATCTTTACTCATACACATAGTTTCTGCAAAAGAACTAATAGTCCAAATAGTTTCATGTGCATCAGTCACTAACTGCTTAATCGTGTCTGGCGTAAGCGTCAGGGATTTGTTCTTTCCATTTTTCAGCATTGTTCGGGTCTTTTAATTCAGAGGCAGTTGTAGCAATAGCCACAAGCACCTGGGTTGTCAAATCAAAATGAACATGAACGACAATATCTTTTCCTTCAAAACGATAATCGTCATTAACTACATTAGCTGCACAACGAATGCTGCGTAACTTTTTACCTTGTGGCAAGCGACCAATAATCACTTCACCTCCTACACGGGCACGACGTACCCATGCTCTCATATTTTTGATTTCTTCAATCATAAGACTCTTGTTTTTTGTATGTTAAGAAGTGAATTCACGTGTCGGGTAAAATCATAGATAACAACACGCATTTTTATAGCAAGTATATGCTAACCGCAATGAGCGCATAACCACCTCTTCCACCACGACGCACAATGTCTATGCGACCGCGTGCGGACAGCTGCTTGTAGTTAGACACGGTCATCACACCGCCATCCACAAGTTCCCGCATCGAGATGCAAAGTCTGTTATCGTGGTACTCCATACTTACTCCTCCTTATCTCAATGTTGCTGCCCAGTTCTGAATCTCAGGTATATCACTGACCATTACCTTGTCGTAATGGCGAACCTTCACACCCTTATGGTACACGTCACAACCAGCATCCTCTTTTTTCTTTGAAAACTCAAGCATCACATCATTAGGGAGATACTGACGCATGTAGTCATCTGAATCATGAAGCGTTTCCATCTCAGGTGATACAACCCTCACAATGCCTCCCTTCTGGAGGGCAAACATACGGATACGCTTTGCACGGTCCGTCTCACCACGCTCTTTATCAAAACTTAGGGCATTCCACACAGTGCGGTCCCCCACTTTGAACACTTCCGCCAGTTCCTGACGAACCTCCTTTGTTACGTGAATGTACTTTTTCATATCTCACTTGTTTTTACGTTATACTTATTTGTGGGGTGTGGGGAGTCGAACCCCACATGGCTATCCAGCGCAAGGCAAACCTGCCACTCCTGCGGTCTTTCCCGCTGTCATCCGAGGTCGACCCTGCCGACTATCCAGTGCGGTGGCTGACTATCCAGTGCAGCTCCCAGGGCCTCCGTGTTATCCTGCAATCTAATCACCTATTTATTATCGTACATATTCTTTAATTGCAAAAACTCGTTATTCTCGACCTTTTTTCGTATCTTTGACCGCTCGTTCAATCTTGAACACGCTGCAAAGATAAACAAGATCTCTCGACTATGCAAGAAAAAAGACAAGAAAAATCGCCTATAAAGCAGAATATCTTGCTTTATCTGGCCAAAAAAGGGGTTTCTCCCTATGAATTTTATAAAGAATCGGGTGTTACCCGCGGTATATTACAGCAAAAAAATGGTATAAGCGAAGATAATATTGCAAGATTTCTCGCTTACGCCCCAGATGTTAGTGTCGAATGGTTAATTACTGGCAGAGGAGAGATGTTCTCAACTATGCAAGAAAAAAAACAAGAAAAATCAGATTCGGAAGAAAAATTGCCTAAAGTTTCATATAACCCAGCCATAGGCAAGCCTTATTATGATGTGGATTTCTTAGGTGGGTTCAATGAGATTGTCAATTCTCAAGTAACTATTCCGACCAACAACATCGTAATACAAGGATTTGAAATGGCAGACTTCTGGTGTAATGTCACAGGACATTCTATGGAACCCAAAATTAACCATGGTGACATTATTGCCCTCCATAAATGCACACTGGAGGACATTCAATATGGGGAAATCTACGCTGTCGTACTTGATACTTTACGCACCATCAAGATACTCCGTCGGTCGTCAGATCCAAAGAAGCTGCGTTTCGTCCCTATCAATACGACAGACTATGACGAGCAAGAATACCCGGTAGAACGCATCATGAACGTATTTGAGGTTATTGGAAGCATTTCCAAGTTCTTCTAACACGAAACGTATACCCCTCCGGCACCATTAGACCCCCGTTTGGAGGGGTGTACCCCCCCCCTCTTTCGAGGCTCATTCTATGCAAGAATCCTCATAAATACAAGGTTTTAGCCCGATTATAAGTTCTATGAAATAATAATAGCGGCCTTTTCAAGTCGCCTATCTTCATCAATAAGAGTTATTCCCAAACAAAAATGTCTTACACGTGTCTTACACGCTGATATTTTCTGCTTTTTTCAATGAACTTTTAGAAGAGTAATACCAGATTCGCTTGCTTACATAAAATAGTGATAATCACAGATTTTACAAATCTGTTTTTCTAATTTATGTACAGAAACATACATGTCCCCAAGCGAGTCACTTATGATTCCAAGCAAGTCACTTAGTGACTCCTGCAGAATCACGAAAGATTTTTAATTGAGAGGTTTCTAATTCACTTAGAAACCTCTTTTTTGTTGTTGATTATCACTGAGAAACATATTTCTCTAATACAATTTGTATGAGTTATTCCAGAGGTTAAACGCTAAGTTCAACTTGCGGCGAGAGTTATACAAATTGGATAAAACAAAAGGACATAAAAGAACACAAATGTGTTACACCTCGTGTTACACGCTCTTTGAATGTGTTACACACTAATCCTTTGTGTTACGCACAATTCTCAAAAAAAGCGAGAATGTAGCACATTCCGTAATATCGAACAATCTCAATTGATTCTGCATATTCTTCTTCCTCAAATTTTGAATGTATGATTTGGTACGCTCTCATTCCTGCGTATTGCATACAAAGAATTTAAAAACTGTTGTTCCATATTGTTGATTTTAGCTGTTGATAATTTGTTTAGTGTACGTATTATGCCCGAAATCCTATTTTCACTCGGGTGGATTTGGAAATGCGCTCGTTACGACAAAGCTCGATTATAGCAGAAAGGTCAATGGAGTCTTGTCCAGACAGAATTACTTTCACCGTGTATTTTCGAATGATATTCTCTATTTCCCCACCTGAAAGATCAAATTGGGAAGCAAGTGTTCAGGCATCGTTTTCTGTTAATGACGGCATCATTGCCTGCCAGATGGCAGCACGGGCTTCTACCGTAGGACGGTTGAACTGAATCTTATAAAGGAAACGGCGTTCAAAAGCCTTGTCAAGATTGGTAGTGAGATTTGTTGTGGCAATCATAATACCATCAAGTGCTTCCATTTCTTGCAGAATTATATTCTGTATGGAATTTTCCATTTTATCCACAGCACGGGTTGCTCCCTCCATACGTATCCCTAATATGGCATCCGCTTCATTGAAAAGCAGAATCGGGGCAAGTGTGGAATCCTTACAGATATTGCGGTAACGGTCAAACAGTTTTTTCATGTTCTGCTCGCTTTCTCCAACCCAACAACTTTTAATCTTATCCACGTCCACTCGAAGAATATCCCGACCCGTTGCCCGTGCTATCTGATATACAGTTTCGGTCTTACCCGTACCGGGAGATCCGTAGAAAAGGCTACAAAACCCCGTCCTCATTCCTGCATTGCGCAATCTGGATTGAACTTCACTGAAACGGTCGGACGAAAGTATTACAGAAAGTTCTTTGACCTGCTTCTGCTCTGACAGGTTGTAAATCAACTTCTTTTCAGGGAGTGAGTCCGATTTGATCAGATTATGGTCTGATTTGGTTTTGATGTTTAAGTTCAATTCCGAAAGCAAATCACTCTTGGCATATTCGGTCAGTTTGAAACAGTCCGAACGTGCCATTCCATCCTCGTTTACATTCTCAATCAAGTCACGCTCATAAAGTTCTGAGGTATGGCTGTGCAGTTCACTTTTGCACCAGCTGGGAATTTTATCATTATCGTATAAATTGTCTATGTCGCCAAAGCCGATGCGATCATCATCATTTTCACAAAAAATCGTAAATTTACAGCGAGAAATAAAAACTTGAAGAACAAACAACATAAAAATGAACCTATGAAGAAAATCTCGTTGATAGTGATGAGCTGCATAATAGCTTGCGGACTGCTCGCCAACCACGGCATCGTGAAGGGCGGAGAAATGTCGCCTAAGGTAGAGGACACGGTATCGATTGACAAGAAAATCACTGATAGTCAATGGCTATCGAACAACTCCGACACGTTGGAAGTGGACACAGCTGGCGAAGACTCGGTGGTGAATGTGGTGGCCTACTTCTGCAAGGGCGACACCTGCGAATACTGGATATATGAGAATGAGTGGAAGGTGAACGGCAAGGACACGGTGAAGACGCTCGGCGTATCCACCCAGGTGCGCCTCGTGGTAAACGATTCCACCAGCAAGGGCTATAAGATGAGCTACACCTTCCTGGACGTAAAGGCCGATTCGGTGGGCGACAACTTCCGGGACAAGATGATGGCCATGGTAGCGGAGCGCACCGCCAAGAGCGTGATAGGCACCACCATCAACTTTGAGACCGATGAATACGGTCGCATCACCAAGATTACCAATCTCTCGCAAATCAAGAAGCAGGCAAAGGCTCTCTTCAAGGCGAGCATGAAGGACATCGCCTCCATGCCCATCATGCAGGAAATGAAGAAGGCGATAGGTCTTGACTTCATGAAGATAGGCAACCAGGCTAACACCGACGAGGTGGTGGAGGGCTACCTGGAGGAGCTGAAACTGCTCTTCGCCTGCCACGGAAGCCAATATGCCGTGGGCGAGCATCACGAGCACGAGGATGCCACCAAGGATAGCTACGCCAACGACACTTATATCAATGCCAGCCTAGAGAAGAATGGCAACTACACAATCTCCTGCGAGGTGGTCAGCGTGATACCAAAGGAGACCGTGAAGGAGGTGATGGGCGGACTGATGGGTGCCATCACGGAAGGACTGAAGGGCAAGAAGACCGAGGACGGCAAGGATCATGATGGCAACATCAAGGACTTGGACGACGAGTTTAAGAAGGAGATAGACAAGGCAGTTGACCAAGATGCCCAGACCTCGGAGTATCTCAGTGTGACCTGCTTCGAGGATGGCTGGCCTAGCAGCGTGTTGAAGCAAAATAAAACTGTGATGGCTGGCCGTGGCAAGCTGAAGCAGAAACTCATCGAGGCTTGCCGATTCGCACAGCGCGAGAAATGATGAACTATTTCGACCTGTACAGATTGAAAGTTTTCTTACTGAATTGCAAGCCACGACTTTTCAGTATTTCAATTTGTTCATCAAAAGTTTTGATGGTTTTGGTGTATGGAATCCGGGGCATAAACGCATATAAACAAAAATAACTCACCCTGAGCGCACTGTTCTAACGGGAAGCGGGGTGAGTATGTTGCTGCAACAAGTACGAAGTATTTTTGAATAATACAAATCTAAGAATTGATATTTCACATAAACACCTCCATACCATTTATTTCAAACACGCACGCATCTCTCAGTTGCCGGATTTCATTGCTATCCAGCAATTTCATTCTTCGCGTGCCTTTGTAGAAGTCATAGCGGAGAGAGATGCAGCGGTGCCAGCATTGGATTTCACCCGAGCGCGTCCATAGTTTGATGTCTACGGGTTCGGGAGATTGGAGCATACGTTTGAGTGTGGTGATATGAATAGCGTGGGGCATTAGTCAAAAGTGTCCTTGTCCTCGCGTTGGATAACATACTGTGTGGCACACTGGCCCGTTTCATTTGGAAGAACCATGTACCGCAAAATAAGATGGAAGTTATGCGGCACCAAACGCACCGCGTGCGTGGTGAGAAAATGCGATTGCAGGAACAGCTCGCAGTTTGTCCTTAGCATTTGCAGTTTACAGTAAACCAGAGTAAACTCGCCCAAAGTATAATCGATGCGGTCCACCTGCATACAGAAACTGCACGTGGCATGCACCAGCTGCTTTGCCTCCATGTAGTTCTCAATAATGCTGCGCAAATCATAGATGCTCGCCTTTCCCCCATGGGCATAAAGCGTGGTGGAAAAGACAGGCGACTGACTGCGGTTGAGATAGATAGCCAAATACACGGAACTGCCTTGAAAGTCAGACATCTCGAATACATCGGGAATGCTCGAAGTGAAATCGTATGTCAGCGGATTAAAGTTGAAATTCATAAGCGTTGAAAGAAAAGGCCAGAGAACGTGATACCCCTTGCAAGATTGCACAAACTTCGGGTTACGGAAAAGATATACGCACATATAAAAAGCAAAAAAGACAGGAAACGTTAACAGATATAATTATCTTTGCGTCTAGAAATCAACTATAAAAGGACTTTATCTATGGGAGCATACATCGTATCTTTAGCATACAATCACAATTTAGACATAACATCCGACAAAAAATTCGCAGAAGACATAAGTAAAAGGTTTTCAGCAAATCTAACAATGTTTACTGATGAGGATAATGAATTTGAAAGACATGAAATACTTTTTATAGAAAGAGAAGATGCCATAAGGAATATCTCTATTACAAAATGTTCTCCGTCTAATGTAAATGCAAATTTATATATCGTGAAATTGTTAGATAACAATAATACATTTGAGGTGTATTCTCATCATGTTGATCTTTATTTGATGAAAACAAATATTACTCGTTGCTGCGACATTGAAAGGGCAGTTCGTAATAAAAAAAATCTAGAATTATTGCATAAGTTTAGATTAAGCATGAAGAAAATATGTAATACTCTTGGTTGCGATATATGCATATACTTTTCAGATGAAGATGACACAGAACAACTATGGGAAGAAAGTCGAAAAAAATGCGATTTTAATAGCATTATGGAGTATGTTGGAAAGAAACAATACATCAAGAGTTCTTGTGAAGAAGATGTAAGAGGTATGCTTAATCTTTCGGAATACTTAATGAATAATCAATGCATTATAAATAATTGGTTCTATTTTATGGATGTTATTGTAGACGACTTCAAGGACTTAAAATAACAATTGGGTAGGAGGTAAATGTTATTCACAAAAGGCATTTACCTCCTACTTTCACATTTACCGACCTCCCACACCACCGTACGTGCCGTTCGGCATACGGCGGTTTCGTGCTTTTACACCTTACGGTGTGTGGCAAGTTGTTTTCAGCCATCCCTTCGAGATACGTCACTTCTATTCTATTGTCGGATTCCGTCCTATCGTGTGAATAGAGAGTTCCTTTTAGGACATCTGACTACAAAAGACTCTCAAGGTAGCAGTCATTTACTATTATACTGCACGATTCAGTCCTTCCCTTTAGGCAACCATTTTTTCGCAAGACGCTTGGCTTCCTTTGCAAAATTACAGGTAACCTTAATACTATATACTATAATTCATCGAACAAGTTATCTGCTGATTGAAGAACTCTTTTGCCTGCAATAGCCTCCTTTACTTCTTGTAGTGCACCTTTCAATTCCACCATTAAATCACGAGGAGTTTTTATAGTATCTCCGTCTTCATCTTCAGGAAAGATGCGGAAACTACCTACACGTGATTTTAGGACGACGTGTTCACCTGCTTTTGCCAAATTCAGATATTTAGTCTGATTGGTTCTAAAGTCTCTTGTGCTAACTACAACCATAATTGTATATTATTTGTTGAATGGCAAAGGTAGGGATAAGTTTCTATGTAGGCAACCATTTAATTATATTGGGGTAGCCAAAACACTACATAAACGCCTCCAACTCATTAATTTCAAACACGCACACATCTCTCAGTTGTCGGATTTTATTAGAGTCCAGCAGTTTCATTCTTCGCGTGCCTTTGTAGAAGTCGTAGCGGAGAGAAATACAGCGGTGCCAGCATTGGATTTCACCGCTGCGCGTCCATAGTTTGAGGTCTACTGGTTCGGGAGATTGGAACATACGTTTGAGCGTGGTGATGTGAATAGCGTGGGGCATTAGTCAAAAGTATTGTTGTAAACTGGATTAAAGATATTATGGGCTCTGTAATGAAGTGTGTGGGGAATTTGTTGTTATGACAAAAATAAACAGCAATTTGTCGAAGAGTTGCGCCACGAACGCAAGCTAACCTGGGGGCGACGCGTCCTCGAGGCTGCTGAAAAAAGCCCCGATGT
>ERZ1034626.100-NODE-100-length-56034-cov-60.036442_pt1 | contig 56034 bp, 56 predicted proteins | sample MGYA00520652_ERZ1034626 | MGnify/ENA primary metagenome ERZ1034626 (study PRJEB33766, sample SAMN09781765) | gut metagenome | biome: gut microbiome | host: Homo sapiens | place: Madagascar | study: EMG produced TPA metagenomics assembly of the PRJNA485056 data... | reverse complement strand
GCAAAGGTAAGAACATTTGAAAACAGTTACAAGGTATAAATGCGGAGCCGCTTACAAATCATGACTCTTTTGTGATACATACGAGAAAGGGTGGATGCAAATGTCATCCACCCTTTCTCGCTGATACTTAGATAGTTATATCAATTCTAATGCCGAAAAATGATACAATGATACTTTTTCGGAAGAAAAACATTTACGTGTGTGAGGAGAGGTTGTCAGTCAGGAATACCTTATAATAGGAGTCTCCTTCCCAGTAAGCCATAGGAGCCAAGTCCTCTGTCAGTTTTCTATAGTTGATGCCCAAGGTATCCATCTCCTTCAACTTTTTCAGCTTCTCGTCCAGTTCACTTTGTGAAGTGGCGAAGACGAAATTCCAGTAGTAGCGATCCTCGCTGGCATAATCTTCTGAGTCGAAGCAAGGGTAACGTTGGGAGTCCTCACCGACATAGACACCATCTTTCGGTTTCCCATCAATGGCGTAGGCAATCACCTCATAGATGTTTTTGAAGTCCACTCCAAAGGCATTGATTGGAGCGTTCAGTTTTACTTCTTTCATAACAGTATGTTTTTATCGTTATACATCGATATTCTTGATGGTTAATGCTTCATGAGCCAAGTAACCAGCTCATTCACGACGCTTGTGGCTAAATCCTTCGGACTATGAGACGGTTCGTCAGGTCTGTGGATGAAGACGCAGATGCTATATCGAGGATTTGGGGCAGGGAAGAAGCCGACAAACGACGTTTCGGTGAGGGTGTTGTCTTCTGTATAGTAGTCTTTACCCCAATTACCATAGACGCCAGCAAGTTCAATGCCCCGAGGAGCATAATCGACTTGTATGCCATCCGCCTTGTTGAGTCCCACCAATACCTCTTTGATATATTGGCGTTCCTTTGGCGTTGTCGTATTATGAGGTGCCACCTCAACAGAGTCCCCCTTCAAGGTAGGGTAAACGGATGCATCTTCATGGTTGATGCTCCAAGTAGAAGCTGCGATTTCCATGGCATTGGTGGAATGTGGATGTTCCATCATTTTTTGCCAAACATCGTGTGCCCTCTCATTCCCCATGGCAACCTGTGTCATCTTATACATCGCCACATTCGATTTCTTGACCAAGGCTTCCCTGACCGTCATCTTGCCATAACCTCCAGTATGCCAGTTGTGGTCTCTTATCTTCAGTCCATCTTCGGTATCATAGACACCATTACCAGCATCAATGCTATCTTCGAGGTTGGCATCAATGTCTGCCAATACAGCTGCTGTTCCAATCGTTGTGATGCAACGAGGACTGAACACATTTCTCAAAAGTTTGGCATCTGAAAAGCCATTGTCTTTCTTCTCCAAAGCCACCCAAGCTTTCAGTCTTCCGTTTTGGGCATCGATGACCGCAATCTGTCCATAAGTTCCATCCAGTGCTTCCATTCCCTTTTGTAGTAGGCGCTTGCATTTCTTGGAGATGGCAGTGTCGATGGTGGTGCATTCAGATAGGTTTCCCACGTATTCAGGGTTGTCATGCCAAATGCCGAGTGTTTGGTTGTTGTTGCCATAGACCCCGATGATACCTTGCTCAATGCCTTTTTCGGCATAGAAATAGAAGATTTCCGTATTGTCTTCAGCGATCTGTCGGCGAGAAAAAGAGAGGACATCATATTCGATGTTTGTCACATTCTCATGCCTTTGCAGATCGTAGATGCCGCATTTCGCGTCTTTCAGTACGATGGCAAACCGCTTCTCCTCGCAAGTGTCGATGCGATAGCAGTTTTCCAATGGAATCTGGGTGATGTGATCCTTGGGAGAGAAGGTGCTGTCGGAGTCGATGGCATCGGAGATTGCTTCATTTTGGGCAACGGATGGTAGCCCGGTAAATGCTAGGGCTATTGCTAGGAATACGGTCTTCATAAGCATGTTTTGTTTTGATAGTTTTTTGTATCTATTATTATATGATGTACATTTATATAGAGAGTCGGAACTTCATGATCTTATGTCTTCCCAAGAGTCAATGTAAACCATGTCGTCAGTTCTCATCCAGTTCTGCATAGTGTTTAGCCTTTTGAAATCACCTGACGGCAAGTGCTCCGTGGCATCTTCCATACCCTTTGGAGTAGGTCTTGTGGTTGAGACCAAAGTCAATCCCTCATATTCTACATATACTTCAGCTTTCAAAATCCCTTTCAAGCAGAATTGCCGATGTATATAATAAGGAGAAAGAGAGTCGATGAGAGTTTGCAATTTTAGCAAAAGAGATTCTATTCTTCCCCAACGTTCGGTAGTCTTTCTCTTGAATCCTATTTGCAGGAGGTTGACTCCATCGAGCGGCTCCTCATCAACGGTGCCCTCAAAAGAAGAAAGATTCATCACCATCTCAAAGCCAGCCATATCTTCTGGTGTCTGTTGGGATAGCCAAGCGTCATATTTCTGCCTGATTACAGCTTCCTCTTTTTCATTGACATAGGTGGAGAAGAGGACAACTTCCCTTGTGGAATCATAAAGCCATTTCACATCATATCCTTTGGGATGTCTCAACAAAGGATAATCTAAAGTTCCAGTAGTCTCGATGTCGCTTCCATCTTCCAGTTTCTGAAAAATCGCAATGCGCTTTGGATTTTCTGCCAAGGCTTCGCGATTCTCTTGCTTGATTTTCTGGTTATGGCGAAGATGTAGCACTAAGCCCAATAATCCGACCACGATGACACAACAAATGGCAATGTATATCCACGCCATAAAAGACTTGCAATAAAAAGGCAATAAGCCTAATACTATCAGCAAGCCTATTCCGATGATGACGGTTATGGGATATTCGGTGTGATTCTTTGCCATTGTTCTTTGTCAGAGCCTCTATACGAAGTATCTTTCTTAGTCCTTTGAAATCTTAAAGCCGAGTTTCAAGATTAGCTTGATGGTCTCTACAGAGGTGTTGCGATCGTAAGTCTTTTCATCCTCGCTCAATTCCTCGTATGGAACTAGGCATGGATGTTTCTTTTCTGCATCATTTCGCTCTTCTCCATAGGTCCATCCCTGAGCGATTCTGGTCTGTGCCCAAACTTCATGTACGTTCTTTGACATTTCTTCTACCAAAGAGTTTAACTCTTCAGGAAGTTGGATACTTTGCGTATCTACTGGTTTTGGTTTATACTCTTTCATTGTTGTTTACATTTTAAACTGTTTGATGTTTATTATAGGGAGGATGTGAATGGGGAAAATCTATCAGGTCAGTTGAAGATTTTTTTGTTTTTATGTTTTTTAGTCAGTGTAATGTGCCCTTTTCATTCTTATTCTTGTAGCATAGCTTTGATTCTCTCTACGTCTGCCATATATTCCTTAGGAATGACTTGCAGTCGTTCATACTCAGCGAAGTCACCAAGAAATCCATCTTTAAATTCTGATTTATATTGACGATATATTTTCTCAGCCTCTTCTATCTTACCTTGGAAAAGCAAAGCGGCAGCAAGATTAGTATATGCTATATGTTTTGTAGAATCCACTTGCAATACTTCCAAAGAGAACTTTTCTCCTTCTTTGAACTTGCCTAAGAGGTTCGCATAGAAGGATTGGCTTGACAAAAAAACAGTGTAAGCATTCTTAAATTTTTCAGGATTTACTAAATAATCACTCTTCAATATCTTCAAGAGTTCTGCATTATAATTATACGCAGCTTCATAATTTTTTTCTGAATTATACAATTTAATAAGTTCCTGTAGATTTACTGCATATAGCGCAGTATCTTCTTTCTCCCTTATAGCATTTTTTTTGATGAGTTTTAATGAATTTTCAAAGGCATTGATAGCCATTATGTTTTTTCGGTTTTTCGTTCTTATTGATCCTATGTTATAATAGAGATTTGCCATTTTTTTCCCATACAACTGTGGATTATTTTCATACATTTTAGAATATATATCTAAGCAGGACAGAAATATCTTTTCGCTGTCACCGAAGCGCTCTGTGGCACTATAAAGGTTTCCTAAATTGGTATAATAACCAATTAAATCGTCCTCATAATCCTTTGGGTTGTCTTTTGATAAACGTTCGATAATCTCCAATGCCAACTTGTACATCGTCTCGCTGTCACTGAAGCGTAGAATTTTACGATAAAGAAGCCCTAAATTATTGTAGGAACTTGCCAAATCTTCCTCATAAGCCTTAGGATTATCTGTTGCCAAACGCTTTCGTATTTCTAATGCCGATTTGTACATAGCCTCGCTGTCATTAAAACGTTTGGTGTCACTATAAAGATTCCCTAAATTATTATAAGAACTTGCCAAATCTTCCTCATAAGCCTTAGGATTATCTGTTGCCAGTTGGTTGCGCATTCCCAATGCTAACTTATACATAGCCTCGCTGTCTGTATAACGTTGAATGGTGCAATAAAGAACTCCTAGATTGTTGTATGAAGCAGCTAAGTTGCCATCATAAACTTTCGGGTTGTTTTTAGATAAGCGTTTACGTATTTCCAATGCTAACTTATACATAGTCTCACTGTCTGTGAAACGTTGCATTTTGCTATAAATACTTCCTAGTTTGTCATAGCAAGTAGCTATATCTGATTCATAGACATCCGGGTTGTCTTTAGATAAGTGCTCCAAAATCTCTAATGATGACTTTTCCATTATTTCGCTGTCATTAAAACGTTTGGTGTCATAGTAAAGATTCCCTAAATTGTTATAAGAAGTGGCTAGTCCTGGTTCATAAACCTTAGGGCTATCTACTGCTAAACGCTTGCGAATTTCCAATGCTGACTTGAACATTATTTCGCTGTCTTTAAAACGTTTGTTGTCACTATAAAGATGCCCTAAATTATTATAAGAACTTGCCAAATCTTCCTCATAAGCCTTAGGGTTATCTGTTGCCAAACGCTTTCGTATTTCTAATGCCGATTTGTACATAGCCTCGCTGTCATTAAAACGTTTGGTGTCATAGTAAAGATGCCCTAAATTATTATAAGAACTTGCCAAATCTTCCTCATAAGCCTTAGGGTTATCTGTTGCCAAACGCTTTCGTATTTCTAATGCCGATTTGTACATAGCCTCGCTGTCATTAAAACGTTTGGTGTCACTATAAAGATTCCCTAAATTATTATAAGAACTTGCCAAATCTTCCTCATAAGCCTTAGGATAATCAATTGCCAAACGCTTTTGTATTTCCAATGCCGACTTGTGCATCGCTTCGCTATCACTGAAACGCTTGATGTCACAATAGAGAATCCCCAAATTATTATAAGAAGAAGCTAATTCTGGCTCATAAGCCTTAGGGTTATCTGTTGCCAAACGCTTTCGTATTTCCAATGCCGACTTGTACATAGCTTCGCTGTCACTGAAACGCTTGATGTCACAATAGAGATTCCCCAAATTATTATAAGAAAAAGCTAATTCTGGCTCATAAGCCTTAGGGTTATCTACTGCCAAACGCTTTCGTATTTCTAATGCCGACTTGGACATAGCCTCACTGTCACAGAAACGTTTCAAGTCATTATAAAGTGCTCCCAAATTATCATATATTGTAGCTAAAGTTGACTTGTAATCATTCTCGTTGTTTTTTGATAAATGTTCGTAGACTTCCAATGCCGACTTGTACATAGCCTCACTTTCACCAAAACGTTGCGTTTTTTTGTAAAGATTTCCAAAACTTCCGTAAATAAATAATAATCCTGGATCAAAAGAGTCAGGGGCATCTTTTGAGTGGCGACGACAGGCTTCCTGTGCAGCTTTGAGAAGATTCTCGCTGTCACTGAAATCTTTTAAGTTGTATGAAAGTTCCCCCAAAGACATATATAATGGTAGCAAAAGTATTTCCTTTTTTTGATATTTTCCCTTTTCAATGAGCTGAAAAATTTTATACGAATACAATTCTTCCTCCTTAAATTTATTTTGCATTTTGCAGAACAAAATATAATCCCATATTGCATCTAATGTTTGGAGCCTGTCTGCCATCCCTTTCAGCAATTCTCCAACTTTTTCATAATCATTTTTTACCTGATAAGCAGAAACTTGTGCCTTGATGCTCTTGACGTATTCCTCTATATCTTTATCCGCAAGCGCTTCGGCAGAATCGGCGACATTCCTCAAATTTTGAGCCTGTGCCTTGGTATGCAAGGCATCATCCAACTTCTTCATGTAGTTTCCTTGTTCAAACAGACGGATGGATTCGTCTATTTCGCCTTTGTTGAAAAGTTCGATGGCACGCTGGGCAAGTGTATCAATCTCGCTTTCGTCAATGCGGGCAAACACATCGGCATATTCATCCATGTGCTTCAAGGCATTCTGGTATTCCTTCTCTAAGGAGTCCAGTTTGTTATAATAATCATCAATTTGAAGTTGCTGAGCCTCATTCTTTTTCTTTAATTCAGCTAATTTCTTGTCGTATTTCTTTTTTGCTTGTCTTTCACCAATAGCAATCAAGTTTTTCTTTTGCTTCTGAAACTCGTTGGCATCGCAAAGTATCAAGCAGAGAGGATCTTTGCGGACATTCCACTCGTCAACAGCCTGCTGATTAAATACCATCATTCCTTGCTTTGCCACCTTTACATTACCAATGCGTGAACCCATCTTTAAGTTTTTCAGAACTATTGAGAACGAACCATTCGAAGCGTTACTTACCACGCCATTGTCGGCAGTTACAGGTTTGATATACACACCACCAATAGGGGTACGAGGATTCTTGCCATTATAGCGATAAGATACACCATTTTGTGTGATAGTCTGTGCTTGTACAAATAGTACAGCCAACAGAACTGTTATTATTGAAACTATCTTTTTCATCTTTATTCTTTTACTATCAATGCTGTACTTTGTGTAGTTGGCATTACGAGGATGTTATTATCTAAATCAAGATTGCATAATACTTGATACTTTTCTCTTTGATTTTTTAGAGGAATCTGCATTTTTACATTGCCGTTGGCATCAGAGGTGGATGTTTGACCAGCAATCTCGACCTTCACATTTCCCATACCCTTTTCTTTCTTCAGATTCCATAGCAGAAATTTTACATTCCCATAACACTCAGGGTTACGAGCAATGTTTATGATAGGATTCTTTGTCAGAATAAACGTTGTATCCACAGGTAACCAATCCTTGCACTCTATCTTTACACAAGCCCTTTTGCCGATAAAACTATGAGGTATGTTGGCAAATAAAGCCTTGTTATCGAGTGATGATAAAGTATCAGTCTTCGTCTCGTTGTCAAGACAGAGTGTTACGATAGCATCCTTTAATGGTGGCAAATGCTTATTGTGTGTTGTTGTTTCATTTAGTGAAACCTCAACATTAATCGGCTGGCTAGTTATTCCAACTCCAACCAAAGCAGCGAGTACTGCAAACACTCCCAAACACCATGTTGTAATCTTTTGCCTAAGTAAACGGCGATGACGTTGCCAGATGCTATCAAATTCAACTCCAAGAAGTTTGGTAATAAGTTGTATGTATGCTCGTTCTCGGTTTAGCCATGGAGACTTGAAAACCTTCTCATGGATATTAGCCCCAAGTATCTCTGGAATTTCCAATGTTTTGACGATGGGGTTGAAGCATTCTGTTTCAGAATTGCCACTATGAGGAATACCATCAACAATAAAGAAATGGATGCTGCTCGCTCGTCCGAGGCTATGAAAGAAAGCTATTTCCTTACCGACCCAATCTGATTTTGCAGAATGGGGTGAACAAATTACGATGAGATTTCGTGAGGCTTTCAGTCTTTCCTTTAGCTCTTCATCCAAATCTCCTGGTTGTATGTCTGTAGGAGCAAAGAAAACCGGCTTTATCGGATTGCGTTGCCAACCATGCTCACTACATAGGGTGGAAGGCATTCGGTATCCTTCCAGCTTCTTTTGCAGTTTTTTACCCCATGCAATATCATGGGAACTATATGATATGAATGCGAAATATTTGAAGTGTTGAGTCATTTCCTATTTTTCCGGAAAACTATGTCGTATTAAGTCAATAGTCATCGTGTTTACAAGTCTGTTGCCAATTTGTACTCCCAGTAAATTCTCTTTGATAAAAAGAGTATCTGTAGTGAAGTCGTTTTTGAGTATGACAACTTTTTTAACTTTTCCTTTATCTTTAAGAACTGTTTCTCTTGTAAAAGGTGTAGAGTCTCCTATCTGCCATTCATTACAACTTATTAAGATGCATGGTTTTGTTACCCCTTTATTGATGAATGCTGATGAAGTGCCACCAAGTATTGTGGGATTAAGTCTTACTAGCCATCCCATGCCACTTCTATTAAGCTTTTTGTATTCATTGTAACTGAGTTTGAATTTGCTGTTAGGTGAGTTTGCTGCCATATATGCATCGACAAGAAATTTTTGATAACCATCTGATGCAACCTTGTTGTTTTTTAAAATATTGGCAAAATGAGATTTTGTTTTCTGGTATCCATAACATCTGTCATATTCATCAAGATACATTTGTATAAATGCCCATTTTAGGCGAAGAATGTCCTCGATAGTAGATTCTGTTGTAAACCAATGACTTTGGAATAAATATAGATGGTTTTGTTGAAGGGTGTTGAGTGGATTCAGTATTAAAAAATTTGGAACTCGATGGTTGGCAATCTTAATGTCTCTGTATTCTTTAATGCGTTGGTCAATACTTGCTAAATGTTCAAACTGGTTTAAGCATTTATGTCTTTTAATGCTATCGCTTTCCAAACCAGCTCGGTATGTGATGGCAATTAATCGACATATATATTCATGGAAATAAGTTAAGTATGCTTTGTCGTAATAATCTTGATGATTTCCTAAAAAGATGAAATCTTCGCATTTGGTAAAAAACGAAGGTTCGTCAAACTGGAAGGCTGAAGATGAGATGCTATCTAAAATCGATTTGGCTTTTGTCTTATTACCTTTTTTTGCATATAATAATGCCCTGTGTATTGTTGATGCTGTGCTTGTTTCGAATAAATCTTCGTATTCGTCTAGTTTTTGAATTGCTTTAAGAAAATCACCTTTTTGTTCGTAACACAAAATCAGTTGTCCTAAGCATTCTCTTTTCTTGTCATTGTCTGTAGCAAAGCTATAAGCTTCTGACCATAAGTCGCAAGCGGCATCTAGAGAGATAGAGGCGGAAAGTTTTTTGGTTATTTCCTCGTATGCTTTGTTTGAGGTTTCTTCTTTGTAATCAGACCATCTAATCCATACGATAAGTGACACGATTAAAAAAGTCCAAAGATGCCATGCTTTAATTTTCAATTTCATAGTTATTCTATTAGTTCAATATTGGGTTTAAAATATAAGCGATTCATTATCTTTTGCCAAAAAACTTGTTGGTGTAATTTTTCTAACAGAGCTGATGAATACTGTTTGGGAAATGCCATTCTTTCCAACGTGCATCCCAAGCCAAAACCTGCAACGACAGAAACACCTACTGCGACATAGGCTAATACTGATTTCGAATTTCCATGGGGTTTAAGTCTTGTACGACTCATTTCATACATAAGCCCAACGGAAACAGTCCAAAAACCGACTTGGGTTGTTTGATCTAAGTTTATGGTGCTTGTGATTAGTGGATTGTTTTTATTTGTAAAGCACTTGATTTCTTTGCTAGAAGTTATATAGGAAAATGTTTCTTTGGGAGTAAAATAAACTAATTTTCCCTCATCAACTTGTACATTTTCAACGACCGTTTCGACCAGTTCTTTTTCTGGCATAAAGTAATTGTCATAAATGTACATGATGACAAATCCACAAATGGTAAGGAGGGCATAAATCGTCAATATTAACGTTGGCATTTTCAATAAATTCCAAATGCCATTTGGTTTCATAAATTCTGACAATTTACGCTTAAAGGCATCAGAATACTCAGGAACATACGAGATGCCATTTTTAAGTTTGAAGTTTTTGTCAACAAACTCTTGGGGTATTTCTAGGTTGTTGATATTTACTGAACCATAGAAAACGGGTATAATGCGTAGTTTTAACTCTAAAGCTAGCTTGATTTCCTCAAGATAGTAATCTTTTTCAGCCGAGTGTTTGAAACTATTTTTCGAAATTAGCAGAATAAAAAATTCTGTGTTATGTAGTGCCTCTTCTATATGAGTAGGGAAATCTCCCTCATGTATGCTGTTGAGATCAAGAAAAATATCATCTTCATTATACCCTTGCTCCTCGATAGCAAGTTTGACGAGTTGTGCTAGTTCCGAACAATCTGAACGTCTATAGCTTATAAATGCTTTGTACTTCATAATGTAAAATGTTTACTTTTGCTCTTTGACAAGCTCTTGTAATTGCGCGGATATGTCAACACCCCAGCAATGATGAGCTTCAGCAAGATATGCTTTGGCTTTATTTAAGTCTTGTTTTACACCATATCCTCTACCATAGATGTCTGCAAGACGCAATTCTAAGCCAGGACCATTAAACTCTACATCTTTTTCTTCCAATTCAGAAACATATAGGCTTGATAACATATCAGCTTCCTCTTCATCCTTTTTACACCCGATACCATATCTAAAATTATTTGCATACGTCAGAATGTCCCCCCACTCAAATAGTAGTGGCAAAAGGGAATTCACGATGTGTAAAGATGTTACATTAGGTATGTTAGATAGGTCTATTGAAGAGAAGTCTTTTAGTATGTCAGCAAATTGCCTTTTTGCTTCCTCATTTAAAAATATAGGAATAATAGAATCTTTATCAACATCTAACTTTATTGCATATTCTAGGTCTTTTAATGTCCATTGAGCACTCTTTGTTCCCAGTAATGCTATTAGTTTTCCATGTCCTATAGCTTGTTGTATTCCTTCTTTAATTACCTCTGCAAAATTCATTCCAAATGAGACCCTATCTATATCTAAGAAAACATTGAAATCATATTTCCTCAGTCTTTGAGTAATTTGCTGAGCTAAAATGCGTTGTTCTCTTGCATAAGAAATGTATAAATGATTTTTTCTTTGGTAGCTAAATAATTTTTTCTTAATGTTCTCATCTGTATCATTGACATCTATAATCTCAATACCTTTACCTTTTGTTTTAATATATTCTACTTCTTTTTGAACCCAATCAGATTTTCTTGCATTAGGACTATCGCAAAGGATGAAACGTGTTCTGCAATCTATTTCACGTTTAATTAGGTTATCTATTTCTTTTTCTTCACTAAGACATTTTAGAAAAAACATGATAGGGCGCATTCCGAAATCTTCCAGCATGTTTCTCACACAACGTACTCTGTCATAGTCATCATAAGAATGAGACAAAAATATCCAAATCTCTTTTTGTGTCATAATCCAAACATTGTTTTCAAGAATTACTCCAATAATTTTCTTCTCAATTCGTTATTCTTATCGCAAATATCAACAATAACAGCTTTTATTATCGTATTTTTGTTATTGATTATTCTTCTCATATTCCAATATAATTCTTGGCATTGCTATCATCAAGAAGCAGTCATACTTCATGTCGCCAGGATTGATTCTTCTCAAATCCCGATATGAGCAGAGGTCAATATGGATACCACGTTTTTTGAGAGCCTTTCGGTAATCCTTTCGGTCTTTTCCAAACAACTGCTCATCTTCCAAATGTTCTTTTTCTGACAAAGGACGGAAACCTAACAGTAACTTCTCTACATTCCAACGAGCATGCTCGCATCTGGCAAGAGATTCGATATTGTCTTTTACAATGCCAACCACTTTCTGGTATTTCTTTTTCACATGCTTCCCTAAGTCGAGGAAGTTGATGATTTTATCCTTTTCCTCTTTATTCTCGTTGATTATATATATTAATCGTGATGGAAAGCAGTCTGAACAGAAAACATTGGAAAGTTTATTCTTTATGTCGATTTGACTATTGCCCATTTGATCCCATTTCTCTTGGGTATCTTTAGGGGACTGTTGGTAGCAGAAATAGAAAAGTGCTTTGTCATATCGTTCTGCCGTATTGGGGTCGTCAGGCGGAAGGTTGTCAATATCCATACCTACATTGTAAACCATGTTGACACGCTTTGCCATGGATATATCTATCGTCTCTTCTAATTCCTCATCCCTGATGTCTGATCCTTTTATTCTCAGTTTGTCTGCGGAATTGTATTTGCTAAAGTCCATCCCATCAAAACCAATGAATTCCAACTCTATATCCAAAAATGAGTTCTCATTATAGACGAGTTTGACCTCTTGGTCTTCCCAATTCTTAATCGTGCATTTGCAATATCGGGATAGATTGTACAGGTATTCTTCTTTTGAGACAAAGTCTAAAATAGAGGATGGAGATACCTTGGTTTTATCAAACAAGATGGTGATAATCGTTTTGTTATTACCTGTTGCATCATTGAATGTCGGATAATGTGCAACAAACGCTATCTGTCTGGCAACAGACATCATTAGATCGGAAGTTCCTTCTAAAACAACATGTATTTTCTGTTGCTGGCGAATGATGTTGTCGAATACGTCATTTGCAACTAGGGTTCCAAGAACAAATTTCCTTGCCCGATACCAATTTTTGACGATATCTTCCTTAAATTTGCTGCCGTCAGAGCGGAGCAGTAAGCGGAGCAAGTCTTCTGTGTTGTTATCTTGACAATGGGACATAATTTTCTTTCTTTATTTTGTAATCAGCCTCTTTGGGAGACAAATAGATATTACTATTGCTTGCATCATAGCCAGAAGGACTTTGATAAAGTTGTATATCAAACCAAGTCATAGCCTTGATGACATGCTCGATGATTTGCGATTGTTGCCATTCGAAAGGTGCCAGGGACGAGTCTATGATAAAAGCATAAATCTGCAACGGCATACCTTCGTTGGTTTGCTCCAACCATCTGACGATAAGACGAGGTTCATGAGATACGTGGCTGCACTGCATCAACCAATGATAGATATAGTGCCTAAAGACCTCAATGTTCAACAAACCTTCTTTGATATATTGTTCCTTGAAAGGTGTATCGACATTCAACTCCTTGTTCAATCTCTTGGCATCATCTTCTGTCAAGGCATGAATCCAACCCGTATCAATGATGAATGTTTTTAGCATCTGGCGACCGTGGGTGCGTCCTTCCATCATCTTTTGGTTGTTCTTGAAACACTCTGCATGGAGGATGTATGTAGGGAAGCAAGAGGTTGTCGTGTCCCAATTCTCTATCACCACAGTGGTCAGTGATATTCTCTTCAACATACCGTCTATGCCGTGTTCCTTTACTTCAATCCAATCGCCTATCTTTAGTAAATGATTGGCTCGAAGATAGAAAAAAGCGACAACGCTCTTGATCGTATCTTGGAATATCCAACCAAGAACTGCTCCAAAGACTGAGACGATGATAGAGCCTGTTGAGTCTTTTTCGATGCCTAAAGTGTATATGGATGCAGCTAAGCATAGTCCAAAAATAGAGAGCAAGATAATTTGGCTAACTGTAATTCTGGTCTCCTGTCGTCGCAAACTATATAGCTTGTTCAGATTGGCTATGATATATGCTGTTATGCCAAATGATATAAAACATATGGCGATGATCAAAATTTTTATCAGTGCATTGGCTGGCGGCGAATAGATGCCTTCGTGGATTCGAATGATTAGCTTAGGTGTCAGACCAAAGAAACCTAAATAAACAAGCAGCCAGCATATGCATGAGGTATGTGACTTTAGCAATGCGCCTAGTATTTGGAGCACATAGTATCTGCCAGAAAGCCATTGCTGCGATAGTTTTCTTTTGCGGCCCCATCCATACAAAATGACTATGATCGAAATAGCAAATAGAATTCCAAAAATAGCCCCTTGTACAGGGTTCCCGTTTGAAAAATAATTATATATCGACATAATAAGTATTATTTCTTTTTGATTTCAAATCCCAGTTTCTTCACCAACTTCAGCGTTTGCATCGCCATCTCTCGATCATATAATTTCTCGCTTTCGGGCAAATTGCAATATGGTATCATATCAGGCGTTTCTTTTTGGACATCATTTCGCTCTGGTCCATAAGTCCAACCCTGATCGGTGCGAGTTTTTGCCCAAATCTCATGAGCATTCTCTGCTATTGCTTCTTGAAGCTCTGCCAAATCATCTGACAATGTAACATCATCGAGGCTGATAGGGGATGGCTCATATATAAATTTGTCGGTGGTATTGACGACAACAAGATAATTGTTGGATTGTTGCCATGCTTGTAGGAATGAAGTTACCTTGTACGTTGTTAACTCTTCTTCTTCTGTAGAAGGATTAAACAGGGTGATTTCTTCTGTATCTGTTGATAAAGAGCTGATAGCTACGGCATGGTTTGGCGAAGTTTTGTCACTGTTGTTTTCAATTCCTTCCAATAAGGCATTGTCAATGACTGCTACTAGTTGGTTTCCACCACAAAGAAGTCTCTTTATGTCTTCTATTGTGGAATCGTAGCGTCGACTAACTGAGAGGTTATTCTTTTCCAATAATCTACCTATATTATATAAAGGCATTCCTTTGTCTTTCAGCCAGCAATTGCGGTAAGCCTCGTCGAGGAGTGACTTGTGGGTAATCTCAATGCCAAACTGATGTAATACAAACTCTTCGCATTCAATGTCACAAAGGTAGTTGTTCTTCTGTTGCGCAGCTATTGCGGTCATAGGAATATTGCCAATGCTAGGTTTCAGCACAGTCACATCGCTTTCTACCTCGTTAGCGATTCGGATGATGTCTTTCAGTTCGTCATCTTTCTCTGCTGCGTTCAAAATCTGAAGAGTTTCTTCTGCCGACGTGTTGCCATCCAAGAAAGCAGACAACAGTTCATCTGAAATAATTATGTTATTATTGCTCATAATGCTTTTTGTCTTTAAGTGCAACTTCTGTAAGAGCAGCCATCGCCCTACGTTTGATATTGTATAAGTTATCTACGTTGACAGCCAGCTGGCTTGCAACTTTTTCTGGTGGTAGGTCTTCTACTATTAATAAGCGAATCACCAAGGCATAGCGTTGGTTCTTCATCTTTCTCAGTAAAGTTTCCATATCCATCTCTGCCAAAGAATTTTCTGGCGCAGAAGAGACTCCCTTTCCTTTATCTAGAGGCTCCTCGTTGCTATTATCTATCACCTTAGATTTCAATTTCAAGCAATGTCTTATCGCAGTGACCTTCAGCCATTGATACAAAGAACTTTCAAAATGAAATTGCCGCAATCTCTTTGCGTCATTCTCCATCAAGAGAATGTAAATCTCGCTAATGATTTCGTCATAGTCAATGATTTGTGCTCCAAATACCCGTTTTATGACGCTCGAAAACAAGGGACGACAGTCCTTGAAAAAGAATTGTGCCGTCACTTGAGGGTCGTGGGCGATAAGAGCGGATACTATTTCTTTGTCATTCATAAACACTATGTTACAACTTCTTGCCACATCCGCAGCAGAACTTGGCACCAATTGGATTCTTTGTTCCACAAGCCGTACAAAAACAATATTCGTTAGAAACAAAAGACATTGTGTTTCCTCTTTGTTCTGCAATTACCTTTTCTGCAATCTCTAACGCCTTGTCATCCAAGGAAGACTGCTCTATCATACCCCAGATTTGAGTGATGAGAACTGGCCAAAAGAACAACATAGATATGATAGTAGGGATAGCCTGCTGTCCCCAAATGCCAACTCCAGCCTCAAAAGAAATGCCATTTCCTACAGGAAGCAATGTCACCTTTAAGGCGGTCTTCATGCCAAGCACTGCCTTAAACAACCCTCCCTTAGTGATAGATATGTCATATCCGCCACTGCTCAATGCCACCTTTTGAACTTCGTAACCTTCTTGCTTAAAATAACTCTCCACTTGACTGGCAATCTCTGGTATTAAAGCAGAGGGACCGTTCAAAGTCTTTTTCGTATTAAATGCAGCCATACACCTTATTTGTTTAAAGATTGGATAGAATAGATGTTATAAACAGCATAGAGAACGGAGGTCTCCGCCAACAAATCCTTGATTTCACGAAGTTGCTCCTCTGAATATTTTTTCTCTATCTCCTGGAATAGTCCAACGACCTTGTCGGATTGTTCCTTGATTTCGTCTTCTGTCACGGTGCCATCAGCCATGATTTTCTTGAAAGACTCTTTGTTCATGATGGCTTCATCTATGTTTAAAATGCCATTTTGATTGAAAAACATAATTATCTAAATTTAAAGGATTTGCTACTCTATGATTGTTACTTAAAGCTTTGTGCCGCAATACTTACAGAATGCCCAACTATCTTCTACGAATTTGCCGCAATGTGGGCATTTCTTGCCACTTGTGTTACTGCTCAGATTCTCTTTTAAAGAGCGATATTGCACACTATTACCCCATTTCAAAATTTCTCTGACTCGAACTGCATTAAATGGATGGTCGAGTCCTAAAGTAACTGATAGTTGCAGGGTCTTGTCCCAAAGATTACCTGTTCTAATCTCATCGTACTTGTCTGCTTGCTTTGCCCATTCCTCCATATTGACTTGGTTAGTTATAGTCTTTGGACCTCCCGCCAATCTGGCCATTACTCGTGCCACAATCTCTGGAGAGGTGATGACGCTACCACATCTATCACATGACAACTCGCTTTTTCTTGACCAATATAGCATAGCAATCTGGATTGGTAGGCTCAATGAACCTAAGAATCCTAAGGAACTTGCACCAGAAAGTAACAATCGGGCAACACTGTTATATAGAACATGGTGACAAAGGATATGTCCGCATTCATGAGCCAATACGGCATCCAGTTCCTCATCGTCCATCATCTCTACAAGTCCGGAAGTTACTGTTATGAAAATCTTACTGTCACCAAATGTATAGGCATTTGGCATAGGATTCATTTGAAGATAGAACTCCGGTTCTTCTATTCCTAGTTTTTCACAGATGGGAGGAAGATGATGGTATATCTTTGAAAGTTGAGTCTCAGACAATCGAATATTTGAAGCCATATTCACTCCATATTGTAATTGCTCGTAACCTAAAGACAAAATTTTCTTTACTAAGGTCGGGAAACCTGGAATGTTTTCCATTTGTCGAAGTGCAGCAGCATCTTCAGGATGGATAAATTCGGCTGAGGTAATCATAAAAATATATGTTTAATTGTTTATTTAATTCTTACAGACTGTACTGCGATTTTAAATGACTCAAATAAATCCTCTAAGTCACTAATTTCAGAAGAAGTGCTCATTAGATTTAATTTTTCTTCGTTAGTTACTTGATGAATACAAGCACGTCCTACACCATTTTGTCCCCCTATCATAGCGGCAACTCCTCCGACCAAGAAACCAACTCTTTTGACTTTGTCAAATACATTATTTATGGTATCACTATGTCGCTCAAATAAACTTCTCTCAAAGAAAACAAGATTAACTTTGCTTTGAATTGCCGTTACGCTGCGTTGGTCGTTAATTGTATAATATAGGAACATCAATAATAAGTAATACAATATTTTTTCAAACCTTTCAGTATTTTCTTCGTTAAATTCAGACAAATCTGTAATAAGATTAATAATCTGATTCCTTTTCACGTCATAGTTTAGTGTCTTTTCTATTTTCAACAATTTGTCTAAATAATTATTGAGTACACTAGAGTTAGAAGATGTCAGCTTCATAATTTCTTTTATAAGACCACAACTTTTAGAAATGCTATTTGCCGTAAAAATTCCATACACTAATTGCGATAAGTATTTTCCTTGAACTTCTTTCTCTTTTGGAATATGTGGCATATAAATATCATTAAAGCCCAGTACTGTAGGAGTATTAATCCCCTTTATCGTTGAGACCAAATCTGCTAAAGCTTTCTTTGGGTCTTCATAATATCTGAGAAAATGTAAACTGCTTAAATTCAGTGCTATAGCTTTATGGTAAGGACTGGTGTCTAGCTTAAAAGGAATGATATGCTTCTTTTGTTCATAAGCATAACTTAACTCGTTGGCTGTATTGACAGACTTATTTGCTCTTTCTGAAGCGACAAAAAGTACAATGTTACATTCGTCAATCGCATCTTTTAATTGCTCGCACCATCCTTTTGCGGAAATTAAACCTTTTTCGTCAATCCATCGTTCAATATGGTTTGCTTCTAGTGTTTTTATGATTTTTGAAATAGCATTTCCTGCGATAATATGACCATTGTTATCACGAAAATCACTACTGGCATGGCTGATGAAAACTTTATTTTTCATTTTTTTCAAGTGTTTTTAGGGCATTCCTTACCGACACCCCTTCATATTCATTCCGGAGGAGACGTAAGGGATAAATCTTACGTAAAGGAGGGAAAGACCTCCTCGAAAAGATGCCACATTAGACAATGTGTACATAAGTATATCAATTTCGCAAAGAATCATTGTGTTGATTCTTTTGATACGAGTGTAAACTCGAACGACATGGCAAATGTACAAATTATTTCTGAAAAACTCGCTCTTTTGAGAGATTTTTTTTCGAAAATATATCATTTTGGTGCTTTTCATCCTATTTTGTAAACTCTGTACTAGTGATTTCGCTATAAAATGGTATGACTAACTAGTGATTTTTTCTATAAATGCACTTGGAATATAAGCCGTAGTTACAATGCAAAGACCTTCTATCTCAACGACCACCCTTTGCTGACCAGAGACTCGTGCCACTCGTCCTTCTACACCTGTAAAGTCACCTTCTGTAACTCTTACTAGGTCGCCATTCTTGTAATGGCATAGTTCTGGTGCGACAACCTTGATATGTTCATTGTCGATACTTGTAATCCGAATGAAATTCATCATCGAGGTATAAGAGATAGTGAGGGGTGGATTCTTTCCATTTTTATCCGTCTTGAAGTGATTGTAATAGTAGCTCAAGAAAGATAATTCTGGAGTATGTTCTACTAGTTCGCAAATCTTCTCTATGGAAGCATAGACGAAGAGTAACTGGGGCAAGTATGGTTCTAAGACTCTTTTCTTCTTACCATAGATAATTTTCTGTGTGTAATGAAGTGGCATATAAGCCACTTCTCCTTTGCTCACGATATAATCGTAGGCTTTTTTCTGCCGATTGTAGGTGGCACGCAAGACAAACCATTGTTTATGAGGGTCTTGTGTGTATTCATTTAATAGAGTATGATTATTTGTTGCCATTTTACTTTCTTTTCTTCACTTGGTCGGTATCGAAAAAGTCGAGCCAATAGGTTCTGTCAATGACGTGCGTGCCTTTTTCCTTGCCGAGCTTTATCTTTGCCTCAAAGTTGTTAGTTTGTTCGTAGAAGTCGAGGGCGAATGAAATGTGATTGCCTTTTTTGTCAGAGCACTCATACTCCCTAACTCCGGCACTTCCTTCTATGTCGTAGTCCACGTCTAACAGATAATCTGGCTTTTCCCTGAGATCCGTGTCTTTGAGGTAAACTGCCATTCGATATTTGGCATTCTCGTCCAGATAGTCTGTGGCATCAAGAATGTCTATCCTATAGATGGCGCGGCTCTTGGTGTCATAGAAACAGTTAAACGGAACCATGACCTGTGTCCTGAGGCTTGGATGAATTGTGGAAAGGTCTTTTTGGATGAGGGCTTCTCTGATGGCTAACTCTTGCTTCGACTCATAATTGATGGCACTGAGTGCGTATCCCTCATCCCAGAAATACTCGCCATTGGCAAAAGTGTAGCCTCGCCATCCAACTTGCTCCCAATCGCTCGGTTTGGTTCTTTTAAGGACGTTTTTAAGAGAGTCGTCAGCCATGATGGGGAAGAATGATAGCATCTCTAGGCTATCCTCAATCCATTTTGTGGGGTAAGTACGCATGATGGGATAGGAGGTGAGGTGTGCAAAGGTAGCTGCGTCATTGTGGATGACACAGTTCATAAGCAGTTGAAAATGTTTTTCATTTTCAGATAGCTCCTTCTCTAGAGATAGGGTGTCTTGTTCGGTTTTTGCCAATGGCTTTTGTGATGCCGTTTGATTCTTGCATGCGAAAACAAGGCTGCAAGAGAATAGGGCTACTATATATAATAAGGTGTAGAATTGTCTCATGATGTTGTTTTAAAATAGACGCCAATTAGTGTAACTATAAATGAAAATAGATAAAAGAAAACAAATATGCCAAAGTATGCGATTTTCTCTTTCTTCGTTTTTATGCCCAAATCGATTAACTTCAATTGCATCAATAGCCATAATGCTGCACTCAATATCAATATGCAGGAATAGAAATAAAGCAAGTCGGTATCTGAATCCCCCCAAGTGGTGAAGAACCAGAAAATAGAAAACAAACTATTTAACCCGAGTAAAAACTTTGCGCTCCAACTTCTTATAGTCAATATGTATTTTCCCACTTTGGGGTATTTGTTCTGAATTTCATCTGAATACCACAAAACTCCAAAAACTAGGCTGGCAAGTATAAACACGGCAGACCACCCCAAAAACAAAAATGCGAAAGCCAGTATGGCCATCAATACGCATCCCTTTATGATTACTCCACAGACGGAATGGGATACGTAATTGGTGAATGAAGCCCAATTTTTGCTAAAGCATTTAGAAATGGAGTTTATATATTTTGCATAGTTTATCTTCAATTTTGGTTTAAAATGCATTTTTGGCTTAAGATCCACATTCGGGTTATGAGCCATATTTGAGTTGAAATCCATTTTTAGCTCGAAATCTTGTTCCGGCTCTTGTTCCATTCTTGGCTCTTGTTCTTGATTCTGCTCTTGTTCTTGATTGGGCGAAACAAGACCACACCATTTTGTGAGGTCATTCAGCAACTTTTTTTTCTGTTTTTTATCTTCTATGTCAATGATGTCATGTCCACCAAACTGAAACCGGTAATATTTACTTATCTCGGCATCGTCTATTTTCAAAAAGACGATTCTCTTTTTCTCACTATTGGCATAATTGATTTCCTTACGTGTCCATACGGAATTTTCGGAATGTTTGGAATACATAAAAAGAAATATCTCAGCCTTGTCAATGGCATCAATGATGACATCGACAAATTGGCGGTCACTTTCAATCCCCATCAAATCTATCCAACAGCTTCCATAACCTAAAAGACTCTCGATTTCATCCTTAAGTTGTACGACAGCGGCGTAATCTTGTCTTGAATAAGAGATAAATATTTTATGCATAATCTTCGTTCTTAAATCAGTAAAGATATAAGTAGTAAACCCTTATTTCATAATCAGGTTTCTCAAATGCTTGACTCTAATTCCATAGTTGAAACTTTGAGTAGTATTGATGCCTGCATAATTGATAGCCACCAACTGACCTCGTAGATTGACTACTGGTGAACCACTGCTGCCAGGAAGGGCTGGAATGGAATACATCAGACGGTCGTCTGTGCGCTGGCTGATGGTTCCGCTATTGAATTGTGACTTGATGCCTTCTTTGGTCATAGCAAGAGCTGGACCAAGATTGAAACTCATCATAAAGAGCTTGCTATTCTTGTCTTCACTGATTTTCTTAGTTATGTTTTCCTTCAAATTATATACTTCTAAAGGATCTTCCTCTTCAACGGTAAATATATATTTGTCCTCAGGGGTTTTCTTGTTCTTTAACTGGATGATGGCCAGGTCGTGCTCCGTGTCAAGTTTGGCAACTACACAACTTGAGAAGTCGGTTGTGGAGGTTACATAAGTGTCATTGTAAGCAATGCTTATCTTATTGTGGTATTTAATGTCAGACTCGCTAGGATTGATGTTGCTCAGAGCTTCATAGGTTGCTGCATATTCTTCACATTTTTCCTCCAAAGCGTCTTTGATGTCACGTAGCTTGTAAAAGTCTTCGTATGACACCTCGTCACTATAGTTGGCGTAATTGTAAGCGTTAACTGCCGTCTCGTGCTTTTCTTGGTATTCATTGTAGGAAGAAAGTGTTATGTCCTTTAGTGCCTCAATAATTTCGGCTACAGATTTGTTTACGTCCTTGTCTTCGATGGTATTGGAAACAACATGAGCATTGGTGACAATCTTGCCATCTTCCGAAATGAAAAAGCCTGTTCCGTAAGAAGTTGACACCTCCACAGAATCCTCGTCTGTAGCGAGTCCATTGATTCCTTCCTTTTCGTCAAAGTTTGAGAAAAATATCTTTGCACCGTTAGACAAGTCAACTTCATAATAACTTTGGTTTTGCACTAAGACAACACCAGAGGCTATCTCTTTTTCTATGTCTTGTTCTGACATATTGCTGCATGAAGTCATTGCAAGGATGCTAACTAACCCCGTAATAATAGCTAAGAACTTTTTCATAATTGCTCAATTGTTTATGGTTATAAATATGTTATAAGGTCTAAGAATAAATGCAAATATAGCGATTTTTTCGATATTAGTGTCTCTTTTCTTTCAATTTTAACATAATTTTTTGTTTTGACCTTATTCATGAAACAAGTCATCTGCCACTACTTCGCTCTGTACCATCCCCCAATACTCATTATGGGCAAGGCCATTGGCTGTTTTCTGTGGGATGGCTATTGTCTGAATGGCTTGTAATGCCCCTTGTCGGCAAAAGCCAACATCTCCTTGTCACCCCGGCTGTCGCCGAAAGCCTCGATGTCGTATTGGGTTCGGTCGAAGCTGAGGGTGGAGGCTCCCTTGCCGTTCTCTATTGTTTGGGTAAGGGCTTCGCAAATGCGATGCACTTTCTCTTCTCCATAACAATTATTGGTTTGGAACCGACCGGTCACCTTGCCATCGACAACTTCTATCTGGGTGCCCAATACCTCGACGCAGTCTAGATTCTGAAAGGCGAAGAAAGGGCGAACCCAATTGTCGATGCTGGCGCTTACCACAAATACTCTTTCTCGTTTCCTTTGTGCTTCTTGAATGCGAGCAATGCCTGGGAAACGGAGCAGATACAAGTTCTTCATAGCGAAATTCACACAGAGCTCATCGAAGTCCTCGATGGTCATTCCTCCGAAGAAATGCTTGAAGATGAGTTGCTTTGCCTTCCAATTAGGGAAAAGGTGAAGTTTCATCAAAACCAAGATGGGACTATAAAGCAAGAATCCCAAGAGAAAGCGAGTCTTTCCCTTGGCAAACTTGATCATTTCGAGGAGCGTGTCCTTGGTGGTCAGCGTTCCATCAAAATCAAAACAATATATTTTTTCCTTTTTCATTTTCCCTCCTATAATATATAAATAATGAATAGGAAGGCAACAAGCCATCCCAAGACGATGAACTGGGTGATGCGGTCACGGAGCAATATCTTGGTTGGGTCACCGCTCTGTTGGTCAACTACTGCTATCTGGATGTATCTCAAGAGTCCCACCAACACGAAGACGGTGGTGAGATAGAGATAATCGGTATGGAAATGTTCGCAGACTTCTGGGCTCACGGTGTACATGATGTAGCAAACCAAGGTGACGGAGGCGGTGATGGTGATGGCTTGGTTGATGAAGGTGAGGTTGTATCGGCTCGTATTCTTGCGAGGTGCCTCGCCTGTCTTCTCCATTCTCACCACGTCGTCACGTCGTTTGGCAAAACTCATGAAGAGGGTGATGAGGAAGGTCATCAGCACGATCCACTTGCTCAATACGACTCCCGTGGCTACACCGCCTGCCAGTAATCGGAGCACAAAACCGAATGCCACGATGCACACGTCGATGATGGCATACTGCTTGAACTTGGTGCAGTAACCTAGATTGAGTACCCAATAGAACAGGATGACTCCTACCGCCTCCCAGGTCTTTAGCAAACTGCCGATGCCTACGGAGAGCGTAAACATCAGAAACATCAGTATATAAGCCAACCTGATGGAGATGGCTCCCGATGCTATCGGACGATGGCATTTTACAGGATGGCGGCGGTCGGCGTCCACGTCATAAATGTCGTTGAAGCAATAGATGCTAGACGCTGCGAAACTATAGGCGAAGAAAGTAATCAGTCCAGCCAACAATGCTTCTGTGTTGAACAATTCGCCACCGAAGAAGAGTGGAACAAAGACGAATCCATTCTTGATCCATTGTTTCGGACGAATCAAGCGCATCAAGGCAGAGAAGCCTCTTGCATCCTTTTCTATATTATCTATTTCTTTCATGTATTTATACCTTTAATAACTTTGCTAGCTTTTGGGAAATCCAACCGACGATCTTTGCCAATACCCAAGCGGTAGGCAAGGTGATGGCGACACAGGTGAGGAAGGTGGGCCAATAAGTCCAATGCCACTTCTCGATGTAATCGAGTACGAAGTGGATGTGGATGAGGTAACACTCCAAGCTCAGTGCGCCGACAAACATGAATGCCTTGTTGACCCATTTCGGGGTGCGGCGGAATACACGGTTGAGTAGGAGGATGGTCGTTACGGTGAGTGGAATGTAGAGCATTCGCTCCAGGAAGAGCGGAAACTGTCCGTGCTTCACTTGTTCCAGGAAGATGCTGGAGAGCAGTGTCATCAGAAACATCAGCCAAATCATCCAGATGCTCGCCCCGTCGAGTGTATCCTTTCTCCTTACCATCTCTCCCATGTTGATGCCGATGAAGAAGATGGGCACTCGGCTCCAAAAGATTTCCAGATGCCCAACGGCTTGATGGATAGGGGTGACATACTCTACGAGGATGCACCACATCACCATCACCACTGGCAGCCAACGGTAGATGGGGTGTCGCTTGATGAGTTCCATATAGGCTGGGGCGAAGAGGTAGAGCATCATCGTAGCTGGGATATACCAGAAGTTGAGCTCGTCATGCAGCCAGAACCCCCAGTTGATGGAAATCTCTCCGAAGAGGTTGACCCAAGCCCAGGTGTCTCCTCCGTGGAAACGGGGGATGTAGAAGAGGCTGGCGATGATGAGCCAAGCGGGATAGATGCGGAGGTAGCGACGGATGAAAAATCGCTTTGTATCGGGATTCTTCATCCATGAGAACCATAAGCCGATACCGCTGAGGAAGAGGAACATATCCACTCCCACATTGCCCATTCGACGCAAGCCGTAGAAGGCATCCTCTCGTGGCAAACCGACATGGAAGAGGATAATGAAGAGCATCGCTGCTCCCATCAACTCACCACGAAATCGGCTGATATTCGCCAGTTCTATATCTTTTATCTTGTATCTCATAAATAAGAGGAGTTAAAGAAGTTATCGCTTCGCTAAGAAGTTAAAGACATTAGCTTTCGGGGTGTCTTACTTCTAGAGTGCTTTCTTCATTGCTATTTTTTCATTTGTGGATTCGGAATCTTTTTCATCAGTTGAGAAAACAACCAAGCGAGGCAGATGCTAGAGATGATGTAGAGCAGCAAGCCGGCATAGAGGTCGCCCTGACGACTGATAGGGATGAATATCTTCCTGGTGATAGGATGGCAGACGAAGAGCGCCGCTGAGATAACACCCATCCATTCCAAGACCTTGTTGATGCCCGAAAGCCAGTTGACTCCCGACAACACCTTGGCGGTCAATACGCTCAGCAGACAGATGAAGAGAGGCACGAAAGTCCAGCCGATCATGCTTCCGCTGAGGCTATAGATGATGGAACAGCAGAAAATGATGCCGAAGAAATTGGTTGCGTTGTGGTGGAAAGTCATGAGTATCTTCTCACCATATCGAGCATAGAGGATGCCCAAGCCGAAAGGAAGCATTCCTCCCATGAAGTTGTAGCGATAGCGGTTCATCGCCTCGCTCTCTGGGTTGTCGAAACCCAACGCCAACTGTATCGCCACACAGATGACCATCAGTCCTACGGTAAATCCCCAATGGCGGCGATAGATGAAGAGGCGATAGACGATATAGAGTTGCAGCATCAAACCAAAGAACCAGAAGGGACCTGGCCAAATGATGTGGTCGGGTTCTGGCAATACATTGTTGAACATGCCGAGCATCGCCACGATGTCGAGGAAGTGGTACTTGTGTGCTCCCGGCGTGATGGCATCGAGCATCGTGAAAGCCACGAATCCCACAATCATCATCTTGAAGAGCTTCAGATAATGATAACGGATGAACTGCAAAGGCTCTCGCCAGTTGAAGGACTTTTTGCCATTGATACCAACAAACTGTGTGGCATTCTCTAAATGCGGCTTCGCCTCATACTTCAGTACCAATCCGTAGGCACTGAGGAAGAGGAAGACAGGCACACCGTAATGTCCGAAGAAGGAGAGGAGATGGAATGGCAAACTGAGGTCGGGGTTGACCAATACCTGATTGAACCAATCCACGTTATGCTGGAAGTATTGATACTCGTTCTCCTTGACGATAGGACCTAGCCAATGGCAATAGTTGTGGAGGAATATGCCGATGATGGCAAGGCCTCGCAACACATTGCATTCCGAACGACTTAATGATGGGTTACTCATATCTTTTAATCTCCTTTCTAATTATTTATTCTTTCTAGCTTTTGCTTTCTTTTTCCCCTTCATGGCTTCCTCTGCTTCTTGCAGTCTCTTCTGCTTCGCCATTTCGTCATCTCTCAACTTGTCGTAGTCGGCAGTGTTCTTGAGGATGCGAGGACGCATTTCGTCATAATCGGGGCTGAGGATGTTGTACTTGGCATTGTAGGTAGGCGTCTCGATGCCAGCCAAATATAGCAAGAGGTGAGGAAGGGCATCGGTCATATATCGCTTGTCTCTTGCCTTTCGGATTTGGCGATAGATGTCACGGTGCGTGCTGATATACTTCTGTGAACAGTAGATCCAGAAAGGTATCTCAAACTCATAGTGAGCCAATGGCCAGTCGATGGCGGAGGAGTGATTGCGGCAGATGAAGCCACGGTTGTCCTCATAACATTCCTCGCCATGGTCTGGCATATAGATGACGATGGCGTTCTTCTTGGAATATCGCTTCACGATTTGTGCCACGATGGAGTCGTTGTACAAGGTGGCATTGTCATAATAGCTAAGCATCTGGCGCTGCTTGACGTTCAACTCTGGTCGCTTGTCCTCATAACTGCTTGCCCAGAAACGAGCCTGCTCCTTGCGGTAACGATTCTTGTAGCTCACATGCTGACCCATCAAGTGGAAGATGGTGAGATTATACTTGCTGCTGTCTTCCGCAGTCTTCAACTTGTTGTCGTAGTCATCGAGCAAACCGTCATCGAGGGCATGAAGCTCGGTGTTGCGGCTATCAAACTGCAACTTGCTCAACTGTGGATTGTTCAGGAAGAAACCGCCACTGAAGTCATAGACGGCTTCCTTGGCTTGTGGCAAAAACTCGTTGGTGATGAAGGTGACATGATAGCCTGCCTTGCGGAACAACTCTGGGAAGAGTGGATAGTCGCACCACTCTCCCTTCTCGCCAACCACATGGGTAGAGAAAATGTTCTTGAAAACAAAACTCGTCAGGTTCCAACAGGTCACGACATCCGTAAACTTGGTCAGTTTACGGGTTCTCTCCAAAGCCTTTTGACGTGGGGTCGTCTTCATGAAATAACCATATTGCTGGGAGTGGTGTCTGCCATAGCTCTCGCCGATGATGAGTACGATCTGTGGAGAGCGATAGGTGCAGGTATCCACCTTGATCTCGTTGGCGGCATGGATGAGTTGGGAAATCTGGTGAGAAGCCAACTTGTTGGAGTAGATGCTGAAGTTGAGACGATAGAATGGGAGGTAGAGATTGCCACAATCCTTCTTGGTCAAGGCGTGTTCTACCTCACCGATGGTCTTGCAAGTCATCAACTTGTGGATGGCGACCTTGTTCTGCCAAGATACGCAAGCACTCCATATGTATAAGACGATGCATAGCGCTCCCAAGGATGCTGGAACCACCTTGGACAGGTTCTCCTTGTGGGTGGACAACCAACGATAGAGCGGACGACAGAATGAGGTGAGCAAGACGCTGACTTTCCACATGAAATGGCGGAAACGACGGAAGGCTGTGAGTATCTGCACAAGGATGAGCAGAAGTACCCAACCCACACTGCTGAAGATGACATCTGCAGAGAGGCAGGCTGCGATGAAGTTGCTCGCCTCGCTGCTGTTGGTTTCTCCTACAAGCATCAGCATAGAAGGGTTGAGCGTCGCACCAAAGTTGACGAAACAATAGACATCGGCAATGGCGGTGGCATACAAGATGAAGTACAGAACTCCCCTTACCCAAAAACGTATCTTCTTGGGAATAAAGGCGAGGACGATACATACTGTGTATATGTCGAAGAATAGCTCCAGATACAAGTTGTCGTACAGCTCTTGGTTCTTGGCAAGGGTGACAACTGCACAGAGTATTCCAAGAATATACATGAATGCAAAGAAGTTGGCATTTCTTCGAATCGGTTCAACTGCCAAGTTCACAAACTTCTTGATGTATTTCTTCCAATCCATTTCTTGATGTTTTACTGTTTTGATATGTTATGCTTGATACCTTATTATATATAGTCCGACTATCTGATGAGGGAGGAATAGTTCTGGATGGCTAGTTGCTCGATGCTCTCTGGCACCATGCCGTGGATGCTCTCTCCCTTGGCGATGTGATGGCGAATCTCCGTGCTGCTGATATTGAGCAGAGGTGTCTCGACGATGGTGACTCCCTCTGGCACTTCTCCGATGTCGGAACCTTTTCGGGGATAGACCACGATGGGATAATGGGCGAGGATGTCGTCATGGTGATACCATTTGTCGAAAGCTGCCCAGTTGTCGCCACCTATTAATAATGTGAAGCGGATGTCGGAAAAGTCCTGACTGATGGCTTGGAGTGTATGCCAAGTATAGGATGGCTTGGGCAGATGAAACTCATAGTCGCAAGCTTGCAACTGTGGTTCGCCTTCCAAAGCCTTCTTCACCATCTCTAGGCGCAACTGGTCGTCGAGTAAGTCGGTGGCTGCTTTCTTGAATGGGTTCATAGGAGATACCATGAACCAAACCTCGTCTAGTCCTGCCTTTTCGCAGAGACTCTTGGCGAGGGCGATATGTCCTGTATGGATGGGATTGAAACTACCACCGAATATTCCGACCGACTTCATATTAAATCATAAATTATAAATAATAATGTATAATTAGGCTTGCGCCTTGATTGCTATTGAATTCTTCACTCTTTACTCTTCGCTCTTTACTTTTCGCTTAAGAACTGGCGAACAAGTTCGTAAACCTCTTGTTCTGCCTTCTCCAAATCGTCATTGACTACGACGTGGTCGAACTGAGGGGCGAAGGTCAACTCGTAGCTAGCCTTGGCAAGGCGTTGCTCGATGACCTCTGGTGCATCTGTGCCACGACCATTGAGGCGACGGCGCAATTCCTCTACCGAAGGAGGTTGTACGAAGATACTGAGGGCACGTTCTCCATAGAACTTCTTGATGTTGACACCACCCTTGACATCGACATCGAACATCACAGACTCACCAGCGTTCAACTGGTTCTCTACCTGTGACTTCAAGGTACCATAGAATCTATCTTGATATACCTCCTCGTACTCCAAGAACTCGTCAGCCTCAATCTTTGCCTTGAACTCCTCTGGGGTCAGGAAGAAATATTCCACACCATTCTTCTCCGTGCCACGAGGAGCACGAGAAGTGCAGCTGATGGAGAAAGCCAACTTCAGTTCTGGGTGTTCCTTCATCAACCAATTCACGATTGTGCTCTTGCCGCTGCCGGATGGAGCACTGAAAATCAATAATCCGTTCTTCATATTGCTATTGAATTCTTTTTTATAGTGCGTTGAGTACTTGTTCCTTGATTTGCTCCAACTCATCCTTCATCTTCACCACGATGTTCTGCATCTCTGCTTGGTTGCTCTTAGAGCCAGTGGTGTTGATCTCACGACCCATTTCCTGGGCGATGAAGCCGAGTTTCTTGCCTACGCCATGCCCTTCCTCGTTCATGGTCTCACGGAAATACTTGAGGTGGTTGGCGAGACGCTGTTTCTCCTCGCTGATATCCAACTTCTCAATGTAGTAGATGAGTTCCTGTTCCAAGCGGTTCTTGTCGTAATCGACATTAGGAATCTGCTGCAAGCCACTCACGATGTTGGCACGAATCTTCTCCACACGAGATTTCTCGTATGGTTCGATGCTCTCCAAGAGAACCTGGATGTTGTCCACCTTCTCCGTGAACTTCTTCTGGAGAGCGGCACCTTCCTGCTTGCGGAAGTCAACGAGATGTCCGATAGCCTCCAAGATGGCAGTCTTGGCAGCATCCCACTCCTCATCGGTGAGTTCCTCGACTTCAGTCTTGGTTGTTACATCTGGAAGACGAAGGAGAGTGGCATACCAATCTGTAGGCTCAGGAATACCTGTCTGAGCCGAAATTTGCTTGATTTGTTGGTAATAATTCTCAACAAGTGCAGCATTGATAGGTGTCGCATCAGCAGCGGCAGTCTTCTCTATCCAGATGGAGAAGTCCACCTTGCCTCTCTCCAAGTGTTTAGCGATGGTTTGGCGCATCTCCATCTCCTTTTCACGATAGAGAGGTGCTATACGAGTAGAGAGATCAAGTGACTTGCTATTTAATGACTTTATCTCTACATTAATTTTCTTTTCGTTGTAGGCAACGGTAGCTTTTCCGAAGCCCGTCATTGACTGTATCATATAATCTTTCACGTTAAATTTCTGCAAAAGTACAAAAAAAAGCGAGAAAATGATTAAATTTGCACCTTATTTAAGAATATATTTTTAAATTATGTCTTGTATATTGAATATTGAGACGAGTACCGACGTGTGCTCAGTGGCAGTTAGTGATAATGGACAGGTGGTTTTCAACAAGGAAGATCACAGCGGTCCTAACCATGCAGTTAAGTTAGGTGTTTACGTAGATGAGGCTCTTAGTTTCATAGATGGTCATGGCATTCCTTTGGAGGCTGTGGCAGTCAGTTGTGGTCCTGGTTCCTATACCGGTTTGCGTATTGGCGTGAGCATGGCAAAGGGTATCTGCTATGGCCGTGGCGTGAAACTCATCGCTGTGCCTACACTCGAACTCTTGGCTGTGCCTGTGCTGCTAGGAGAGCATCCTGAGGAGGAAGATGCACTCATCGTTCCTATGCTGGATGCCCGCCGTATGGAAGTTTATGCACAGGTGATGACACGAGCTTTGAAGGAGGTACGACCTATCCAAGCCGACATCGTAGATGCTGATACTTATAAGGAATACTTGGACAAGGGAACTGTCTATTTCTTCGGAAATGGCGCAGCCAAGTGCATGGAGGTCATCAACCATCCGAATGCCCGACTTGTGAAGGACATCGAACCATTGGCTAAGAACATGGCTCCTCTCGCAGAGAAACGTTTTGTGGAAGGAAAGTTTGAGGATGTGGCATATTTCGTGCCATTCTATCTGAAGAACTTCGTTGCCAAGATGCCAAAGAAGTTGATTTAACAGAAGGGAGGGACAGCCTCTTACATATATAATATAATGTACATTCATCAACCATCATAAAGAATGAATATAGAAGGATTAGATTACAATACCCAAAGAGAGAAATTGGTGATGCCAGAGTATGGCAGGGAAATCCAAAACATGGTAAATCATGCTGTTACGTTGGAGGACAAGGGGGAGCGTCAGCGTTGTGCTGAGGCTATCATTGCCATCATGAAACGTATGTTCCCAGAGGGCAATGGCGTGGAGGACCATGAGCGCAAGTTGTGGGATCATCTTGCCATCATGAGCAATTTCCAATTGGATGTGGATTACCCATTCGATGTGTCTCAAGCCGTGCAGATAGCGAAGAAACCTGAGCCAATGGAATATCCGATGAAGAAAATTCCTATCCGTCACTATGGTTCTATGATCTTTGAGCTTTTCGATAAGTTGAAGACGATGGAACCAGGCGATGAGCGTGATGAGTTGGTGAAGTTGACTGCTAATCAGATGCACCGCAACCTCATGCAGTGGAGCCATGGCTCCAGCGACTTGGAGAAGGTGGCTTCCGACTTGGCTCGTTTTACCGACGGCAAGATACAGTTGGATGTCCATAACTTCAAGTTTGACAAGGTCGCAGAGCATGATTTAGCTAAGAGTAACAAGAAAAAGAAATAAGTAGCCTATGGAGTCTTTCATCATAGAGGGCGGTCATCCGCTCAAGGGGACCATCACCCCACAGGGTGCCAAGAACGAGGCGTTGGAGGTCATCTGTACCACCATCCTCACCAAGGAGCCAGTGCGCATCAAGAATGTGCCTGACATCCTCGATGTCAACAACCTCATCAAGTTGCTGAAGGAAATCGGTGTCAAGGTGACCCAGAATAGTCGCAACGACTATACTTTCCAAAGCGATGAGTTGAAGCTTGACTATCTCGATAGCTTGGAGTTTGTCAAGAAGTGCTCTTCGCTTCGTGGCAGTGTGCTCATGATTGGTCCGTTGCTGGGGCGTTGTGGCAAGGCTACGATTGCCAAGCCGGGTGGTGACAAGATTGGTCGCCGTCGTCTGGATACTCACTTCTTGGGATTCAAGTACTTGGGTGCCAAGTTTGTACATGATGATGCTCGCAATGTCTATCAGATAGAGGCAAAGCGACTGAAGGGTTGCTATATGCTACTGGATGAGGCTTCGGTGACGGGTACTGCCAACATCATCATGGCTTCTGTACTTGCCAAGGGAACGACCACCATCTATAATGCGGCTTGTGAACCTTACATCCAGCAGCTCTGTCACTTACTCAATGCCATGGGTGCTCGCATCAGTGGTATTGCCAGCAATCTTCTCACCATCGTGGGAGTGGATAGCTTGCATGGTGCGGAGCATACCATCCTGCCTGATATGATTGAGGTAGGTTCTTTTATCGGAATGGCTGCGATGTGTGGTGCCGGTGTCCGTATCAAGGATGTGTCGGTGAAGAACTTGGGTATCATCCCTGATGCTTTCCGTCGATTGGGCGTGAAAATCAAGATTGATGGTGACGACCTCTTCATACCACAGCAGAAGCACTATGTCATCGACTCTTTCATCGATGGCACCATCATGACCTTGTCGGATGCTCCTTGGCCAGGATTGACTCCAGACCTCTTGTCTGTGCTGCTCGTCGTGGCGACACAGGCTCGTGGTAGTGTACTCTTCCATCAGAAGATGTTTGAGAGTCGCCTCTTCTTCGTGGATAAGCTTATCGACATGGGCGCTCAGATTATTCTTTGCGACCCTCACCGTGCGGTGGTTGTCGGTCATGACCATAAACTCACCTTGCGTGCTGGCAGAATGACGAGTCCTGATATTCGTGCAGGTATCGCCTTGTTGATTGCGGCGATGAGTGCCAATGGTACTAGCCGTATCGCCAACATCGCCCAGATAGACCGTGGCTATCAGGACATCGAACAGCGTCTCAATGACTTGGGAGCCAAGATAACTCGTGTGGAGGACTAAGGAAGTGAAGAACGAAGAGTGAAGAATTATGATAAGACGTGACGACGTATATAAAATAGGTAAGTTGGGCAAGCCGCATGGTGTGAAGGGAGAGATTTCCTTTGCCATTACCGATGATGTCTTCGACCGAGTGGATGCCGAGTATCTGGTACTCGACATTGATGGTATCCTTGTACCTTTCTATATGGAGGAGTATCGTTTCAAAAACGATGATACGGTGCTGGTGAAGTTTGAGGACATTGATACTCAAGAGCAGGCTCGCAACTATACGGGCTGTGAGGTCTTCTTCCCTCGTCATCTGTCGGATAGCGATGGGGAGCACATGACTTGGGCTGAGATTATCGGATTCCATCTTGTCGATGTGCCAACGGGGAAGATAGTTGGTACGATCGACCATGTGGATGACTCTACCATCAACCTTCTCTTTGAGGTGACTACCCCGGATGGTAAGGAAGTTTTGATTCCAGCCAGTGATGACTTGATAGAGGAGGTCAATGCAGAGAAAAAAGAGATTAGAATGGCAATCCCAGAAGGATTGCTTCAGTTGGATGATTAGCGCTAATGATTGGCTGATTAACCTCTTTATATATAATAAGGTATAAGGCATCTGTTGATAGGTGCTTTTATCTATGAAATGAGAAAATGATGAAGAAACAACAGATATGTATTCTCGGTTCTACCGGAAGCATCGGCACACAGGCTTTGGATGTCATCGAGCAACATAGTGACCTCTACGAGGTGTATTGCTTGACAGCCAACAACCGAGTGATGGAATTGGCAGAGCAAGCTCACAGATTCCATCCTGCAGCAGTGGTGATTGCCAATGAGGCACATTACGAAAAGTTGAAGGACTTGCTGAGCGATGAACCTGATATTAAGGTATATGCAGGTGCTCAGGCTCTTTGCGACATCGTAGAGGCTGACCCTATCGACATAGTGCTTGCCTCCATGGTAGGTTTCTCAGGTTTGGAACCTACCATCCATGCCATCAAGGCTCGCAAGAAGATATGTCTTGCCAACAAGGAAACCTTGGTAGTGGCTGGTGAGTTGATTTGTGGTTTGGCTCAGCAGTATCATGCGCCAATCCTCCCTGTAGATAGTGAGCATAGTGCCATCTTCCAAAGCTTGGTGGGAGAGGATGACAACGAGATAGACAAGATTCTCTTGACTTGTTCGGGCGGTCCTTTCCGCAACTATACCCATGAGCAGTTGGAGAAGGTGACGGCGGCTGATGCCCTCAAACATCCAACTTGGGATATGGGAGCCAAGATTACCATTGACTCGGCATCCTTGATGAACAAGGGTTTCGAGGTGACGGAGGCGAAGTGGCTCTTCGGCGTACCTGCCGATAAGATTCAGGTGCTGATTCATCCTCAGAGTGTGGTACATAGTGCCGTGCAGTTTATGGATGGAGCAGTGAAGGCACAGTTGGGCGTGCCAGATATGCGCCTTCCTATCCAGTATGCCTTCTCCTTCCCAAATCGTCTTCCTTTGAGAGGCGACCGACTCGATTTGTTTAAGACACAGGACTTGCAGTTCTTCGAACCAGACTATACCAAGTTCAAATGCTTGCAGTTGGCTTTCGATGCCATCCACATGGGCGGTAATATGTCGTGCATTCTTAATGCAGCCAATGAGGTGGTCAATGCCGGATTCCGTCGAGGTGAGTGTGGCTTCCTTCAGATGGCAGACATCATTGAACAAGTGATGCAGAAGGCTACCTTCGACAAGAGTCCAGATCTCGATGTCTATCTGAGAACGGATGCTGAGGCTCGTCGCATCGCTACAGAGTTAATGAATAAATAATAAATGATAAATAATAAATGGAAGTATTTTTGATCAAAGCGTTGCAGTTGATACTGTCGCTTTCCTTACTTGTCTTGCTCCATGAGGGCGGACACTTCTTCTTCTCCAAGCTCTTCGGTGTAAGAGTGGAGAAGTTCTATCTCTTTTTCGACCCTTGGTTCCATCTCTTTGAGTTCAAGCCAAAGCATTCTGATACTACTTACGGTATCGGATGGTTGCCATTGGGTGGATATTGCAAAATCTCTGGTATGATAGACGAGAGTTTCGATACCGAGCAGATGAAGCAACCGGAACAACCTTATGAGTTCCGTAGCAAACCAGCTTGGCAGCGACTCTTGATTATGATAGGTGGTGTATTGGTCAACTTTGTCTTGGCTCTTTTCATCTACTCCATGATCTTGTTCCATTGGGGTGATGAGTATGTAGCTACCAAGGATATGACCTATGGTATGAAGTTCAATACCGAGGCAAAGAAGTTGGGTTTCCAAGACCATGACATCTTGTTGGGTACCGAGAAGGGTGAGTTCAAGACCTACGATGGTGATTTGTTCCGTGACCTTTCCACAGCTACTCGTGTTGACATCCTTCGTGGTGGCAAGAAGATGAGCTTGAATCTGCCAGGTGAGTTGAACATGCTTGACATGATCAAGGAAAGCCCTCGTTTCGTGGAGCTTTATGTGCCATTGCAGATAGACAGTGTGATGAAGGATTCTCCTGCTGCCAAGATTGGCTTGGAGAAGGGAGATGAGATACTTGCAGTCAATGGTAAGAAGGTGGGCTCTTATAATGAGTTGACCGAGGAGTTGGGGCGTATAGACGATATGCTGTCTGTAGCTCAGACACCAAAGGATAGCTTGAAGGCGTTGACGGGTAGTCTAACCTTGCTTCGTGGCGAGGGTGCAATGCGTGATACCGTACAGTTGGCAGTTCAGTTTGAGTCAACTCCTGAGGGTGTGAAGCTTGGTTTCTACAATCACCCTGTGATGATGGACTACAAGCCAACTCATATCAGTTATGGTTTCTTTGAGAGTTTCCCAGCAGGTATCAAGTATGGCTGGAATGTCTTGGCAGGTTATGTAGGCGATATGAAGTATGTGTTCTCTAAGGAGGGAGCGAAGAGTTTGGGCGGTTTTGGAGCCTTGGGTAGCTTGTTCCCATCAATGTGGGATTGGCATGCGTTCTGGATGATGACCGCCTTCCTGAGCATCATCTTGGCGTTTATGAATATCCTTCCTATCCCAGCCTTGGATGGAGGTCATGTCTTCTTCTTGCTTTATGAGATTATCACGGGCAGAAAGCCTGGTGATAAGTTTATGGAGCGTGCCGAGTATGTAGGTTTCGCCATCTTGCTCTTGCTTTTGGTGGTAGCCAATCTGAATGATGTCTTGCGATTGTTCGGCATCTTGTAAAAATAGAATAATACTTGTGTTCGGCAATTATGATAGCCGAACACCCATAAAAAGCAAAGCCTCGATGCTTCACAGCACCGGGGCTTTTATATTTGTTTCATTTTTTTCTTGTATAGAAGAGGAGCGAGAGGGTGTCGGGAGATAAAAGCGATGCACTAGGGAAACAAATGCGAAGTGCTATGGGAACAAACCTGCAGAGCCCTACAGCATACTATAAGGCCTAACTTAGATTTGGTGAAATCCAACTTGAATTTTATTAAATATAAGTTAGATTCCATGGAATCTAACTTAGAAACTATATTATGCTATAGGCTTCGTGAAGCTTATGCCCTAGGGTGATGAAGGTTATGTCCTAAGATGAAGAAGTTTGCTTGCTATAGCAAGGAGATGCTTGGTATAGCAAGCTAGCTAATATGCCAAGCAGCATGAGATATAGTACGGCAAGCGAAATAAAAAGCGAGGCCTCCGTGAGAAGACCTCGCTTTAGTTTATGTGGGAAAATATGTTTTCTAAACACTCTTCTCATTGAGAAGAAACTGCTTTATGAGTAGCGGATGATTTGACCTGGAGTCAATTTCTTGTCCTTCTTATAACCATTGAGGCGGCAAATCTGATCGACGCTCACGCCACGCTTCTCGGCGATGCTGTTGAGGGTCTCGCCATACTTAACCTTGTGGTAAAGTTTCTCGCCACCAGCATTGGCATTGTATCTGCCAACCTCGCCACCATTAACTTCCTCGCGAGTATATCTACCATTTCCAATCTTGCCACGAGCAGCATTGGCATCGGCTGATTCACGCTCGTAAGTGTCACGGTTGAAATCATAGTAGTCGCCAGTAACATCCTGGTTGCGGAAATCGAAGAGGAGGGCTGGGTTCAAGGCTACGCCGCAGAGACGAGTCTCGAAGTGGAGGTGAGAACCGGTGCTTCGTCCTGTGTTACCACCCAAGCCGATAACATCTCCTGCTCTTACTTCCTCGTTTTCTTCCACGAGTTGCTTAGACAAGTGACCATAGATGGTCTCCAATCCATTGTTGTGACGGATAACGATGTACTTGCCGTAGCCACCACCATCATATCTTACGATGCGAACTTTACCAGAGAAGGCTGCGCGGATTGTGTCGCCAACATAAACCTTGATGTCCATGCCTTTATGTTTGCGGCCAAAGCTAGCACGGTAACCGAAGTTACTGGTGACAACGCGACTAGGAGTTGGCATACAGAAGTGACGGAGATTGATGCGGAAGTGATCGGGGAGGGTAGTCGCCTTGTGGGCGTACTTGTTGGAGAAGTCCTGGTAAAGCTCCGCTGCTGGATTCTCTTTGTCCTCCATCATACGATAGTGAGATACCGCAAGTGTATCGAGTGACTTCATTCGATGGTCAACTGGTGCCTGGCGAGCCAAGAGGTCTTGTCCAAACACAGGCACGGCTGTGAACGCCAACAATGCCACTGCGGTAATCTTCTTTATTTTCTTTGTAAAACTCATACTTTTTAATTAATAATCCTGTTAGGTTCGTCATTTGCTGACACGGAACAAATAAATGGCATTCCGTTTCCAAAAAACGCTAAAGCAAGTGCCTTAATATGCGGTTTTGTTATATAGACGTTGCAAATATAGCAAAAATATTTCAGATTACCAAGCACATTAACACCAATCGGCTGATTTTTAACGTGGAATCTAGAGGTTTAACCTTTATTAAGTAACTTTTCGCTTGATGTATATCAATTTCTCGTCATAGAGGGGCATTGTGGGTTGGTGTGGCGATAATGGGTTTACTTGTGTAGCGGTTATGGGTTGGCAGAAGCCTTTTCCTTCAGTAGCTTTAGGAGGACCACGGCAGGCGAGTGTCCCATAAAGATACGTCGTTTCACCTCAGGACTGGTGAAGCGCAAGCAATGCAAGTAAGCATCATAAAGCTCGTCGAGATTGATGGTGAACTCCTTGCCCGATGATTCCCTCACGCCGATGACCATTCGCTTGGTCAAGCGTAGGTTGACGTACTTGATGCCTGTAGGGGTCTCTATCTCGTGAATCTCTGCCAATAGCTCTCTCATCTTCTCAGCAGAGAGAGGTGGACGGGATTCCGTCTTGGTGGAGCGCTTTCTGCCTTTTCGGTGTGGGGCGTTGTTGGCACGGATGGCTTCCTCTGCCAACTTCTGCATCTCGGAGTCGCCGAAGAGATTGCCTTCGGCGAAAGTACTTTCCGAAAGGTTGCTTGCTTTAGATGGGTTCTTCTCTGTATTTCTCTTTTCCATGATGCTTGTTCTTTTGTTAGTGATAGATGGGATAAGATGGCTGATGTGATAGGATAGCTGATGTGATAAGGAGCAATCGGCATTAGCTAATCGCCGCCCAGTTGATGTTTGTCTTCTTCAACTCCTTCAAGCGATTCCATAGCATCGCATTCTGAGGCAACTCGCATTTCGGGTCGGCTTCGATGATGGCTTCCGCCTCCTTGCGAGCCAGTTGCACAATTTGTCCATCCCTAGCGATGTTGGCTATCTTCAGGTCGAACGCCATGCCGCTCTGTTGGGTTCCCTCTAGGTCGCCCGGTCCTCGGAACTTCAAGTCGGCTTCGGCGATGCGGAAACCATCGTTGGTGTCACACATGATGTCGATGCGCTTGCGGGTCTCTTCGGAGAGCTTGTAATTGGTGACGAGGATGCAATAGCTCTGGTCGCTTCCTCTACCTACTCGTCCTCTGAGCTGGTGGAGCTGTGCCAAACCGAACCGTTGGGCATCGAGGATGACCATCACGGAGGCATTCGGTACGTTCACACCTACTTCTATTACGGTGGTGGCAACGAGAATCTGGGTCTCTCCCTTGGCGAAATGCTGCATCTCCTCCTCCTTCTCGGCAGGTTTCATCTGTCCGTGTACCTTGCTGAGCTTGAACTCAGGGAAGGCTTCCTTCAGCGTCTCGAATCCCTCTTCGAGATTCTTCAAGTCACTCTTCTCGCTCTCCTTGATGAGGGGGAAGACGATATATACTTGTCTGCCAAGGTTGATTTGGCGACGGATGCTCTGGTAAAGGCTCGTCAGTTGGTTGTCAAACTTATGGAGCGTCTGAATCGGCTTTCTGCCCGGTGGCAATTCGTCGATGACGCTCACGTCGAGGTCGCCATAGATGGTCATTGCCAGGGTGCGAGGAATAGGAGTGGCGGTCATCACAAGCACATGAGGTGGATTCTCGCTCTTAGCCCATAGCTTGGCTCGTTGGGCGACACCAAAGCGATGCTGCTCATCAATGACGGCGATGCCCAAGCGTGAGAAGACAACTGGGTCTTCGAGGATGGCATGGGTGCCCACGAGTATCTGGATGTCACCCGTGGCGAGGTCTTTCAAGATGTTTTCTCGCTTCTTGCCCTTCACGATGCCCGTGAGGAGTTCCACCCGAATGTCCATATCTTTCAGAAAGTCTCGGATGGTTTGCAGATGCTGTTCCGCGAGGATTTCCGTAGGTGCCATCAAGCAGGCTTGGAAACCATTGTCGAGGGCGATGAGCATTGTCATCAGTGCCACGAGCGTCTTGCCAGAGCCTACGTCACCTTGCAAGAGTCGGTTCATCTGCCGACCGCTGCACATGTCGGCACGTATCTCGTGCATCACTCGCTTCTGTGCCCCTGTCAACTCGAAGGGGAGGTTGTGGGCATAGAAACCATTGAAGATGTCGCCGATGCGGTTGAAGATATAGCCTCTGTACTTGCGTCGTTGGTCGCTCGCATACCTTAATATATTGAGTTGCACATAGAAGAGTTCCTCGAACTTGAGGCGCACTTGTGCCTTCTGCATCTCCTGGTGGGAGTGCGGATAATGGATGAATCGGAAGGCGGTGTCTCGGGAGATGAGGTGCAGGCGACCCACGATGAAGTCGGGGAGGGTTTCGGGAAGGGGAGGCAACAAGCCCACCAAGGTCTTGGTCAACTTCTCGATGGTGCGAGAGCTGAAACCATACTTCTTCATCTTCTCGGTGGTGTTGTAATAAGGTTGCATACCCATCTCGGAGATTGGGAGGTTGCTGGCATCGTCCATCTCTGGATGAGAGAACTGGTAGCGACCGCCATAGACGGTTGGTTTGCCAAAGACGATGTACTCCGTGCCTACCTTGTAAGTCTTGAGGATATATTGCGAGGAGCGAAACCACACCAGATCGACCACGCCAAAGCCATCCGAGAAGTGAGCCACCAGTCGCTTGTTGCGCTTGCCGGTGTCAAACTCCTCGTAGCTCAGTATCTTACCCTTGATTTGCACAAAAGGCATATCGGGGGTCAACTCGCTGATATGGAATATCTTGCTCCTATCTACATATTTATAAGGATAGTATTCCAACAAGTCACCATAAGAGTTGATACCAAGTTCCTTGCTCAGTATCTCCTTCTTCTTGGGACCTACACCGGGTAGGTACATGATGTCTTGATTTAGAATACTATTCATTATTCAGATAATAATGCTTCGGCAACCTTGATGTCGAATGGGGTGGTAATCTTGATGTTCTCACGATTGCCCTCCACCATTGCCACTTGGCAACCGAGGCTTTCCACAACACTGGCATCGTCGGTGAACTGTTCCTTATAACCTTGGTTGAAGGCTTGCTTAGCCAAACCGATGTCGAAGGTCTGAGGGGTCTGTACGATGCGATAGTCGTCACGAAGCACGTTCTTGCCGCCGCCACGCTTGTCGATGTAGCGCAAGGTGTCGGTGACGGCATACACTGGGATGGCGGCATATTCCTCACGTGCCGCCTCGTAACATTCCGAGATGACTTCGGTGGAGACGAAAGGGCGTACGCCATCGTGGATGCCTACCACTCCGTCCTCATCGTCAGGAATGAGGGCGAGTCCGTTCTTGGATGATTGGAAGCGAGTGTCGCCTCCATTGGCTATCTGGTGCTGGATGTCGAAGTGGTGTTCCTCGCAGAGTTGTTGCCAATAAGCCTGTTGGCTCTCTGGCAATACCAAGATGATGTTGAGGTTGGCATCATACTCGTGGAAACGCTCGATGGTGCGCATCAGGATCGGTTTGCCTGCCACTGGCAAGAACTGCTTCGGAATCTCACTTCCCATGCGGAGGCCCTTGCCTCCGGCTACTATGATAACGTAATCCATATTATCTTTTCTCCATCAGGTGGGCGTACTGCATTCCTTTCTGTAGCTTTGCTACTTCCTCTGTACCTACGAAGTAGCTCAGAATCTGGTAGGCGTAAGGGAGGGTGGCGGCAGGACCTTCGCCTGTGATGACGTTGCCGTCTTCCTGGAAGAGTTCGCCAGTGTAAGTAGTGCTTTCTTCGAAATAACGCTCAAAGCCAGGAGAGCAAGTGGCTTTCTTGCCATCGAGGATGCCAATGCTAGCCAATACCATAGGAGCGGCGCAGATGGCACCTACTCTTTTGCCTGCCTTGTTTTGGGCGATGAGAGCTTGGCGCACTCCCTCGTGCTCATTGAGGTTGGTGCTGCCTGGAAGACCACCAGGGAGAAGCAGCATGTCTGCATCCGAGAAGTCTTGGATGTCCTCAAACTTGAGGTCAGCCTTGATGGTAATGCCGTGGGAAGTTTCCACAAACTCACTGCCCGTGATGCTGACCGTCTTGATATCTACACCACCTCTGCGGAGGATGTCAACAGGAGCCAAACCTTCGATTTCCTCGAAGCCGTTGGCAAGAAATTCATATACCTTAGCCATAATTTTATACCTTTTTTGTCGTATTATTCGATTAATATTGTTAATTTTGCAAGCGTAAAGGGACTTCCGCTGTTATATGCAGTACAAAAGTGCACCTCTGGCTTCCCTTTTGCAAAAGTAATAATAATAATTGAAACTACAAAATAAATGGCAGAGCAACATTTGAAATTCGCCATATTTGGCAATGAATACCAAGCCAAGAAGTCGGCTTCCATCGAAATCATCCTCAATTATCTCGACAAGCGTGGGGCTGAGGTGTATGTGGAAAGTACCTATTATGACTTCCTGACACGTGACCAACATCTGAAGTTGAATGTCGCTGGAGTCTTCGAGGACTACAACTTCGATGTCGATTACGTCATCTCCATGGGTGGTGATGGTACCTTCCTCAAGGCGGCGAGCCGTGTGGGTGCCAAGGGTACTCCGATCATCGGCATCAATATGGGACGTTTGGGTTTCCTTGCGGATGTCTTGCCTAGTGAGATAGAGTCGGCGTTGGACAGTCTCTATGCCGGTGAATGCCAGATAGAGGAGCATGCCGTCATCCAAGTGGAAGCGAAGGGTGGTGTGCTGGCTGGTAATCCATTTGCCCTCAACGACATCGCCGTATTGAAGCGTGATGATGCCTCCATGATTTCTATCCGAACAATGGTGGATGGCGAGTTCTTGGTTACTTACCAAGCCGATGGTCTCATCGTCTCTACCCCTACAGGTTCCACAGCCTACAATCTTTCCAATGGTGGACCAATCATCATTCCTCAAAGCGGTAGCCTCTGTCTGACTCCTGTGGCTCCCCATAGCTTGAACATCCGTCCTATCGTCATCAATGATACGGCGGAGATTACGCTTGACATCGAGAGCCGTAGCCACAACTACTTGGTGGCGATAGATGGTAGAAGTGAGCGCATGACAGAGGAAACTCGCCTCGTCATCCGTCGTGCTGCCCATAGCATCAAGATTGTGAAACAGCGCAGCCAGAGATACTTCTCCACATTGAGAGAGAAGTTGATGTGGGGAGCCGACCAAAGAGCGAGATAAAGGAATTATGAACGTTTATAGAGAGATTTTTGCCGACTTCAAGCAGGGAGAACTGGCGCAGTTCTATCGCTTGATGTACCCAGAGTTGATGGTGTATGCCAATCGACTGTTGGGCGCAGACTTTGCGTTTCTTGCCGAGGACTGCGTGCAGAATGCTGTCCAGAAAAAGAGACACTAGTGAAAAAGAGAAATATGTTTAAAGTACCGAAGTTTAAGTATAATGTCAAGACCTTGCTGATATGGCTTTGGCGAGCATGGAAGGGCAACCAGTTGCAGGCTGTGCTCAATGCTTCCATAGGCTTGTTGTCGGTGGGTGTGAGTTTGGCACAGGTATGGGCGGTGAAACGAGCCATCGATGTGGCTTCCCATGCCGTGGAGGGTGACATCTATTGGGCTGTGGGCTTGATGGGATGCTTGATTCTTGCCGACTTCGCCCTCAATATCTCCTCGATTTGGATTCGCAATCTCTTGGGTATCAAGGCGCAGAATCGTATGCAGCAGAAAATGCTCGACCGCATCCTTCGCTCGGAATGGCAGGGGAGAGAACGACTTCATTCGGGTGACGTGCTCAACCGACTGGAGACGGATGTGAACACGGTGGTCAACTTCTTGACGGAGACCATCCCTAATACGCTCAGTGTCTTGGCGATGTTCCTCGGTGCCTTCTTCTATCTCTTCTCCATGGACAAGCTGCTCTCGGTGGTCATCGTCATCATGATTCCTATCTTCTTGGCGTTTAGCAAGATTTATGTGGGAAAGATGCGCCAGCTGACTCGTCAGGTGCGTGATTCGGATAGTAAGGTGCAGAGTGTGTTGCAAGAGACCATTCAGCATCGTATGCTCATCAAGACTTTGGAGAAGGATGACGCGATGGTGGATAAACTTGAGAACACACAGAAGGAATTGCGTGGACACGTGGTGAAGCGTACGATGTTCAGCGTGTTCAGTAATCTGATAGTCAACTTCGGTTTTGCTTTAGGTTATCTCGTGGCTTTCCTTTGGGCAGCGATCAGGATGAGTGCCGGTACGTTGAGTTTTGGTGGCATGACGGCTTTTTTGCAGTTGGTCAATAAGATTCAGGTGCCTGCTAGAAACCTCACCAAGTTGGTGCCAGCCTTCGTGAGTGTCTTTACGGCAGCAGAACGACTGATGGAACTGGAGGAAAATCCGCTGGAGGAACAGGGAGATCCGATTCTGATTCCTTCGCCTTGCGGCATCCGACTGAAGGATGTATGCTACAGTTATAAGTTGGCTGAGGCTTCTCCAGCGGAAAAAAACTTGTATCAGAACCAGCCATTGAACAAGACGAATATCATCAATCATCTGAGTTTTGATTTCCGTCCAGGCAGTTGCACGGCTATTTTGGGAGAAACGGGTGCGGGAAAAACTACGCTGATCCGTCTGCTTTTGGCCTTGCTCCGTCCTCAGCATGGAAAAGTAGAGATTTATCATTCGTCGAAAAAGACGGGAGAACTGTCGCCTCGCCACCGTTGCAACTTCGTATATGTTCCGCAGGGCAATACCCTGATGAGCGGAACTATCCGTGATAATCTGAGATTAGGTAAGTTGAATGCTACTGATGAGGAAATGCAGGCGGCCTTGCATACGAGTTGTGCCGACTTCGTGATGGAATTGCCGCAAGGACTGGACACGGTTTGCAGCGAGCAGGGAGGAGGCTTGAGTGAGGGACAGGCTCAGCGTATTGCCATCGCCCGAAGTCTGTTGCGCAATCGCAGCATCATGCTTTTTGATGAGGCTACGAGTGCACTCGACCCGGAGACGGAGCGCCAGCTTCTTCAGAATATCTTGTCTTCCCACGACAAGACCATCATCTTCATCACCCATCGCCCTGCCGTTGTGGAGTATTGCGACCAAGTGCTGAGGATAGAGCGTGTGGTGTGAGTGAGGTGTCGAACACCATATCTCACTCTTGTAACTTCTTGTGTGATAGGGTGCTAATGCATACTTAGTGAGGTGTGAGATAGAAAGGCGAGATCCCTGCTTCACTAGAATAAGGAGCAAATGACCGCTCGTCATATAGTGCAGACTGTCTGCCTATGATAGCCAAACTGTCCGCCTACGGCAGTCAGACTGTTCAGTTAGGACAGCCGACCGTCATAGGCGGACAGTTTCGTATGCAACTCTTATATGTTGTCTTTATTTATTGTATTCTGCTGTAACATCCTTCACTTTATATTTCAATCCTTCCTTGGATGCTTCGATTTCAAAGTAAGCCGTACTGGTGAGACTTGTTATATCTACAGTCTGCGGCTTACCTGTACCACTACCATTATTGAATATGACATTTACCACCTCGGTTGCATTATCAATGCTGACTTCCTTGTAGTACCATGTCTTACCACCGATGGTCTTTGTTTCTGTCATCTTTTCACCTGGCCACTCTACAGCTGGTTCTTTCTTCCATGTATAGAAGTATAATGGACTCCATTTCACAGCATCAGCATTCACATAAATCATAAATTTATATGCGTTGAACTTCTCAATCGTATATTGATGTGTGGCGATATTTCTAACTTCACCATTCACAAGCAAGCCAACTTTCAAGGTACAAGTACCATTGATACTGATTTCCTTACCACTTTCTACAGTTGTGCTCTTTGCAGTAGGGGTAGAGCCGTCCAAGGTATAAACCAATTTAGCTCCCTCTGTCTGGCTGACTGCAGTAAGCTTGGTCTTGAAACCTTCCTCGTATGAGCCAGAAGGCACGTCGGTCCAAGAGGTTTCTGCATCATTAGAGAGGAAATAGGCATAGTGATAACCAGAAAGAATCTTTGTATAGCCTGTTTCTCCTGCATATTTATCAGCATCATTACCTACAGCCACAAGAAGTTTGTGCTTCGTACCAGTCACCTCATTGACATATAAGGTATTCTGGCATTTCTTGTTTGCGTAATTACTCATATTGGTGATACCAGCATATTTACGAGCAGCAATCATCTCCTTCAACTCAGGCTTGTAATCTCTCCAGTGTGGCTGGAAGATACAAGGTGTTCCTGGCATGGCGAGCATATAGGCATTGGCTGCAAGCGTATCCCGCTTAAGAGGATCCAACTGCTCATCTGCAGAGCGATACTGGGTATCATGATTCTCGACAAAAGTAACTGCATAACGACGATAATTGGCATCGTGCATAAGATTTTCGTTGCTGCTCAACTTTGTCCAGTTTGGAGCTGCAACAACCTTATTATCTCTTACGCCGATAGCGTCACGAACATTATAACGGAACTGGAAGTCGAAGGCTGCGCTCTTCTTGTTAGTTCTGTTTATCCAACTTTCTATTTTGTCGTTACCATCCCAGTATTCACCTACAGAGTATTCTACACCTGTGGCATCATTATAGTCGGCAACATGGCTACCATCGAAGCCTTTCACCATATCATAGCGGAAACCGGTGTAACCCAAATCATCCTTCAGATATTTCAGATACGCTTTGATCACCTTCTGCACATTTTCGCTCTTGTGGTCGATGTCACGGCAACCTCCAAAGTCGGTTCCCTCATCATTGTTCTGGCTGAGGCTTACCCCGTCTGTGGCAGCCTGGGTTGCTGTAGTTCCGCCATCATCATCCTTGCAGATGTCTGTAGGTTGCATCTGATAGGTCACACCCTTGTATGTTTCAGCAGGGAAATTATACCAGCCATCCGTATTACGGTGGTTGACCACTACATCAGCTATTGCGCCTATACCAGCGGCTTTAAACTTGGTAATCAGATTTCTGAGTTCAGCCTCAGATCCGAATGATGAGTTCTGATTGAAATAATAATATGGCATATAGCCCATCACCTGAGTGGTTTCTATACATTTTCCACTTTGTGGAAGCCAAACAAGGTCGATATAGTTTTTCATATCTTCGGCTTGGTTGGCTAAGACCTTCCATTGTGATTCATTGTAAGAATTCCATGAGAATCCTTGCAGCATAACGCCGCTATAGTCGCTTGGCCATCCTTGAGAAGTCAGACCGGGGGTAGGTTCTGGTTCTGGAGTTGGGGTAGGAGTAGGTGTAGGTGTTGGCTCTGGTATATCAGGGTCGTTACTACTTGAACAAGCTCCGAGAGTGAGTGCCATTGCGGCGAGGAGGGTGAAATATAATTTCTTCATGTTAATATATTTATTGTTAATCTATTTTTATCGTAGGTTTGTGTTGTTATTACGTTGACAAAGTTACTATTATTTTAATTAGCTTATATCATTAATTGATGCAAATCAAGTGAATATGCAGTGCAAACGTTTGCATTGTATGCAGTGGATGTTGTACTTCTATCATTTAGCCAAATCGAGTTGAAATCGTTTGATTTGGCTTAAATATCGCTTATACTTTAGCCAAATCGAGTTAAAATCGCTCGATTTGGCTAAAGAATCGCTTGCTTTTTCAAATATTTTCCTTAAATTTGCAACGTAATTAATAGTTAATGTTATCAGTTATGGAGCAAATCGTAGGCAGAAAGACGGAGATTAAGCAGTTGACGGAATATTATTCTTGGCGGAGCAATGCTTCCAGCTCTGCCATTCTTTGCCTTTTACGTTCTTTGGCAGCCATAAAACGTTTCATGGCTGCTTCGCGTTTCTTCCAAAAATCATTATTCATTATTTCCATAATCGTTCTTTTAAAGCATTTCGCATGCAAATATACTACTTTATTCTGAAACCCGCAATGATTTCGGGTGGAAAAGTTTTATATCCATACACTCTGCCTCCGTGTGCTTGTCGAATAATGGCAGTTAGAATAATTATTATACAATGTTTTTATATGCATTTTGCCAGCAATAATACATTATAGTCAAAACAAATCGCTATGGGTTCCATTGTTGAGAAACAGCAAGGTTAGTTTTTTATCGTTTTGTTCCCACAGCATCAACCAATCAGGGGTTATGTGACATTCCCATATCCCTTCTAGGTTTCCATGAAGTTTATGCGATTTATATGATGGTGGCAGTTTACCCTCATTGGCTAGTTTTTCTACTGCTTTTTCAATGAGAACTGGATCTAGACCACGTTTCACTCCTTTTCGCAAAGACTTTTTAAATTTGTTTGTAAAGTCAATAGAGTATTTCATTCTAAGCACTGTTTGATTAAGTCGTGAGCATCTTTTGCATGATATACTCTGCCAGCTTTAACATCTTCTAGGGCTTCTTCAATTCCACTTTTCTTTTCGGTTTGAATAACCCAGCCAAACTTCTTTGCCAGTTCCTTTAATAAGTTGAAGTCAACTTGCGGAACAGTTATAGTTGTTGTTATATTATTTATAGCTACATCCATATTGCTTTACTTTAATGTTATTTCTAATTTGCCGCAAAGATACGACTTTTCCTCGTAACTTCCAAGTTTTTTGGGAAAAATGTAGGGATGATGATAAAGAAAAAAAAGCGGCTCCCGGAAACGAGAGCCGCCTAGTCATTATAACTTTTTGATTTCTTCAACACTCAATCCTGTAGCCTGTGCTATGATTTCGGCAGAAACTTTCTGAGCTAGCAAGCTGAGAGCAATAGCTTTCTTCTCTTTAGCCCTACCCTTGACCTCTCCTCTTACTTCTCCCTCCACTATGCCTTCTGCACGACCTTCTGCACGACCTTCTGCACGACCTTCTGCACGACCTTCAAGTTTAGCATTTGTTAGCACGTCATTTTGTATCATGATAGCGTTAAGATGCTCATCGTATGCGTGGCGCTCAGTATCTGACATCTCATAATATTTCAGTTTCTCACGAGCCTCTTGAAGCCCAGGTGCCTTGGTGTCAGCAGCTATTACCCCATTTTTGAGATAGTTAACCCATTCCTCCAATGGCGATTTGGCCACACTGTTGAATTCGTTGACACGAACGAGAATATAAGTAGGGAAGATTTCCGAAGGGGATTTTCTTACGATATTGTCTTTTTCTTTGGTGCTGATGATAAGCTGGTCTTTCGTATGTAGCCCCACGAAACTGTTCTGCCCCACATAGATATAGTCAGAACCTTTGCCCAAATCAAAGTAAAGGATACAGATGGAATAGACCTTCTTCACCTCCTTATAACTGTTTTCCAGGTTGATGTGCTTAAAAATAGATTCGTCCCATCTAAAATATGAAGTTTCAAAATAATGCAACTTTCTAAATGCATGAATGTCTACAATCAAAGTTTCTCCTCTATCGTTTTCAACTTTTAAGTCTATTCTGTTTGCAACATCAAGGAAATCAAAATATTTATGGTTCTCAGTGCATTTTAGAACTTTCAAGATTTTCACCTCTTCGTTCAAGAATACTGTGAGGAATCCTTCCAGCACTCCGAAATTGGCTTTCTGACGAAGCAATCTTTTGATAGCCCAGTCGAAGCGAATGTATCTGTCTTTCAGTTCTGCCATAATATCTTATTTTATTAAATGCCACATTTCATCTGCAAATATACGACAAATTATCGTAACCACCAAATGTCAAAGTAGGAATTAATATTAAAAAACTTGAAAACATTTGGTAGTCTCGATAATTATTGCGTAATTTGCGCAACGTAAAAAGCGCAATAAGATTATGGCAACAATCAACAACCCTTTCGTGATGTATGGATACAAAGGCGCAGAGTACTTCTGCGACCGTGAGAAAGAAACCGAGAAGATGATGATTTCGCTCCACAACGAGCGAAATATCACGCTTGTCGCACCTCGTCGTATGGGTAAAACGGGATTGATACATCATGTTTTCCATCAATTGGAAGATCAATATCCAGATGTGAAATGCTTCTACCTAGACATTTTTGCCACCAAGAACTTGGAGCAAATGGTGCAACTGATGGCTTCGGAAATCATCGGAAAGCTTGATACTGTCTCACAAGCAGCATTGCGAAAAGTCCAGGAGTTTTTTAGTAGTTGGCGACCTACACTAACCATAGACGAGTTGACTGGTATTCCAACCTTCTCTTTGGACATCAAACCAAGCGAGGGACGTGAGAGCTTGAAGCGAATCTTCGAGTATATGAAGCAATCTGGAAAACGATGCTACGTGGCGATTGATGAGTTTCAGCAGATATTGAATTATCCTGAGGATGGTGTCGAAGCATTGATACGCTCATACATCCAATTCCTCCCGAACGTATATTTTGTATTCTCTGGTAGTCAACAACACATGATGGAAGAGATGTTCTTATCGGCGAATCGCCCATTTTTCCAAAGTTCCCTTGTCATGTCACTACCATGTATCGCCGTGTCAAATTATCTATCATTTGCCAATCGTCTTTTGTCGTCACAAAAACGAGAAGTGGATGTAGACACATTCACCTATATCTACTCGCAAGCCGACAGCGTAACTTGGTATGTACAAGCCATCCTACATGGTATTTACGAACATCGTGATGAGCATATCAATAAGGACTTAGTGGATGAAGTGATTCAAGAGTTGATAGAGGAGCAAGCCATGGCATACCAAAACTATTGTGCATGGCTGACCGAAAACCAGCAGTTACTCTTGTTAGCAATTGCCAAGGAGCAAATGGTTTCCTCCCCACTTAGTCAACAGTTCATCTTGACCCACCACCTACCTGCCACCAGCAGCGTAAAGACAGCCCTGAAGGCTTTAGTGGACAAACAATTAGTCAACAAGACACCAAAAGGCTACTTTGTCAGCGACCGCTTCTTTGCTAAATGGCTAGCAAGAGGGGAATAAAGCACTGAAAAGGCAACTCTCGGAATGCAAGAGCCGCCTGGTAATCTTTTCTCATCAAACTTTCTGGTGGCATATATATCACGCATATTCTTGATGTCCTCGTCATAAAACTCAAGTTCCTCACGGGAAAGTTTGCGGAGGTCGCCTATTTCTGCCAACTTGCGAAGTTTAGTGAAAGTATCAATGATGGCAATGGTAGTGCCGATCAAAATTTTTGATCAGTTCATCTTTCTCTCTGTTATTCAACTCAATAACATAGCCTGGAGGAAACTTTTTGGGGAAAATGAGGGAAAGAATGAAGGGCATACAAAAAGGCGGTCTCTGAATAGAAACCGCCTTTAATATATAAGTTTGCAATGGTGAAGTTGCTTATTCTACTGTACAGAAGATATTGTCTTTTGTCTTTCTTGTAGGATACAACTTGATCGTGTTGCCTGCAACTGTAAGGTTGGCGCCATCTTGCTCCAAGTTGTCGATGCTTCCACCGAGGTTAATTGGCCAATCCTTATTTACAATGAACTTCCAACCATCGGCTGTTACGCCTGCCATAGTAGCCTCGAAGCAATACTCCTCAGCATTCCAGGTCATGGGAACTGGGGCTTCCTTATCCCAGCCTTGGAATTGACCAACCATACCCATGGACTCAACCTTTGTGGCAGTAATCGTGCCTTCTGAAAGATTTACATCCATGTAGTATAAACTCAAAGCCGGCATTGTTAGGATCGGCTAAATAGATGTAACCAGTATATGTACCCTTCTCATCGTCTACAAGGGCAAGCTTCTGGTCTGAAGATCCCCAAGCGTCTGTACTACCGATGAAGTAGATGAATGGATCGTACATCACTTTCTCAATAGTATAAGAATAGTCCATCATGTTGAGAGTGAGTCTGTACTTGCCAGGCTCTGCAATCTTACCAGCACCAGGGCCATCGCTTGTCAACAAACCTGTCATGCTGACGTCGCCGTCAATCTTTGGTCCTACTACACCAGCAGCCCAGAAGGTTTCGGCATCAATGTTCTTCTTAGGAATAACCTTCCAACACTGGTTAGCCTCTTTTGTTTCGAAAGTGAGTGTGAAGATAGGATCGTCATATACATCCTTGTCGCTGTGCTTGAATGCCTGCTTAGCACTTACAGTATTCCAACCGTCAACGCCTTCGGCATTAAACATATCGCCTACGAGGTAGTAACCCTCATCGATAACAGGAGCCACAGGAATAGCCTTTACCTGGAAAGTTTCAGATGTTGCCATCTTTACAACGGTAGAACCATTGTTAAACCATGCGTCAAGCGTAGCATTGATGTCATGCTCAATTGGGCGCTTGCCATACGTTTCTGAGATGTATGATGCCAAATCGGCTGTTGCCATCTTGCCGTCATTGTCAATGTCGTAGGTCTTGTCGCCCAGATTGATCTTGATGGTTGGTGTGTAACCGGCGTCGGAAGAAGTGGGAGCAACAATGCTCGCCACTTGAATTTTCTCTTCCGTTACATTAGCCAAGTTGATGACATCTACTGGAGTAACGCTACCGTTTCCGAAAGCTACAGCTTCCTCCTCAGGATTTATCTGTGGGTTAGCCCAGTCGGTATAATCCTCGGTACATGACACCATAGCCATCAGCAGGGTCAACTGACGATGGATGAATTGTTTGGATAAATCACGATGTTGACTTTATCTATATTTAGAGGCTTCATGTTACCAAACATTTACAAATTTTGGCTCTTCAGTAGCAGGGAGCGTTGTGTCGAAGTTATTGGCGAGAGTGCCATGCTTGCCATAATAATCGAGCTTGATGGCCTCAGCAAGATAGTCTTTGCTCCAATGCCCTGTAATGCATTGTACCAGATACCAATAGCGAGCTTTGAGGTCTTTAACTCGTTGGAGTAAAATTATGTTATGAGTCCAATTTAAGTGCTTGATGGGTAATGTGTTTACATTATTTTTCAATTGCGCAACCGCTGGTTGCGCAATTGAAAAATATCCAACTTTAACCATGGTCAACTCCTTGTTGTACTCATTGTAAAACTGCATCATGCACTGCATGTTTCTTATGGAGAATCCTTTCCTCTCAGGATACTCATTCTTTAGATCTATAGATAGGCGCTGTAGAGTCTTCTTGCCCCAACCATCAGTCTCTTGGCTTTTGGTAAGCATTTCACCGATGTCCCAATTCATACGGAGCAACTCCTCGTTTGCTGCGTACATGGCTTTCTGTTGGGCAAAAGAAACACGATGCTTGATTTGTCTCAACAAAGAAGGATAACCTTGGAAGTTTCCCCTGCCTATTATTCTTCCTTGTTTTTTAGCAAGTCCATCATTTTCTTCATATCAGGCAAAGCCTTGCGTAACCTTTCAGGCATGTCATCCAACGTCTTGTAGGTAGCAACTCCCATCGGCTTGCTATAGTCTCGAACAGCATATTCTGCATAAGAGTAGTTTGCTGATTGGCAAAGAATGATTCCAATAGACGAATTCTCGTGTGGCTTACGCACCTTGTCGTCGAGAATTTGAAGATAGCCAAAAAGTTGCCCAAGGTAAGAGGTCTTAAACTCGCCAAGTTTTAGCTTTTTGTTCCACTGATGATGGCAGAGTGGTGTGTGAATGGTACTTTAAAGAAGTCCTCAACAGGAAAATTCGGAATATTAGTAACAGATAAAGTATGGAATATATCTATCTGATTTTCAATATCTTGCAATTCGGCGGTTGCAACCGCCGAATTACTGTCAAGCATATCCCATGCCTCATAAAAACGTCTCATATCCTTCATTTGAGTTTCCGAGAATCCTCGAAGACCAGGTAGTTCCTTACGAAGTTGTTCGCTGATGGCTGCTAATGCTCCCTCGCCCCATACTCCTTTGCGGGTATGTTGTGAAAGATATTTTCCGATGGCAAAATATAAAGCAAGTTGTATGCGGTTCACACCTTTGGCTGCTTCATATTGTCCTTGAAGTATGGCTGTCTTTATAGCGTTGACAGCATTGTTATATTGTATCAAACTATCCATAGAGTAATGTTTTAATTTGGTCTTCTAACAGAAGGCATACGGATTTTGGGACAAAGAAAATGCAAACGAGCACAAAGAAAGCTTGTTTTCTATTTGCCGAGTGCAGCTTTTCTTGGGCAAAGATACGATATTTCCTCGTAACCTCCAAAGTTTTAGGGAAAAATGTAGGGATGGTGATAAAGAAATTAGCTCTATGTATTCAGCATAACACAGCCCAAAAGGCATCTCCACCTCTGTTCTGGATAATAGATCTTGTGCAAAGACGTTATCATATTATCAAATAAGGTTACTATAGCTTTGCAGCCATCAACATATATCTTGAATGGTTGCTGTGACTAAATCCTCGTTTTCCTCATCTTTTATATTTGGATTGTCCTAAATATCAAAGAAAATCATGTGATTTTTAAAAAAGAACCATTAAGAGCTTATGATTTTCGATATTTTTTTGTATTTTTGCCCTCAAAAGCAACAATTTGCGCAAATAAGTGCGGAAAAGTGTGTTGGTATCACACAAAACTGCACTAAATAATGTAATTTATGAGAATCAGTAGAGACATAATCAGTACATTTAAGGAGTGGAAAGACGCTCCAATGAGAAAGCCTATTCTTTTGCAAGGAGCAAGACAAATAGGTAAGACATGGGCAATGGAAACTTTTGGCAAGGAGAGTTTTGAATACTGCGCTAAGTTTGATTTTGATAGGCAAGAAGAACTGAAGTCTGTATTTCAAAACACCAAAACGCCAGAAAGAATCATCAAGGAATTAGCGCTTTTTTGTGATGTACCCATCATTGCAGGAAAAACTTTGATAATCTTTGATGAAATCCAAGAATGCGAGGAAGCACTTAATTGTTTGAAATATTTTTGCGAGGATGCGCCTGAGTATCATATCATGGCAGCAGGTTCTCTCTTGGGGGTTGCTGTCAAAAAGCGAAGGATGACAGTTCCTGTAGGTAAAGTAAGAGTTATACGCATGTATCCTCTTTCTTTTAAGGAGTTCTTGCGTGCAAGCGATATCCATACCTATGAATATATTGAACAACTAACTGCCATAGAGAAACTTCCGGAGATTATCCTAAACAAATTAAAATTGGAGTATCGAAGATATTTAGTGTGTGGCGGTATGCCTGATGCTGCATGTGCAATGTTGGAAAATCAAGGTATGGAAAATGTTGATGCCATCTTGCAGGATATTTTGGATTTGTACGAACTTGATTTCGCCAAATATGCAGAGCCACGTGAAATACCACGAATTCATGCCATTTGGCATTCTTTACCATCTCAACTGGCAAAGGAAAATAGAAAGTTTGTTTATAAGGTAGTTAAGCCAGGGGCAAGAGCTAAAGACTATGAGGATGCTCTGCTTTGGTTGGAAGATGCAGGTATGATTTATCGTATAAACAACATAACAAGACCTCTCTTCCCTCTGTCTGCATACGAAGATTTGAGCGCATTCAAACTTTATGCTTGCGATTGTGGCCTCTTACGCCGTCTTGCCAAGTTGCCGAGTAGTATTATTGTTAGTCCAACGGCTAATTATACTGAGTTTAAAGGGGCAATGGCAGAAAATGCTATTTTACAATCTCTCATGCCTATACTTCGAAGGGAAGTGCCCTTTTATTGGTCACCTGACAGTAGGGCAGAGATAGAATTTGTTATACAATGGAACGATGAGATTATTCCGATAGAAGTAAAGGCGGAGAATTGTGTGAGTGGAAGAAGTTTGTCTGTCTATAAGGAAAAATATGCTCCTAAGCATCGTATCCGGTTCTCTTTCCTTAATCTACAATACAATTGTGGAATGTTGAGTTGTCCTTCACCGATGGCAGATTGGCTACCATCCTTGTTGGAGCGATGTTAAGTCTTACCAGAACTTCCAAGGTTTTTAGAAAAAATGTAGGGATGGGGATAAAGAAAAAAATAGGCGACTCTCGGAATTGAGAGCCGCCTATTTCAGCCAATTTGCGAAAGACTGGATACTTCTCGCTGAATGGCATCTGCTCAAACATATTCATATTCTTCACTCCTTTTTATATTCTTTTATTCTTTGGATTCTCTTGTGGCTTCTATAGAAAATTTCAGAACTCCTAAATTAACCCCAAAAGTCAATTTGCGCATTTTTAGTGGCAGCTTATCTGCGAAGACTTCGTTCATTGCAGCTTGTATTTTTCCTTCTGTTGCTTTGTCTGGTAAAATACCATGCTCCTTTGCATCTTCATTCACCTTGTCTATGCTTCTTGCCAACTTGCGAAGTTGAGTGAAAGTATCAATGATGGCAATGGCGGTGGCTGTTGCCATTGGTGATTTTAATATTGTGGCAAGCATATAAAGTCCTTGCTCTGTAAATCCCTTTACTGTTGCATGAGAAAACTTCAATGTTTCGAGGTGGTCAAAATTTTTGACCACATGCTCTTTCTCGCTGTTAGTCAGTTCGA
>ERZ1034626.97-NODE-97-length-56440-cov-66.954899_pt1 | contig 56440 bp, 56 predicted proteins | sample MGYA00520652_ERZ1034626 | MGnify/ENA primary metagenome ERZ1034626 (study PRJEB33766, sample SAMN09781765) | gut metagenome | biome: gut microbiome | host: Homo sapiens | place: Madagascar | study: EMG produced TPA metagenomics assembly of the PRJNA485056 data set... | reverse complement strand
AGAGCACCTGACTGTTAATCAGGGGGTCGTTGGTTCAAGCCCATCTTGAAGCGCAGAAAGCAAAGCCTCGCAAGTTTCTTACTTGCGAGGCTTTTTCGTGTTTATATCTTGCAGACAAAAAAGGCACGCCTCGCTAGAGACGTGCCTTTATATATAATAATGTATAGAGATTAATCTACATCATTATTGTGATCCAAAGAATCATTGAAGTCCTTAGGAGCCTGCTCCTCATTGCGATGCTCATAACGGCGTGGCTGACGCTCACCACCATTGCGACGATCATCACGACGAGGACGACGCTCACCACGCTCTGGACGTGGACGACGCTCACGCTCTACATAACCCTCTGGCTTCTCCATCAACACACGGTGAGAGAGCTTGTACTTGCCAGTCTTAGGATCAATCTCCATCAACTTCACCTTGATCTTGTCGCCTTCCTTGATGCCAGCCTCTTCAACTGTCTCAAGACGCTTCCAGTCAATCTCAGAGATGTGGAGCAAACCATCCTTACCAGGGAGAATCTCTACGAAGCAACCGTAAGGCATGATAGAACGAACAGTACCCTCGTAAACCTCACCAACCTCAGGAACAGCTACGATAGCCTTGATCTTAGCCAAAGCTGCATCGATAGAATCCTTGTTAGGAGCAGATACCTGTACGTGACCCTTACCATCAGTCTCCTCGATAGTGATAGTAGCACCAGTATCCTCCTGCATCTGCTGGATAATCTTACCACCAGGGCCGATAACAGCACCGATGAACTCCTTAGGAATATCGAATGCTACGATACGTGGAACCTGTGGCTTCATCTCAGCACGTGGCTCAGAGATAGTCTCCATCATGCAGTTGAGGATGTGCTCACGACCAGCCTTAGCCTGCATCAAAGCCTCCTCAAGAATCTCGAAGCTCAAACCGTCGCACTTGATATCCATCTGTGTAGCGGTCAAACCATCGCGGGTACCAGTGGTCTTGAAGTCCATATCACCCAAGTGGTCCTCATCACCGAGGATATCACTGAGGATAGCGTACTTGTCCTCACCTGGGTTCTTGATAAGACCCATAGCGATACCAGAAACTGGCTTCTTCATAGGAACACCTGCATCCATCAGGGCGAGAGTACCGGCACAAACAGTAGCCATAGAAGAAGAACCGTTAGACTCCAAGATCTGGCTTACCAAACGTACTGTGTAAGGGAAGTCTGTAGGAATCTGACCCTTCAAACCACGCCATGCCAAGTGACCGTGACCAATCTCACGACGGCCTACGCCGCGCTGAGCCTTAGCCTCACCTGTAGAGAATGGAGGGAAGTTATAGTGAAGGAGGAAGCGCTGGTAGCTCTTCTCGAGCACACCGTCGATAAGCTTCTCATCCATCTTTGTACCGAGAGTACATGTAGAGAGAGACATAGTCTCACCACGCTGGAAGATAGCGCTTCCGTGAGGCATTGGGAGTGGAGATACCTCGCACCAGATAGGACGGATATCTGTAGTAGCACGACCATCAAGACGCAAGCCCTCATCGAGGATGCAACGGCGCATAGCATCGCGCATTACGTCATCATAGTAACGGGTAGCCTCAGCGTGCTTCTCCTCCAAGTCTTCCTCAGAAAGATCGGTATGAGCAGCGTCATACTTCTCGAGGAAATCAGCCAAAACCTTGTCGAAAGCATCCTGACGTGCATGCTTCTCCAAAGCCTGGTGGTTGATATCATAAGCTGGCTTGTAAAGCTCAGACTTGATCTGCTCACGGAGTTCCTCATCGTTGATCTCGTGGTCATACTCACGCTTCACGTCAGTACCCTTCTCCTTAGCCAACTCATACTGGAGCTCGCACATAGGCTTGATAGCCTCGGCAGCCACCTTGAGGGCACCAATGAGATCCTGCTCAGAAACTTCCTTCATCTCACCTTCTACCATCATGATATTGTCCTTGGTAGCACCAACCATGATATCCATGTCTGCCTCTTCCATCTGCTGGAATGTAGGGTTAACAACATACTCACCATTGATACGAGCTACACGAACCTCAGAGATATAGTACTCGAAAGGAATATCTGAACAAGCCATGGCAGCTGAAGCAGCGAAACCTGCGAGGGCATCTGGCTGGTCAACACCATCGGCTGAGAGCAACATTACCTGTACGTAAACTTCTGCATGGTAGTTAGAAGGGAAAAGTGGACGCAAAGCACGGTCCACGAGGCGAGAGGTAAGGATCTCCTCATCGCTAGCCTTGCCTTCGCGCTTGGTGAAACCACCAGGGAAACGACCAGCAGCACTGTACTGCTCACGGTAATCTACTTGCAAAGGCATGAAATCTGTACCCGGAACTGCATCCTTTGCTGCACAAACAGTTGCGAGAAGCACTGTGTTACCCATGCGGAGAACCGCAGCACCATCAGCCTGTTTTGCAACTTTTCCGGTCTCAATTGTGATGGTTCTTCCATCAGGCAACTGAACACTTTTTGTAATTACGTTCATCGAAAATTAAAAAACTTATTGTTTTGTCTAACATCTAAATATATAAAACGCTGCAAAGATACCTTTTTAATTATTAATAAACGAATAAAAGCGCAACTATTTTCTACATTTTTAAATTATTTATCTATCCAAGATACAATATTCACAATTTTATTGCTACCTTTGCAACCGATAATTTCGCAAAATACAGAAATAAATGAAAATAACTAGACTCTTTTCAGCAGCAGTGATTATGGTAGCTGCGCTGGCTTTTACCTCTTGCAACAACAAGAAGTTCCACATCAACGGCAACATCACTGACGCCAAAGATTCCATGCTTTACTTGGAGAACATCAGTCTCAATGGTCCTGAGAAAATAGACTCTGTCAAGTTGGGTGAAGATGGTTCATTTGCTTTCGAAGAGAATGCGATGGACTCCATCACCCCAGAATTCTATCGACTGAGAATCGCCAACCAGACCATCAACCTTTCCATTGACTCCACGGAAACGGTCAGCGTCAAGGCAGCTTATCCTACGATGAGCTATAAATACGAGGTGGAAGGCTCTGAGAATTGTTCTACTATCAAGGAGCTGTCTCTCAAGCAGATGAACTTGCAGAATACGCTCAATGAGATTGTCAAGAACCCGAACGTAGGCGTAGATTCCATGAACTTGGTCATCGCACGCGTCATCGACAATTACAAGCAAGACATCAAAAAACATTATATCTTCAAGGCACCGATGAAGGCATCCTCTTATTATGCCCTCTTCCAAACTATTCAGTTGGGAGGTACGAATTCCTTGATTTTCAATCCTCGCAACAACAAGGAAGACGTCAAGGTATTTGCAGCAGTAGCCACCAGTTGGGATACTTATTATCCTAACGCAGAACGTGGCAAGAACCTCCACAACATCGCCATACAGGGCATGAAGGACATACGCATCATGGAAAACCAGATGGCTTCACAGCAGATTGACGCCAGCAAGGTGAGCGTGAATGGTTGCATCGACCTTGCACTGGAAGACAACAAGGGTGTGACACGCCATCTCACCGACCTCAAAGGCAAAGTAGTACTGCTCGACTTCCATCTCTTCGCCAACAAAGAAAGCGCCAAGCGCATCATGATGTTGCGCGAGCTATACAATAAGTATCATGCCGCAGGTTTGGAAATCTATCAGGTTTCTGTTGACCCGGACGAGCACTTCTGGAAGACCTCTACATCTGCCATTCCATGGATAAGTGTTCGTGACGAAAATGGCATTCAAGGAACAAGCGTACAATCATACAACGTACAGAGCATTCCTACCTTCTTCTTGATAGACCGCAACAACACCTTGCAAGCTCGTGATGTACAGATCAAGGATATTGACGCAGCCATCAAGAACTTATTATAAGGTTTAGACAATTCACAAGAACCTAATACACTAAAAAAAATGAACAAGAAACTAGTAGTTTTAGCAGCTTTGTCGTTCTCCTTCTTAGGAGCACAAGCAAAAGTGAAGTTGCCACACATTCTTGGCAACAACATGATTCTTCAACAGAATGCAGAGGCCAACCTTTGGGGCTGGGATAAGCCTGGAACCGAAGTCAATGTCACCGCCTCTTGGTCTTCACAGAAATGGACAGCCAAGACCGACAAAGATGGCAAATGGCAAGTGAAGGTACAAACTCCAAAAGCTAGTTACACGCCATTATCCATCACCTTCGATGATGGCGAGCCTGTGACACTCAGCAACATCCTTGCTGGCGAGGTTTGGGTTTGTGCTGGCCAAAGCAACATGGAAATGCCAGTCAAAGGTTTCGGCAACTGCCCTGTGGAAGGTTACAATAAAGCGGTGGTTGAAGCCAACCAATACAAAGGTATCCACTATGTTAAGATACCTAGCGTGATGAGCAACAAGCCATTGGATGACGCTAGCTGCGAGTGGAAGGAGATTTCTCCTGAAACTGTAGGCGAAGCTTCTGCCACAGGATATTTCTTCGCCCAAGTAGTCAACAAAGCGCTTGACATCCCTGTAGGTTTGGTCATGGCCAACAAAGGCGGAACCCGTGTAGAGAGTTGGCTCGACCGTGACTATCTGAAGAAGAACACAAAAGAAGAGACAGACTCTGCCAAGATAGTCAAGAGCAAGAAATTCAAGTGGGACTTTCACTACCCTCTTCTTTGGGGTAATGGCACCTTCCACCCTATTCTTAACTATACCGTAAAAGGCATTCTGTTCTACCAGGGCTGTTCCAACGTAGGCGACCCAGATGGTCAATACACCCAACGTCTCGCCGACTTGGTAGCTCAATGGCGAAGAGATTTCAAGCAAGGAGACATACCTTTCTACTTCGTACAGATTGCTCCTTATCATAATGGTGATGTTAATGGCGACTGGGGTCCTAAGCTCCGCGAGCAACAGTTTAACGCTGCCAAAATCATTCCTAACAGCGGCATCGTATGTACCGAAGATCTAGTTTATCCATACGAGGTAGAGCAGATTCATCCATGCCAGAAGCGCCAAGTGGGCGAACGTCTCGCTTATCAAGCTCTCAATAAGACATACGGCATGAAGAACCTCATCTGCGAGAGCATGACATTCAAGGAGATGAAGATAGTAGGCGACACCGTGAAGGTACATTTCGACAACGAATTTGGTGCCTATAATCGCTTCGAGGGAATAGAAGGCTTCGAGGTAGCAGGTGAGGACAAGGTCTTCCACAAGGCGACAGCCAAACATATTTGGCAAGAAGGCAACGACGGATGGAATGAGTGCATCGCCGTAACCTGTCCTGAGGTCAAGAAGCCTGTAGCATTGCGTTACTGCTTCCGCAACTTCCAACTTGGTAATATGGCAAATGCCGGAGGTCTGCCTCTCTTCCCATTCCGAACAGACAATTGGTAAATAGTACATCGGGAGGTTTTTTCAATGACCACACGAGAGGCATAAAACGACCTCCCGTGTGGTTTTTTATTGACGTAACGTTTCACATTACTTCATATAACTATGGCACATATTTTAGACAAATTCAAGTACTGTCCCGTATGCGGTTCTTCCCACTTTGAAATCAACAATGTCAAGAGCAAGAAATGCCAAGATTGCGGATTTTCCTACTATCTCAATGCTAGTAGCGCAACTGTAGCCCTCATTCTCAATGACAAAGACGAACTACTAGTCGTTCGTCGCAAGAATGACCCTGGCAAAGATATGCTAGATATGCCAGGCGGTTTTATCGATATGGACGAAACTGGTGAAGAAGGCATGGCAAGGGAGGTGAAAGAAGAAACTGGACTAGAGGCTACCGAGGTAACCTATCAGTTCAGTTATCCAAACACCTATCTTTATTCGGGCTTTGTGGTTCATACGCTAGACATGTTTTTCAAGGTAAAGGTGAAAGACCTATCCCATGTCGAGGCAATGGATGATGCGGCAGCCTATTATTGGATTCCATTGTCAGAAATACACATAGAAGACTTTGCCTTTGATTCTATCCGAAAAGGGCTCAAGCGTTTTCTTGCAACAGAAAACAAGTCTGTATAAACGACCACTTTTGCTATTCAATAGAAGAAACGGACAGAAAAGAATCGCTTTATGCCCCCAAAACATTAAAAAACTAAAAAAAAACACTATATAATAAGGTATAAGCAAAAAGTTTATTTACTTTTGCCAACCAAAAGAAACTGAATAAAGCTTATGCAAGAAAATTTAGTAATCGTCGAGAGCCCTGCAAAGGCCAAGAAAATCGAAGAGTTTTTAGGTAAAGACTATAAGGTAATGTCTTCTTACGGTCATATCCGTGACCTGAAGAAGAGGGAACTTAGTATAGACGAGAAAACGATGGAACCCGACTATGAGATTCCAGAGGAAAAGAAAAAACTCGTCACAGAATTGAAAACTACTGCGAAGAAAGCCAAGAAGATTTGGTTGGCTTCCGATGAGGACCGCGAAGGAGAAGCTATCAGCTGGCACCTTTGCGAAGTTCTCGGATTGGATGAAGAGAAGACGAGCCGTATCGTCTTCCACGAAATCACCAAGCCAGCCATTATGGAGGCTATTGAGCATCCACGCCACTTGGACATGAACTTGGTCAATGCACAGCAGGCTCGCCGTGTACTCGACCGTTTGGTGGGTTTCAAACTTTCCCCAGTATTGTGGAGAAAGGTGAAGCCTGCTCTTTCCGCAGGAAGAGTACAGAGCGTCGCCGTTCGCCTGATTGTTGAGCGTGAGCGTGAAATTCAGAAATTCAAAAGCGAACCATACTATCGTGTGGTTGCGATTTTCGCTTTGCTCAACGAAGATGGAAATGCCACAGAGGTAAAAGCAGAACTTGACAAACGTTTCAAGACACATGAAGAAGTGGAGGCGTTCTTGGAGAAATGCAAGGATGCAAAGTTCATGGTAGAGTCTGTTAGCAAGAAGCCTCTGAAACGTACTCCTGCACCTCCGTTCACCACTTCCACCCTACAACAGGAAGCTGCCAGAAAGTTAGGTTTTACCGTCAGCCAGACCATGATGATCGCCCAAAAGTTGTACGAAAGCGGACGCATCACTTACATGCGTACCGATAGCGTCAACCTCTCCACCCTCTGCACCAATGCCAGCAAGGATGAAATCATCAAGGTTTATGGCAAAGAATATAGCCATCCACGTGCCTACCACACCCACTCAAAAGGTGCCCAGGAAGCGCACGAGGCCATCCGTCCTACCTATATGAGTGAGACGAGCATTGATGGCACAAGCCAGGAGAAGAGACTTTACGAACTGATTTGGAAGCGCACCATCGCATCACAGATGGCTGACGCACAAATCGAGAAGACCACCGTCACCATCAGTATCGATGACACAGACGAGAAGTTTGTTGCCAATGGCGAGGTCATCACCTTCGATGGTTTCATCAAGGTTTATCGAGAGTCAACCGACGATGAAGACAATTCTGAGGATTCTACACACATCTTGCCTGCCATGCAAGAAGGTGACGAATTGCAGCGCCGCGAGATTACCGCTACAGAGAGATTCTCTGCTGCACCACTGCGATATACTGAGGCAAGTCTCGTCAAGAAACTTGAGGATTTGGGTATCGGTCGTCCATCAACATACGCTCCTACCATCAGTACCATTCAGCAACGCGAATATGTACAGAAAGGCGACAAGAAGGGCGAGGAACGTTCTTACACCGTTGACTCCCTAAAGGGCATCAAGGTTACACAAAAGATTAAGAAAGAAATCGCTGGCAACGAGAAAGGAAAGCTTTTGCCTACAGATATCGGAATTGTCGTCAATGACTTTTTGATGGAAAACTTTCCAGGCATCATGGACTACAACTTCACTGCCAATGTGGAGCAGAAGTTTGATGACATCGCCGAGGGTAAGACCGATTGGAACAAGTGGATGAAAAACTTCGACAAAGAATTTGAGCCTGAGGTTGACCAAGTGATGAACGCACGCAGCGAGCATAAAGCTGGCGAGCGAGAGCTTGGTAATGATCCAAAGTCTGGACGCCCAGTATTCGTTAAGATTGGTCGTTTCGGTCCTGTCGTACAGATTGGAACTGCCGATGACAAGGACAAGCCTCAGTTCGCCCAACTGCCAGCCGACAAGAGTATCGAGACCATTACCCTGGAAGAAGCTTTGGAACTCTTCAAGCTTCCTCGCGAACTGGGTGATTTCGAAGGTAGCAAGGTATCCATCGGAACAGGCCGCTTCGGCCCATACGTTCTCCACAACCGTAAGTACGTGTCTATCCCTAAGGAGGAAGACCCGATGACGATTACACTGGAGAGAGCAATCAAACTCATCAACGAGAAACGAGAGGCAGAACAGAAACGTCATCTCAAGACATTCGCCGAGGACAGCAAGTTGGAGCTTCTCAATGGTCGCTATGGTCCTTACATCGCCTACGATGGCAAGAACTATCGCTTGCCTAAGAACAAGATGGACAATGTGGAAGCATTGACATACGAAGAGTGTATGACCATCATCAAAGAGGCGCCAGAGCCAAAAGCAACACGCCGAAGAAAATAAAAAGTAATAAGAGAGAAATGAAGTCTATCATCATCATCGGATACATGGGTGCCGGCAAGACTACTGTCGGCAAAGCCCTTGCCAAGGAATTAGGCATTATGTTTTATGACCTCGACTGGTATATCGAGTCTCGTATGCACAAGACTGTCAAACAGATTTTTGACGAAAGTGGCGAGGATGGTTTCCGTCAAATAGAACATAACATGCTGCATGAAGTGGCAGAGTTTGAGAACATCGTGCTCAGTTGCGGAGGCGGCACCCCATGCTTTTTCGACAATATGGACTACATGAATCAATTGGGAGAGACCGTTTACCTCAAGGCTTCTCCCGAAACACTTTATGCCCACCTTAAAATGGGAAAGGGCGTGCGTCCATTGTTGCTCAACAAGACGCCTGAAGAGGTTCAAGTCTTCATCCGTGAGCAACTCCAGAAACGAGAGCCTTTCTATGAGAAGGCAAAGCATATATTCGATGTCAACGTGATGGATAATTTCGATAAAATCAATGAGACCGTTGCGCAGATACGCCAACTGCTCAACATATAACCCAACAAAAAAGAACTTTCGTAAAACAGACAAAAAGCAAGACAAGAACAGAAAATGAAGAAATGGACTATTGAAGACTCGAAGGAGCTCTACAACATCAATGGTTGGGGCACTTCTTACTTTGGCATCAACGACAAGGGTGATGTTTATGTAACTCCATGCAAGGACAACACACAAATCGACCTACGTGACATCATGGACGAGTTGGCTTTACGAGACATCAACGCTCCCGTATTGCTCCGTTTCCCAGACATTCTCGACAACCGCATCGAGAAAACAGCCAGTTGTTTTCAGAAAGCCAAGGATGAGTATGGATACAAGGGAGAGAACTTTGTCATCTATCCTATCAAGGTCAACCAAATGCAACCGGTCGTAGAGGAGATCATCTCTCATGGCAAGAAGTTCAACCTGGGACTAGAAGCTGGCTCCAAGCCTGAGCTTCACGCCGTCATCGCCGTTCAGGCACAGAGCGACTCGCTTATCATCTGTAATGGCTATAAGGATGAGAGTTATATCGAACTTGCCTTGCTTGCCCAGAAAATGGGTAAACGAATCTTCATCGTAGTGGAAAAGCTCAACGAACTTGACATCATCGCCAAAGCTGCCAAGAAACTCAATGCAAAGCCAAATATAGGAATCCGCATTAAGTTGGCATCTTCAGGCTCAGGAAAATGGGCTGAAAGTGGTGGCGATGCCTCTAAGTTCGGCTTGACAAGTGCAGAGCTTCTCACGGCACTCAACAAGATTGACGAGATGGGATTCCATGATTGCTTACGACTCATCCACTTCCATATCGGTAGCCAAATCACCAAGATTCGCCGTATTCAGACTGCTCTTAGAGAGGCTGCACAATTCTATATCAATCTCCACAAGATGGGATACAACGTAGATTTCGTGGATTGCGGTGGTGGTCTCGGTGTCGATTACGATGGCACTCGCTCATCCAGCAGCGAGAGCTCCGTCAACTACTCCATCCAAGAATACGTGAACGACTGCGTATATACATTTGTCGAGGCAGCCAACAAGAACAATATCGAACATCCTAACTTGATTACAGAGAGTGGTCGTTCTTTGTCTGCCCACCACTCAGTCTTGGTCATCGATGTCTTGGAAACCGCTTCCTTGCCAGAGATGCCAGAGGAGTTTGAGGCTAAGGAGACAGACCACCAGTTGGTAAAAGACCTCTATGAGATATGGGACAACTTGAATCCACGCAATATGTTGGAGGACTGGCATGATGCAGAGCAAATCCGTGACGAAGCATTGCAGTTATTCTCCCATGGCATTGTTGACTTGAAGACTCGTGCAGAAATCGAGGCCATGTATTGGAGCGTATGTCATGAAATCAATAACCTCGCCAAGCACATGAAGCATGTACCAGAGGAACTCCGTGGATTGGACAAGCTCCTCGCCGACAAGTATTTCTGCAACTTCTCTCTATTCCAAAGTCTTCCAGACAGTTGGGCGATCGACCAGCTCTTCCCTATCATGCCAATCCAGCGATTGGATGAGCGACCTACACGCAATGCCACCTTGCAAGACATCACTTGCGACAGCGATGGCAAGATTGCCAATTTCGTAACAGATGGACATATCGGTCATGTACTTCCACTCCATCCATTGAAGAGAAATGAGCCATACTATCTCGGTGTGTTCCTCGTAGGAGCTTATCAAGAGATTTTGGGTGATATGCACAACCTCTTCGGCGACACCAATGCCGCCCACATCTCTGTAAAGGACGGCAAATACAGCATCGACCAAATCTTTGATGGCGAGACGGTAGAGGAAGTTTTGGACTATGTACAATACAACCCGAAGAAGTTGGTACGCCAATTAGAGCAATGGGTAACCAAGAGCGTAAAAGAAGGCAAGATTTCACTGGATGAGGGTAAGGAATTCCTTGGCACTTATCGCAATGGTCTCTTCGGATACACCTATTTACAATAAAATTCTCCGTTATTTTGCACTCGAATATGAAGAGGCAGTATCTCCATATTCTTCGTGTCTTGACGATTTGATACTTTAAGAACCTATCCATATCCATTATGCATCGGGAGGAAAGTCATATCCCTACCCTAAAGAGAAGACAATGCAACTCATTTTAGTGCATTCAAGAATAGTTAAAGAATAAAAAGAAATAATTGTATCTTTGATTATTACTCAAATTAATCGTACTTTTGTAGAGAATTACAAAAGTACGATTTTTTATGATGGATAAAGTAACAGTTGTAAAGGTGGGCGGTGCCATCGTTGAGGACAGCGAAAAATTGGCACAGCTTTTAAAAGACTTCGCTGCCATCCCAGGCAAGAAGGTCTTGGTACATGGTGGCGGTCGCCGTGCCACAAAGGTAGCAGCCGCCCTCGGCATCGAGAGCAAGATGGTAAATGGTCGTCGCATCACGGATGCCGACATGCTCGAAGTGGTTACGATGGTATATGGAGGTTTGGTCAACAAGAACCTCGTCGCTAAGTTGCAAGCCAATGGCGTGAATGCACTCGGATTGACAGGTGCAGACATGGATGTCATCCATAGTCACAAGCGCCCTCTAAAAGATGGAATCGACTTTGGATTTGTTGGCGATGTTGAAAGAGCTGATGGCAAGATGCTCCAGACTCTCATTGAGGAAGGCATCACTCCAGTCATGGCCCCATTGACCCATGATGGCAAGGGAAACATCCTCAACACCAATGCCGACACCATCGCCAGTGAGACAGCCAAGGCCTTGGCTCCTTATTACGATGTCACCTTAATATATAGTTTCGAAAAGAAAGGTGTGCTGAGCAATCCTGACGATGACGACAGCGTCATCCCTGTGATTACCCATGCAGATTTCGAAAAATACAAGGCAGACGGAACCGTGGCAGGTGGCATGATTCCTAAGTTGGAGAATGCACTAGCAGCCATCGACGCAGGCGTGAAAGAGGTTATCATCACCCTTGCAACCGCCATTGATGGAAAGCATGGAACAGTGATTAGAAGTTAATAGAGGTTAAAACGAAAGATTGGTTGTAACTATCTTACAAGTCAATCGTCATTGATTATAGAGGGATGAAAGAAATCAGTTTCCGAAACGATGTTTTGCCGCTGAAGAACAAACTCTTCAGATTGGCACTCCGCATTACTCTCAACAGAGAGGAAGCAGAAGATGTCGTGCAAGATACACTGATGAAGGTTTGGAACTCTCGCGACAAGTGGCAACAGCTTGAATCTATCGAAGCCTACAGCCTTACCATCGCAAGAAATCTCTCGCTCGACCGCATCAAGAAGATGGACAACAATAATGGTTCATTAGAGGAAGAGCAAGTGGAGAGACAAGACCAAGCTTCCACCCCATCCGAGCGAATGATTCAGAAAGACAAATTGGACATCGTGAGGAAAATCATAGACGAGTTGCCTGAGAAGCAGCGCTCTTGCCTCCAACTTCGAGACATCGAAGGCAAGGCATACAAAGAGATTGCAAACATCTTGAGCATTACAGAAGAACAAGTAAAAGTAAATATCTTTAGGGCTCGTCAAACCGTTAAACAAAGATTTCAACAATTCGACAGATATGGATTATAAGTACATCAACCAACTTTTGGATCGCTACTGGAAGTGCGAGACCTCTTTGGAAGAAGAGGAAATCCTTCGCACATTCTTCAGCCAGGATGAACTTCCTGCCGAGCTGAAGCCTTATAAGTCTCTCTTCTCCTACGAGTTGAGCGAAGCTAAGAATGAAGCCCTTGGTGAAGAATTCGACCAAAAGATGATGTCTTTGATTGAAGATGAATACAGCAAGGAGCCTAACAAGGCGAAGGTTGTATCACTGACAGAGCGCCTAAAGCCATTATTCAAGGCTGCCGCCGTCGTTGCAATCTTCTTGACATTGGGCAATGCTGCTCAAGTACCTTTCCAAGATGATTCTGCGAATATTGAGAATGTAGGAGCCATCAAGGCAACAAGAGGTGCTTCCGTCGCACTTGGCGGTGACTCCGCAACGGTTGACTCCATGCAACACTCTAGCATCGACAAGATGACCACAGAGCCTGCAACAACCATCTTGAAGTAGTAATTTCTATGCTTTCTCTATATAATAAAATCATGTTTAGTAAAACAATTAAGAAACTGTGAAGTTTCATTTCTCTCAAATTTTTCATAACATACTAACGTAATAGGGCTGCCAGGATGTACTGGCAGCCCATATTATTTTATTCCCCATCCAACAAGCCTGATGGGATAAAAAAACTACATATCTACAAATTGATGGATTCACTATCCGAATGCGGTTTGCGTCCCACCAAGGTGTGTGCATTCAAAAAGTCGAGTGATTGATACTCAGGCGCAACAACAATATAGCCAAGCCTGTCCAATCAATCATAAGAATTTTACATTACTTCATAATATACCAATAATACCCCTTCGGATTCCTACTCACCTCCCCTACCTTTCTGTAATTCAATTTATGAATACTCACATGATCAATCAGATCCTGCCATTGTTCCTGATGGAAAGTACGCCCCAAGGCATCACCTAAGAGAATACTGTGATAACTGTTCTCACGAGGCATCCGAACCTCAATCATCGGAAACTCACGGAGAGACAAACCCAAGAAAAGATGGATAATATAATAATCCACCAGACAGTTATAATCCTTCCAGTAAGCAAGAAGCATATCCAAGACAGAAGAAATCACAATCTGATTAGGCACAGCAGCAAAGAACCAGGTGGATAACCCCACAGGCGCCATAGTCCCACGCTTGAAGTAGCGAAACACCGTCAGTTCACTCTCGCATAATCCTATCCCATCGCCCTTGCAGCTTCTCATTCCCAAAGCCAGAACAGAACACCGTAGCATCCATCCAGACGCCACCATATTTCTGCAAAACCGAGAGGCGGAGCAAATCGCTGAAAGAAGCAGCAGGAATCAAGCCCTTCTTATATTTCCTTACAATATACTCAGGCAGTTCAATCCAATGCTGGTAATTACTGAGATCAAAGACCCTGAACTCATAATCCGGCAGATGCTTCCTTTGCGAAGCCAAGCATACCTTCACCAAATCAGGAGCCTGATCGATACCCTGTAGCCAGGAGAACCAGACAATCTTCGGAACACCCCCATCATTAGGAGTCAGATCCTCCGCATCCCTCACCTTCATTTCATCCAGGATATAGCGATACTGCCGAATCAGAATCCCATCCACTTTCTCAGTAATCACAGGATAAGCAGCCTTCAAGGACCTCCCCTTCAAGGCACAGCGTATCAAAGCACAGACACCCGTCCACAACACCCCCATACGGATATATTGCCAGACAAGCCTCCAGCCCCCAAACTGTCGAAAGCGAGTAATCAGTCTATCAAAATCTACCATTTATACCCACACAGTCTATAATAAACACAACGATTGAATTATTTGCTTGCCACCGATACAAGCTCCATATATGAACCTTCTGCAACCTTTTAAAGCCGTTCATATCACCCACCTATTTTCCTTCGACAGCGCTGGCGAGAGCTTTAAAAGTTCGATTTTCATTATAGTAAACTTCCCAAGTAGCTCTTAAAATAAAATTTATCAGGGTATTCAGCAATTAATTGTTTAATACCCTCTTTGATAGTCCTATCAACTACAGCAGACAATCCCATGTAACTCTTAACATAAGCCATTAACCAAGCAAACTCCTTTGTTTTTTCCTTCAATAGAGCCATACGCTTGATGCCATTAAACATAGTCTCCCCCATTTCCTTGTAGTTACCACGCTCCGGCTTCCAATACATCTCCACCAAAGCCGTAGCAAAGTCATCATGAGTACAAGCATACAGGTGAGCGAAAGCCTTCAATTCTTTACCAGATATTTTGGAAAGAACCTTATCTATTTTTTCTATTTGAGTATTTGTGTTCATTGTTTGGTAAGTATTCGGCATCACCCAATATTACCAATACGTATATGAGGTTTAGCCCTCCACCAGCTAATGCCAGTGGAGGTTATACCATAATTTGACTAAATATTAATTTCATCTTTATTGTTCCTCATCTTCCCAAAACTTTGGAAGAAGAGTAATAATGTTTATCATCAGACATTGTCTTTGTGTTTTTCAATACATTACAGAGACAACGCTTAGGATATTTATTCAACACCTTGCAGGCACCAAACAACGAGTGCATCATCACTACCCGCTTGCAAGCATCCAAGTCTAACCAGAACAAATAAATATTCTTGACCATCACCATATCACGAATCAACCTCTCAGTATACGTGTTGTCTTTCGGGATCCTTAAGATATTCAGATAATGAGTAAGCTATTCCGAATTGCCACTCGCCTCCTATTGCTTAAAAGAAATATTACAATTCTTTTATCTTAAGGAATAATTCATGATATTCTCTAATTTTCTTCCTTATTTCAGTAATTCTATCTGTATCAAAGATCAAATCTCCATTTCTTGTTTTTAAGATTTCCTTACCATTTTCTATGATGCTGGAACAATGAGCAAGATTATTTCTAACATCTATAATATCTTTGTTATAGTTATCTACAAAACCTTTTTCGTTTGATGATTGGTACAAAACAGTTCCTTGTTTTTTATTACGTTCCAACAAAATATTAATTGCTCTAACTTTTTGTGAAGAATCTATAATCTTCAACAATTTATCAATATTAAGTTGGCGCCAGTTAAGCTTACAAGCTTTTTCGCAATCTATTCCATCAATGTCTAAACTTTTCTTAATATTTTTTTCTTTGTCCTTAGTAATTCTATGATGAAACTCGTCTAATAAAGATTGATCAACATAATACTTTTGAATAATTTCATCCATCAAGGAATCAAGATCGCTGACCTCAGCCATAACAAGTCCTCTCAAATTACTTAAATCTTGAACTTTCTTGATTGTAGAATCTATAACCTGACAAACTTTCCGAACAAAAGAGCTATCAGGAGTTCTTCCACTATAATAAACTCCTTCCAAATTCTTTTCACGACCTTTTTCTCGCAAGAGTTCAATCTCTATAGATGAATAGAAAACTATATCAGTGAAAACATTTAGATTTCTAATTCGCTCTATCAGCTCTGCACCGTTTGGTTGCTCTGCTAGATTTAAGTCCATAAGGATTAAATCATACTCGTCGTAAATTACACTTTCTTCTTCTTTTGCTATGAGTTTTTTCTCAAACTCAAAGCCTAAGTCAGAAAGATGTTCTTGGATTTGATCATAAATACTATCAACCCAATCCTCCTCATTCTCTATCCAAAGAATTTTATATTTAAGTCTCATAATTAAAATATTATTTCAAGTTTAAACCCTTTACTATCTCCTACAGTTACTACTTTAATAGTACCATGCAAGACATTATGAACAAAAGTCAAAACGTTGTACAAGCCAAGTCCCGACCCATTTGTTGTTGTGACTCCTTTATCCAGAATGCTATTAGGATCAGCAATATCCGGGGATAGTCCATCTCCGTCATCACTAACTAACATACGTATTCCATCTCCCTGTTTGGCTATTTTAATATCAAAATGAGTTGCATTAGCTTTTACTGCATTCGATATCAAATTATCAATAAATATGCTAGCCTCTATAGGGGCAAATCTTAATACCTTGGAACATGAAAGAGACTCGCACTTTAATTTCATATCCCCATAAAATTCCGGCAAGACTCTATTAACATATTCCTCTATATAACTTATAATATCAGCTTCGATATCATCGGTATCAATATTATAATTAGCCTTCGTCGCAAATTGAGCAATAGAGATAACCTTATCATTTGCACGTGCTATTCTTTCTACAAGCTTAACAATTTCATCCTTAGAAAGCATACCTTTATTAAGCTTTCTCAACATCTGTCCAATAGTATTATGAATAGTAGCAGAATGAATTCTTATATCATGGTGATACTTTAAGATTCTATCTGAATCAAGAGAACCTACAGACAAAAGAAAAAGATTCTGTTTCTTTCTGACAGCCAGCTCGCTTTCAGCTTTTTTTCTAGCCACTTCAGCAGCTTTGCGTTTTTTTGCTTCTTCTACTGCCTTTTGCTTCTCAATTCTAGCTTGCTCTTCAGCCTCTTCTTTACGCTTACGCATTTCTGCCAAGCTTTTCTCAAAAAAAGCAATATTATCAGCTAAAGCCCCATCTGAAGTTTTTTTCGCAACCTCCTTAATAGAATCGATGAAATCATTTTGCAATATTTCAGCATAACTTACATCAGAAACAACATCAGCCAATTTATGATTATAATAATTTACAACGATATTTTTATCATTAACTAAGCTTTTAATCAATTGTAAAAAATCAACTTTACTTCCTACATTTTCAAATAAAGTTCTAGAAGATTCAGACTCTTTATCCTTATGCTTCAGCATATCCCTTGCCTCTCTAGCAAGTTCATTATTTTTAAAATAAGCATTGCGAAGGAATCCCTCTCCCCAAAGGACACCAGCCACATACCTTTCCAGTCTGCGATGAATTTTAGCAAAATAATCCATGAGTTCGGATGCCGCCTCCGTCATTATCAAGCCACCGTCTCTACTGGATACTTCCTTGAATGCAGAGACATCGGATGTTTCAACATCAACTCTTCCAAAAAGATCACGGGTTCCTAAAAAACGGTTATATCCTTGTTGCGCTCTTTCGTTTAACTTCCAACTATCATCTTTTGGTTCTCCATAAGGCCAGACTCTAAATCCATTTCTAAACAGCATCACATTTCCATACTGCACTGGCGGTACTCCCATCCGTGAAGTAAACATTTGCTTTGCAACCTTATTTAAATAATAAAGGTTTATCGTAACATCCTCAAGCTGCAAATATTTATTAACCTCTTGAATTTCATACATCAACTCTCCTCGATCCAACAATTTGGTTACGATAACATCATTTTTCAGACTACTTTCTATAACAGTTGTCTTTATGTTTAATACATTAGATATAGTATTTTGAATAATACCATTAACTATTTTCTTTGTCGTACGTGAACTCGTTTCTTTTACAGTATTTTGCTCACCAGAAGAATGAAAAAATCCCATAAGCTTTTTATCTTCTTCAAGCAATCTAGGTACGGAAATCTCAATACTAAAGTCTTCTGCATCAGAAAAAGGATTAATCATTTTCTCGAGAGAACGTCTAAGTTCGAATATTCTATCACGATTCCAAATTAAATTGGCAGATCTGAAACCAGAGATTTTCAATTCGGTTCCCGTTAAACTTCCTTCTGGAAATGTATATTCACCCTCCAGTACTTCATGATCAACTAAAACTTGATCAAATTCTTGTTTCAAGGACTCTTCAAAACGATTCCAATCAACATGAATTCGTTCTATCTGGTCAGATAGAGCAGACTTTGTTGTTAAGGTGACTTCACTACCCAATCTATCACAAGAAATACGTCCTATACCTTTAGCACCAGCAAATTTGCGTTTAATTTTACTTCTATAAGAAGCATCCTCAGTCCCATCACTCTTCGCAGAATATCCCACAAATAGCCATTTATTCTTCAAGTCATCTAAACTCATACCTTTACCATTATCCGATATGGTTATTGAATCATTTTCGAAAGTGATGAGCACCTTTGTGGCGTGAGCATCATAAGAATTCTTAACCAATTCATATATTGCTATATTATCACTGGTTATCAGATCTTGACCTAAAATATTCTTCAGTCCAGAGCCTACTTTGAATTTTAATTCATCCATAATCAAATCATTTCTTTTAAAACCATTCCAGCCTGCAATGCGAACAATGGCGGAATAGCATTGCCAACCTGACTATATCTTGGCACTTCTTTTTTTCTCATTTGACCACCGGTTGTATATTTACTTTTAAACTCATACCAATCAGGGAAAGACTGAATTCTTGCACATTCACGCACAGTCATTATTCGTGGTTCAGAGTAATGCAAATAATCATCAGGCATATTCGTTATGGTAGGAGCCAATTGTTCTGGGTCCAATACTGTGATACCTCGTTGCCTAATTCCCCACTTTTCACGTTCCTTACCATCTATTCGCTTTCCCTTCCTCGGATAGTTTAAGAGCAGGTTTTGAAAACAAGCAACCTTTTCTGAAGTATGATGAGCAAAACTATGACTATTAGGAACCAGCAGTTTTTTATCAATGCCAGATCTCAAATATCGCTCATATTTGGAGTTTGCCTTTCCATACATGCCAGATTGAAAACCTTTTCTGTCAGGAGTATCCATTTCTCCATTCTCTCGTAAAAGATCGGATATAGCATCTCGAACACAACAAAAAGAATCTAGATTCATTTCCTTCAGGAAAGTTTGTTTTCGACTATCTATCCTTTTAAAAAAGAAGTCTGCGTCACTTTCATTTCCTCCCAAAACTCCAACCATTATGAAGCGTTTTCTTTTTTGCGGAACACCATAGTGTGAAAAATCTATGACTCGGGCATAAACACCATAACCTAATTCACTCAATTTTTCCTTTAATATTTCAGAATATGGAACAGACTCAGAATCATCTTTCTTTTTAAAAGCATAGGTAAATCCCTTCACATTTTCAAAAAACAACAATTTTGGGCGTACCTTATCAATGAAGTCTATATAGGAGAAAACCAACTTATTACGGATATCATCCTCCACCCGCTTGCCCGCCATAGAAAATCCTTGGCAGGGAGGACCACCAGCAACCAGATCTACTTTACCACGAAGTGCAACCAGCTGATTACTATATTTTTCATTTACATCTATTATATTCAAAGGAGAAATAGGTAACCATAATGGCCAGACAAAATGCTTCTTTCTCTCAATTAAATTAAAACAGAGAGTCTCAAATGCGTTTTGATTTTTCTCTATGGCAAAGAGCCCATTCCAGCCAGCTTGATAAAGCCCCAAAGAAAGTCCTCCACAACCCGCAAATAAGTCTATAACATTATACTGTGTATCACCCATTCTATATATTTTTCTTGCAAATTTAAAAAAAAAATGGAATATATCTCTATAAGATCAGTAAACTTTATGTATTTTTAAGTTTCACATACCCCCATCATAAAACACACTATTCATCTCATTGTAAGTATTCGCCATCACATCATATTATCTATACGTATATGAGGTTTAGCCCTCCACCAGCTAATACCAGTGGCGGTTATACTATAATTTGACTAAATTTTAATTTCATTTTTTATTATTCTTCATCTTCCCAAAACTCAGGAAGAAGCGTATATGGAACGCAACCAGAGACTTCATTTCTATTACCATACTTCTACCCCATTCGGTTCTTTACCAGTACGTTCCAGACAACTATTGCGAACCAAGTTCTCCAGTTTCTCTACCATTTTACGTTTGGTTTCCTTAGAAGCCTTCCAGCGGCGTAGAGCCTCTTCTCTTGTTAACTTTGTTTTATCCATATATTCTTCCTCCCAATTTTATTAATATTACCTGTGCTATCGTCACCTAATGATTATAAAGACGGTTTATTGTATGGAGTACGTTCATGGAGATGACGGAAGCTCTCAATACGCTCTTCATTCAGAGTTCCTTCATTCCACATTCTATCTAATTCAGCATCAGCCATCTGAACAAAATAATCAGAGATTACCTTATTCAAATCACGCAAAGCCTCAGGAGTCTTGATAAAAGACAACATATCGAGGATTTGCAATTGAGCTTGATTCATAGTTGCAGTCTGTGCCATAATTGTTCTATTAATAATTCTTTAAGTAAAGATAATGCTATCGAGCACAATGAAAGCTACTTTCATATTGCCGAGTGCAGTTTATCTAATGCAAAAATAAGCAAAACATTCTTTTCAAAAGCTTTTTCAAAGCATTTTCCCCTTCTTATACCACTCCACCATGACCTTAGCCTTTTCCTCCCAGGAAAGCTCCATTTGTCTTTCCTTGCAATTCTCCGAAAGGAGCCTCAGCAAAGACCTGTCCTTTTCAAGCTCATTGAGCAGATTGGCGAGATTACTCACCCAGTTCCATGCTATTCCCGGCTCACTTCCCATACCAGGAGAGCAAGCGTATGCATTAATTAAGATTTTAAGCATAATTTAATATTGCAAAAATGTTTAATAAGAACACATGAAAAGAAGCACTATACAGGCATTAGTGGTATCCTACGAATTACCATTTCATTATCATAAGCCTTTTCAAAGGAACAATTTACAAATGGAGTACCTATTCTTTGCTTTTTCATTTTTTTCTCTATCGCCTTAGCACTTCGCAAGACTAAACTTTCAAAGAAAGACCAATCCACTTCAATATTAGAGCTATCATTTTCATCTGTAATCTTTATAAACTTTTTCATAGACTTGACTTCTAATTTCACCATTCCATAACAATTAAAGTAAGATATTGTATTGTCAGAATTGGACACATTATATCCTAAACGAACATAAATTCTATCATTAGTTACATCCATTTTAATATAAGAATCTACACCAAATGCATGATTGACAGAGACATCAGACAATTCCTTTTGACTTACCCAACGGTTGCATATTTTTTCAAAACAAATATTACTTACGTCCTCTACAACTATCATTTCTTGATTAAACTTTGGAAATTGATAATTGCTTAATTTCCATTTTTCCTCTTCTGTTTTATACTTCTTGAATATTTTGTCAGTACCATCCAAAATATGCACATTCTTATCGTTTATTGAAAAATCAAAATCAAGCCAAGTATATGCAGGATTAGCATCAGATGTATTTTGTTCAACCCATTGTCTTGGAGACAACATTGCAAACATTCGTTTCCAATGTTCTATCAACTGTTCATTATATTTGAATTGTCCCCGGTCTATATCAACAAAGGGCACAACAAATATGTATTGAATATCTGTTGTATACAAAATAGCAGTGCAATAAGGCGAATCGCAGTATTTTTCCTTGGTATTAAAGAATAGATCCAAACGTGGTTGCAAATATAAATATTCCTCTGCCGAACGAATGGCATAAAACATACTGGGTAAGTTTTGGTCAGCTTGACATCCATTTATCCATGCTATGGTATTTCTAAAATGAACAAGCTCTGATGTTGGTACTAAATCAATAACCATCTTTACCAATGCTTTATACATACCTTCATTAGTTACCTCTGAGCTATTTTTCAAACGATAAGAATACACACCATTACCCTTAGGGAGCAACATCTCTCTTTTTATATACAAGTTAGGGAAGCCCTGTTCATCAGTAAGAAGCGTAAAGTTATCTCCATAAAGTGAAATTGCATTTGACGTTCTCTTTGATGGCACTTTGCACAATGCTCGACGAATATCCATCATGTGTACAAAATTATTTTCAACAGAAGCCAATCTGCTATTGCATGAATCACACTCATCATTACAAAACAACAATTTGTTTCCTAAAGCATCAGGAATAGCATGAGCAATATGCCGAAAATTACTTTTACCAGTAGAATTACAAAAACGGCAACAACGTTTATCTTTATCCTCTTCACCAACCTTACATTCAATATCATCAAATCCAAAAGAATAGTGTTTAAACATAAATCCCATCACAGTATAATACCGGAAGAATTTATTAAGTATCACTTTCACAAAACCATTTGTTGGAAAATAAGGCAAGCATTGAATTGCAGTTAATCTTTGTTCAATAGAAGAACGTTCACCATCAAAGTAGTAAAACATTTCACCTTCCTCGAACTTTTCCAAATATTTAACTAATTGCATCACTCGTGGTAACAGGCAATGATAATTGTCATAGATATATTTGAAAACAGTTTTTGTTTTTTGAAAAACTTGAATCACAGCTCCTGCACTAAACAAATGGTATATATCTGTTTCATACTGGAGTTTATGCCTAATATCCTCAAGAATTTCCAGTTTATCACACTCCAAAACAATTTTCTTGTTATTGGGAATGCCCGACTTTGTTGGGGCTTTTGGATTTGAATATAAAATGATAGCAATCTGGTTCATAATGAAGTATTGAATAAACCTTTAAAATTATATTTGCTGTTTTATTTCTTCTAAAATAGAAGCTACAGTTGACTGCTCATGCCTATAGGGGTGCTGAGTAGTTACCTAATAATTTGTATTGCTAAAATCTAGCTATTATGAACTATCTTCTCATACCACCCTACCATGGTCTTAGCCTTTTCTGCCCAAGATAATTCTACCTGTCTCTGCTTGCAGTTCTCCGACAAATATTTCAACAGATCTCTGTTTTCTTCAAATTCATTCAAGATAGTTGCGAAGGATTGGGAGGACTTAGAAGGATTAGTCAAAAGAATCTTCTTGCCTACTTTTTCATTTACAGCATCACCTTGCCCACAAGTATCAAAGCAAACAACAGGAAGATTATTACCTATTGCCTCCAAAACAACATGCGGTGTTCCTTCGGCAACACTTGTAAAGAAGAATACATCTGAATTCTGCATAATACTTTGCACTTCATCATGACTTACAGCACCATGCCAAATACATTTGTCTTTAATACCTAGGGTATTTGCCAACAGTTTATATGGTTCAGCATCACCACCTCCAACAATATGAAGACGAATACTTTCATTACCCGTAATAGCAACGCTTTGTAAAGCTATGCCCAACTGCTTTCTGAAGTCCAGTTTGCCTACCCAAAGAACATCAAACGTTTCTTTCTGCGATTTATCAATCAAAGGATGTTCCTGAACATAACATCCCGTCTCGTTAAGCAGAGGCGAATCTATATTCATGTATTTTTTGAAAGACCGTTGCGAGTTAGATGAAGCAGAGAAGATGACCGATGCCTGATGTGCAGCGAGAAGCACACGCTTGGAATGTCTCAATTGGATACCAGTCAAGAAATTCTTCAGACGCATAAACAACTTTGTCTTCAGTCCAGCACCATCCAGATAAGCCACAGGGAACTTATCCTTGGCATCCACAGCCCCCCATACAAACGGCACCCCATTCTCTTGCGACAGTTTCCAGAGATAGCCTGGCTCACGGAATCCAATCATGTTGAGCTGATGCAGCACATCAATCTTCTCCTCCTTACAGATATCCTTAGCCAAGAGATACGTCTTCCACTGCCACTCCCGATAGTACTTATAGAAACGCCAGTCACCCTGGTTCCAGCACATCTTTCTGATTTCCTCCGATACCGGATTATAATAGAAGTGCATGTTCTTCCCCCTGTTCCAAGGTAGGCACCACCTCCTCTATTCTGTCCCGAAACTCCCCTTCGGTAATAATATACAACTCACAGAACTTAGCAAGATTGCTCACCCAGTTCCATGCCATTCCCGGCTCACTTCCCATACCCGGAGAGCAAGCGTATGCATTAATTAATATCTTCATAAATCAGATTTTTCAAAATCTACCATTTACAACCACACAGTTTCTGATAAACACACCGTATTATATAAGCAGCAGCAAGAGATTCCAGATATATCCATGACAAATCAGCAAATGGATTTCTGAAGTGAAAACCATAGTTGATAAAAAACAAGTGGATGAGCCACATGTTCATAGACATTTTACCTAAGAAATCAAATCCACGCTTCACCTTATCAGATAAATATCCCTGAATATCAATCAGAAACATAATCATAGCGATAATCAGACCGATATTCAAAATGTTCCATCCCAAAGCAAAGCGAGCAACCACTAAACTAAACCCACCACCAAGAGCAATCTATACCATACTCTCTGCGCTGCCAAGAAATTAAATAGAGAGAATTTACGGGCAATCATCCCCGAATAAAGCAAAGGGAAATAATGCAGCACATAATGCCCAGCTTCAGAATAACATCTGACAAACTTAGCTAAAGGTTGGAAGCAGACCACAGAAACAATCAGCAAAGGAATCCACACCTTATTATATTGCAGACTTTTGGCAAATAGTGGGAAACAGATAACGTAAATCACGTAGGTCTGCATAAACCACCAATTCCCATTCATATTTCTTGTCAGCAACATCGCATCCGTCACCACCTGATGCCACTTCACTTCATGGATAATCAATAAGAAAGGCGCTACCAGGATGACAATCAACCAAAAGGGCAACAACACCTTCTTCAGTCTCCTCCAAATATGAAAGTCATTTCCTGCAGCGCAGTAAGAAGCCATTAGCCCATAGCCAGAGACAAAAAGGAACATGCCAACACAAATCTTGCCCATCATCCCAATAGACAGTAGCAGATGCCCATACTCTATCGGCTCAAACAGAGCAAAATAAGGCCGATGCCATAGATGATGCATAATCATCAATACCAAGGCAAAAGCCTTCAGCTGGCTTGATACATTTTTATCAAATGAGTACTTAGTTTTCTGCATTATAATTTCTATAACTTCATTCTTCTTTCATGCTCCTTGATATCATCATCCGTGAATCTCATTTTGATCAATTTGGCAGGAATACCACCAATAATACTATAAGGAGGACACGACTTCGTGACGACGGCACCAGCAGCCACCACCGAACCATGCCCGATGGTGACACCCTTCAATATCGTGACATTCGCACCCACCCAGACATCATCCTCGATGACGACCGGCTGGTCATACACATTCACGCCATCCACAAACTTCTCCTCCACGGTGACATCGGCGATGTATTTGCCAGGGATGTCAATGCGATGGTCGCCCGTGATAATCGTAGGATGCGGACCAAACAGCACTTTCTTGCCAATGGTGCAAGGAGCCTCCGTACAATAGATGGTGCTACCCTTCGGGATAGACGTGCCATCCCCCACCGACAAGTTCCACAAGCCCTTGAAGTCCGAGGACATCGGACGGATATATACCCCCTTGCCACAATGCTTCATGCACCGCTTCCATACCGGAGCCCACATTGCATCCCAAAGATACGAAGGCACGAGGCTCAACTTTTGCAAAAAACTAAAAATACTCATGATTCCAGAAGTTTTCGATATATTTGATAAAAATCCTCCACTCTCTTTTCCCATGTCAAGTTGGCTTCCACCCAACTCTTAGCCTTTTCGCCCAAGGTCTTTAACTCAATCGGATGCTCATATCCCCATTTCAAAGAAGAAGCAAAACGCTCCAAAGTCTCATTATATGTATCTTCCACATGAACCTTAAGCAAAATATCATTAGGAAAAACGCTTTGACCGCCAGCATCAAAGCAAACCGTAGGACAACCAATGGCGCAAGCTTCAAGAACAGACATCGAGCCAGAATCTCTAAATGCAGGGTAAACACTGAGAGAGCAACCCTTCATCAGCTTCAACAATTCCTTGCGCTCTATAAACGGAATAATCTTCACATGGTCTTGAAGTCCGAATTCTTCCACCCATCCCATCACTTGCTTCTGTTCGCTTTCAAAGCGGATTCCGATGAGTTTGACAATCCATGTGCGTTCCGCCTCACCTTGCTTGCTATCCCCCAAAGCCAACTTCACCGCATTCAGAAAGATCTTGATACCTTTCCAATCCCAAGCCTTTCCTGCATATACCATCTCAAAGGTGTCTTCGGAAGTTTTCTGATTGGGTAATAATGCAAAATCCTTAACATCAAAGGCGATGGCAGGCATTTCCAAGAAATCACTATGATGCCCGAATGGTTGCAATCTTTGGAGATTTTCATCAGAAGAGCACAATATGACCTTCTTGTTGTTCCTTCTGTTATTGAACCAAGAGAATATTTTGAGATCCTTACCTTCTCTACGTATTTTTTCTTTCTTGATGGTATTAGCCTCCAAGTCTTGCCAAAAAGCAGGTGCAATACACTCAGCACCACCGATAGGTCCCATGACAAATGGTATATCCAACCAAAATCCAGGTGAAGGAGTACGATACTGATTGAAAGTCAAGTGATGGAACAAATCGAAATGGAGGGTCTTGTGCATCTTCCTCACATATCTTCTAGACAACAGTTGCCACAAGAGATAGTTGATTTGCTCACCCCAGTTGCTCTTCATCTCATTCTTATAGAACATCCAAGAAGGGATGTCATAAAACAAGAAATGCAGATTTGCCAACGTGGAATCACTCGCCAAGACCTTCTCAATTTTTTCCCTGCAACGTGAGCGAGTCAAGACATAGAATTGTTGCTCAGGATATTTTCGAGCCATCGTTGTCGGAACCATCCACCCAACGCCATATTCACTACCTGCACCTGGCTCACAAGCATAGGCAGACATTAATATATGATACATGTTTCTTTAATTTTTTAATGTGTAAATCAAATGATATGAGCTCACATACTCTCATACAATCGCTCGACACTCTCATTCACCTTCTCTGGCGCAAACACACTTCCCCCAAACACCTTGGAGTATTCAGCCATGCTCTTGCGAAGCTCAGGCGATTCCATCAACTTCCTCATTTGGGCAGCCAAAGCCTCAGCATCCCCAAATGGGAATGTCAGGCAGTTTTTGCCCTCCTCGATGACATCAGGCAAGCCACCCACAGGAGTCGTCACCACGGCAATGCCTCTCGCCCATGCCTCCAACACCACCATCGGGAAACCCTCATGGCGAGAGCACAAGCAATAGATGCTCGCCTTGTTCCAAATATCCTCCTTCTGCTTTCCAGTGATATACCCCGTAAAAGTCACGCTCTCATCCAAGCCCATGTCATGCGCCATCTGGCGATACCCTTCTACATCACCATTGCCCATGATGGTGACATGCCAGTCAGGGAAATCCCCTCGCAAGCTATCCCAAGCGTTCAAGAGCAAGTCAGCTCGCTTGTTGCTATCCAGATGAGCAGCAAAGATGATACTCTTCTCCTTGATGGAATAATCGACATCAGGCATAGGAGCGCAGGCATTATAGATGACAGCCGTGCGAACCTTCACCGAAGGGAAGAGGCGCACAAAGAGATGCTGCCATTTCTTGGCAAGCAGCACCACGCAATCCGCACGATTCAAGCACCAGATGAACAAGCGATTATGCGTATGTTCCTCCAGCTGGTTGCCCATGTGGATGTGCATGATTACCTTCTTGCGCCCCAACTTTGCCAGAATCAGCACAGGCATCTGAATAATCAAGCAAATCTTATCCGGCACCGTATGGAAATGCACGATGTCATACTGCCATATCGTAAACAATGCCTTACAATAAGCCTTCAGGGCATACCATAACTTCACACCATATCCACGCTGAATCTGTGTTCCAAGCCATCCACACCGGTATTTCTTCCAGAACGGCATGGTCTTCATCAGCCTCAGCACACTCGCCACTCCGCCACCACTCTGTTCGGCGGAGCCAACCATTAAAACTTTAGTCATTATTTTGTTTCAAAGACAAATTAATTGATCTTTTCATATTCTATAACCTGACAATCTCTTTCCATTCCAAGTCTTCTTTAGACAACACTGCCAAGAATAGTGATGTCATCACCTTCAGCAAATAAGCAGCCAAGACGATAATGGCAAATACGAGAAGGACGTTGAGAGGGAAAATAGAATTGAATTGATTGGTAATGAATGCAAATTGCACAATATAGATTTCCAAGGTTAAGGCGGCAATCCACGACATGATTTTTCCTACTCTCTTTGAATGAAACACCTTGTCACACCAAGAATATGAAGCGACCTTATAGAGATAATACACAAAGGTATGCAATGGAATCAAAGCCGTGATTTGACTATAATATCGGATTCCCATTGCGCCCTTTCCTATCTTCAAGATGACAAAATAAGCAATGAAGGAAACGATCATCCAAAGCATATCTCTCGTAATTGACGTGCATTTGATTTTATCTTTAAGCAGATAACACAAACCACCCATTACCATCACGCTAAAATGACAAACGTAATGAAAACTAGTATGAAAAGGAGAACCATTAGCCATTGGCATCATAAAGAAATATGTGATTGAGACTATTAAAGACAAAACGAAAAGGCATTGCATCTGCCTAATCTTGCCCCCCAGAATAACTTCATAGGTCTTGTCAAGACATAAAAAACAATGTATGCCACGGCAATAGCTTGCAAGAACCAATAACCATCAAAAAAAAGCAGATTACCAATCGTGAGAGTCTGCTTCCAAACTGCAGCACTGACAACCACCCAAATAAAAACGGCAGGTCAAAGTCACCTCATGCGCCCCTTGTACCAATTCAAGAACCCATGAGACTTCTTTTTCTCGAATCCCATCATCAGCAAGAAGCCAGAGACAAAGAAGAACAAAGCATTGCCATGCACACCAAATGTAGCAAGAGAAGGCGAAACGTCTTCATAAAGCGGTTGGAAATGAGAGTTTGTAATCATCAGAGCTGCTACAAACTTCAAGAAATCCAAAGAGTATAATCGTGAGTCTTGCATTTAATTTTAATCAAAGCTTAAACCTTTTATTGCTTTAATTGTTCACTAATAAATTCAAAAAGTAATATTGCTAGAATTCTTTACAAAGGAAGAATAAACAGAAATATTTTTATTTTTTTAGTGTGTATAATTCATTGTATAGAATGTAACTGGGAGGGCAGGTTTTCAATACCTGCCCAATGGCAAGAATGTTCTATAATCTACGGTTTGACATTCTCTATTTTCAACTTCTTTTGCAATTCGTCCATCGAAATAATAGGAACTGTTAAACCGTCTAATGGTGAATCCTTCGTATGCACAAACATACTTCCACGCAAAAAGCCAACAGTTACGTCTAACATTTTTCTTACTTCTTCCTTGTCTTTAATAGAGTCTTCACTAGCTTTATGCATATCGGCAGTCCAGCCTTCAACAAAATATGTAACAATTACAGAGTAGCGAAGAGCATCCTCACCTTTATATTTCATATCCATGGTGAAAAGCATACCCACAATGTCCTTCTTCTTAGGTTGTAACAAAGTTGCACCTACGCCAAGTTCTAGCTCTTTATTTTTTAAGGCTTTCTTGAAATCAAGTGTTCGATCATATTTCAAGTCACTCTCTAGAGCATTTAAAAATTTTATCTTGTCCATAATTTTACTTGTTTAAATAATACTTTATGCTAGCTTCATGATTGCAAAAATCAGAATCAAACATATCATCATCAATATCTATGTATTTAGACACATCTTCATTACCTACATCTACCAATGTGCCATTCTGACCTTTTTTGCGAAACCAAAGATATTTATTTTTCACATCCTTATAGATTTCTCGAAGGCCAATTTTATTCTGCAAATAATATTCGACTAATATTTTAGACACATGAAGCAACAATGTGCAAAACTCTTTTGGTTTGTCCGAGTCTTGCTCCACAGCCAAATATAAATTTTGGCTATTATCGTCTCTATATAAGGAAGCATAAGGACTATCATAATCCTGAAGTACTCCTAAAAGTTTTAATTGCATCATATTATCTCAATCTTTACAGGTTCAAACGTTTTATCTACTAATGCCTCAACATCAACTCCTTCAAATGGGAACAATTCCTTATGAATTCCATCAGATTGTGGACCTATCAAACCAGATTCGCTTGTATAATCAATCTTCACAACAAATTGCCCTTTCTTATTTATCCATTTTTGAAGTTCTTTTTGTTTTTTATCTGGATTGTTGTATTTCTTTAAAATCTTTCTCAAGCTACTTTGCCACATATTTATGGCCTGTTCCAATGTGCTAAAATGCGACAAAGTGAACCAAGATGTATACTCCAAAATCACACCATCTGGAGCAGAAACATCTGGAACCTCTAACTCATCTACAGATTTGGAGGACACAGACTGAAAAATCTGCGGTTTGAAGTCATCCTCTACCATAGGATTATGTACCCAACGATAAAGTGAAATATCATCTGGCTTATATTGTTTATAAATAACCTCTTCAAATGGGGTCAAATATTCACTATAAGCTAACTTCATGGCAGATTGTTTCTGTCGTTTTCTATGCTCTTTTCGCTTGCGTTTATTTTCGAAACGCTTTCTTTTTTGTTTGCTCGTCATACAACTATCTTTAATGCTACAAAATTAAGAAATAATCTTAAACAACGATTTTTATTCCTTGTAATTTAGCATTTTTTATATCAAAAAGTTTAAACCCCATAAAATTTAAGCGTTGTCACCTATGCATAAATCGCGATTCCATGAAGTTCCAGTTTTTTGATTTTATGTCTCAACTGTTACTTTCCATCTGCTTTCTCTTCTCTTCCAAAAGCATCTCTTTCTTTCGCTTCAATATTTGCTGTCTCTTCATATCCATCATCTGGTTACGATTGGCATTGAGGCAGAGGGCTATCAACATACAATATCCCATTCCCTTTCCAGAAAGCCAAGATGAATCAGCCGTTTGCTCAATGGCAAGACAACAGAAGGTTATCATGGCGACACGATAGTAACGCATATCAGCGATAATGTCGATAGCTGCCAAGCGGCGCTTCCAAAACCAACAGAAGAAGAAAACACCAACGATACCGAATTGCGCTAAAGTTGGATAGTAGGCATCACAAATAAAATAACCTGTATCAGGTGAAAGTCCCCAAATACCATCAAGATTATATGTGAAATACAAAGGTGAATAATACTTCCAAGCACCATTACAAGCGAAACTTCCCATACCAGAGCCAAATGGCAAGTAATCCCAAAGTATTTTCACACTAGTCTTATACGTCATAGGACGAGCCAAATACTCATTATCAAGACCAGAAACGTAATATACATCAAACTTTGACCATGTTACAATCAAAACAACAAACATCACCAAAGCACAATAAATCATAGTCTTAGGCGACTTAAAGTTAAGACGATGCTTCAAGAAGAAGATAAAGGCGATGAAACAAACCACCTCGCCCATAAACTTAAACTTCGGCGCCAGCATACCAGTCAATACCAATCCCAATGCTATCAAACGATTCATCTTGGTGTCCTTGGTAAAGAGATAGTAACTCATTCCCGTACATATCGCCAACTGTCCCAAGACAGGGAACTCAGCCTCCACTTGTGAATCTAAGGCTTGTGGATGATACATAATCCATGAGAATAAAGTGGCAACCATGGTTATTAACATCCACTTCTTCTGCTTCCTCGTAAACTGAGGATTCAGAATCCACGTACAGAAGATAATGGAATATGGTCGAATCTCTTGCATTAAATCTAGCCAAACGCCACCACTGACGTTCGCACCAAAAAACAACGAATACACTGTATAAAAAGCTATCAACCCCAAACATACCATAAACTCCTTCCAAGGTTTCTTATTGATAAACTTCGAGCCATACATCATGAATGTGTAGAGCAACAAAAGCAATGTCATTGCCTCATCGACACTAGAAAAGCCCGGCAAGTCATTATATGCAATACACGTTGGGAAATAAACTATCCAATAAAGGGTAAAAAAACGAGATATATTTTTCACTTTCTAAAATTTTAAAATGAACAGAATATGATTTCTAGAAAATATTATCCTGCAAAAGGAATTTGAAACCAACTATATTTGTTACGAGCCCAAGTTTTTTGCCCAATCACATAAATCAAATTGACAAACCATTTCGGCAAATAACTCTTGATAGACTTCTTTTGCTCATCTTTCTGCCAACTACCAGCATAATTGTGAGCACAATAACTCTTATCCGTGCGATGCACTTCTATTGCATTTCGGCTATTGAAGAAATCTTTGTCAAAGACATACATTTCCCTTTCAGAAATATCGTATCTCTTCACATCCAACTGTTTCAAGTCTGTGATTCTCCAAAAGCGATAGCCAAGCCCTGTCAGTACATGATGGAAGCGACATGGCAGCGGAAGTATATCAAGAGAGCCATCCTCCTTGACAAACGACTTACCTTGATAGGAGTCCAACATATCCTTCACCCATTGACACCCAGGCTCACATCCGATCACAGCCGCCTCAAAACCTCGTATTTGGTCATGCCCAATAAAGTAAGGAAGCGAGAGCAAATCATCAAAGCTCTTATACACAATCACATCAGAATCCAAATAGATTCCTCCAAAGTGGTAAAGAGCATAAAGGCGAATGTAATCAGCAGCAAAGGCATACTTCTTAGCCTCGAAAGCTTGCTTCGTCCAAACAGTGGAATTAACATCAAACCGCTTGGTATCCCACACCCACACTTCATACTCTGGCAGATACTTCTTCCAAGTATCAAGACACAGTTGTATCTCTGCTGGATATGGGTCGCCCGACAACCAACAGAGATGAATAATCTTTGGTATCATTATATTTTTGATTTTTCTTAGAATTTACAAAATCTTGTCGTTTTCGCCCATTTCTCGTTTTCGCATAGCTTTGCACAAAGGCTTATCCTATAAAAGGCAATAACATAAAGCGCAGACAAGGCTCATCACCCTATCTGCCTAACATATAAATAGTATTATTCAATTTACAAGTATTTCGCTAAGATAATCGATATTACACCAGATGCAATCGCACTCAATATCCACAAAAGCACTTGCATTGGACGCTCGAAAAGTAAAACTTCATCATGTAAAGACAAGTTCAAGCACTTATAACAATCCAACATGATTCTAGTTACATGACGCTCTGCCTTATGTATCTCTGAATCAACTTGATTAGAAGAAATCCTCTCAGAATAACAGCGAGCAATGTGGTCGTGTAAAGCTCTGATTTCATTAAACAAAGGAAGAGGGAACTGCTCTGTTCGAGCTTCTAGTTCTGCTATCAACGGTTTTATAACCATATTATACTCTTTATAAAGAGCTATGATTCGCATATCTGTATCCATAATAATATGTTTTTAAATTCTTGCTATTTGTCTATCTATTGCATTTTGAGAAATCAGTCTCTTGAAGAAAAGATAAACAGAACCACGGTTTACCATGCTCTTTAAAGAAAAGGCAGGTCTAAGTTTTTTGCCAATACGATTTTCGATGAGAGCATCCAATTCTTCTGCACTCATCTGCATAAGCTCATCATAAGTTTTTCCAAGCCTATGTTTCAACGTTTCTTTTGTTTTATTATTTAATGTATGCATAAATCTGTAATTTTACGGCTGCAAAAATAGTACTTTTATATTAAACTTGCAAGCTTTTTAATGCTTTTCTTATCGAAATTAACAGTTATAAACTGAAATCTTCCCCCAGTTCCTCCATGAGCCACTTCATCCTCACATCCCAAGAGCCAAACCTTTCAGCCGTCTCCCGATTCTTATCCACAAGTTCCTGATAATCATCAATATGCTCCAACACTTCCCGAATCAGAGCCTCAGCAGAAATATCCTCCCTCAACTCAATGACAGGATTGTAGCCGATGAAATCCACCAACTCCTGAGGCGCATGACCTACCATCACCATACGAGAGAACATACACTCCCAATAACGCTGCGTCAAGGTCTCGATGTCACTAGCCATCTCCGGCTGCGTCATGCTACGAGGCAAAGCTATCGTTACCTTGGCATCACCCATCGCTTGATACAATTGCTCATTAGTATAAATGAACTTGCCATTCTGTTTCGTGCAAACATGATTCAAGGATAACGCCCCAGTTTGCAGCACTTTCTCATTCGAGCGTCCGAACTCCAACAAGTCAATCGTCCTATCCTTTAGCAGTTTCCCATTCTGATAGACATCACCATCCACCGCCTCAGGACACCAGATGATTCTCATTTCTGGGAATCTCTCCTGCATCCTCTCCGCCGTCATTCGAGAAGAGAATATCGCCGTCTTCACCTGATGCTTCCTCAACCATTCACAAGTCAGCTCGAAATACCGAGGCCAACAGTCCCAAAACATCGGAACCACCTCATAGCGAGCATAATCGGGGAACGAATCAAACTTCAGCGACACAGGCTCCACAAATCGCAGCCTCGCCTCCTTCCGGCTCTTCCAAATCGTTGGCAACTCCCAACGATAAGCAGCACCATGGAGCCATCGCCAAGGATAATGGCTCTAGCCATAAGGAATTGTTATCCAATGGAATCGTCTTCCATAACAGAATGTGCATCAACATCATATAGCAAATCAATATGCCTGCTATATTGTCTAGATAGTCTAAACGCTTCATTATTTTATTCTTGCTTATTACATTTTTCCCAATTCTTCTCGGATTCCTCTTCGCATCATATGCCAGAACAAGCCGTAGTCAGAAAAAGAATACTTATGACCTTTGATGAAATTGAAGGTGATGGCACCATACATTTTAAGGACGAAAGGCATGGCGGCTAAGTACTTCACCCAAATATTCTTGCCATAGCGATGACCAAAGTAAGCGGTGTTGCGGATGTGATAAGCAAGCTTCCACTTGTTCTTTATCTTGTCCTCTCGATAGCTTGACTTGGATTGGAAGTCATATTTGTCCATAAGAGCATCACGGATGACAACGACTCTATAGCCAGCAAGTATTGCTCGGTAACTATAATCGGTGTCATCATATAGAATGAACAGTTCCTTGTTGGGAAGACCAATTTTTTCAACGACTTCCTTCTTGATGAGTGGTCCCTCGAATGCCATACCTACAATATCCGTTACATCGTGATTTTCCACATCTGTTGCCACCAAAGCGTTGTCGTGCATATCCTTAAACGGATTGGATAAGTTCAAAGTCTTTGCCTCACCTGTAAATGTCTTTCCGCTCATCAGTCGGTGAGGACAGGCAATGCCGATCTTCTCATCTTTGTCAGCAAATGCCAATAATGTTTCTAGGCAGTTCTCCGATGGAAACACATCATCATCCATGCACCATATCCAGTCACAATCCATTTGTGATGCTTCTTGGATGCCACGATAAAAGCCACCAGAGCCTCCAACGTTCTCTTGATGAATCACATATAGTTCAGATTGACCGCCAAGCCATTCCTTGGTTCCATCCGTAGAACCATTGTTTACTACAATTATTTTGTTTATCGCAACACTCTGCTTTTGCAAAGACTGGATTACTTGCTGCAAAAGCTGCAACCGATTAAATGTAACGACAACTGCGATGATTCTAGCCATATTCTTATCTCTTTCGTAATCTGTTTATACTTGATAACCAAGGCTTTCAAGCCAAGTCATAATTTTCTTCATTCTTATTTCCCAAGGAGCCATTCGTAGAGCCGTTTCGCGGTTCTTATCTACTAGTTCTTGATAATCTGATATGTGGTTTACAATGTCACGAACTTGCTCATCTGGGTGATTCTTATCCAGATCAATGACCGGATTGTAACCGATTAGTTCTAACAGCTCTTTTGGAGCACGCCCCAATAAGACGGTGCGTGATAGCATACCTTCCCAAAAGCGTTGCGTTAAGGTTTCGATACCGCCAGTTTCTTCGGTGGCAGTATCGCAGCGAGGGAGAGAGATGGTGACTTTGGCATCTGCCATCGTGTTGAGCAACTGGTTGAAAGAATCCATGCATCCATTAGCGTTTTCACGATTGATATGTTTGATGCCTGCCACATGATGATGGAAGAAATTTCTCATGATGCTACCATACTCCAATAAGTCAATGCTTCTGTCGCTCAAATCATTCCCAGCATGGTATGGTTGGCTATCGATGCCTTCCGTGATAGCAAGGATATTCATCTGAGGAAATAATTCTTGCATCCGTGCTGCTGTTTGCGAAGAGGTGAAGATAGCCGTCTTGACTTGATGCTTGTGCAACCATCTTGCTACTCTGTCAAAATACTTTGGCCAACAATCCCAAATCATGGGAATAATCTCATACCATATATAATCAGGGAATGTATCAAAAGTGAGTGACACAGGCTCGACAAATCGAAGTCGTGCTTCTCCCTTGCGCTTTCCAATGATAGGGAAATCACATTTATATACCAAGCCATGGATTATTTTGGCTGGATAATGTGATGCCGCAACTTTCCCGCCGACATTCCCCCAAGCATTGTATGGTTGCTGCTTAAAACTGGGCTTGCCTTGAAAGGCATAAGGTGTGACTGCTCGTATTATTTTCATAGTCCAATAAGTTTCTTTGCGTATTTATGAATTTTTGCTTGAAGCCAGACTACAATAGTTCGTTAATAATTCTATAATGTGCTAAGCAGCTATACGCTGTAAGCACGAGAGATCTTTGAAAATCTTGCTAATTAAAGTTCGGTTCGGGGTGTACCCGCTTGCTTTAAAAATTCGTTTCACCAGATAAATGTTGGTCATCAGTGACTTGAATGAAGACATAGAATATTCCATTCCCATCTCCTTCATAGTTACCTTGGCAACATTTAGTGATGTGAACGAAGCATTGAAAGCAAAATCGAGTTTCCACTTATCGCGAGCTTGGCAGTCCATAAGACCAGTATAGCCTTTGGCGTCACGAAAGCAAAATTCGATCTGGAACCTGGTTCTATAATAAAGAAGTACCTCTTCACCCGAAAGTGAGGTGTCTGTAGAGAAGAATAGTTTCTTCTTGCCATTCGGCATCTGCCAGATGACAAGTCTAACTTTACACTTGAGTGCCTTGGAATAGGCAATCAAAGTATAAGCTGTTCCTTCTATATCTTTCATCTCCATCTTCTCCATTCGAGTGAGGTCAAGATTTTTCATATCAATCTTGCCATCTTTGGTCTTGGGGCGACCACGTTTTCCAGTACGTGGACCAGCATAGACATAAAAGAGACAAGCATTGTCACGAAAGCGGCTTATCAAAGAGAACCCTTCTTTCTTTATCCCATTAACAAATGTACTTGTAGAGAAGTAAGCATCTGCAACTATGAGGGTTGAGAGTTTGAGAAGTTCCTTGCGATAACGCTTAATGACGCTGATATAGAAATCTACCATAGTCTTGTTTCTAAGACTCAGTTCTTTATTACTTAGCGACTGGTGGGCTCTTAACATCATGCAGTCTTTGGCATCAATATCTACGAGACCAATACCCATGATTTCGAGACCATGTTTAACAGACTGTGCACATCCTGACCAAAAACGACCGATATGTGGAGTCTTCTTGCCAGCTTTGCTGATGTAGCTGGGATCAATGGCAATAGCCCATCTTCCCTGTTTACCGAAGAAGCGTTTGGCAAGTGAGACATTAAGTTTGAGCCAGTCAATGCACTTCGACTTTTTCAAGCCGAATACGTTGCGATAGGTTTGCTCAACATGCGAGCCATACCTTCCCATTTGGGTGAAATTTATCTTTCTTGGTATTACCATGAACAAAATTATCACCTCGATGAGTATTTTCTCGAAACTTTTTGTTAACTTTGCAGTCGAATCTTCAACTGCATCTTTAAAGATATCCATATATTGGTCAAGTCCTGTATTCATATAATTTTGCGTTTGTAGTGATTTGCAAAGTTACTGAAAATCAGCGACTTGACCAACTTTTTATAGTTAAGTTTTCATAACCATTTCTTAATATAAGTTATTGATTTGCAGACGATTAAATATTAATTTAACGCAGTATTGCTATCAGAAATCAAACAAATTATTTCTTTATCATTCGATTTTCTCCACAAACAATAGTTGTATTATCAGGTATGTCTTTTGTAATTACACAATTCTGACCTATAATTACATTATTGCCAATCTTAACACGACCTATAATTTTAGTACCTGCGCCAATAAAGACATTATTACCAATCACAGCACACCCTTCTCCTGGATTTTTATGACCTATTAAAACACCTGGATAGATTGTGCAATTCTCTCCTATCGATGCTGAAGGATTAATGATTATAGGACCCCAATGCCATATAGTAAGACCTTTACTTATAATGTGGGGGGGTATTTGATAACCCGTTATATGCGAATATTTGCGCAACTTATGTAAATAATACACATAAACCGGTAAGAATATTTTATGTCTATTTTTAAGGTTTTCATAATACTCTACCAACCGTAAGGTCTTTATATAAAGCCAAATATATTTTTGCTCACAGATTGGATTCGAAAAGAGATTCATCCAAAACCTCTTCCTAAATCCTCCAATTTGACTTTGGTAATTTTTTCCTTCCAGCAAAATAAATTCTTTTAACTCCTTTTTTGACTGTATCATAGAAATACTATTTTGTAATTTTAGTATAACAATCTAATAGCTGATCTACAATAATATGCGGATCATGCCTTACCATAGCAGTATCTCTCGCTGCTTTTCCGATATTAACATTCTCTTCCTGATTGTCAATCAATCGTTTGATGTAATAAGCTGCCATATATGGATCTGTTACAGGATACAAGAAGCCTGTCTTTCCATGCTCTACCATCGAGTCTGTACCGCCAACTCTACTTGCCACAACAGGAACACCCACCAATTGAGCTTCACCTACAGAGTTCGGACTATTTTCTACGTATGAAGAATGAAAATACAATGTACTTTTAAGCAATGAATCTCGTAAAACCTCAGCTGAAGCAACACCTTTAAGATTTATATTCAAATTTTCATGCTTCAAACCTGTATGTTTCTCCATAAACTCAGGCTGTACATTACCATAGACATTCCACTCGAAATCCAGTCCCACTTCATTCTTCAAGATGTTCGCCACCTTCAAGATGACATCATATCCCTTATAGGTCGGGAATGATATAGTCGTAGTGATAACAGGGCGGTCTTTGGACATTTGGCGGTCTTTCTTCTCATAGAAGACATCACGAAGGATCTCTCCGCCATAATGATACGTTGCTTTTGGATTTAACACAGCCAATGCTTGTCTGTCCCAATCTGTTCGACCTATCACGTGAGGTACAGCTTTCAATATGGCTTTCTCACGATGAACGCTACGATTCCAATAAGCCAAGTATTGATAGTTGTGATACTTACCCTTCAACCCCTTTCCACTCATATAATACTGCCATTTTGAAATACTTGGAGGCAAGAATATGTGAACATAAAGAGAAAGAAGCCCCTGAATGTGTAGAACTGTAGGGATATTTCCTGTTACTCGAGCTGCCAATTGCTGATATAGTTCAGAACCAAATATTTGAATGATATCTGGCTTGAAATCTTCGATAACCTTTTTAAACTTTTCCTCATAATATGGCCAAAGTATTTCATCACGAGTAACATCATGAATTTTCCACAAATCAATTATTTTATCCTTTTTAGACTTTGAGTGATTCGGTACAGGAAAGTAAGTCACTCCATCTTGAACCACTTTGGTGGGTTCACCATCTTTGCAAAAAGAGATTCCCAAAGTAATATTGTCATGCTGCATTAACTCTTTCTGAACTGATGCAACCCATCCTCCCCCATTATAGCCACTTCTTCCTTGTTGACTCGGTACATAAAGCCCCGAGCCTCCTATCCATAAAACTCTCATATAATTATTTCTTTAAGAATTTAGCAATCCAATTTAAAAGTTTATACATGATCAGCCAATCATATCGCTTGTACATTTTGGCATAATGCTTCTTACCATATTCTGGATAAAGTACTCGTTCCTCCAAAAAAGTACGATACACACACATCTTTCGCCAAAATCCTCCTTTAGAAAAATCTAAATAAGCGAAATAATCCTCCATTACATTTTTGCGTGGATGACTTGCTTCTGCAAAATTTCTATTAAAAAGCAAAGTAGGAAAAGATAAAGAATATACCTTTGCGCAGGACAACTGTCTTATCAACATTTCTGCATCTTCGAATCTACGTATAATTGCATTGTATGGGTGCTCTAAAAAGAAACTTCTTCGAAAAGCAGAGCTTCCGTTACCCGGTAGGATTCTGCTGAAGAAACATTCTTTCAATGGATTCTTGACATATCCTTTTAATGGATGATATGCCAAGGTTTTATTGAAACCCACTAAGATGTATTTATTAGCATCAAATATATCCACATCAGGATGAGCCAATATGGCATCTGCAAAACCCTTCAAGGCATCTGGCAACAGTTCATCATCAGCATCAAGAAATACAAGCCAATCACCATTTGCCGCTTTGGCTCCAGTATTACGAGCAGCTCCTGGTCCTCCATTAGGTTGACTAACCAACTTTATCTTTGGATTATTTATCTTTTTAACTTGTTCAACACTGTTGTCTGTAGATCCATCATCTATAACTACAACCTCAAACTCACAACCTTTTTGCTGTAAAACGCTATTCAAAGATTGCTCTATTGTCTTCTCCTTATTATATAAGGGTATCACGACTGAAATCAAAGGATTATTCTTCATGTGTTTGATTTAAATTGACTTTCAAGAACTTCATGCTTTCATGTCTTAGAACTGCCAACTTTTGGTTGACTCCATCCCAATTTATGGATTCCAAGTTCGAAATCTGATTATCCTTGATGATTCTTTCCATTAAGCCTAACTGAGATAAAAGAGAAATATACCTGTCATTGCCTCCGCTTGGATTCATAACAATAGAGAATGGCTTATTAAAGATAATAGAGAAGACCATACCATGAAACGAATCGGTAACGACATATTCTGCATCACGGAACTCGGCAAACCAATCCTCAATAGTATCTTCTTTCTTTACTTTTCCTCCTGCTTCTTTCACTACTATCGGCAAGTTTTTAGCCTCTGATACTTTTGATGCTACAGTCATCACACTCTCGCCAACTACCAAGGAATAAACAAAAATATGCTTCTCTTTTTTCGGAATATCATTACATACTTTTTCATAATCTTCCTTGTTCAACAGCAATGTAGGATCAAGCACCAAGGAAGCATCAACCCCAAAGTGATTCTTACACAAATCTACAGCAGATGCCTCACGTACAGATATTGCATCAAACCGCCTGGCAAGTTTTGAACATGCTCTTTCCAATTCTTTCGTATATTCCCACTCCTTACACCCAAAAGATGCAGCATACGAAAACTTCTTCACCTTATCATCAGCAAAATTCAAGAACATATTACCCAATCGAGGTCCAAGATTGAAAGCAGGACGCCACACCTGGTCGCTTCCCACGACATAGGCATCAATGCCATATTGTGCGGTCAACGAAGGAGTAAAGTCTTTGACTGGAACCGACTTGATATTTTTAAGTACGAACTTGATAAAATTCTTGTTACCGATGCGTCCTTTGTAAATAGGATATACAGGAAGATTTCTAAAAGATCGAGTCCTCAGTATATGCTTTACTGTTCGTAAAAACCATCGTGTACGGCTATAACAAGTATCATGTTCAAAAGTCAGGGGTTCATGTCCTAACTTCATAAGTACCTGTTGGAGAGCAAAATTCTGAATAATCCCCCCATAGTTCAGCAAAAAATGCTGAGTTAATATTCCTATCTTCATGATTTAATTTTTGAGATAATGGTACGCATGAATTGAGCTATACGAAAATGACCGCAGAATGCAAAACTTACTATAGTTTTTCTAAAACCTGAACCATAATCCAATAAATTCTCATGCGACTTGAATCTATCGTTCCATAATTGTTTATTAAATAATCCTTTTAATAAAGTAATGTATGAAAGTTTAAAATAATAACGCTCCAATTGCAAACGAATACTATTTGAGAGAGATTTATTCTTTAGAATAAGACTCACCCACAGACTTTCCTGATTATAATAGCTTGGCGATTCATTCAAATAATTACTTGTCAATGCAGATGTATTCCTGCGTTCATAACCATAATAGGCTTTAGCTATATAAGCTATCTTTTGAGCATAAGGAAGGCACTGACTTAAAAAAAACAGGTCTTCTCTCATGGTCAGTTCTTGGGGAAATGAAGCCTTAGTTTTCATAAGCCATTCCCTACGCATCATCTTATTCCATAAAGCGCCATAAAGTCTGCCATTCAAGATGTCATCAAGGATGGTCACACCATCAAGAGCTGTAGGTTTCTGAGCATGATAAACTTCCCCATGATGTGTCAACTCTCTATAATCGCAAATCACCATATCGGCCTGTTGAACTTCTGCCAGTTGATACATCTCTAAAATCATGTCAGGCTGCACTTGGTCATCGACATCGACATATAGGATATACTCACCAATTGCATGGTCCAGACCTACCTGACGAGAATGAGCCACACCAGAATGCGCCTCATGAAATACCTTTATCCGCCCATCTTTCCTTGCATACTCATCACATATAGCAGGAGACTCATCCGTACTTCCATCATCCACCAAGATGATTTCTATGTCTTGGAAAGATTGAGAAAGGAGAGTATTTAAGCTATGATATAGATAAGATGAAGCGTTATAAAGCGGAATAATAATAGAAATGTTAAGCATTATAAAGAATAAAATATTTTCGTAATACGAGTATTTAACTTTTGCTTTAAATAACCAAGCAAGGCATTGCATCTATTCTTACGAGAAGCCATAGATTTAGTTGATTAAAGCAGTTGCCAAACATTATAAAGATATTTTTTGCCATAAGTAACATTGATTTTAAATTTATTTATAAACGACACCACACTTTCTTGCGAAAAGTTTCGGCACAAACGTTTTAAAGATTAGTTACCATATTTTAATATCATAGCTGATATTTCTCAAGAATCTCGTTAATCCTATTATATTAAATAACTCTACACGCAAATATTCAATACATAGGCATATAATATAGATAAATAGAGGTATAAATAACAACAATAAGATATAATAAGGTGAATTTAATGTATTCTCCAATCTAATAATATCATGCCATAGCCAACTTCTCACGTAATTATTATCGTGTATCAGATATACAGCAAATGTATATGGAGATAGAAAACAACATAACTTCGTAAAACATGTTTCTTTGAACTTTACATCCAAGAAATACTGGAATAAAGCAACAGATACGATAAATGTAAAACTATGATAAGGTGTTGTGCTTACTATAGCCTTTAATTCTCCAAGACAGATGCCTCTCATTGCTCCATACAAAGAAACCAATACTACTATAGTATAAAATAGTTGACGATTATTTTTCAAATGCAATACTTTTAATGGAATCAGATTTCCATACTTACGAAAATATCCTCCAATAAAAAATAGTAATACGAAGAACAACAACGAAGTTCCATAACCATTTTTATAGGTAAATCCGTATGGAAATTTATAAAATTCCAACATAAGTAAAGACATGACTGTTAATCCAACAAGATAACCATTCTTGCTTAACCCATCTGCAATTTTGGCTAAAAATGGCGCAAACAATATCAAAGCGAAATAGTTGGTTACAAACCAATACGCATTTCCTTTAATTGGTAAAAATGATTTCAAGAAATCATGTAAACCAATATTGCCCCCCCAGAACTGAAAAGCACCAATAGCTACAGAATAAAAGACAACAGGCACCCATAACTTCACTATTTTATTTACAGACAATTTATGACTTTCAATCATAAAATATCCTGTAATAAATATAAATAAATTTACAGCAGTTACGGTAATTGTATCAATAATTTGAGAAAACACAAAATTTATTACACCATAAAATGTGTTCAATTTAAAACAAAAGGCGCTACTAACTGATGCATATTTCTCACCATGGGTAAAGAAGTGAATAAAAACTATCATTAACATCAATGCACAACGCAAGACCTCAAAATTTACTAATCGTTTTTTATCTTTCATATACACAAAATTTAATGCCATGAAACATTTTCTTGAATAATCTTAGCAGGCACACCACCAACAACAACATTTGAAGGTACATCTTTTGTAACAACAGCACCTGCTGCAACAATTGCACCATCACCAATAGTAACACCTTTCAAAATTTGGGCACCTTGACCTATCCAAACTCTATTTCCAATTTTTATAGGAGCCGATATTACATAATCATTCCTTTCTATTGTGTGACCATCATAACTACGTATTACAACATCTCTCCCTATCGCACACCCATATCCTATCTCAATAATACTACCACAAGTGATTTGTACATTTTCATTAATGAAACCACCATGCACAATTAACTTGCCTCCTTCCACTATCACTATATAAGAACCTGCCAGCATGTCAAAAGAATCAGTAACAATCATTTCAGCCTTGTTCTCTATCTTTAGGCGTGTTTCTTTTCGAGAACCTATAACTTGTGGCTTACCAAAGACCAAACTATTTTCGATTCTTAGTTTTCCACCTTTATCTATCTGAGCTAAAGCATATGGATAGTTTATAATTGGAGTTCTAGTAGCTTTTCCAATGACAACTTGCCCCCTTTTCACCATAACAAAGTTCATTACTATAAAAGTCTTCCAACCATGAAGTGAGAAGCCAAGAATACTTATTCTTTTCAAAATTTTCAATACTAAAGAAGCCATCGTTATTTATAAATTACATGATATATTTTTGCCAAGACATTCTTTGAACTTACAGAGAAGGCTTTAACTAATTTGTCAAAATAGAAAAGCAAGACATGATCCATCAACAGTTTCTTCCATCTTATATCTTTTGTGATATGGACGTTATTAGCAAGATAATAAGAAAAACCGTGATTAAACATCGGCTTATTATGGTAAGCAAAACCATTGTTCATAAAAGAATCAGCCGTACATTGTTCCGCCATTTTCAGATACAACTTATAATCTTCTTGAGGCATGTCTATTTCTTCCAAGACATGCTTTCTTATACTCAAAAACTCTTCATCTACCCTTATTCTTTTCTCCACGCTATACTTCTCATTGCTGACACTATCTGTCCTAATCACCCATTTTACCAATGGTTTGTCTATAAAGCCACGATTATAGCGATACATCATCGGAAGCAGCATCTGCCAAACAGCACCAACCCTTGACTGAAAGATTTTCCTATCCTTGTGAGTTTCATCAAATACATCCATACGAACCATGTGGCATGCTGCTGTAAATATAGAATTACCTGTCAGCAACTGCACAAAATGATTTCGGTCAAAGCGATTGGGATTATGATAAGACAAAACGCCCGTAGGCTTGTCCAAACTATCTACTGGAGTAATCCACGCATCACAAGTTACAACGGCGCAATCTGAGTGAGATTCCAAATACTGCACTCGCTCCTCGATGGCCGTTGGCAACAATATGTCATCATATTCTGGCCAACATAGGCACTCACCGTTTACATGTTGTAGCCCTTCTTGAATGGCACTGCAGAGTCCTCCATTATCCTTATAAACATATAAGAAAGGAATACCCTTGGATTCAAACTTAGATTTATATGACAAGACTACATCTTTTGTCCCATCAGTAGAACCATCATCCACATAGATGTATTCCATTCTGTCGTATGTCTGCGACAAGATGGAATCAAGCAGACGATGGATAAAAATCTTTCCATTCCAACCTGGTGTTATAATCGACACCAAAGGATGATTAAGCTGTTTCATTTTTTATTAATTATCTCTTTCCAACAACTTTAAAAGTTGTCCAATTGATTTTTCTTTGCTAAAATATTGTTTTAAACGGTTGCGTAAATTCTCACCAAGTTTCTTGCGAAAATTCTCATCCACATACAATCTATAGATAGCATCACACATTGCATCAATATCAAGATATGGAACATGTAAACCAGTTTGCTCATCTATAACCAAATCTGCAATACCACTAGTTCCTTCAAACATAACAATAGGATTTCCTAATGCTGCATTTTCCATGCAAACCAAAGGAAAAGGATCCTCACGAGAAGTTAGCAAAAACACATCAAATCTCTTATAATACTCCATAGGGTTAGAGACCAATCCTGGAGTAATTACGTAATTTGCTATGCCTAAATGTTCAATGTCATAAGGAGTTTCTGACTTATTCAATCCTCCTAACCAAATAAACTTACAAGGAACTTGTGGGTATTTATCTACAAGTCTGCGAACAATCATAGGGAATATGTCTGAGCCTTTTCTCCAACCCCCGACTCCAGATAGCCCAATAACAAAGGTTGATTCATCAACCCCATCCAACTTGATCGGTTCTATGTCCGTATTGCTTAAATGCTCAGAAAAAGGTCTTACCAATTGTATCTTGTCTTGAGACACGCCATAATAAAGAAGCGCATGAGTAGAAAGGCTGCTCACAGAAATGAAGCTGTCGCATTGTTGCATCATTCCCTGTGTAATCTTCCTTCTACGACAAGTACGTTCCGTTTCATGAATGTGAAGCCATAGTGGTATGTTTAAACAATTTTTCAGTTCTATTCCCTCTGCCAAAGATCCAACAGTATTGGCATACACAAAATCAAAATGCTGACGCTTTGCCCAAAGTATAAACAAGCCTCTATTTACCAGTAATCTCAATTTATAGGGTATCAACTTACGCCAACCATGATGTGCATCAATCTGAAAGACCTTAGCATAAGATTTAAATTCCTCTATTACAGGACCTTCCTCTAAGAAGAGAACGCAAGGCTTATGGGGGGGGTAGATAATGAAGCTGCAGCTTTTACAAGCGAAAGAAGCACAAGAGGAGCACCCGTTCTACTCGCCTCATGAGAAACAAACAAGACTTTGTTCATTATATATGGGATATTGTGTATCAAAGACCTCGGCTTTCCAAACATCATGGAATACCACTTATCATAACGATAAAAAGAGAACATATTATCAAATATTAAAGAACAAAGATAAATGAAGCGATACCTTGTCGTATGCAAACTACAGATAGACGGAACATCTTTCACTGCATTTTTCAACTGTAAAGCAATATATCTTTTTTGTTGTTCAGAATATACGGAACAGAGCAATATGTTTAGATTAGCCTTTATAGCTTTATAATATAAATCATAAGTTCCAAAAGTATTTGGGAACTGTTCTTTTATAATTTTTATAAGACCATTTATTATATCACAACAAGTACGAGCTGACTCATCAGTACCTTTTTTACCGTACATGGAAGTCATTATTGATGCAGTTCGTATGTTATAACAAAGAGTTACCTCAGAAAGCAATGCTATTTTTTTTGCATAAAGCCATGACATATAGCTAAACCATTGGTCTTCACAAATTCTATGAATTGTACGAATATCATATTTCCTGAGGAAATCTATACGGTAAAGCTTATTCCATGCTGTAGTTGCAATCCAAATACCATGCGCTATCATCCAAGCTCCAACAGCCTCATGCTCATAGACGGCATCAGCGTATTGAAAATATACAGATTGCTTTCCTGTAGCCTCCATTTCTTGGAGGGTGGAGCCACAAGTTATTTCTGATTGCGATTCCTCCGCAACCTTATACAGAACCGCCAAAGCATTCTCCATCATCCAGTCATCACTATCCAAATAGAACAAATACTTGCCTTTAGCATTATTGATTATGGTATTTCGTGCTTCACCTAATCCTTTGTTATTCTCATGCTGAATAACTCGTACTATATTGCCTCGTTCATGCGATTCAACAATCCGCTTAACGATCCCCATGCTTCCATCTGTCCCCCTGTCATCAACAACTATAATTTCATATGGAAGAGAGAAATCTTGCTCTAAGGCAGACGTTAGGGATTTTTCTATATATTTTTCGACATTATAAACAGGGATGCCGATAGAAATTTTTATATGTTTTTCCATTTTACAACAAGTCACAAGATTACCTATCTAAATGCTGTCAAAACTCTGTTTTTTAACTTGATTACAAACATTAAGACTTTTGCTAAACGAGGATACCCAAATACTAATAACGTTTCCACTTTTCCTGTATAAATTCCATGTTTCTTACGTAATTTATAATATGGCTTTAGCTTATCATAAGCTTCTGCCCACAAAAGTAGATTATATGTCTTCTTGGCAGCATAAATCTCAAAAGAATCGTTATATCTAAATTCTGTCAATTTATTAAATTCTGCCATCATTGGACATTCCTTTAAATACATATTAAGGTATTTTGCCTTGTTACTCTTTTTCAAATACTTTTCTGTCCAAGACCCCTTTGACATATAACGATACACAATCGTTGGCTCAACCATGTACCAAACTTTTCCTTTCCAACCACACCACATTTGCAAAGGGAAATCTCCCACATACCATCCCTTAGCCTCTTTCGGCATAGAGCCCAATACAGACTTGCGAACAACTATAGAACAAGTTGGCACAAATGCGCCACCATTTTCTATAATGTCCGTCATAGGAGTTTCACCACTCGCCAAATATCTGTTAATTTTTTGCTTCACTCCATTTGTTTCCATAAGACCGTCTGTCCAACACATACTATAATCAGGATGAGATTCCAAGAAATCAACTTGTTTCTGTAGTTTCAATGGGTCAATCCAATAGTCATCACCTTCACAAAATGCGACATATTTACCATGCGTGTGCTCATCCATAATCCTCCCAAGGGAACCATCATGCTTGGAATACTGATTCTCCGTTTCAAGAATCGGCTTGATGATGTCTGGGTACTTCTCTGCATACTCCTTGATGATTGCTGCCGTCCCATCCGTCGAGGCATCGTCATGCACAATCGCCTCAAATCTAAAGTTTGTTTTCTGCATCACAAAACCTTCCAAGCAATCACGAATGTATGCTTCTTGGTTGTAGGCACAGCAGCGAATTGTAACCATTAATGGTTGCTGTCTTTTAATATTCTGTTCCATATTATTTCGAAAATAATTATATACTCAAATGATTATCAAACCAATTATTTCTATTCAAGATATCATATAGTCTGTGTCCGAGATTATTTAATTGAAAAGAGGGCATATCCTTCCATACGCCACCTACGTAATTATCTATTAATCCTAAATTTATAAAATTGTAAGCAGCATCATTATCATCAGAATTTTCTTCCATATATTTAGGTAATCCCAACAGGTCATAAAGAAAGGCCCTATCGATGATAGAACATAATCTTAATAGCATCATATTGTCAATTCTGCCATAGACGCATTCTTCATAAACAAAACCCATCAATTCTGCTTTTTCATCATCTTCTGCTCGAAGCAAATACTCCATTATATAATCATATATACGTTTACGATCCTTAGATTTCAGATTTGACAGAAATTGTTTTTTCTTATCAAGTGGAATTTCTATATCCTTTTTGAGAAATTTAGAAGCTTTTTTAATGAAGCGATATTCCGCATACTTATTGCCTAACAGACCCAATTTTACCAATGAACCTATATATGGGAAATTAGAGAATTCTTCAAGTATATCAACAGAAATACTTAAATCTGCGTTAAATCCATATTTTACAAAATCTTTTTCTTTCTCAGAAATTGATAAATCAAAAATATCATCCATTTTATTACCTTTATTATTATGTTTAAGTTTACACCCAAATATACTTATGACACCTTTGAATAGAACAGCGTACAAAATACTTCAACTATTGGTTATCCACTTATGCTCCCCAATCTTCTTCTACTCAACAGTAAATTTATAAAGATTTTCTACGATTTTCTTTGGAGTAAGTATTTGACATCCTTTAATTCGTCAAACCTAAACAGTATAGCGCCTCCAATGTATATTATGAATCCTGTCAAACCACCTACGAATATTTGAAGCAACATGTTGGGGATGAAATAAATTGCGCAATGAACACTTAACCACATAAAGAGACTTAATCCAAATATTGGAAGCAAATCTCTCATCTGCTTAAAATAGCCAACATTGATAAGTTTGCCTGTATAATAGGTATTGATAACGAGAGAAAACATAGAAGAAACAATATTGCCCAAACAGAAATAAACCAACCCAAGCGGCAGAGTTATAACAAGAATTGACAAACCCAGCACTTTCTTGATGATCTCCAATCTAAGAAATAAATCAGAACGCCCTTTCACCTGAAGAAGATTTAAGTTGATGGCATGAATAGGATACCACATCATTGAAAAACAGATAATTTGCAACAAGATGATACAAGCCTCCCATTTTGCAGTAATCATGGTGATTACCAATGGACGAGCTAAAGCTGACAACATTAGCATAACTGGAAATATAACGAAAGCTGATACTTTCAGCATACGTCTATAATTATATGCTAAACGATTATCATCATCTTGAATTTGACTCAATACTGGGAAGGAAACACTGGCAATTACACCTGTCACATTCTGTGAAGGCATTGCTGCATAACCTTGTGCTCGATTATAGATACCCAACTGGGCAGGGGAATAATACTTGCCTATAAATATTGGAGCTATATTATTATATAGTGTATCGAGCATTCCTGACAACATCATTTTATTTCCAAATCCCCATAGGTATTTGAAGGATGCCTTAGCCCATCCAGCTTTTGGTATCCATCTTACAGCCAACCAATTAAGAATTGTACTAAACATACTAGACAACACACCAGAAATTACCAGTGCCCACAAGCCATAACCACATAGAGCCAACCCGATTCCCATAATGGCAGAAAAAATTTTTGTAGCAACAGATATTTTTGCCGGAGTTTTAAAATCAAGTTTTTTCCTCATTAAAACACTTTGTGGGGTATTTAATGGACCCCATAAGAATGACAATGCTGTTACTCGTATAAGGGGGATTAAAACAGGTGTATTATAGAAATCTGCAATCCAAGGAGCAGCAAAGAATAGGGCTATGTACATGAATATTCCTACACAAATACTATAATAGAAAGAGGTTGATAAATCCCTCTCATTCAAATCTGGTTTTCTTATCAATGCACTTCCCAAACCACCATCTTGTATAGTTCCTGCTACCAACATAAAGACAGCTGGCAATGCTGTTATTCCATAATCTGATGGCGACAATAATCTCGCCATAACTATACCTACACAAAATTGCATTCCGTAATTGGCAAACTGATCAAAAAAACGCCAATACAATCCTTTCTTCGTTTTACCTTTTAAATTATCTTCCATTAAAATATTATTTTAATCTGTACTTAGCAAGATATTTATCTATTACAATAAACATCCACTTTTCTAAAGTATGAATTCGTATATAATCAATCGCAATACAAATCGCGAAAATAATTATTACAGATATCATTGCATGAACACATGCATAAGACATATAAAATTGCTCTGCATTTTGTAGCGTATCTCTCCATAGCCATTGCCTCATAGTGTCACTATTAGCATGAATCAACAATACTCCAAATGTACTTGCTGCTATTGTATTTATCCATTTGTGATACTTCATCTTCAAATCTTTGAAAGTCATAAATAATGATACACCTGTTGCTACAGCCAGAAATGTATTAGAATCACTAACATAACTATATGGGAAGCGCGGCAATCCTAAGCTTATTTTATAAGCCATAAAAAGTACACTTAATATTGAAAGGAGCATCAATACACAAGATATGCCCCCCCACTTAGCTGTACTAATTTGTGGAAAGAAGCCATAAATTCTAATGTAAGAAGCTATAAAATACAAGACACAGAACCAAGAAACGTAATTCATTGTCACATGGAAACGTGCGAATGTACCCATCAAAGAATATGTAAACAAGCATAATAAAACTAACAGCTGATGCTGCCGTTTCATTAGATTTCTTATTAATATATTCAAGAAAGGAATAAAGAGATAGAATACTAAAAAACAGCTTGTAAAGCCATCTGCTATCGATTTAACTGGTAAAAACACCATCAACAATTCATTAAAATTTGCGATTGGGTGATAACCACTTAATGCAAATATTACATAAATTATAATATTGTAGAATTCTATCTGAAGTAGCAGCTTCAAAAATTTTCGTATTGTAATCTGTGACTTGCACATGAAATAACCTGTTATCAGCACAAAACAATTAATACCAGTCTTTCCCCACATTCCAAAGATGTAAAAAAATAGACTCCTACTGCTTAATGGATCTTTCGCCATTTCTTCCATCATACACGAATTAACAACATAGTGATGAGCTACAATGAGCAGCATCACGATGATACGGTATAACTCCAAATTGGAGTTGCGTTGTTTAACTTGCGGTTGCATAAATGTAATTTAGTTTATATATGAATTGCTTCTACTGATGTAACATAATGGTGCTGAGATAATAGCGTGACTATGCTCAGACCTATGTTGCCTATTCCAGCTACTGCTATTTTTATATCCTTGAAATTATTCATTTTGCAGCTTTCGTATAAAGAATACATGAAAGCAAAATTTTCAGCAGCCTCATGACTACTAGCCTTTCCCTGTTGTATCACTCCATGGCGATATTGCGTAAGCATCTCTATGGCTATGTGGTGTTCATTATGTTAAGACCTTACGCTGTAAAGGTGATATACAACTCCAGCAAAGGATTTTCATTTGTTTTTATGAGCTATTTCAAGATAAATTAGCTATGAACCAGAAGAAGACACCAAGGGCGGGTACGATCGCCAAAAGCCAATAAAACATATATACATCAAAAAAATAATATCTTATTCGTAACCATAACCTTTTAAACTGATGGAGATCAGAATCTTGCCTGATGGCTTCAGCATATTGATAATCGAATAAGCTATGATTGAGATTGAACTCTCTCAAAATCTGCTCATACTGATCCAGATAATCCTGATATTTCTCTTTCAACTCATCCTCTGAATAATAATTCATATCTCTATATATCTGACGATATAAATAATTCAGTTTGTTACCGCAATCATGATAATTTTCCATGCGCTTATTGTAATTCAAACTGCTAAACAGATGAGAAAAAACTAATAGAAATGTTGAAAGAATAATAGTAAAGATACTAAACTCTGCTGTGTGTACAGCCTCTTTCTTTAACAGAGCTATCAAACTAATTGCTATAATGGAGGCAGAAAACATGGTTTCTGCAACCCTTGAAGCATCACGATTGCGTTTCATACGACGAAAAGCTGTAAAACGAGCACACATCGTTTTATAAATCGTGTTTGAAAAATCATCTAAATAATTCATATCATCATTTTCTTATTAGTGTTTCTAATAGAAAAAGGAGGAGGTCCCAATTTTAAAACGGAAATAACCATTTTCATGGCATACCTTACGGCATTAAATTCTTTACAAAAAGTGAATGCGAATCGCAAACCCCATAGACCGAAGTCTAAAGACCTCCTCCTAATAAGTTATACCAATACTCTTCCAAGCATCTTTCTTCAAGTGCTCCAAATGAATATAATATCTCTTTTGAATTTCATCATCATCATATTTGAAATCCTTATCTATCAGTCCTCTTGACAAAAGAAAAGCCTTCATATCTCCTATATTTTTTATAGCATCAAGATCAAGCAACTTATTTTTGCCTGCATATTTTTTGATATCCCAATAGACATCCTGCAAGTGACAGATTTTTGGCTCTATTTCACAACCACGCAAGAACTTCTTGTGAATGACCGTATCAAGCTCATACAACTGGTGTATATCCGTCATCGCCTGGAAGTATGCAATCCAGCCAAATAGATGATTGGCAACTTTGATTCCTGCCAATTTCTGATTGATTAAAGCTATATAATATTCATCAAGCTCTTTATCTTCTGCTATAAAGCGAGGACGAAGGAAAGGGTTAGACTTCTGGCTGCGATATCGTGAGATCAATCGGGATATGCGATTCAGAAAAACCTGAACATTTTTCTTGCGAACAGATATGGAAAGAGCCGACTGAATCATGTATCCTATGTAATCGAAAGATATATCCCCCACTTCCCCATACATTGTTTTATCCGGAGAAAGGCGTAAGCCTAATTTCTTCAATATAAATTCACATTGTATCTCATCTACAGAGAATGTATTCAGAGGAGTAGTACTCAATACCAATATATCATCAACATATCTTTTGTAGATACAATGACGATATTTTCCTTTGACAACAGCATCGAAATCCAGCATAGAAATCGACGCAAGGATATTAGATATAGCTAAACCTTGTGGAACGCCCTTCAGTCTTGGCTTCTGTGGAGAAGAATATCGAGGCGCATCTCTTGGAATAGTTATCGTATCAATCGCAGTCATGATGAGTCGCAAGATATGCTCATCGACACGTGACTCTAATTTCTCATAAAGCGTATTGAGATCAATATTATCATAGAAGCCCTTGATATCCGTTTTCAGGAAATAGAGTTTATCCTTGGAATGTTCTGCCAAGAAATCGCTTACCTCTTTAATATACTGATTTGGGACTTCATGATTAACCGCCTCTGGAAATGTATCTTGAAGGTATTTATTGAGCGCCCCAAAAACCATTCTGTCTCTCATGGAAGGCACGGAAAGCATTCTTGGAAATTTATCCTTCCCCTTCAATATCAGCTTTTCCAAATAGGGAGAGAACTTGTAGGTTCCCTCCAGACATCGTTTAGAGATAACCTCTAATTCCCGCTGATACCTTTTCCAAAAGGTATCAGGGGTAAGCCCATCTAACGCCCCGCCCTTCTTCGACCTTAACTTCGATTTGAAATAATCAGTAAAAAAGGTGGGATTGAAATACTCTTCAGGATTCATAATAGATACAGAGATAATATTTATGAAAGCATAAGAGCTAATGAACCATGGCAATTACGCCAAAGGTTCACCATCATTTCCTTTACAAAGGATGGTAGGAACAAGATCTTTGATGATATACAAATCAGTTTCAAACTTGATGAGTTCTGGATTTGTTTTTTTTCCATACATCCAATCAATTACCAACTGAGGATAATTGAAACCTGCTAAGTATGCCAGTGGATAATGACCTGAAATTCTACAATTCATCTCAATGACATATATCTCACCATTCTTTTTGAAGCAATCTACCGAACAAATTCCATGATGACCACTCTTTGCAGAAATAGCCTGAGCTGTTTTCTCGAAAGGTGTTGGGTCTGCTGTACGTCCTAAATCGGTCTCGCCACTTCTCATTGTTACTTTCTGCTTGGCAAATGTCTTGATATAGTTACCATTCAAATCATTAAGAACATCAAGTCCATACTCCTCACCTGTCATAACTTCCTGATAAATAATTGGTTCATCCTTGGTCATGGAAGATTCATATTTGAGGTATGAATTAAAAATATCCTTTCTACATTTACGGGTAAAAAATTCGAGTTCTTCGTCATCTTCTACCTTATAAATACCCATTGATGCCATACCCCAACGAGGTTTCATTATGACAGGATAAGAGATTTCGCCATTGGCAATAGCCTCTTTCACAGAATCTGTAGTGAGATAAGTCTTTGGCGATTTTAAGCCTAATGAACATACAAACTGATATGTTGCATATTTATCATTACATATCTTGACAAAATCAGCAGGAGCTAAGACTAATTCAATACCATTTTCCTTGAATGCATCAGCATTCTGTGCAAGAACAAGAAGGTCTATATCAAACAAAGACAAAACAACCTTAATTTCATGTTCTTTACAGAACTTGATAATAGAAGGAATATACTCAGGATTATATATTAAAGGTGAAATAAAATATCCATCAGCACGCTTCAATGCGATAGTATAAGCACTATTAGATGCATATACTTTTCCGATTCCATTTACCTTTTTAAAATAGTCAACGATATAAGATCGGCGACCTGCAGAAGTTAATAAAACGTTCATATTATTAATTATTGATTTTTCCATCCATTTATTACTACTTTTCGCTTACCGGAACTGAGTACAGGAATCTCAGACACATATTCTACTTTACAATTTGCATCTTCGCCTACTACTTTTTTCACATAACCGACAAAGCGATCTGTCATTGCTTTTAAACTTTCATCTTTCAGATTCAATTTGAGCAAATATTCTTTTTCGCCCTTTTGGATAAACTGATATTGAGAAATACCTTCATTCAGATACAAATCTGGAGAAACAGAGTTGAAGAAATCAACCTGAGTTCCATCAGTCCTAATAATCAGATCTGTCTTTCGACCACCCAAATTATCTATGCTAACCATAATGCCAGATTTCTTCTCGCCAACCATTGCAACATCGCCAATATCATATCGAATCATATGACGATAGCGCTGTATCGGTACCACACGTAGCGTTGTAATCGGTACCATGCTAT